>ORMF010811714.1_pt1 | contig 18609 bp, 20 predicted proteins | sample 1779871 | NCBI WGS metagenome assembly ORMF01 (sample SAMEA104232316, study PRJEB22302) | groundwater metagenome | biome: forest; feature: aquifer; material: groundwater | place: USA | collected 2011-08-07 | depth 5.4 m | reverse complement strand
TCTGGTGTGGGGTGCCTCCAACACACACGAAACAGTGAGCGTATCAGGGTGGGTCCTTTTTGCTCGATCATTGCCGCCTCAGGTGGGTCCCTTTTATGTTATCGAAATCACAAGGTGGCCATCGGCACCCGCCTCAAGCGCGCCGGCATGCACTGGACCGTCCGCGGGGCCAATGCGATCATCGCCCTGCGCTGCGCTAAACTCAGCGGCCGCTTCGAGGACTTCTGGGAACGGCGATCTGCCGCCGCGGCGGCTGCCGGATGAACTCATCTCAAAAATCTGTCGTGCGCCCTTTCGTATGGGCTCCGGTCGGAAGTGTAGATTACAGGGGTGTAATCTACACTCGCTTTTATACCAGATCGAATTTAGTATGGTGTCCCCGGAATCCCCGGAATCCCGGAATCCGAGGGCTCAACGGTCTGTCACGTCCGGGTGCAGTCTGCGTGACCATGACTCTACACCTTGTTCATGGCACTACTGTAAAGATACAAGGGCTCACCACGAACGGGCTGAAAAGAGATTTATGACTCACTACACTAGAATTGAGAGACGAGGAAGAGGCCGCCACCAACTGCCACAACGTCTTCTACAAGGGCAATGAGGAAGTCCGGCACCGTCAACGCCTTGACCAGCCGTGCCCGCAACGCATACCCGAGGAAGGTTCCAGAGATCCCGCCCAGACCACCGAGTACAGCGCCGACTGCGATGGATTGCTTCGCCGCTGCGCAGAGCGCGGCGCCCGACAGGCCACCGAGGATGAGACGTCCAACGCATGGCCCTAAGGTCGTTCGGCGTGGTGTCTGCGGGAGTTTATCCACGACAAGCTCGGCAATGGTCAGCGCGGTGAGGACATACGCAGCGGCTGTGGAGCCCAAAAAGGCGAAAGGGGAATGGTGGAGATCGAGCCACCCCCAGTAGGCGGCCACGCTGACCACCGCCGGCGCGGTCATCGACCGCAGGCCGGCGATCTCACCGATGGCCACTGCGAGGACGAACACGGAGGTGGTGCTCATGGCGTGCGGTCCTTTTTTAACAGATAGCAGCTCGCTCTACTCTGGCAACTCACGCCCGACTCCCAGGGTCCAGATGATCGCTTCGCGCAGCCGTACCGAACTCGACAGGACTTTGACCGGTCTCCCTGACGGGGCGACGATCCGAATCACAGACCCAGCGACCTAGTGCTGTATAACGACCCAGTTCACCGGGCCGGGAAAGCAAGCGAAGCACCGCTTTCCTGGCTCCGGTGCAACTGATGGTTGGGCGGCGCCTTCTCTGACGCCTATTTCTCGGGTCCTCAGACCAAATTCAGCAGCTTGAAGCGAAGATACAGCTCGCGGCACACCCAGGCATCGGTCGCAGCGTAGGCGATCTGCTGCGGCGTCAGGCGGCGTGCAGCCCAGTTCGTCGTCTTCGCGCCCTTGGAGATTCGCGTGCCGAGAAAAATCCCCGCGAGATTGCGCACGCCCGTCTGCTTCAGGCCGTGACGCTTCGCAACCTTGCCGAGATCCACCACCGCACTTTCCTTGAACTCAAACAACTTCTTCAGGTTACGCAGATCATCGGCCACCGATACGCCCGCCTTAGTGATCTTCTCCGACGAAAAGATCTCCTGCATCACGGCGGAATAGTCCTGCTGCTGGACTTGCATGAGATACACCGCGCCTGCCGTGGCGAACTGCACAAGGGAGGGGAGATAGCTCTCGCCGGGCCGGAAGGCGGGCCGTGTCTCGATGTCAAAGCCGACTACGCTCTCCTGGCAGAGGTCATGCATCGCGCGCTGGAGGTCCGCGGGCGCCGCGACGAGGTGCACCGAACCTTCGTAGCGCCCGATGGGTAGATCGCTCATCTCCTCTCGCGAAATCCGTTGAGCGCTTTCGGGCGGCTGCGCGGCTGCGGGGTCTCGGCTCATGCGCCGCATAGTAAGCTGGCTCCGCGTTTCGCCGGGTCCTCAGTACCTATGAGCTTACACATCGCAGGAGCTCATCTTTGCTGACGGTTAGAACAGGATCCAAAGCGTACGGTGCCCCGAACCCGACGCCCAACATAGTATTATGCCTCAAAAATAGCATCCCACCTGGGCGTCGCACGGGGATGATATGCGTCAATAAAACGCTTGACAGCCAACTTGTTCCGTAAAACCATGACGCATAGCATTCTGGTATGGGAGGGATGATATGCCTCACACGACTCGACGGGGGGTGGCGCCGCTGAACTAGCAGCCGCGGTGGCCGGGGGGCTATATTGCCGTACTGCGGGGGGCTGGGGCACAGGACAAGAGCACCCCGTACTGTATGGCGTGGGTGCGAGGGTTTTTCGCCCGGTATCCGGGACGCAGGCGCAGGGACATTGGACGGACGGAAATCGAGATATTTCTTGCGGACATCGCGCAACGCGCTGGTGTGTCCAACTGGCAGGTCCAGCAGGCTCGTGACGCCATGGAACTGTATTATGAGCAGTTCCGGGGCATCGCTCTGGCGCCACGACACGATGCCACTGAGCCGAAACGTACCTTGGAGCCACCCGCGCCTCCAACGCCCAAGCCTGTCGCTGAGTTGCGTAACCGTCAGGATGTACCCGCACCGTATACGCTCGGTCGTAGGGATGTTAAGGGGAAACATGGTCCCCTGGCCATGGAGCCCGGTGCTGCGGTTGGCCCTGCCCCTCCGGCGCTTCAGACTGCCGAGGTCCCACCCTCGACAGGGGCATCGGCGGCGAAGACACTCACTATTGGAGAGCACTTGATCCGTTTTCCGGTCTCCCGATGTTCTGGGATCCGGCGACCGGGCAGCTCGACAGCGCGGGAAAGGACGGATAAGGTAACAGTGGGGATACCCTCTTGATATCGCAGTGCAGATTACAACCACAAACCTTCACTTCGCCGAGTGTAGGTTACGGGGGTGTAATCTGCACTCGCTTTTATGCCAGATCGAAAATTAGTATTATGTCCCCGGAATCCCAGATAATCCGGCCCGTTGGGCCAGATCCAGAAACAAGGCCAAGTCGAGGGCTACCGGCGCTGCCAGGATGGAGTCCCGACAGAGGAAGTTGATCTTGATCTGCATCGGCTGACCGAGCCAACCGAAGATGTCGATATTGTCCCACCCCTCCTTGGCGTCGCCCCGCAGCATGGCTTGGTCCATCAGCGTCGCTGCGAAGACGGTCCCTTCAGGTCATGACCTCGCGAACGGCTCCGGCAGAGTCAGCGTGCCGTCCTTGAGCTTTTGGCGCAGCGCGTCCTGCACCTTGCCTTGGGAGTTCACGAGACCGGCGGTTTTCAAATGCTCCCTCAGCACCTTCGACCGCTCGAAGCCCAGCGGTGCGGGCTGGCCGTCGGCTCCAGTTGCTATTAGTCCGCTCGTGAATTCCGATCGACTCGATCCCTCTCCCTATTCTCAGAAACCAAACCATTTCTTCTTCTTCGGTGTGAGTATTTCGTCCTTCAATTGACGCGCATCCACATAGGTATCATCGTTCGGCAGGTGTGAAATGATGTAATCGAGTTCAGCTACCGCCTCGTCTCTTTGCCCCAACGCATGATAGATAACGGCCTTGCGCATGTGTGGAAATCCTATATCGATAATCTGGATTGCCTTGTCGAGCAGGTTGATGGCCTCCCTCGCGTTCGCCTTTTCCTGCTGATTCGCAATCATAGCTGTTCCGAGCGCTAGTGAGCCGCCGACCAGGCCGCCTATGGCTCCCAATCCTACTCCGACCAATCCGAATCCGCTGCCTGTTCGAGCCACCTTATTGGCACCCTTGGCAACAGATTGCGAAGCCTTTCTTATCAGTCCAACGCTGTGAAACTTGCTATGAGCCTGCAAACAGTAGAATGATGCCTCGTGAAAACTGCCCTCGGGGACTCCTGGAAATGCTTCCTTAAATTCGGATAGCTGGCGCCAGTAGATCTCCATTGTTCGATCGAACTTCCGTTGAATATCCTTAGTGCCATCGGATGACTCCCCGCCCAATTGGTCGCCCAACGCTCGGGCCTGGTCGTGTGTTTGTAGCAAGATTGTCTTTTCGTTTTCGAGGCTTTCAGCCATGTACCACTCCTCTTCGTTGTCGGTCGATCGTTAGAGTACCAGACCCGCACAGCTACTACTTTTATTGTAGAGCTAAGCATTCGCCTTTGTCATCGCGTCAGCGACCGTATATGCCTTACCGACAAACGTCTAACCGGCTTAGCTGCCGTACACCTCACCCGTGATCTTCTTCCACGCAACCTCAAAGCATTTGCCAGTGCCGGACTTCACCCTGCCGATCATGGAATTCGCTAGGACTCACACCGCCCTCTTCGTGGCTCCGGTTTCCCACGTTTCACATCTGCGACTAAGCCGCATCCGATTGGAAAGATTGCGGCCTAACGAGGCTGTAGAAAAATCCGATTCTGAACACCGTGCTCAGCCTCTGGCTGTTCTCGCGCCGCCACCAAGGTATCCACCACGCCTACTCTCCTGCTAATGTTTGAGTTTAGGGGCCGCCGGAGCGCGAAACACAGAGGGTATCGGCAGGCGAAGCTTGCCTACGGTCCCCTGGAACGACGGGTTGGGCGTTGCCGCCCATTGGTTCTCTCCTCATTATGTAAGACAACTATTCGCACCCGCGAGCACCGCTCGGTCACCGAACGACTGCGGCGTGCCGGCGTCTTGTTCAGTCACGACAGTCGCGGCCGGGTCTTTGACAACATCTTCGTCGAGCAGCTCTGGCGCTCGGTGAAGTACGAGGAAGTGTCCCTGAAGGCCTACCAGACAGTGAGGGAGGCCAAAGAGAGCTTGGGGCACTACTTCCGGTTCTATAACGCGGAGCGGCTTCATGAGGCATTTGGCTATCGCACCCCATCGAGGTCCACCTCGGGAAGGAGCGGCTTACCACCCCGCCTCAGCCCCTCTCTGTCCACTTTAACCAACCCCTATTTGCGTCTTGACAATGGGGAGCACCATTGTCGTGCACTATGATCCCCAAGCTCAGGCTTGACGATTAAAGCGGAAAGACAGTTGTCATACAGCCTGACGAATAGTCGGGTTGGTGGGAGCCACGGCCTTATACTGTGCCTTTACCATTGCAGACGCCGCACCTCTTGTTGCCTGATCCCCTCTGTGCCAATAATAGTGAGACACCTACCCCCCTGTAAATTAGTGTAGAGGGTGGGGAGGAGCACACATCATGAGCACTGAAACGATTAAGACATCGCCGAGCATCGCACCCCCCCGCCGAGTCCCCGCACGTCCGTGGCCCGGCACCGTACGCCCCGCTGAGCCACAGCAGGTGGTCTCAGCAGTCCCACCCGATCCCGAGGTGCCCGTAAAGCCGGCACGACGACGGTTCACCGCAGCGGAGAAGCTCCGCATCTTGAGGCTCGCCGATGCCTGCACGGTGTCGGGGAGCCTGGGGGCGCTCTTACGCAAGGAGGGGCTGTACTCGTCAAACCTCACCACCTGGCGCCGACAGCGGGACGCGGGCACCCTGTCCGCCCTCACTCCCCAGAAGCGGGGCCGCAAACCGTCGAACCGCAGTCCACTCGCCCAGGAGCATGAGCAGCTTCGTAGGGAGAACGAACGGCTGACGCGGCGGCTGCGACAGGCCGAACTCATCATTGACGTCCAAAAAAAAGTCTCGCAGATGCTGGGGATCCCCCTGGCGACCCCCGAGGAAGGAGGCAACGACTGATGGATGCCGCGCGGACCTTGTCCTCCGAGGTGGGGATCAAGCCGGCCTGCGACGCGTTCGGCACTTCTCGTGCCGGCTTCTACCGCGCCCAGGCACGAACGCACGCTCCGATGGTGGAGCCAACGATGCGCCCCAGCCCTGCGCGCGCGCTGTCCGCCAATGAACGGCAGGGCGTGCTCGACCTGCTGCACGCCGACCGGTTTGCCGACCAGGCGCCCCATGAGGTCTATGCGACCCTCCTGGACGAAGGCGACTACCGCTGCTCCATCCGCACCATGTACCGGATCCTCAACGACCACACAGAGGTCAGGGAACGCCGGACCCAGTTGCGCCATCCGGTGTATCAGAAACCGGAACTGCTGGCCACGGCCCCGAACCAGGTCTGGTCGTGGGATATTACGAAGCTCCTCGGACCCGTAACATGGTCGTATTTCTCTCTCTATGTGATCCTGGATATCTTCAGCCGCTACGTAGTAGGCTGGATGGTGGCCCCGGCGGAATCGGCCGCCTTGGCCGAACGACTCATCAGCGAGACCTGCGCCAAACAGGGGATCGACAAAGGGCAGCTGACGATTCATGCCGACCGGGGCTCCTCAATGACCTCCAAGCCCGTGGCGTTTCTGTTAGCCGATCTGGGGGTCACCAAGACCCATAGCCGGCCGCATACGAGTGACGACAACCCGTACTCCGAGGCCCAGTTCAAAACCCTCAAATACCGGCCGGACTTCCCGGAGCGGTTCGGCAGTATCGAGGATGCCCGGGGCTTCTGTCAGGACTTTTTCTCCTGGTACAACACCGCGCATCGGCATACCGGCATCGGTCTGCTCACACCGGAGGTCCTGCACTACGGCTTGGCGGACGAGGTACGCGCGACCCGTGCCGCGGTGCTGACGGCTGCCTATGCGGCCCATCCGGAGCGGTTTGTCCGCAAGATGCCGGTTCCCCCGGCTATTCCGGAGGCCGCGTGGATCAACAAGCCGAAGCCGGTGGAACCGAGCGATGAGGCGCGACACTAAATGCGGACATCAGGTGTCTCAAAATCATTGACACATTCCGATGTGGCAAATAAGAAGCCTTACGGTTAAATATTTTCTTAAGGGTTTTGTGCTCGCGAATAGCTTCATATAGTTTAGTCAGAGGGTGGCTATGTGGAGTTGCAGGTGGATATCCCAAAAGAAAAGAGTAGTAGGGACAATCTTCAAACAGGAGAAGTATTCGTCCTCCAGACTTCATAAGTAGCTTTGTTGCTTTTTGAATGTGTTGTAGTGCCTCGTCTGCTTGCAAATGGTGGAAATAATGACTGAACAGGATGTAGTCAAACTGCTCATCTTCAAAGTCATAATTTAAAAAATTGCCACATTCAATCCGGCAACTACTTCCTTTAGTTGCGTCCCTCGCCTGCTTAATAAGTTGAGGAAATATGTCTATGCCAACCACTGAAACTGTCGGGTGTTGCGATAGCACCTTCAGCACTCTTCCAGGGCCACAACCAGGTTCTAACAAAGTAACATGTTTTTTCTTATCGGCCTTGAATAACCAATCCAACGTCTCAAGGAGTAGCGCGCCGTCCAATGGACGTATTTCGCTATAATTTTGCAGTAAGTAACTTGGGACCTCGGGCATCTTTTAGCTCTTTTTCCGTAGTTATTTTTCTACAGAAAATATCGCCTTTCGTGGGAAAAACGCAATGCCATTTCCGTTATCCTGGAACCCTATTTCCTGTAATACGTTCATTGGTAGGTACTTTGCTCTTTCCTTGATATAGCTTTCCCATATTTGAAGTTTTGACAGGTCACCGTTAAGTTCAGGGCCGAGTCTCGCATGCGTTACAAGCTGGTACTGAATATTATAATCGACCCGCAAGCTCTTAAAACCCGCCTCCCTTAAAAGGGAGATCCACTCGGCTTCTTGCAGGAAGTATCGTCTGCGCATGAGTTGAGAGTAACCAGCGAGTTCATCTTTCTTCCGAACAACATCCTGGAAAAATTGCTGTGTATCTGGGGTAAGAAACAAATCCATTATAATGAGCTTACCCCCTTTTGCCAGAATCCTATATATCTCCTTCAATGCAGCCAACTGAAGATTCCTTGGTATTTCATGGATAACCATAGACGCTACAATTCGATCGAAACCATCATCCTTAAAAGGAGCACGAATAATATTACCTCTTATAAAGCTTCTTTTCTGCGAAAACGATTTTAGCTCTGCCCTGGCTCGCGCTACCTGAACAGCACTTATGTCGAGAAGTGTGACAGGAAATCGCATCTCATGCCGTTTAAACACCTCCCGTATAACCGCTCCATAGCCACTGCCGCAATCCAGAAGTTTTACATCTGGCTGCACATCTATTGCTTTTACTAACGCTTCATAAACCTCCTCCGTAATACTATGGACGTCTTCGTATCGTACAATTCTCTTGTCAAATCCATATTCTTGCGAGGAGATGTTATCTTCCTCGACGGACAAAAGTAGTTTTAAATCATTATGGCTCATATTTAAGAACCACCCCGTTGCGGTAAACTCCTAATCCCGTCTTGACAATCATATCTCCATCTGAAGAGAAAGAATATCTTCCCACAACTCCCGCAAATTCATCCTTTTTAATGAGTGTTCTTTTTAATGGCTTGGTTAAGTCGATGTTGTGCTTGATAAGCTCCCCAAGTTCTATGATCACGTTGTAAGCGAAGGCTGCATCAAAATTCGGCTGTTTCCTGTATTTCTTGAGATATTCTTTCTGAAAATCACTGCTCTGCTCTCGGAATACATATTGAGGCCCCGAAACTAAGACTCCCTCCAACAATGATGCGTCAACTGGCGTATACAGGAACCCCCAGCCTCCAATAATTCTGAGATTGCCTTTCAATAGCCCTGTTTCGGCAAGCTGATTGAAGATATTCTCATACTCAAAACCGTAACCCAGAAGTATCAAATGGTCTATACCAGCCTGCTTCATCTTGAATACTGGGACTCTGAAATCCTTGTCAGTAAGAGCGTACCTTTCTACTACAGGAACCGATACCTTCTTTTGTTTCAAAAAAGGAAGATAAACATCATTCACAACCTTCTCAAAAACCGGCACATTGACATACAGCACTCCCACCTTAGTGAGACCTTTGGCCGTAGCGAAATATTTAAGGATCGCGTCGCTTTCTTCTTTGATCCCTTCATAAAAACGCACCACATATTCTGACTTCCTGCTAATGTCCGGGTCCATGCAAAATGCGATCAGATTTTTCTTCGCTCGTGTCGTAATGGGCTCGACTGCAAGCGAAGCGCCAGTAGTGGACGTTATCAGGAGATCAGCTTTCTCGATGTCTATCAACCTATTAGCAATTGTCGCAGCTTCAGTCGGATTGCCTTTGCCATCTTCAAAAATGAGTTCAAGCCGCTTTGAACTCGAGTTAACCTTTTCCATGGCTAAGACCATAGCATTCCGTTCCACCTCTCCCATGGGTGCAAGTTTACCTGTGAGTGGAAGGATCACGCCAACCTTGACTGTACGGCTGTTCTCTGAATAAGCGTTGATGCTCCATAAAACGAAGGATGCGAAAACTATCATTATCAAGATGATTTTTTGTTTCATGATAGCTGCTAATACTCCGGCTCTTTCGGTTCTATCTTGATCTGCAGACTCAGTGAGCGAATAACGCATCAATATATTCCTTTCTGTGTGGATTGTCGGCGGTTACCTCGTGCCCACAACCGACTACCGGTTCTGGAAAGCGAATCCGCTCCTGTGTTCCATGCATCGCCTTCAAATAGCTATGAAACTCAGGGGTGCAATATGGGTCCAACTCCCCTGTAGCCACCGTTGTTTCTACCGTGATATTCCTTAAGAGAAACTCGACTGGCGAGAGGCCAGAAAAGAATTCCCGAGACACGCGTAAGCCCTTGTTGAGATACTTACTGCCATTCGCATGAGGGTCGTTTCCGAACAACTCCCACATCAACCAAAACGGTGGAGGTCCCCATAAAATGAGCCTACCCAGACCACGCGGAGGCTTCGCTCTCGCGCATGACAGAGCCACCACGGTACCGAATGACCTTGCCAGAATGTCGAATGAGCGAGAACTCTCTTCCTGTTCCTCAATGCTCGCAAGAGCAATCTCCATTGCTCCACGCATACTGAGATCCGAAGAAAATTCGTTTTTGTCATCAGAGTGCCCCGGCCAAGACAATACCGATATATCTTCATAACCAACGTTTTTTGCTTCAGCTTGAAGCAGGTCATATACTTTGCGATAAAGTGAGTTCTCCGGGCTGCCCCCGCCCGGGAAAATCAGAAGATCCTTATTCATAATTTATATTCCTCCCATGTCCCTCAACGGACTATTCGTTGTTTCTGGCATTGCCATGAAGATGGTTTTATTTCCCCCAATTTGCTGTTGAAGATATTCCGCGTATTGAGACACAGAATGGGAATCCAAACCAATGAACGGCTCGTCCAGCAAATACATGCCTGCCTTCGGAAGCATCTCAATAAGGAGCTTCTGCCTTTGACCACCGCTGAGCAGGTTGGCCTTAATATGCCCGTTGTGCGAATTCTCACCGAAGGTAACGCTTGTGCCGCGTGATAGCTTTTGGTGTTCAGCAATGGAAAGCGAGCCAAACACTGCTTCACGGGATCGGAGATAAGACATGCCCTTCTCGATTCTCCTATTGGCTGCAAGAGCGTGAATCTGATCCCCATTGAACACGATTTCGCCGGACTGGGCCGGTAATACGCCGGCAATTGCATCCAGAAGCGTACTCTTTCCCCAGCCGTTTGGGGACTCAAGTAGGGTGAGTTGGCCTTTTCTTAAGCAGATAGAGAACCTATCAAGTACGGTCCGATAGCCGCGACGTACGACGAGATCAGTCACTTCGAGAGCTACAGGGGCGTCTTCAGTGCCCTTTGGTATTGCCGTGGTGAGCCGCACGCCGCCGCGCAGGTCCCGCGACACAACCTTGCCATCTGGACCAGCGACCTCGTTCAGCCAGCTATGCAGCCTAAGACCTTCATCCGATCGGGGACTGCGTTGAGCCGCCTCTGTATTTTCAACGGTCAGGCCTCCATCCGCCAATGTCCAAACGGTGGTGGCAAGATCAAGAACGCGTGGAATATTGAAGACATGCTCGACGAGCACGATCGTCAGCCCATCGGTACGGACGAGCGCGTCGAGATACCGCATTACCTCGGCCACTCCGACTCCGTCCAATCCGGAGAGCGGCTCATCGAGAAACAGGATTTTCGCTCCGGCTTGTACCGCCCTGGCAATAGCGACCCGCTTCATCTGGCCAAGGGAGATCTTGTCACACGAGGAGTGAAGTCTTTCTCCTAACCCCAGGCTGTTGAGCCATCGGCCTGCTTTTTCTTCATTGTAGAGTTCTTCTTTATTGATCCGTCCAAGGCGTAACAAAGCCATGACCGGATTCTCTCCAGCCTGCTTGGGAGAAGACAGAACCACATTATCCAGTACCGTCATGGTCGGAAAGAGGCGGATGTCCTGCCAGACACGGCCGACTCCTTCCCAGGCGATCCGCTCGGGAGTAAAGTGGTCGAAGGGGTTCAGGTTCTGCCACCACCTTCGTGGCCAGCGGAAAACCTCGCGGGCGCTGTTGACAGAAAAGTGAAGTTCTCCAGCATCGGGTTTCAAGTTGCCGGTGAGGATGTTGAGCAGGGTAGTCTTGCCCGATCCATTTTCTCCCCGGAGCAGAACAACCTCGCCGCGCTTGAGGGTAAACGAGATATCGTTCAAGACGATCTGCCCACCGAACGCCTTTGAAAGACCTCGAGCCGAGAGAACGACGTCGTCTTGCGACGCTTTCTCCGTGTCTGACATCAACTCCTCTTCCGCGAATCGTGTCGTCATTGGTTCCGCCTACTGCAACCGATACGTACCGGACACGCCCTGAGGGCGAAAATGCGCCATCAGGACGAGCAGCAGCCCATAAATCATCAGCCGCACATTGGCAGCCACCGCATCAGGAATTTGAACGAACCGTAGTAGTTCTGGAAGCGTGATCAGGATAAGCGCACCCACTAGCGGACCACGAATGTTTCCCGTACCACCCACGATGACCATGCTGAGCATTAAGATCGACTCATCCAGCGTAAATGATGTCGGGTCTATATAACTTACATAGGTCGCATACAGGCTTCCGGCGACGGCCACTAGAGCGCAGGCCAACATGAAAGCCTGAAGCTTGGCCATGCGGGTATTCTTGCCCAAGCTCCTCGCTGCCAATTCATCGTCCCTCATCGCTTTGAGCAACCTTCCCCAGGGGGATTTGAGAAGCAGGACCGTACATAGAATGCACATGCCTGCGGTCACGCTTGCGAACAGTGTGACCGCCCCAATTGTGTCAAATTCATACCCAAATATGGAAGGTCTAGGGATTCCTGTTAAGCCGAAGGGGCCGTTGGTGAGGTCCACCCAGTTATACAGAAGACTGTATCCTACGCTCTGCACGGCCAGTGACACCATCACAAAGTAATCTCCTCGGAATCGCCAGGCTGGAAGGGAAACCGCGAGGCTCAGGATCCCCGCAACCACCACTGCCAGCCCCACGGCTGGGAAAAAGCCCCATCCAAATTTCAGCATCGCCAAGGCGGCGACATAGGCCCCGATTCCGTAATAGGCAGCATGTGCCACCTGCAACAGGCCGCCGTAACCCATCAGGAGATTAAGAGACATAGTAACAATCAGATAGATATCGAGATAAATGAGAAGATGTAAGAGATAGTTCATAGCTGCGCTTCCACCCGGCCGGCCTGGCCAAAGAGACCCTGGGGCCGTAGGAACAGAAACATTACGAGGAGAAGGAAGGTCATGGCTTCCTCCCATCGGGCCGAGGCATACCAGACAACCTGCGAACGCAGGATACCGAGCATGATTGCTCCTACGATGGGGCCGAGAAAAGACCCGCGACCCCCGATAATTGTAGCCACCATGGCAAGGAGAACCATCTGAAGGCCGCTGTGGGGATCAAACCCTATGTCCACCGCCATTAGAAGCGCCGCGGCGGCGGTTAATAGGCCACTCAGCGCGAAGACGACCACGCGGAGCCGGCGAATGTTGTAACCCATCAGGGAAAGTTGCGTGGGGTTGTCCGATAGCGCTCTGAACTGAAGCCCAATGTCGGTACGCTTCAGCCAGATAAGAAAGGCTGCGAGCAACGCGGCCGAGGCCGCTCCCCCGAGCAATTGGGAATGAGTCAGAATAACTCCAGCAAGGTTGATCGTTTCATCCACACCATTACGTAGCGCCCGTGTCTCGTTTCCCCAGATTATGGCAATGACCTGAACCAATGAGATGTAGACACCGAGCGAGGCTATCAAATGGATCTCTTTTGAAGCTTCCCTCTTCTGGAGCGGCCCGTGGTTTGCTACCTCATACAGACAGGAGAGCACCACAGCAAACAGTAACGAAAGGACCACCCCGACCGACCATCCGACCCCAGCTTGGACACACATCAGCAGGATGAATGGTGCGCCCGCATAGATGACACCTTGGGCGATATGAAAGATCCCTGTCCCGTTGTAGACCAAGGCAAAGCCTAATCCGACCAAGGCCAACAACAAACCCTGAATCAGCCCATTAAACAGAATCTGCATCTATCCACCTGCTATTACGTTTCGTCTTACGGGGGGCTTTACACCTGCTAAGTATAGAAGGGCAACAACTGTGCCAGAATACCTAGGCTGTAAGCCACTAATTCTAAAGGTTCGCTTCTGATTCGGCGTCGCTCGCTGACCCTTAATGTGACATCTCCATCCCATTCAATGTGACGAATTCGTTACATTCCTGGCGAACTCCGTCAAAGCCCAAATATCAGACTCGCCAACTTATTGCGAATTCGACTGTTCGCTTTTAGGAGGTTTACAATCGTGCATCAGGAAATTGAGCCCGTCGAACGATAAACTTTACAGGTAAGCCCATCAAAACGCTGAAGCTCCCTCTGCAGCTTTCTGAAGCTGCGTATTGCGATCACAGTTGCCACCCGGTCCGACTTTCCAGACCTCACATCCGCAAATCATCGAGGAACTCCGATGCCGGAGCGACACTGGTGACGAGCAGATGATCCCGTGCGCGGGTGCATGCGACATAGAGAAGGTGGCGTTCGGTGTTGTACACATCTTCCAGATCCGCGTCGTCCGTCACTGTCTCGATTCGTTCCTGCAGGGGAATGACCTCATCATCACAAGCCATCACAACGACTGCTCGAAACTCCAGCCCCTTGGCGAGATGCATGGTGCTGACCGAAACGTGGCCGCTAGTTGTTTCGACTTGTTCATCGAGTATCTTGAAGGCGAGCCCTGTTTCTTTGACGGCTACAAGCGCTCGGTCCAGCTCTGCCGCAGATCGAACAAACACACCGAACTCATGGGGTGCGACGCCCTCCTTCTTGAAGTCCATAATCCATTTGCTGACCGTAGCCTTCTCGGTTTCGAGGCTGTCACAAACCCTGATTGTCGGTGCGGGACCGTTGAACACAGAGATGGTGTTGCCCCGATCTTCCGTGTTGCCGTCCGCATCGGTCACTTCCGGAGCCAGCAATCGATCCGCCTGCATGCGGATTTGGTGGGAGGTTCGGTAATTCACGTGCAGGTTCCTGGCACGCCCGCGAATATCGATACCCAGCGCGAGCCACGAGAAGGGCTGTTGGAAGATACGTTGACCGAGGTCGCCTGCAAAGAACAGACTGTTCGGTCGATCCACCCCAAGCGCAGCAATGAACCGCAAATGCGCCACGCTCATGTCTTGGGCCTCGTCCACGACGGCAAAGTCGAAGGGCGGATGTTTGCTTTCGGCTACAACAGCGGCCAGTCTGCTGAACATGCCCGAGTCTGTGATCAGGTTCCCTGCCGCCAGGCGCGCACGGACATGATCGAAAATAGACCAGAGAATCGCGCGCTGCTTCTCTGGCAGCCGCGTCTTTCTGCCCAGCCGCCTGACATCGCGGTACGCCTCCCATGTTTCCAACTGCCACGCATCGACGACTTGGCTCCACTCCGTTAGCAAGAAGGGCAGGCTGAATTTATGGCCGGCAACTGCTGCGGCTGCCTCCTTCAGGAGTTCCAGCACTGTGACCTGCGATACGATCTGCGATTGGCCGAGGTGGGGCTTGAAGAGTCGATGGCCAATGGCATCAATGGAATGTACCTCCAGACGTTCGGCCAAACGCGGTTCGTTGCTGATCAGTCGCCTGAGTTTCGTTCGGAGAGCATTCGCCAGGATGTCCGAAAAAGTGGTGAGCAACACTCTGGCATCGGGGTTGGCGCGGGCCAGAAAGACGGCCCGATGTAGAGCGACGATGGTCTTTCCGGTACCCGCCGAGCCGGAGACCCGCGCGGGGCCGTTGTAATCCCGCTCGACCCATTGGCGTTGTGCCGGATGGAGAAAGATCGTCCACTTCTCCCATGGATAGTCGAGGGCCCGCTGCAGCTCCTCGATGTTGTTCATGACCCGGAATCGACGCTGGGCATCCGGGTGAGCAAACGGATCGGTTCCGGTGGGGACGGGCTTGGCGACTTCCGGCTTCCCGCCGGTGGCCAGTTCCAGCAGCGCTTCAGCAGCCTCACTCGGTAAATGGTCCGCCAGCGTCAGTAAGGTGTCCTCCGTGGCTTGCCGAACATCGTTCAGCCACCCCAGTGGCACACCGTAGTTCAGCAAGAGATCGTCTGACACCTCAGCAAACAGGCGCGGTTTGGGTGGCGCCGGCTGTTGAGTCTCGACGTATGCAGGGATAATGATTTCCTGGACCGTCTCCCGCACCTCCACCAACTGAGCAGCCCCGGTCTTTGGGTGTGTCTCCAGCTTGCGTCGCTCGGCCCAGCGATAGGCGTGATCGTGGTGACCAACATAGCAGAGCAAGAGGCTCTCATCGCCCTTGTGGACAATGAGGCGGATATCGTCGTTGACATACACCGACCAGAATTTCTTGTCCCTGGCCTTGTCGAGCTTGTGAAAACTCATACCGGGATTAGCTGGATTGAGTTGCAAGTCGAACGCGGTCGTCTTGACGGCCTTTTGCTCGTCACCGGTCAGCCGTGCGAGGCTGTCGGTGAAGGTATCGGCGATACGGAAGTCCATAGTCGAAGGGGCTTGTTCAGCGGAGCAGCGGTGGGCCGGCGGCACTAGCAACGAGGGCAGCCAATTCTTTCTGCTGTGCTTTTTGAAGTTCAGGATCGGACTCGATCCACGGCCAGTCTCGGATAACAGCATGACGTGGCGGTGGTTCGTCGGCCATCACGTCAAGTTGAGCGTTTCTGACAACGTGAGCCGTGAAAATGGCCGCGCCGTATAACTTACGGCTGCCGGCGGCTGCCAGACCGATTTCCCAGAGACGCGCCAACGGCTCCCGCCCATGCCTGGAAACAGATGTTTCGCGGTCCTTGGGGTTGGGCAACAGGGCTGCCGGCTTCACCATCACGGCGTTGAACTGGTTGCTCTGCAAGAGGAATCTGGCAAGACTCTCATTGTCATCGACGTGATCAGACAATCCGGAGGGAAGCATTGCTACCTCATAATGGACTGAATCTCTGCAAGTACTCGTTGCGGAACTGACACTCCGTCAAAACGGGCGACGGCATGGCCTTTGTCTGTGCCGTCTAACCAGGCATAGGCTAATCGATCATTCGGGCCGACACTGAGAGAGAACAGTCGATGGCGGGTGTGAATCCAGTCCAGCGAAATTGAGCCATCAGGCTCTGGCGCGCATTCAGGCATGGGGAGGTCCTCCGGCAATGCGCGCAAAAACATTTCGGCATTCCGAAGCGCCGTTGGGTCAATCGCGTGTGCCCCGTAACCATCCCATCCGGGCTCGGCACATTCGTGTGCCAATCCCCACAACTGCGAGATGATCACCGCCTTTCTTCCGAACAGCGCCTGGGACCTCTCTACAGACCGCACAAGGGCCGAAGCGGCCTTGGTGGCAACTTGTGCCTCGACAGAAACGGCGCTGCCGCCCCAGGTATAGGATACCAACGAAGCGTATCCCGCCAGGCGATAAAGGCTTATGGATTTTGGAATAGTTTCAGGCATTGTTCCGTCAATGATCGTTTGAAAATACGATTTTTTAAGTTACGCAGTGATTGAATTTTGGTGAGAATCCAATCCCAGTTCTCCGGCTCTCCTGGTTCCGACGCTGCAACGCAGTTGTCAAATATGACCGGAAGTTGGTCCCCCTGTGACGGCTGAGAAGCGAACACCATAGTGATTTGATAGCCGGTCTGGACCTCTACTGCCGTATGCTGGTTGAAAAAACTGGTGAAGACTAAATTTTTTTCATCGGGTAGACGAGGACCAACTGTGAAGAAATTGTCCAGGTTGACTGTTCCCTCAAGAAATGGCAGTAAGATTCGGTTGATATAGCGCAGGCGAATCAAGCGAATCTGAACCGGTGCAGCCAGTCCGATATATACACGCCAAGCCTGTTCGAGTGTCGGCATGTAATCGTCGAGACTTGTGTAAGGCGCAAGCCGATTAAAAGAAAATCCCTGCGCCCTGACCTGAACCAGTTGTTTCTCGTCATCCTGCAAAAACTGGAAAGCCTCCACCCGCTGAGGTGGGACAGACACTTCCGGCGGCCCGCTCGATGTCGCTGCGATGAGATGTTCTTGAACCCACTTGGTTCGGAACTTGGGATAGCGTTCTCGAAAACGTTCTTGGGCCGCTCCCTCCAGCGCTGCGAGTTGTTGTCCTGGCGGCAGGTCGCATTCGATATCCAATACCGCTTCCACGATTGGCGGGTTGAGTAAATTGAGTTCAGATTCGCTCATCGTAAGAACAGTTTAGCAGATTTTCAAACTTTAAACACCTTCATTACCTCGTCGCCGAGGTGGTTGATGACCTTTACGGCGATGCGGCCGGATTTCGGTTTAGGGAAGGATCGCGAGGTGTCGCTATTGAGCGTGGCCCAGGCGTCCTCATTGATCTCGGCTTTGAGCGTGGTCTTCAAAGCGCTGTAGGGGTCGTTCGCGCCAAGGAAATAGGCGTGGCGGACGAAGAAACTCTCTTCGTTGTAGTCGGTATCGATGAACCAGCAGGCGATGCCATCGGGGCCATCACTGCGGACCTCGCCAGTTTGGGGGTGGAAGACATCGATGCCGTTAATCTTTACTCGCAGCTTACCGTCCGCTTCCGGCAGGAGGGTGATGTCGGGCTCGCCGAAGATGACGAAGAGGTTACCTTTTCCGGTGTTTTTAAGGTCGTCGGCCATGTGCAGGTCAGCGTTCATCCGCGCCTTGAGCACGGGGATGCGGCCGAGTTTGCTGAACTCGGTGGCGTGGGCCTCGTAATTGAAGGCGCAGGCGATCAACACGTCGAAATCGGCATCGCCCGCTTCCTTGGCGGCTGCCACCAAATCGACACGCTGAACGGTGCCGAACTCTGGACCGATGAAGATGGCAGCGCGCTTTTCAGTGGCCTGTGGCTGGTGGCCTGTGGTCAGGTTCTGAGCACCGACCACTGACCACTGGTCACTGCTGAACCGGCCTTCGGCGCACACGAGGTCGCCCGGCCAGGGCGTGAGCGCGGTGAAGGTGATGCGATCTTCCTTATGCGCCTGCTGGACACCGGCGGTCTTGAGATTCTCCAGGATCATCTGGGGAAAGGTCTGCTTCTCTCCGTAGCCAGTGCCGGTATCCGACACGCGGTCGATCAATTCATCGTTTTCATCCACCCCGAGCACGCGGTGAGGGCTCAGGCTCTCGACGGTGAAGGGACCGGCCACGCGGACCTTTTTCTTGTCCTCGTAAGGCTTGTCGTAGAGGTATTCAAACTCGGCCTTGGCGGCGATGGACTTGTCGATCTCCTGCTGCCGGGCGATGCGGGCCTGCCACCAGTCGGCGTGCAACTTCTTTGCCGCGTCGGGCCACTTGGTATCGGCCTCGCGCGGAATCTCCCACTCCTGCCAGGTCTTCTTCAGCGCGGTGTTCAGTTTCTCGCGCAACGGCTC
>ORMF012409888.1_pt1 | contig 18612 bp, 9 predicted proteins | sample 1779871 | NCBI WGS metagenome assembly ORMF01 (sample SAMEA104232316, study PRJEB22302) | groundwater metagenome | biome: forest; feature: aquifer; material: groundwater | place: USA | collected 2011-08-07 | depth 5.4 m | reverse complement strand
GGACCGGTGGGCGGCAGGGGCGGTTTTTCTGGGCGGACATGTTGGCCGAACGGCGGGGGGGTTGCATGGCGGCCGAAGCCAGTCAGCGGCGGCCGGGCATCGACACCGGATTGTGGGTCGAGCGGTTCAGCACCGTCTCCCCCGAAATGGCGGCCGCGGCCGCGGCGGGAGCCGAAGAGGAGGGCGGCTACCGGCCGTCGTTCATGGACCCGCGCATGATGATGCGGTATTTCCCGCAGATGTTTCAGATGTTCCAGGGCCAGGGCGGCGCCGGCGGTGGTGACGGAGCCAAGGCGCCGATGATGCCCGGGATGATGCCGGGCATGTATCCCGGGATGATGCCGGGCATGATGGGCGGGATGGACCCGGCGACGGCCAATCAGCCGTCCACGACCAACGAGATCAACGTGATCAACCTGACCTGCCGGGGCGTCGATATGGCCCGCATCTCGGTGGCGGCGAACACGGAACTGGCGATCGCCTTCCTCACCGAACTCAAAAACAGTCCTTTGGTGGACACCAACGGCACCGAGTTCTCCGGCAACATGGAACCGGCGGACGACACGTTCAGTTTCGGCGTGAAGCTCAAACTCAAGAAGCCGATCAAGATGTAGTATGCCCTGGCTGAAACGAAATCTCTTTCTCCTCATCGGCGTCGTGGTGGCCGCGGCCTTGATGGGTGTCGCCGGCTGGTTCAGCTTCCTGAAGATCGGCCAGGACCAGGCAGTGAGCGGCCAGTTGGATGCGCTGACGCAGGAGTTCCAGGAACTCGTCAATCCCAAGGGCAAGCCGCATCCGGGCGACAAGAACGTGGACAACATCACGATCGCCCGCGGCGAACACGAGCGGCTCAAGGCGCTGCTGGCGCGGACCCGCACCCATTATGCGCCGCTGCACTACGCGACCAACGCGGACGGCAGTGTTTTCAAGCTGCTACTCGAAGAAACCATCTACGACCTGCTGCGGCAGGCCACCAACGCCGGCGTCAAGCTGCCGCCCAAGTACAACTTCACGTTCAACGCCCAGCGCACGATCATGAATCCGGCCAGTCCCGACGCGCTCGCCTACCACGTGGTGGAGATCAAGGCGATCGCCGAGGTCCTCTTCAAGGCCAAAGTCCATGAGTTGCTCAACATGCGCCGGTCCGCGGTCTCGACCGACGATGCCCCCAGTTCCGGCGAGTTCCTGCCGAACAAGCCTTCGACGAACGACCTGGCGATACTTGTTCCTTACGAAGTGACCTTCCGCGGCTTCAGCGCGGAATTGGCGACGACGATCCAAGGCTTTTACAGCGCGCCGCAATGCTTCGTCGTCAAGAACGTCACGGTGGAGAAAGGCGAGATCCCGGTGGCCGCGCCGGAAGCAACGCCGTTCATGCCGAGCATGGGTCCTTACGGTCCGATGGGTCCCTATGGCCGACCGATGGGCGGCTTCAATCCCTACGGCGGCGGCATGCGCGAGCACGGCGGCGGCATGTCTCGTTACGGGATGATGCGCCCGATGCCGGGCATGGTCCCTGGCGTTGCTCCTGCAGCGGCCCCGCAAGCCAAGCCCGGCTTGGACGAGAATCCGCTCAAGGTCACTTTGTTCATCCAGTACGTCCGGCTCAAACCACCGGGGCAGAAGACACCAACGACTCGGCCCGGCCGCGCGGCGCCCGTTTCGCCTGACGCCGCGGCCGCGCCCGCAGACCCAGCCGCACCGACCGAACCCGCCGCCAAGTGAGGTCATGGAATTCCTAAAGAAACATTTCGAGAAAATCCTGTTGAGCGTGGTGTTGCTGGCCTTGGCCGTGGCGGCGGCGGCTTTGCCGCTCAAGGTCTCCTCAGTCTATCAGACCCTGCAGGACATCAAGACGCGGTTGATCAAAAAGGGAGCCAAACAGATGCCGCCGCTGGATCTGTCCACCAACGAGACGTTGCTCGCCCGGCTGGATCGGCCGCCCCCGTTGAAGCTCTCCGTCGAGCACAACCTCTTCAGCCCGGTCAAGTGGGAGCGGCGGCCGGACGGGACGCTGCGCAAACTGCTGCCTCACGAACACGGCCCGAGCGCCGTCCGCATCAGTAACATTGTCTCGCTCACGCTGACGATCAACTATCAGGGGCTCGTCGGCGCGAGCGCTCCCGCCCGGGACCGATTCAGCGTCGAAAAACAGGCCGCGGCGCGGGCAACGGATCGTTCGCCCAAGACTGCCTTCGCCCAGGTCGGACAGAAGAACGACACGTTCATGCTCAAAGACATCACGGGGCCGCCCGAGAGCCCGACCGAACTGGTGCTGGAGCTTTCGGACGACAAGACCGTGGCGTCGGTTTCCACCAACAAACCGTTCAAACGCGTCGCCGGCTACATGGCGGACCTCCTTTATCCGCCCGAGAACAAATTCTTCAACAACAAGCGAGTCGGCGACAAGGTCAACCTCAGCAAGGTGGACTACAAAATAGTTTCCATCACTGACAGCGAAGTGATATTGGAAGACCCGACCACGAAACGGACACCCATCAGAAGAAGATAAGTGTGAACGCGCACCCTCGACGAAAGAGCCTGCTCTTTGTCTCAACAGAAACCAAACCCATGATCAAAGCTGCTATCACGTCAATCTCTGTTGCTTTTCTGCTGGCTGTGGCGAGCGCCGTCTCCGCCCAGCCGACGCCGGCACAGACCGCCGAGGAAGAAGCGGTCCGCCGCCAGGAGGCCACCATCCTCTTGCGCAAGAGCCTGGCGGACGCCCAGACAGCCCAGAAGAAAGGCGATCTGGAGTCGGCCGCCAAATTGTATGAAGAGGCGGTGGTCCTCATGCAAAAAGTCGGCGTCGGCATCGAAAAGGAAACCCAGCAGACCGTCGAGGGCCTGGGCAGCGTGCGCCTGCAGTTGGCCCAGAAGGCCCAGCGCCGCGGCGAATTCGAAGAAGCCGACAAACACGTCGCCCGCATCCTCGCCGTCGATCCGAAGAACGGAGTTGCCCAGGACTTCAAGAAGGACAACGACAAGCTCCTCAAGGCCCAGCGCGGCATGACCCCCAGCAAGGAGACGGTCGCCCAAGTGCCCGAAGTGGTCGAACGGAAGATCAAGACCTCGACCGTCGTGCAAGACGGCAGGCTGTTGCTGGAGATGGGCCAGCTCGACGAAGCCGAGGTGAAGCTGCGCCAGGCGATCAAAGAAAATCCCGACAACACCGCGGCTACCTATTATCTGAGCTTGCTGCAAAACGAGCGTTACAAGCAGGCCGCCCGCCAGCGCGAAGTGGTTTCAAAGGGCGCCTTGGTCGAAGTTTCGCAGGCCTGGATTCCAGCGACCCAAGGCCAAGCCTTGCCTCTCAGTAATCCCTTCGCGCGGACCAATACCATCCACACCGGCGTTGGCCGCTCTGCCATCCAGGCCAAACTGGACAAGATCGTTTTGAATGAGGTTGGTCCCTTCGACGGCCTCCAATTGAGCGAGGTCGTCAAGTACCTCTCGGAGGAGGCGAAGGCCCGCGACCCGGAGAAGAAAGGCGTCAATTTCCTCGTCAGCCCGAGCATCGATTCCCCATCGTCGCAGCCGCAAACGACGATCGACCCGACGACCGGCCAGCAGATTCCGCTGCCGCAAGCCGCCCCGGGCGAGACCAAGGATCCCAACAACTTCACCATCCGCATCAACCCGCCGCTGAAAAACGTGCGCCTGGCGGATGTGCTGGACGCCTTGGTGCAGGTGTCCGATCAGCCGCTCAAGTACACCGTGCTCGATTACACGGTGCTCTTCAGCCAGCGGACTCCCGAAGCGCCCCAGCTTTACACGCGGCGGTTCAAAGTGGACCCCAACACCTTCATGCAGGGCTTGGAGTCCGTGTTCGGATTTACGTTTGGCAACCTCTCCGTCGGTGGGCAAGGTGGTGGCGGCGGCGGTGGCGGCGGTGGTGGCGGCGGCGGCGGCGGGCAGGGGTTGTTTGGCGTCGCCCGCGTTGACGTCAGCGGGCTCGGCGACATCGGCGGCGGGCAAGGCGGCGGCGGTGGTGGGGGCGGCGGCGGCGGGCAAGGCGGCGGCGGCGGCGGGCAAGGGGCGGGAGTTTCCTACGTTACCCGCACGAACCTCGCGTCGTTCGCCACGGTCCTCGTGCGCGATTACTTGACGACCGCCGGTGTGGATTTGTCCACCAACACGATTGCGGGGCTGGGCAAATCCGTCTTCTTCAACGACCGCACCGGATGGTTGCTGGTGCGCGCGACGGCGTCGGACCTGGAAATCATTGAGGAAGCGATCCAGGTCTTGAACATCGCGCCCCCGCAGGTGACCATCGAGGCCAAGTTCATTGAAATCAGCCAGGACGATGCCAAGGCGGTGGGTTTCGACTGGTTCTTCGGTAATTTTCTGATGGACCGAGGCCGTCTCGGGACGCAGGCCGGCTCGGCGCCTTCGTTCCGGGGCCAGGCTACGGCGGCCAATCCGGGCGGCGTGTTTGGGCCCGGGGGAGTCTTCCCTGGGCAATTCGGGATTCCCTCGCAGTTTCAAAACTTCTCCACCGATCAGTTCTTGACTCAAGGCCTGCGCAACACCTCGCGCCGCTCTTCGACTGCCGGAAGCTCGTCTTCCGAGGGAACTATCCCTGAAATTGCCACTTTGACAGGCATCTTGACCGACCCGCAATTCCGGGTCGTGATCCGTGCGCTCGAACAGCGCAGCGGTGTGGATGTGTTGAACGCGCCGCGCTTGACCACCCTGAGCGGGCGCCAGGCCCAGGTGCAGGTGGTCGAGGTCGGCACCATCGTCGCCGGCTTGAACCAACAGGGCCAGACCGGCCAGGGCGGTGGGCTGGGCGGCGGGACGGGCGGGGCGTTCGTCTCGCTGAACTACTTGTTGCAGACCGTTCCGCTGGGTCCGACGCTGGACGTGATCCCGTACGTTTCGGCCGACGGCTACTCGATCCAGATGACGCTGATTCCGGCGATCACGGACTTCCTCGGCTACGACGACCCGGGCAACTTCATCCCGTCGTCGCAGGCGATCGCGGGCGTGTCGGGCACGGTGCTCCGCGCGTCGCTGCCGCTGCCGCGTCTGCGCGTGCGGCAGGTGACCACCAGCGCCATCGTCTGGGACGGCCAGACCGTCATGCTCGGCGGCTTGATCTCTGAGGATGTGCGGAAAAAGAAGGACAAGATACCGGTGCTCGGGGACATCCCGCTGTTGGGGCGGCTTTTTCGAGCGGAATCGTCCTCGGCGATCAAGAAGAACCTGGTGATCTTCGTCACGCCGACGATCATCGATCCGGCGGGCAACCGGGTGCACACCCCGGACAACCTGCCCTACGATCCGAGCAAGATACCGCCCCAGCGTTCGCTCGCCCAGTAAAACGGGCCGAGGTTTGACCACCGATTCTCCAGTGGATGACCTACTGCCCACCAAGACAATCTGCCCGGTCAGCCCGGTGGCCTCTGCACCGGGTCGCGCGAGGGTGTCTGCCGTGTCTCGGCCCGCGCAGGGCGGACAGCGAGGCGGCTTGGTGGAGTTGCCGCCGGCCTCCGGGGCTTTTTCCAGCCGGAGCGCGGTTTGAACTCGCGATGGTCGAGCCTGTGAGCGTGAACTCAACGACCTCCGGGTCGCCGACCGCCGCAGCGACGGCCGTGCTGCTGGTTGTCGATGGCCACGCTTACGCGTATCGCGCGTTTCACGCGATCCGGCAGCTCGCCGCGCCGGACGGCGCTCCGACCAACGCCATTTTCGGCTTCATCAAGATGCTGGCCAAGATCCGCGACCGGCTCCAGCCCACGCATGTCGCGGTGGTGTGGGACGGTGGACTGGCGGCGGAACGGCTGGCGGCGCTCCCCGAATACAAGGCCCAGCGGCCACCGATGCCGCCGGGCTTGGAGCGCCAGCTTGACGAGATCGCGGCTTACCTCCAGGCAGCGGGCCTCGCGTCGTTCTGCCGTGAGGGAGTCGAGGCGGATGATTGGATCGCGGCGATGGCCCGGCAGGCCGAGCGTCAGGGCGTGCGGGTAATCATCGCGAGTTCGGACAAGGATTTCATGCAGTTGGTCTCCGACCGCGTCGGGCTGGTCAGCCCGAACGACAAGTCGGAAGCCATCTGGACCGACGAACAGGTCCGCCAGAAGACCGGCGTTGCCCCGGCGCAAATCGTGGACTGGCTGAGCCTGGTCGGCGACACCGTGGATAACATCCCCGGGGTGCCCGGCGTGGGGCCGAAGACCGCCACGGAGTTGCTCGGCCGGTTCGGTTCGGTCGAGGCGTTGTATGCCCGGCTGCCCGAAGTGGCGGCACAAAAAATGCGACTAAATCTGAACGCCTCAGCGGCGGATGTGCGGCGCAATCAACGGCTGATCCGCTTGAACGACGACCTTGGGATCGAGTGGGCGTTGGACGATGTGGCGGTCAGGCCGGCCGAGGTCGAACGGCTCGGCCAGTTGTTCGCGCGCTGGGGTTTTAGGACGATGCTTCGGGAGTTGACTGGCCAGGCCGCCGATCAGGGCGAATTGTTCGGCAGGCCAGCGTCAAACCAATGAAGATGGCGCGCGGCGAGCACTTGAATTTGAGCGAGTTGAAACCGGCGAACTAAACACTGTGCAAAAGCAATTGTTACCAAGTAATCGTGGACAAAGAGGGGGTGCTTTGCTAAGTGTACGCAACCTTATGTTATCACTGTCGAGCGCGGGTCAGAGGCTTCTGGTCCTGGGGCTGATCCTGGCAATCCCGATGATGGCGAGCGCCCAGCGCGCCATTTCGCCCCAGGCCGGTGAATACTCCCTGGCCGGCGCTTTGCCGGGTGACCAGATTGTGCCGCACCTGAGCATCAACGCCTCGGGCGGCTTCCTCGTCTGGGAGGACAACGCAACGGACGGGGACCGGGCCGGCATCAGTGCCCGCCGGCTGGCGAATAATCTCTCCGGCTCGCTGGCGCCCTTCCGCGTCAATGAGCATGTCGCGGGCGATCAGAAGAACCCGCAAGCGGCGCTGCTCCCGGACGGCGGCGCGGTGTTCGTCTGGCAAAGCTCGGAAAAGGAAAACGACCGCATTTACGCCCGCGTGCTCAAGGCCAACGGCACCTTCGCCGGAAGCGACATCACGCTGGCCAATTCCACGGGCCGATTGTTCAACCCGGTCGCGGCGGCCCTGGCCGACGGCAGCGTCGTGGTCTTGTGGTCGGACGGTGGGCGGGACGGCAATTTCCAAGGCCTGTTCGCTCAGCGATTGTCGGCCACGGGTCAGAAGCTCGGCAGCGACTTTCATGTGAATCAGTTCACGCCGGGCAACCAGCGCACGCCGGCGCTGGCTCCGCTCGCGAACGGCGGTTTTGTCGTCGTTTGGATTTCGGAGCTGCAGCGGGGCGCTCTGACGGTGGATGCCTACGCGCGCCTGTTCGATGCCGCGGGCCAACCCGCCGGAGACGAATTCCGGGTCGGCCTTGCGGATCGCTTGTGCGCGAACCCGGCGGTCAGCGGTTCCCCAGACGGTGGCTTCACCGTCGTTTGGGCGGAATACAACGGCGTGGCTTCGCCAGACGGCTGGGACATTCTCACGCGGGCGTTCGGGGCTGACGGTGCCGCCCGCCGCCCGCCAACCCGCGTCAACACCTTTACCGCCCGCGACCAGTACTCCCCGAGGATCAGCACGATCGGCACCGACCACTTGGTGGTGTGGATCAGCATGGGGCAGGACGGCTCGCGCGAAGGCATCTACGGCCAGGCGATCAATGAGTCCGGTGAACTGGCCGGCGAGGAATTCCGCGTCAACACGACCACCGCGAGCCAACAACTCTATCCCGCCTTGTCGTCCGACAGAGAGGGCCGGTTTCTGGTGGCTTGGTCCGGGTTCACTTACGGCACCAGCTTCGATGTCTTCGGGCAGCGGTACGCCGCGGGCCATTACCTGCCCAAACCGGCGGCGCCCCACGTCGCGGCCCTGAGTCAATCGCGCTTGAGCGTGACGTGGCCGGAACTGGCCGGCTACAACGCCGCCAGCTACGAACTGATCATCGACGAGGCCGCGACTGCCGTTGCGGTGAGCGGCAACATGTATGTGCTGACTCGCCTGAGCCCGGCCAGCACGCACACCTTCCGCTTGCGCTACAAACTGGCCGACGGCACGGCCTCCGCTCCGTCCGACCTCGCCCGCGGCACGACCTGGGATGAGGACGTCAACTCCGATCAATTGCCCGACGACTGGCAGGCCCTTTACTGGGGCAGTCAGCCGTCCGCCTGGCCGCGCGGCGACGCGGACAGCGACCACGATGGCGCCACGAATCTGCAAGAGTTCCTCGCCGGCACGGACCCGCAAGATCCGGCCAGCGCGTTGCGCCTAGAAATCGTCCCCACGAGCCAGGGGCATCGGCTGAGCTGGGCCACGCAACCTGGCCTTCTTTACCAGGTGCAGTTCTCCACCGACCTGAACGCCTGGAGCGATCTCGGCTCGCCGCGATTTGCCGCGAGCCTGGCCGACTCGATGGCGATCGACGGCGCCCACGGCCTGGCCTGCTACCGCGTGATCCGTTTGCGTTGATTCTTTTATGCTGACCTCATTGAAGAAGAGTTTTCTGGTTTGCCTGATCGCGGCGGCGGCGCAACCGGCCTGGGCCTTTTCGCTGCTGGGTCCGCTGGAAGGCTGGCAAACGCTGGACATCGGGTATGGCCTCCCGTCTGACATTGGCGGCCCGAAGAACCTCGGTGAGGAATATCGCTGGAGCAGCCCGGTCGTGACCTTTGGCTTTGACTCGACGTTTCTCACTTATTTCGGGTCCAACGGGGTTCTGGCCATTGAGAAGGCCATGGCTATTCTCAATGCCCTGCCACGCGTTTCGTCACTCAGCTCGAACCTCACAGAGCGGGCATTCCAAGGCGAGAAGCGCGGCATCAACCACCAGGCGGCAGCTCTGGGGCTGCTGGACCTGAAGACCTTCGCGCTGGGCTATATGATGGAGGAACTCGGTCTGGCCAGTCCGGATCGTTACACCTGGACGCTCCGGAGCCGCGTCGTGGTCAACAACGTTCCTCTCTACACCACTATCCAAAGGAACTTTGATCCGGTCACGTTGCGTCCTTCGCGGTTTGTCAACGGGACGTTTTACACGTACCAGATTTTCCAGACCTACGGCAGCCCGGACGTCTGGGAGGCCGTTGAATTACAGGTCGATCCAGCCAGTTCTCTGTTTTCTTCACTCGCGGCTTTGATCGACACCGCCGGCGGCACCATCCAGTCCGCGCAGGGCTTTTTTCCCACGCCGCCGGACTTGGGTGTCTATTTCAGCGGCTTGACGCGCGATGACATTGGCGGGCTGCGCTACATTCTGCACCCGCTGAATTTCAACGTCGAAACGCTGCCCCCCGGCACGACGGGGGGCGGGTTCGGCGGCGGCGGCGGAGTGGTGGACGGCGGTTCTTGGTCGGATCCCTTCGGCAGCTCAGCCGGGCTGAGCGATTTACCGTGGTCAGATCCCGGCTTTGTCATCACGAACATCCTGACCAACATCACCACCACCAACATCGTCATTGGGGGCGCCATTGTGGATCCGGCGCTGCGCCCGGGCGTGGACAAGCTGACCTTCCTGCGGGTCGATTACGATTCGCTGATCGGCCAATCCTTCGCGTTCACGAAGCGCTACGTCGATACCTTTGTGACGAACCGCGTCGCCTTCCGGCAAGGGGTCGAGGAGTTGATCGTGCAGCCTGACATCCTCTTCGCGGCGGAGGACCTGGGCGTGAATGCAGTCGGTTACCCGTTCCGCGGCGCGCGGACCATTGCCTTCATCGACAACTCCGCCCTGAACAGTATCGCGGCCTCGGCGGGTCCGGGGAATATCCAAGCGACTGTGACCGTCGTTTTCAGCAAGCTGGGACCGTCGCTTCGCAACATCGGCGATGGGAGCGAGCTGGACGCGTTCGTGATCCCGTTCTGGGGGTCGTTTGACGGAACGACGAACGAGCCGATAGTGTATCCGGCGGGATTCACGATTCGCGAACTGGAGGAATTGGTGTTGCGGCGCAGATAACTGGTCAGGCACACAGCCATGAAACGTTTTATGAAGAAGGTTCTGCTTGGGTTGGTGTTCGCAGTCGTGTGCGGGCCAGTCCTGTTCGGTGCGCCGGCGGAGAAATGGGTCAATGTCGGCATTACGAACAATCCGCAGGTGGACGCGATCATCGTTGAGAACCTCGGTGCTATCAACGGCTTCACTGACGAGTTGCTCTTCGATTTCCGCAACACGCTCTATTTCACCAACCGCGGCTCGGTGGCCGCGTCCCCCGGCATCCGGCTAGACCATGTGACCTACGGTGGCCTGCGCGGTCCGCTCGCCAGCTTCTTCAATGACCCGCGGGGCTCGGTGTCTGTGTCCAGCGGGTTCAGCCCGGCGTTGCTTTCCGTCTCCGCGACGAACCTCGTCAACAAGGGCCTGCTCCGCGGCCCCGCGGATGGCGTCATTCAACTGCGTGGCCAGAACGTCGATCTGTCGCGCGGCGGGCTGCTCGTGGACCCGATCTTCGTGGACGGCTTTTTCTGCGGTTTCGCCAGCTTCGATCCGCCGTGGCTCACGCAGACGAACTTCTATCCGGATCCTGGTGTGAGGGATATCTATTGGGCGCTCTCCAACGCGGTCGTGCAGGTGGACAATAACTTCGGCTTGACGACGAATTTCGACGGCACCGTCAACGTCGCCTCGCCCCGGCATGAGATCGTGCGTCCGCTCAACAGCATTGTGCAGTGCTATCGGACCAACGGCACGGACCTGCGGTTGCTCAGCGCGTCGGCCTACTTCCGCTACCAGGCCGTCACGCCGACCAACGTGATCGTCGAAGCCGCGTTCGTGGCCAACGACGACACTTCGATCGACCATGTGGTCAAATTTTACCCCAGCACCATCTTTACCAATCCTTACACCACGATTGCCGTGCGCTTGTCCGGCCGGGAGACCAACGTGGTCGAAAGCGGCGAATTCGAGAACGCCGTGTACGTCACCGACATGCTTGCCTCGGAAACGAATTACATTTGGCTGACCAACATTTCCTCGGGATCCGTCTGTCCGACCTTCATGCCCGCCCCGCTGGTCATCCGCCGCACGCCTTCGTGTGAGTATTTCCTGGGGCAGCCGATGGGGCCGCTCCTGACGAACGACATCTTCTACTTGAACACGTATTCCAACACGCTGGCGACGAACCTCTACGCCGCCTACTCCATTGACGTGAGCCATCTGCCCGCCAGTTTCGCGCCGGTTTTTGGCCTCAGCAATTCGCCGGGGCGCATCGACATCGAGGCCGACACGCTCAACTTGGAGCGGGCCCGGTTCCGGGGAAACAGCGTGGTGTCGATCAAAACCAAGCACCTGGTCGGGAGCGACCGAGCCATCATGGACGCGGAAACCGTCAACTACGACCTCGGCTCGACCAATGGCCTGCTGAGCGTCAAGAGTTTGGTGCAGCCCACGGTCCAGCGGTTCTTCGGCCAGGTGTCGGCCTACAGCGAGGTGTGGACGAATCAATACGGCTTCACGGAAACCAACGAGGTCGAGGACCCGCCGGGTTCCGGCACCTTGACCAACGTGATCACGACCAACGTGGTCGACATCGGCTTCCATGTGTTGTTCGTCGATGGACGGCTGCGCCGCGATCTCGAGGTGACGGTGAACGACCTGACCCTCCGCAGCACCAATACTGTTGTCTCCGATGACATCACATTGACCGGCAACTTCCTTGTGGAGGGCGAGGGTCTCACCTTGGACGGCGACCTGAACCTGTTCGGCACGACGGAGGATTGGGATGTTGTGGCGGCTCCCAGTCTCCTTTACTTCACGAATCGTGGCGATTTGTTCATCCAAGACCTCGGCACTTTCGGCACGGACCGCGCGTTCCCGTACAAACGGTTTGTCAATGAAGGCTCGGTGACCATCTTTGCCGGCAGCATTGCTGCCGACGAATTCGAGAACGCTGGCAACATCCTCACGACCGGTGGGAGTCTCACGGTCGTGGCGCGCTCGGCGAAGCTCGAAACCGTCGTCCAACCCGGGGTCGTGCCCAACGGCTTCGAGGTGCAAGGAAGCCTGGTCTTGGGCGCCGACGACTTGAAGGCGCGCAATTACCGGCTCGTGACCCGGAGCACGCTGTTCCTGTCGGTCACCAACACGCTCATCGATGCCGGCCCTGATTCCGGCAACGTGTGGGAGGTTGGCAACGGGTTCCAACTCCTGGTGAAACCCCGGAGGGGCGCGCTGCTTGGCACGACCCTGCGCTCGACCGCGCCGATCTTCACGGCGGTCGATCACGTCTGGGCCGCCGAGGACCGCGGCCCCACGAAGGCCGGCTTCGAAGACAACGCCGCCATTGGCCGGCTGGAATTGCGCTCCGGTTTCGACGGCCTGCTCAGCTTCACCGGGACCGACAGGCAGAACGCCATGTATGTCGATTTCCTCTCGCTCGGAACGAACATCGCCGCTGAGTTGGAGACGTATCTCCGGATCGCGCCGGGCCTGACCATCTACTTCGCCGATGCGAGCGAGCCGGTCGAGCAACTCGACGGGAAGTTCGGCGAGCGCCTGCGTTGGGTGTCGGACTTCGCCGGACCGAATAGCGGGGTCGATGTCGCGCTGGCCGATGGCCGCGTCATCCGGGTCAACCGCCCGTTGCGCGACAGCCAGACGATCGATTCGGACGGCGACGGCATCTCGAACTTTTGGGACGATCAGCCGTTCAGCGGAGTGACCATCACGAGCTTCAATGTGACGAAGACGACGCCGGCGATGGTGGAGATCACCTGGGAAGGCCTGCCCGGGAAAGTCTATGGAGTCGAGTTCACCGATGATCTGGGCGGCCCGGTGAATTGGCAGCTCCTTTTCAATCACACGAACAATGCCACCGGGATCGGGCCGGTGACGGTCCAGACCCCGCTGCCGGCGGCGCAGCCGATGCGATTCTACCGCGTGACTTATTCGCTCTAGCCAACGCAGGCGGTCGAGGGCCCGGCTCTGCCGGACCGCTCATCCGATGGCGCGCAAGTGATGACTATGTTCAACCAACGTCTTTTGTGGATCGGGTTGCTCGGAGCGCTCTCTGTGGCGCCCGCAGCAGGGCAACAAGATGAGTTCGTGCAACTGGGCGGCCGGCCGGTCCATCCCACGCGCATCATCGCCCGTTTTGCCAACGAGGCCGCCGGCGCGGGCGCGGTCCAACGGGCGGGCGATCTCGGACTCAGAATCCACCGTCAGTTTCGCACCCTTCCGGGCATGGTGGTCTTTGAGGCGGCGGACACGCCGCCCCAGACCATCCTGACGACAAGAGATCCGCTCGGCAAACGAGACCGGCTGGCCGATCGCATCACAAGGCTGCGTGACTCCGGTTTGTTCGCCTACGTGGAACCGGATTACATCGTCAAACCGCTCTTGGAACCGACGGACGCCGCGTTCGTGGATGGCCGCTTGTGGGGATTGAAGAACACCGGCCAAAACCGCGGCCTGGCGGGCGCCGACATCGACGCCGTGAGAGCATGGGATGCGACGACGGGTTCCAGGGAGGTCATTGTCGGAGTCATCGACACCGGCATTCGCTACACCCACGAGGATCTCAGGGACCAGATGTGGACCAACCCGGGGGAGACTCCGGGCAACGGCCAGGACGACGACGGCAACGGTTTCGTTGATGATGTCTATGGCATCAACGCCATGAACGGCACCGGCAATCCGTTCGACGACGTCGATCACGGCACTCACGTCGCCGGGACCATCGGGGCCGCGGCCAACAACAGCGGCCAGCATGTCGGCGTGGCGTGGAATGTCCGCCTCTTGGCCGCCAAGTTCCTCGGCCAGGCCGGTGGCACGACGTCGGACGGGATCACGTGCATCGACTATGCCGTGGCCAACGGGGCCAAGATCCTCAACAACAGTTGGGGTGGCGGGCTTTTCAGCACGCCCTTGTTGGAGGCCATCCGCCGCGCGCGCGCGCGCGGCGTGCTCTTCGTCGCCGCCGCCGGCAACGACGGCACCAGCAACGACGAGGTTCCCCAGTACCCGTGCAACTATGCCGTGGACAACATCATCTCGGTCGCGGCGTTGGACCGCAAAGACCAACTGGCCATCTTCTCGAATTTCGGCCGCGACACCGTGCACATCGGCGCTCCCGGCGTGGAGATTTTCTCGTGCCTGGCTACGAATAACACATCGTACGGGTATCTCGACGGCACCAGCATGGCCGCGCCTCACGTCACCGGCGTGGCGGCCCTGATCGCCTCCGTCTTCCCGGACTCGACCTACGCCGATTTGAAGGAAGCGATCCTCGCCTCCGCAGTGCCGATCCCCGCGCTCGACGGCCGGGCCACGACCGGCGGCCGGCTCAACGCGTACGAGGCCCTCCGGGCGGTCGCCACGCCCGACGGCGTGATGGAAGTCAGTGTCGATCCGCCCTCGGGCTCCACGCTGATCGCTCCTTTTGCGCAGCCGGTCTTTGTGCGCGTCCGCGATGGGCTCGGCGTGACGAACGCCACGGTCAAGGCCACGTCTGTCGGCAAGCCGACCGTAAACTTCTCGAACAACGGCCAGCCGCCGGATGCGGCGGCCGGCGACGCTGTTTATTCGGCGTCGATTCAACTCACGACCAACGCCAGCACGCTGAGCTTCAACCTGGTCCTGACCGCGCCCCAAAAGGACAACCTGACGAACACCGTGACGTACGACATCGTGCCGCTCCCGCCGAACGATAACTTCACGGACGCGGTCAAAGTCGCGCCCGAAGGCGGCCGCTTCGTTTCGAACAACGGGCGCGCGACGCGGGAAGCCCAGGAGCCAGACCATGCCGGCCAGCCGACTGCGGGTGCTTCCCTGTGGTGGAAGTGGTCGCCTGAAAGGAACTCGACCGTGTACATCGACACGACGGGGAGCGGCTTCGGTGCCGTGCTGGGCGTCTATACGGGCGGCAAACTGGCAGTGCTGAAGGAAACGGCCTCGGCCTTTGATCCCAGCCTCATCACGCAGGCCGCCGTCGATTTCCCGGCCGCCGCCGGTGCCACCTATTATATCGCGGTGGCCAGCCCGAACACGAACATGCTCGGTTCCATCCGCCTGCGGGTTGAACCGGGCGGCGCAGCCGATCAGTTCGAGCCTTCGATCGCGGTGTCCAGCCCGTCCAGCGGTATCGTCGTGACGACCAACCGGATCGCCCTGACGGGCACGGCCAATGATCCTCAACCCAATGCCACCGGCGTCAGCGAGGTGCTGGTGAAGGTCGGCCGCAGCCTGGGTGCCCAGGCCCAGGGTACGACCAACTGGTCCACCGTGGTCCGCCTCAATGAAGGTGATAACCGCATCGAGGTGCGTAGCTCCGACTATTCCGGAAACTTGTCGCGGCCGGCGGTCCTGACCGTTCGGTATCGTCCGCTGGAGCCGAAAAACGACCTCTTCGGTCTGGCTGGCGATCTTCCGGGCTTCGAGGGCAAGGTCACGGTTGAAACCTCACGCGCCGGCAAGGAGCCTGGCGAGCCGCTCCACGCCGGCAACGAAGGCGGCAGGTCCGTTTGGTGGCGCTGGTTGGCGCCGCAGGACGGCGTGCTGACGCTGAGCACGACCAACTCCAACTTTGACACGCTGCTGGCGCTCTACACAGGCTCGCGCATTAGCACGCTCACGCCCATCGCCAGCAACGACGACGCTTTCGGGAACGTGAGTTGGAGCAAGCTTAGCCAGGCGGTTCAAAGCGGCGTCAGCTATCGGATCGCGTTGGATGGTTACGCGGGGGCTTCGGGTCAGGCCGTGCTGAACTACGCCTTTCAGCCGACAAACATATTCCAAGTCACCGTCACCACCACGGCCGGTGGCAGCGTCACGCCGGGCGACGGCCTCTTCCCGGCGAGTTCAGTCGCCGTCTTTACCGCGACACCAGAGCCGAACTTCGATTTCCTCGGCTGGTTCGTCGGCGACCAGCCTGGCACTGGCAATCCCCTGCAGGTCCTCGTCAACGCCGCGCTCACCGTGAACGCCCAGTTCCGACCGCGCGGCCATGCGGACGACTTTGAAACGGGCGATCTGAAGAAACTGCCGTGGACCAGCGCCGGGGGCCAGCCGTGGCTGGTGCAGAGCGAAAGCGTTTCCGCCGGCCAGTTCGCCGCCCGGTCCGGGGCGATCGGTGACGGGGCGCAGAGTTCGTTGGTGCTTACGGCCCGGATGCGCGGCGGCGCGGCGGCGTTCGATGTCCACGCCAGTTCCGAACCGGCGTGGGACGTACTGCGGTTCTATGTGAACGGCGTTTTGCAGCAGGAGTGGTCCGGTGATGTCGGCTGGCAATCTTACGGCTTCACCGTGCCCGACGGCATGAACACGCTCGAATGGCGTTACGTCAAGGACGTGAACAAGAGCGGCGGTCAGGACGCCGCGTTCATTGACAACGTCGATCTGCCGCTCGTCGTGGGGGTGGATGCCACCACACCGGCCCTGCTGGAGTTCCGGCGCGTGTACGGCGGCAATTATCAACTGCTGCTCCAAGGCCAGCCCGGCCAGACGTACGTCATCCAGAGTTCCGAGGATTTGCGGCGCTGGCAGACGGTCACCACCAGTATTGCCGTCGGCGGCCAGATTCTCTTCACGGATCCCCAAGGCACCGGCCTGCCGCAACGCTTCTACCGCGCCGTCGTGTTGCCGTAATTCGCGGCATCGTCGGGCGGGCTGGCGGCAGTCCGACCGCGTTCCCGACGAACCGAGCGCCATTTTTGGAGTGCGGTGACGGAGTCTTCGGAGTCACCGCTTTCACTGGGGACAACCGTGGGCCTGGGATTCGGGTGTGCTGGGCGCTGTCCAAGCGAAAGCGGCGACTCCGCAGACTCCGTCACCGCACTCCAGAACCTCGCGGAAGTTCCTGGCGTGCCCAGGATGGCGCGAGCGTCTTGGAGTGCGGTGGCTGGCCCCGTGAGACAATAGCCTGCCCTTCGCCAAGCGGGTCGCGAAGCCCTTATCTCACGATCCTCGCGGGGAACTGGGCTGACACCGCTTTCGAAGACCTCTCCGCTTTCGAGTGACTCTCCGTTTACGGCGAGCGCCTCGTCACACACGGCAGGCCCACGCCATCCCAAGCGGTGCGTGACCCCTCCTCTCACGCGCCGCACTCCAAAACGCGCTGCCGCCAACGAGCTCCTCCAGATACAGCGTTTGACGTTGCGCGAACTCCCGCTCTCCGGGCATCATTCTACCGAGTTCTGATCCTATGAAAACACACGCACTCACCGTCGCAGCAAATCTGTTTGCCGCCGCCACCCTCGCTGAAACAACTCCCTTCGACGATGCCAAGATGGGCGAGTTGCCCGCGGGCTGGTTCGCTGGAGTCACCGGCCAAGGCCAACCGAAGTGGAGCGTCGAAACCGACACCGGCGCGCCGAGCAAGCCGAACGTCCTCAAACAATCCGGCGAAGGCGCCTATCCCTGGTGCGTGAAGGCGGACACGAAGCTCGCCGACGGCTTCGTCGAGGTGAAGTTCAAGCCGCTGTCGGGCAAGGAAGACCAGGCCGGCGGGGTCGTCTGGCGCTGGAAAGACCGCGACAACTACTACGTCGCGCGCGCCAACGCGCTGGAGGACAACGTGCGGATTTATCACTTCGTCAACGGCAAGCGCACCCAGTTCAAAGGCGCGAACCTGAAAGTCACCGCCAACGAGTGGCACACCTTGCGCGTGGATTTCCGCGCGACGCGCTTCACTGTCTCGTTCGACGGCAAACCGCTCTTCGAGGCCGACGACGAGAAGATCACCGGCCCCGGCGCGGTCGGCGTGTGGACGAAAGCCGACAGCGTGACGGCGTTCGACGATTTCAGTTGCGGCGCCAACTGAAAGTCCGGCGCGAGGCCAACTGCGGCGGGTCTGCGCGCTGCGTGGATTTCGCACTCGATGTCGGGCTTGGCGTGCCCATGAACCTCAACGGACGTAGCGCAGATTTCCAATCTGCTGCATCGCAGGGCTTCCAGCCTGCAGGCCGCGGGCAAGTCGAGCGGTTCCGACAGTTCCCGCCGCCTGCCGACTGGAAATCGGCGATACAGCAGATTGGAAATTCTGAAGTCGTGGAATGATGGTGAACCCGCTTCGGTTACTCGCGACAAAACATTACGCGGCCGCGTAGTTTTTTGTCGCCACTTCTGGCTCACGCGTTTTCCACGCGACTGGCTCTGGCCTCCTGGGGGCAGGAGTTCAGAACCTGAACTTGGGCGTAAGGCCCGATAATTCCATCACGGCAACCGTTGACCGGCAGGGGCCAGCCAAACTAAGTTCCTCCAGCGCGAGGGCGGGCGGCACGGACGTCTCGGCGCTGCACCGCCAGTGACCGGCGAAATCACTCCCCGTGCAAGCGACGACGTCGCTGCCAACCGCGGTTCTGACGGTTGAAGCACGACGCGCCGTCGCAGGTTGTCCGATGAACTCACCAGCAACATAGAACCGGAGGCGACGATGAAATCACTTTGCCTTTGTCTGCTCGGCGCGCTGGTCTGGGTCGCGCGCGCGCAGGAACCGGCCCCGCTGAAACTGGTCGGCACGATCCCGCTGCCGGAGGTGAAGGGCCGCTGCGATCATTTCGCCCTCGACGTGCAGCGCCAACGCCTGTTCGTCGCCGCCCCGGCGAACAACACGGTGGAAGTGCTCGATCTCAAGGCCGGCAAACGGCACCGCCCGCTGACCG
>ORMF011113216.1_pt1 | contig 18613 bp, 21 predicted proteins | sample 1779871 | NCBI WGS metagenome assembly ORMF01 (sample SAMEA104232316, study PRJEB22302) | groundwater metagenome | biome: forest; feature: aquifer; material: groundwater | place: USA | collected 2011-08-07 | depth 5.4 m | reverse complement strand
GGACGCGGAGGAGCCGCGTCAACCGGCCCTGGCGGCTCTCCCGGCAGGGGGTGTAGTAGCTGTAGTAGCCGAGGTCGAAGCCGCCCTCGCTGCGCTCGAGGAGGGTGACATCGCAGCCGCCACGGCGCACCTTCGGGCGCTCCGCCGCCGCCTCCGCTGAGGACGTCGAGCCTGGTCCCTGGAGCGTGATTGGGCGATCCTCGTCGACATGGGCGTGACGGTTTGGACCTTCCGCCGGGCGCAGCCTGGCAGCATCGCAGCGCTTCCCCTGCGGCATTTCGAGGAGTTCTTCCGCGGAGAACGAAGGCTTCCCCCGAACGAGGAGGGATTCGTCGAGTTCGTGGAGGTCATCGTCGAGCTGGAGAACCGCCGACCAGTCGGGCTCGTCCGGGTTGGTTTCTTCAAGCACCGCGCGACGGCTGACGGGGCCCTCGATCGCGAGCACTTCAGCGAGGTCATGTCGACCGTCATCGCATCGGGCGACCGCCCGATCAGTCACCACGACGTCCCCGAGGGCTTGGTCGAGGCCGGCCACAGGTTCGCGCAGCGGCGGCTCCAGCACCTCAACCGGTGGACACCGAGCGCCAACGAGCGCGCGCGTCTGGGCGAACTCGTCAACGCCCGGGCAAGGACGAAGCTCTGGGGGTAGGCCGTCGGCCATCGCCCTAGTCGCCGGGAGGGGTCCAGTCGGTGACGCGCACGAACGGGTCTTCGGCATCTTCCCGCTCGAACACCGCGCCAGGGGGCTCGTCCAGCAGGGCCTCGAGGGCGCCATCGATCTCGATCAGATCGGACAGGCTGAGCAACACGACGTTCTGCGCGTCGTTGCTGTATTCGTCGTCCTCGCCGCCCGAGAACAGGCGCCAGCCGCTGTCCTGTTCGTTGTCGGCCGCCTCCCGGTAGTCCACCATCGCGTGCCCGACCAGCACACTGCGCTCGACGCGACCGGGGCGGCACTCGACCAGGACGCGGGCCCACCGCCCCTCATGCGGCCCTGACGCCATCGGCTCCGCCACGACCTCGAGCTCGACGCCTGCCGGGACATCGGCGAACGCGCAGGCCCACAGGCCGTGGAACTGCATCTGCCCCGCGCCGCCACCTTCCTCGAGCGAAAGAGAGATCCGCTCCCGATGTGGAATGCGTCGAGGCAGGTGAACGAGGTGCGCCTCGAGGCCGTTCTGCCGGGCGTGCTCGGAGAACGTGCGCTCGAACTCGGAAAGGTGGTCGCGCGGGATGTCGAACAGGAAGCGCGGGTGCCACTGCCGATCGAAGAGCTTGCCCGCCCGGTGTGCGTCCGGCCCGTCGATGCCGAGGTCGATGGACCGGTTCGCTCGGCGCGCGAGATCCTCGTCGCCCCCGATGTCGGGCAGGAGGGGCTCCCGATCGTGGCTCCACAGCCCGAGATAGCCCGTATCCAGGACGATCAGCGCACCGGACGGCGCGACGACGCTCCCGAGCTTGACCCTGCCCTCCCCGTGCACGTCCCCCGACTCGGGCGCCTTCTTCTCGCTCACCCCTCTACCCGTTGGTCCAGCGACGGTAGGCCTCGACCCACTCCGCCCCTGCGGGTGCTGGCGATGGGAGGGGCAACTCCAGGATCGGGATCGCCTGCCTGCTCTTGCCCCGAGTACAGATGGCGACGATCTCCTCGCGCCTGGTCAGATCGACGCGCTCGACGCGCGCGGTGACGCCGAGGACGGCGGTCTCGAAGGGGAGCGCGAGGTGCTCCTCGAGCATGGTGAACCAGCCGGTCGTCTGCTCGGACTCGTCGTAGCAGTCGACCGTGGCCGCCTCGATCATCTCGTCCAGGCGCGCCTTGCTGAGCGAGGCGACCTTGTGGGCGCGTGCAGTCATCGGCCTACCCCGGCCGCGAGCACGGCGCAGAGGGTCCCGCTGTCGTGGCTCGTGATGGTCACGCGGCCGAGTCTGCCACGCTGGTCCGACGGCCTGGGAAGGACACGCTGACTCCGTTCCCGTTCCCCCGAAGAGATCCTTCCGTCGGAGGCAGTAGTTGCAGATTCTGCAACCACTCTGGCGCGCGCCGCTCGGCGTTCCTCGAAGACGTTCTGTGGTGCCGCGAGATGACCGGCCTGTCACACTGGAACGCCTCGGCCCGCAGGAAACCGTTGCAGGACATGCAACGGTTCGGCAGGGGGGCGACCGGGCGATGGCGAAGAGCGACAGGGGCAAGATCACGCTGGACCGCGACTTCGCCTTCCAGAGCGACGCGGACCTGAACGCAGGCATCGCCGCCTTCACGGCCCAGCACGAGCTGTCGACGGGGCAGCGCCTGGCGATGGACGCGCGCAGGCCGCTCGGCCCAGGCAAGGTGCGCGTCACCTTCCGCGTCGTCGAGGCGCGCGGAAAAAAGGGACGCTGACCTGCGGGTACCCTAGCGCCGCTGCTCATCGACCGCCGAGTCCGGGATGGTGCCGAACACGAACGGGTAGACGACGCGCGTGGGTGCGCCCTGCGGCGGTCGGAAGGGCCAGCCCCGCACCGCATTCAGGATGCAGGTCGCGACAGCGTCGCCAGGCAGGGTCGACTTCACGACCTTTGCCGCACGCACCGTTCCGTTCGCGTCGATGGACCAGGCGAGGACGACCTTTCCGCGCAGAGTGCGATCGTGCAACAGCTCGGGCTCGTAGCACTGTTGCACCTCCCGCAGGTGGGAGAGCACCACCATTCTGATCGCCCTCCCCTCCGCTTCCTCCACTCCTCCGGTGGAGGAGTCGATCGTCACGCTCCGCGGTTCGACGCGCACGAAGCCTCGGATGCTCTCCGATGGCGTCGGCGACACACCCACGCCAGGTGCGGCCGGTGGCGGCCTCGCCGTGACACCCGTGCCGATCGTCGGCTGTCGCTCAGGCGGTACGCAGCCGAGCGCCACGCCGGCCGGTGCAAGACGTGCCAGCAGCAGCCAGAGCGCACCACGCGGACCGATCCAGGCACGCCTCACGACCGCAGGCTACCCGAACGCGGGTGCGATCGGCGCCGCCTCGCGGCAAGATCTCGCCGACGGGACTCGGGCTCAAGCTCTTCTCGCGACCGCCGAAGCACGGACCTCTCCGCCGGGCACCCAGCGCGGAGCGAGCCGCCGAGCGGCTGCTCGATCTCGCTCACAGGGCGGATCCGATCTTCCGCTCTCTCGGGCGCGTGGTGCTGGACGACGACGGCAGTGCGATGGTCTTCCTGTCGATCATCTCGCGCAGCCGGGTCCTGCCGAGCGTGGTGGCTTGCGGACGGGGCTCATCTGCCTGCCCCCGTTGGGGAGGGCACCTTGTCGCCGCTCGAGGCTGTCACGAAGCGAGTCTGCCACGGCATTCCCACACCTGCCCCGCCGCGCTGCCTCGGTTCCCGTTCCCTAGAGAGGCGCCTGGGAACGGAATCGGGAACGGGCGCCGCGGTCACCGACGGACCTCACACGCTCGTCCATACGGCATTCCGAGCCTGAGATCCAGTCCCCGGCGGTGGCTCGTACCTGAGAGAGTGCTGCCAGTTCGACAGATCGGAGTCGAATGCCGAGCGACTACGACCGCACGATGCGCCCACCGGGCTCGGTGGGACTCGCGGTACCGCTGGCCGGGGCGGTCCTCCCCAAGTGATCGAGTAGATCACCGGCGATAGCCGTCACGAGATCGATCTCGGCGGGGCTTCGACTCGCGACCGTGTGGAGGAGCCGATCGAGCGCGGCGTCGCGGTGCACATTCCCCGCATCTCCCCGCAGCAGGAGGTGCATCTCGACGCCTACGGCGCGCGCGATGTCGTCGAGCCGGGCGAGCGAAGGGATCGCGGCTCCGGTCTCGAGGCGGCCGATGGTCTCCCTCGTGACGCCGACTCGCTCCGCGAGCTGCGCCTGGGTCATCTCCACCCTGCGCCTGTACGCTGCAACACTTCTTCCGATCGACCGCTCGAGTGCACCCATCAGATTACCTCCTGTTGTCGAGCCAAATACGACGTATTGCTTCATTTTCAATGCCGACGACGGGACGTATGGTGCTCGGACTGGCGCGCACCCGGTCGTGCGCGCGCGATGATGCTGATGAGTCGCACGCGGCCCCCGCACCGGGGCGCACAGCACGCACTTGTCACTGTGAATACTGCCGACTCGGGCGGGTGCCTGCGGCTTGGCCGTGGAGATCGAGGACCGAAATGCGTGCCGCGCAGTACGTTCGAATGTCGACCGAGCACCAGAAGTACTCGACGGAGAACCAGGCCGACATGATCGCCGAATACGCCGCCAAGCGCGGCATGACGATCGTGCGGACGTTCGAGGACGCTGGGAAGAGCGGGCTGCGCATCGAGGGGCGCGACGCCCTGCGGCAGCTCATCGAGGTCGTCCAGTCAGGGGCGGCCGATTTCGAGGCCATCCTCGTCTACGACGTCAGCCGCTGGGGGCGCTTCCAGGACGCAGACGAGAGTGCCTATTACGAGTACATCTGCAGGCGAGCGGGCATCGCCGTCCTCTATTGCGCCGAGCAGTTCGAAAACGACGGCTCGCCGGTCGCGACCATCGTCAAGGGCGTCAAGCGCGCAATGGCTGGAGAGTACAGCCGGGAGCTGTCGGCCAAGGTCTTCAAGGGGCAATGCCGGCTCATCGAGCTCGGCTACCGGCAGGGCGGCGCCGCCGGCTACGGGCTGCGCCGGATGCTGATCGACGAGTCGGGGGCGCAGAAGAACGAGCTCAAGCGCGGCGAGCAGAAGAGCCTGCAGACGGATCGCGTCATCCTCGTGCCGGGACCGGCCGAGGAGGTCAGCAACGTCCGGGAGATCTACCGCCTGTTCATCCAGGAGGGCTTCCGCGAGAGCGAGATCGCCAAGCTCCTGAACGACAGGGGCGTCCCGACCGATCGCGGGTCCCCCTGGACTCGTGGCGCCGTGCACGGCGTCCTGACGAACGAGAAGTACATCGGCCACAACGTCTACAACCGCGTCTCGTTCAAGCTCAAGAAGAAGCGCATTCGCAACGGCCCGAACATGTGGGTCAGGTCGGATCGGGCCTTCGCGCCGCTCGTCGACGCCGACGACTTCCGGGCTGCCTTCGAGCTCATCGTCGAGCGGCACAAGCGGCTGTCGGACGAGGAGCTCCTCGGGCACTTGCGCGCCTTGTGCGAGCAGACCGGCGCGCTCTCGGGTTTCCTCATCGACGAAAGCGAGGGCATGCCGTCGAGCGCCGTCTACCGGAGCCGCTTCGGGAGCCTCGTGCGAGCCTACCAGCTCATCGGGTACTCGCCGGACCGCGACTACGCCTTCATCGAGATCAACCGCGGACTGCGGCAGCTGCATCCGAAGATCGTCGCCGAGGTGGTGTCGTCGCTCGAACGCGTCGGCGGCCAGGTCGAGCAGCAGCCCGATACGGACCTCCTCGTCCTCAACCACGAGCTCACGGTCTCGATCGTGCTGGCGAGGTACGTGCCCCGGCCCGCGGGAGCGCGCTGGCAGGTCCACCTCGATCGAGGGCTCCTGCCGGACATCACGGTCGCGGTGCGCATGGATGCCACGAACGAGGCGGCCCTCGACTATTACCTCCTGCCGTCGCTCGACGTGACGTCGAGGAAGCTCCGCCTGTCCGAGGACAACGGCATCTGGCTCGATGCGTACCGGTTCGACACGCTCGATTACTTCTTCGGCATCGCGGCGCGCGTCCGAGTGGTACAGGCCGCATGAGGAAGATCGTCCGCATTCCCATCGCGTCGATCCGCGTCATCAACCACCGCGCGAGGAACAAGGCCAGGTTCCGCGAGATCGTCGCGAACATCGAGCGCATCGGGCTCAAGCGTCCCATCACGGTGAGCCCGCGCACCGACGGCGAGGGCTACGACCTCGTCTGCGGCCAGGGCCGGCTCGAGGCCTACCAGGAGCTCGGACAGATCGAGGTGCCTGCGGTCGTGCTCGACCTCTCTGTCGAGGACCGCTACCTCATGAGCCTCGTCGGGAATCTCGCGCGGCGGAAGCACCCGACGCTCGCCCTCGTCCGTGAGCTGGCCAAGCTCGAGCAGCAAGGTCTGTCGCAGGACGAGATCGGCGCCAAGGTGGGGATCAGCGGCGCCTACGTGAGCACGCTTCTGAACCTCCTCAAGAACGGCGAGGAGCGGCTGCTGCGCGCCGTCGATCGGGGCGAGATCCCTGTCTCGATCGCGGCCCAGATCGCGGTTTCGGTCGACAAGGACATGCAGGAGAGCCTCCGCGTCGCGTACGAGAGCGGCAAGCTGCGTGGCAAGGCGCTCCTGCGCGTGCGCCGTCTGGTCGAGGAGCGCCGCGTGCGCGGCAAGGCGTTGCGCACGCGCCTGAAGAGCAAGACAAAGGGCGGCACGGCGCCAACCGCCGACGACCTCGTGCGCACCTATCGCCGTGAGACCCAGCGCCAGGCGCTGCTCGTCAAGAAGGCGCGCCTTGGCGAGGAGCGCCTCCTCTTCATCGAGAGCGCCCTCAAGAACCTGCTCGCTGACGAGCACTTCAAGACCCTCCTGCGTGCGGAAGGACTCGAGACCATGCCCAAGTATCTCCACGATCGCCTGGCGGGCCCGTAATGGGACGCCGACCACGCACTGATGCAGCACAGCCCGGACGCCCGAAGAAGGCTGTGAGCGACGGATTCGAGGCCGAGCTCATCACGCTGCCCCTCGACGCCGTCTTGCTGACAAGGCAGCTCGGCGCCGCCTTCAAGGCCACCTCGACCTACAAGGCCATCGTCACGTCGATCCGGGAGGTCGGCATCATCGAACCCCCGGTCGTTCACAAGCAGGCGAGCGGGTTCGTGCTGGTTGACGGGCACGCCCGCATCGCCGCCTTGCGGGAGATCGGCAAGACAGAGGTGACGTGCCTCGTCGCGAAGGACGAAGAGGCCTTCACCTACAACCACAAGGTCAACCACATTCCGCCCGTGCAGGCGCATCGGATGATCGACCGCGCGGTCAAGGCCGGCGTGCCCGAGGAGCGCATCGCGCGCGCTCTCAACATGGACGTGCAGACGCTTCGGCAACGCCATCAGGGCATCAGCGGCGTGTCCCCGGAGGCGCTCGAGATGCTCAAGGACAAGCCGGTCCCCTGGTCGGCGTTCCGATACTTCAAGAAGGTCGGTCTCAACCGCCAGGTCGAGATGGCGGAGCTCATGGTGTCGGCCGGCATCTACAAGTCGTCCTACGCGGCGGCCATCGCGTTCGCGACGTCCCCGCAGCAGAAGCGGGAGAAGGACTCACCGCGTGGGATGCAGCCGGAGGAGCTGGCGCGGATGGAGAATGAGATGCGCGCCGTCGAGCGAGAGGTGCTGGTGCTCGGCGACTCGTACGGCCAGAACGTCGTTCACCTCACCGTGGCGCGGGGCTACCTGAAGAAGCTCCTCGACAATGGTGGCGTGGTGGGCTTCCTGGCGAAGAAGCACCCGGAGATCCTGGCCGAGTTCCAGAAGATCGTGGAAGCGTCATCGCTCGAGTCATGAACACCGAGGCCCTGGCTTCACCGAGCGCACCGGCGGCGCTCCACGTCCTGCCGGTTGCCGAAGTCGCTCCTCTGGCGTCGGGTAGCCGGTGGCTCGTGGATCAGCTCTGGGCCGAGGCCGCGGTCGGCGTGATCGGTGGCGCGCCGAAGTGCTGCAAGACCTGGCTCGCGCTCGACCTGGCCGTGAGCGTCGCGACCGGCACCGCGGCGCTCGGCCGCTTCGATGTGGCGACGCCCGGCCCGGTCCTCCTTTACGGGGCCGAGGACTCTCCGGCGCACCTGCGAAGGCGCGTCGAGGACCTGACCACTACCCGGGATCTCGACCTGCGCGCGGTCGACCTGCGTCTCATCCTGACGCCATCGCTCCGGCTCGACGAGCCTTCGGACGTGGCGCGACTCGACAGGACGATCGAGGAGCACCAGCCGCGACTGCTCATCCTGGATCCGCTGGTACGGCTCCACCGGACGCACGAGAACTCGGCCGGGACGATGTCGGCGATCCTCGGCGACCTCCGAGCCCTGCAGCGGCGGCACGGCGTCGCGATCATCCTCGTGCACCACCTGCGAAAGCGCGGCGCGGCGCGCGAGGTGGAGGGGCAGTCCCTGCGCGGTTCGGGCGACCTGCATGCGTGGGGGGACAGCAACCTCTACCTCCGACGCCGAGGGCCGAGCCTGCTGCTCACCGTGGAGCACCGTTCCGACGCGGCACCCGCCCCGATGGCCCTCGAGCTCATCACAGAGCCGACGCCCCACCTCGAGGTCCGAGGCGACCCGAACGACGAAGGGACCGGCGACGAACGCGTCCGGCAGCAGCTCGTCGCTGCTCTTGACGAGGCGGGGGGGCCGGTAGCGCGCGAGGTCCTCCGACTTCAACTGCGTGTGCGCAACGCAACGCTCGGGGAGGCTCTGCGTCGCCTCCGAGAGGCGGGTCGGATCGAGCAGACCGACCGAGGCTACGCACTGCGCGAGCACATGGCGGCGGTTGTTCCCGTTCCCGTTCCTTAAGGGGCGCACGGGAACGGAATCGGGAACGGCGGCCCGGCCACCGGCTCCCTGAAGGCGGCCAATCGTTGGCATGCCGGCGCGGGCTCATGTCCGTCGGGCCCGTAGGCTGGGTGGCAGGAGGTCGGCATGCCACGTCGGACGCGACCGAAGCCACGGTCGGGCTACAGATGGCGCTTCAGCACGCGAGATCGCAAGCGAGAGCCGGTAAACCTGACCTCGGAGAGCCAACCGGGCGAGACTACCGGGTCACTCGTCGGTTGGCGGCAGCATAGCCTAGCAATATCAGGCATCTAGCCTGGCGCGCGGCCTCGACCGGGTACCCACTCCGACACATCTGCCTTGACAGATATGGCTTGTTTTCCAGGGGCTGCGCGCTCCGGGAGGGTGACCAGCTCGCGATGATGTGTCAGAGTGGGTATCGATGATGGAGAGGTGAGTACTCACTATGACAGACGAGGTCGCAGCCCCGAGGCCGCGTTGCGCGCGCGGTTCGATCGCATGCCCATCGCTGAGCTCGGCGAGCTCGAGCGCGCGCTGCGCGCCTCCGGCCGCACTGTGGCGCGCGCGCTGAGGAAGCTCGGGTATCACTCGAGCTACAGCCACGGAGGCCGGTTCTACACGTTGGCGGAGATCCCACGGTTCGATCGTCATGGCCTTTGGTTCCACGATGACGTCGGCTTCTCGAGGTATGGGACCTTGCTCGCGACGCTCGATCGGTTGGTGGAGTCGTCGGAGGCGGGCTACACGCACGAGGAGCTGAGGTCATTGCTGCGGCTACGCGTGCAGAACAGCGTGCGCAAGCTCGTGGCGGCCGATCGGATCGGACGGGAGCTCGTCGAGTCCGTGTACGTGTACCTCGATCCAGATCCGGAGGCGGCACGGGCGCAGCTCGCGAAGCGCCGCGCACTCATGCCGCCGATCGCGACCGCCACGCCGGTGCTGCCGCTCGACCTGGCCCGCGTCATCGACGTGCTGGTGCTGGTGATCCAGCGGCCGGCGGCCACGGCCGCCCAGATCGGGGCGGCGTTGCGCAGACGCAGCATCAGCGTCACGGACGCCCAGGTCGAGGACGTGTTCACGCGCTACGCGCTGGGAAAAAAAACGGCACGCTCTCGCTCGAGACGCTCGCGGCGCTGAGGCGAACGGTTCGCGAGCTTGGCCGCGAGCACCAGACGCTCCTGCGCGGGACCGCCGGGGCGCTGGTCCACGCCGACCAGGCCGCGGGCCCGTGCCCGCTGTGCAACGGCCGGATGCACGTGCAGAAGACCTTCGAGCACGGCGGCGCGACCCTCGAGCATGGCGCCTTCCGTGTACGCGAGACCGTGCACGTCTGCGCCGCCGGATGCACGCGGCCCGCGCGACCGGCGGCGGGCGAGGTCGAGGTACCGCAGGTCGCGGTCATTCGCCGGCAGCCCGCGCTGGCCGAGCTTCTCCTGCCGCGCAGCACGGTCGGCTACGACGTGCTGTGCTTCGTCGGCCGGCAGCGCCTCGTCGAGTACCAGCAGCGCGAGGTCATCCAGGACCTGCTCAGGCAGGGCTACGGCCTCGTGCTCTCGACGGGCGAGATCAGCGACCTGTGCCGGCGGTTCGTCATCTACCTACAGGCGCTCCACGACGTGCGCACACCGGCGCTGCGCGCCGCGCTCGAAAAGGACGGCGGCTGGCCGCTGCACATCGACGCCACCGGGGAGAACGGCCAGGGCACTCTCTTCTGCGCCTACGCGGGCTGGCGCGGGTGGGCGCTCGGCGCCTGGAAGATCCCGACCGAGCGTGCCGACGTCATCCTGCCCAAGCTGCAGGCGCTGGTGGCCCGCTTCGGCCCGCCCTGCGCGGTCATGCGCGACCTGGGCAAGGCCGTCACCGAGGCGGCACGCGATCTGGTCGCAGGTCTCGCGCATCCGATCCCGGTGCTCGGCTGCCACCAGCACTTCCTGGCGGACGTGGGCAAGGATCTGCAGCGCGCGTCGCACGACGAGCTGCGCGAGCTCTTCCGCCGATTCAAGCTGCTGCCCCGGCTCCGGGCGCTGTCGCGCGACCTCGGTCGCAGCCTCGGCGCCGAGGTCGGCGCCGCGCGCGCGGCCGTGACCGAGTGGCTCGCAGGCAAGGACGAGCGCTTCCAGTTGCCCGAGGGCGACGCCGGTCGCGCCGTCGTGCGCGCAATGGCCCAGTGGGTTCTCGATTACGCGAACGACGGCACCGACGCCGGCTTCCCCTTCGATCGCCCCTACCTCGACCTCTACCAGCGCTGCCGTCACGCCGGTCGTGCCGTCGAGGCGCTGCTCTGGAAGCCCTGCGAGGACGGCCGCGTCCACCAGGTGCTCGAGCGCCTGTTCCGCGTGCTCGAGCCGGCCTGCAAGGAGCTGCCCTTCCAGGGGCCTGCGCGCGTGCTCGAGCAGCGGGCTCGCCTGTTCGAGGAGCTGCGCGAGGCCTTGCGACTCGTCCCCAGGCCCGCACGCCTCGCCGCGCAGAGCACGTCGTCCGAGCCGCAGAAGGCGCAGGACCTCCGCGACATCCAGCAGGCGCTCGCTGAGCTCGAGGCGTCACTGCGCGACCGGCGGCCGCGGCGTGGGCCCGCCCAGGATCAGCGCCGCGCCATCGATCTCGTGCTCGCCCACCTCGACCGCCACGGTGCGTCCCTGTTCGGTCACGTCATCGAGCTGCCCGAAAGCGCCGGCGGCGGCATCCGCATCGTCGCGCGCACCAACGTCCTGCTCGAGCACCTGTGGCACGAGATGAAGCACGGAGAGCGCCGCCGCTCGGGCCGCAAGGTGCTCTCGCAGGACTTCGAGCACCTGCCCGCCCAGGCCGTCCTCGCGCGCAACCTCACCCGCCCGGACTACGTGAACATCCTGTGCGACGGCGGCACGCTCGACGACCTGCCCCGCGCCTTCGCGGCTCTGGACGCCGCCGACCGGTCGACCTCGCTGCCCGCGCGCGTGGCGGCGGCCGCCGCGCGCACGGGCGCCACCGAGATCAGCAGCTCTTCGCTCGAGAAGGCCGACCGCGATCTCGTCCGGACCGCCGACATGAAGGCTCGGCTCGACGCCGAGGTCCGCAGCCGGCGGCCGCACTGGCACGAAGCCTCCCCGCCTGCCCAACCCACCGCCCCCAAGGAGGAAGCCGCATGATCCGCAGGACCGTCGTTTCCACGAGCATCACCGCAGTCGCCTACGACGCGCAGGCCAGCGCGTTGGAGGTCGAGTACGTGTCCGGGCGCGTCTATCGGTACCTCGACGTTCCCGAGCAGGTCTTCGCCTGGCTGCTCACGGCCAGCTCGAAGGGGGCCTTCGTGAACAAGATGATCAGAGACCGCTACGAGTACACGGAGGTGCCCACCCGGCCATCAGCCGATGACGCCGACCTGATGGCGACCTTGCAAGCATCGCTGTCCCGGCCTCGAAACCCCCACGGCAACCGTCGTTCGACGCGGTAGTGATTGGGCGATCCACCACGTCGTGATCTTCCACGAGGTGGGTCATGCGGTTGCACCCACCATCACGGATGACTTCAGCGCATTTCTCGATCCTGAGTTCGAGCAGGAACCGGACAACGAACAGGAACCGGACGACGACTCGAGACTCGACGTCATGGCAAGGAACATCAGGTTCGTGGAATGCGCGAACCGATGGATTACCGAGCTGCTCTCCGACGCGATCGCAGTCGCTTTGGCGGGCCCGGCCTACGTCGCAGCGTTCGCCCGGCTCCTGTCTGGTTTCTTCGCCCTGGAGACCGCCACCGCTACTCACCCGCCGACAGCCCTCAGGATCCGTCTCATGTGCAAGCAATTGGGCAGCTCGACCGTGCTTGGCGGGTACGAGCCAAGAACGATCGACCTGATTCAGAGCTGGCAAAGCACATGCGACGCCCTTCACGAAGCAAAGAGCTACGCGCCAGATGAGGGGCAAGACGATCTTGAACCATTGCTCGGCCCGCTCGTCCGGACGGCCGAGAAGGTTCATAGCGCACTGGTTGATGCCGCGAGGGATCGGGTCGGCGATCACGCCTACCGAGAAGGATTCGGCAAGCAGGATCTCGTGCTGGCCGAAATGCTCGTGCAACTCGGAATCCCCCCGATCGAGAGGCAGGACTGGGGCGAACCGCTGACGCACGGCTCACCGTTGTCGCCTGCTCGAATCTTCTCCGTGTGCTGGTCGGCCTACTCCCTCGACACCTCGCCGCCAGACGTCCGCGCAAGACGCTACGGACGAGCGCTGCTCGAATCCTTGGATGCCTCGGAAGCGCTCAGGAGATGGATCCAGACAAAATGAGCGCGCTCTCCTGTCAGCGAGTACTTGCCCGCCTGCGCGATGCGGATCCAAAGAGGCGCCTGGTCATCAGCCCAATCCTGGATCCGCTCCGGCAGTTGCCTGCGGCTCAAGTCGGCGTCGACGTTCGGTTGGGGCGGGGGTTTTCGATTCCAAGACCGTGGGCGCAGCAGGTAGCCGAGGCCCTCGAGCCTCCTGAAGCCACCGAGCCCACTTTGGAAACCACAGCGCTCGAGTTCGGCCAGGCACTCGTCATCCATCCTCACCAGTTTGTCCTGGCAAGAACGCTCGAGATCGTGCGTCTACCATCCGATCTCCTTGCCTACGTGATTGGCCGCAGCTCCTGGGGCCGGCGTGGCCTCATCATCGCCACGGCCGTCGTCGTGCATCCGGGTTTCGCGGGCCCGATCACTCTGGAGCTCAAGAACCTTGGAGAGGTCCCGATCGTGCTCTACCCCTTCGACAGGATCGCGCAGCTCGTGTTCCACGAGGTCGGCGTTGATAAGAGCGCAGCGGAGGGAGCGTCGCAGTTCGCGTCCACGTACACGCCGGTCCTCGGGAGTGTCCGCGATCCAGACACCGAGCTTCGAATCCGAGCCTTCAGAGAAATGCGCTCGAAGGGCTCGAAGGGGGGTTCGAGTGGACCCCCGTTGCCGGAGCACCCCGCCGCGAAGAAGTAGTGCCGTGTAGTGCCGCGTGACGCCCGATCGGTTGGGATCCGCACCGATTCGTGATTGGCCGACCTGCTCGCTCCGGGACACCCCGATGAACCCCATCGGGAGCCCGCATGCTCATCCACCGGATCTGCTGCTATTGTCGCCAGCCCTTCGAGGTGAAGCCTCAGGCGGGCCGGCGCACCTACTGCTTCGGCCTCGACTGCATCAAGGCGCGGCGAGCCTTCGAGCGCGCGTACAAGCTCGAGTTCGACCGCGCGCAGCGCAATGTGGCGCGGCTTGAGGAGAATGATGACGCCCCGGCCGAGACGCCGAAGCTGCGGCGGTGCCTGCGCTGCGACAAGTGCTTTCGATCGAAGGGGCCGCACAACCGGATCTGCCTGCGGTGCAAGGACTCGGAGATCTGGCGCCGCGCCAGCTTCGACGCCGTGCCGAGGTACTGGTAGCCATGAAGGTCGCGCTTTTCTCCGACCTCCACGCGCACCCGTTCGCGCAGTACGCCCGCGTGCTGCCGAACGGAAGGAACAGCCGGCTGCAGGACGCCCTCGACGCGATGACGAGCGTCAGACGCGGCGCGCGCGACGCCGGCGCGGCCGCGGTCGTGTTCGGCGGCGACCTGTTCCACACCATGGGGCGCCTCGACGTGCCCGCGCTCAATGGCGTGCATGCCGAGATCTTGCGCTTCGGCGAGGACGGCCGGCCGCTCTTCCTCCTGGTGGGCAACCACGACCAGGCCGACAAGGCGGGCCGGCACTCGCTCGAGGTGTTCAAGGCGTTCGCGCACGTCGTGGTCATGGACGAGCCGGGTTGGTACAGGCATCCACGGGCGCCCGGCCTGGCGATCTACGCGATTCCCTACACCGAGGACACGAACGAGGTGCGCCGACTGCTCGGCGCGATCCCGCCCGCGCCGGCGGACGCAGCAAGACGGCTGCTGGTGCTGCATGCGGGATTCGACGGCGCCAGGACGGGGCCTCACGAGTACCGCATGGCCGCCGAGCTCGCGGCCGGCGACGTGCCCGGCGGCTTCGACCTCGTCCTGTCCGGGCACTACCACCTGCCGCAGTGGATCGACGAGTCGCGACGGATCGCGTACATCGGGGCGACGACGCACCAGACCTGGGGCGACGCCAACCAGCCGCGCGGCTACGCGATCGCGGATCTCGCCACTGGTGTGCTCGAGCGCGCCGAGACCGGTGCGCCGCGCTTCCTGCGCCTGACGGCCGAGGAGCTCGGCGCCGTCCGGCCCGGTGACTTCGTCGAGGTCCTGGTCCCTCATGACGCAGACGACGCGGTCGTGGCGGCGAGCGAGGCGACGCTGGAAGCGGCCAAGGCCGGCGGCGGTCAGATCGTGCGGGAGCCGGTTCCGAGCGAGCCCTGCGCCACCCGCCTTCGGTGTGGTCCGACGACCGATCTCGAGGCGCTGATCGGCCCCTACGTCGACCACCTGGTGGGCGAGCCGGAGTCTCGTCCGGAGCTCGCCGCGCTCGGCCACGACCTCCTCAAGAAGGCCGCCGCGTAGCGTCCTCGCGGGTCGATTCGCCGACCCGCTTGCTCTCCAACAGTAGCTGGAGCGGCGGCATCCGAGCGCCCCCGAAGGAGACCTGCGCCATGAGGAAGCATGATGAGACCCTGGCTCGCACCAGGCAGACCCAGGCAGGGCCACTCACGCAGGTGACGCCCTGGGGCTTCCGCCGGAAGCTCGCCGCGACGGCGGCCTTCGAGGTCCACATCGAGGTGATCGGGGCCGGCGCCAACCTGGGCGTCCGGCACGCCGACGTCGGTCAGCTCACCGTGTTCGTCCTCTCCGGCGTGCTCTGGGTCAAGGACCTGACCTCGAGCAAGATCGGCCGCCTCGGTCCCGGTCATTCGTTCACCAGCACCGCGGGCCACGCGTTCCAGCTCGGGACCGGACAGAAGGAGACGCGCCTGCTCGTCGTCCAGCCCGCCGGCTTCGACGTGGTGCTCGAGCGCGTCACGGGGACCGCCAACCAGCTGGAGCGCAAGCCGAGCGCCTTGCCCGCTGGGCCGTCGCGGAGGCCCCAGCGGTCCTTCGAGGAGCGGGCCCTCGAAGCCACGGCAGCCCAGGGCCTCGGTCGCGAGCAAGCGCTGCCGGGTCAGCCGCGCAGCGCCGCGGACGTGAGCGGCTCCTTCAATGTCAACGGCGTGAACCTCGCGCCCGTCGTGCCGGAGCCGTAGCCCGTCATGACCAAGCCTCGCACCTCCGCACGCAGCGCAACCGCGCAGCCGGCAACCGGCGCGGCCCCGGCGCGTCGGTCGCCCGCGCTCGTGATCGCCGAGGACGCCGGCGACATCGCCGAGCACGCGGTGCGCAGGCTGCCCGAGAGCCCGACCGGCGCAGCGTTCGGCGCGGCCCAGGCAGCCCTCGGCGCGGTGCGGGGCGCGACGCGGGCGGCGCGAAGCTCGATCCGAAGCGCTCCGGCGCGCCGAAGCGACCGCGCGATCGCACGATCGATCTCCCGTGGTCCCAACCTCGTCATCGAGCCCGAGCTCTTCTTCACCGGCATGGCCAGGAGCGACAGCGCGCTCGTCGTGTCCGACGAGGACGGGCGCCGAGGCAGTCGATGACTGACTCGCAGGCCATGCCCGCGCGCGGCCTCCTCGGGCGTCTCGGCGCGCTCCTGGGCCCGCGCACCGACATCGATGCGGCGCTCGAGGCGATGCAACGCTCCGCGCTCGCGAAGGGCTGGCGCACCGAGCTGCCGCAGGGCGCGCCGGTCCATCCGCTGCGCAGCATCCAGTTCGACCCGTTCTCGCTCGTCGCGGCGATGGGTTACAAGGACCGCCGGCTCTCGCTCAGCTACGACGTCCTGCGCCGGATCGCGAGGCAGCTCACCGTGGTGGCCGCGATCCTCACGCGCCGCATCAGCCAGGTGTCAGCGTTCTCGTCGCCCTACCGGCTGACCCGATCGCTCGGCTTCGAGATCAAGCACAAGGATCCCGAGCATCAGACCACGCGCTCGGAGAAGCTATTCATCAAGGAGCTCGAGCGCTTCATCGCGACCTGCGGAAAGCCCGACGCGATCCGCGAGATCACGCGCGGGCCGTGGGACGACTTCGACGCCTTCCTGCGCAAGTTCGTGCGCGACTCTCTGACCTTCGATCAGGCGGCGATCGAGCTCGTGCCCGACCGCGCGGGGCGGCCGTGCGCCTTCATGGCCATCGACGCCTCGACCATCCGCATCGCGGTCACCGACGAGGATCTCGAAGGCAGCGGCTTCGGCGCGGGCGCGGGCTCCATCGAGAGCGCGCAGCGGGCGATGGAGAACCAGGCGCCCGGGCCGTTCGGCCGCGCGCGGACGCTCCCGGCTCCGTCGCACGTCGACTACATCCAGCTCTTCCAGGGGCAGATCGTCAACTACTACTCGCGCGACGAGCTCGCGTTCTGCGTGCGCAACCCGCGCACCGATCTCCACGCCAACGGCTACGGGTTCAGCGAGCTCGAGCAGCTCGTCCTGACGGTCACGTCGCTCCTCTGGGCCGAGGAATACAACCGCAACTTCTTCCGCAACGGCTCCATCCCGAAGGGCATCCTCAACTTCAAGATCGACACGCCCGACCCCGAGAGCCTCGAAGCGTTCAAGACCTACTGGACGGCGCAGATGACCGGCGTGCAGAACGCCTGGCGCCTGCCCATGTTCCAGAGCGAGGGCCTCGAGTACATCAACCTCCAGCTCAACAACCGCGACATGGAGTTCAACCAGTGGGTCGAGTACCTGCTGAAGCTCTCGACCGCGCTCTACGGGATGGACCCCGCCGAGATCAACTTCGACATCGCCCGCGGCGGCACGTCGCAGTCGCTGTTCGAGTCTCCCTCCGAAGGAAGGCTCAACGACTCCAAGGAGAACGGGCTGCGGCCGCTGCTCCGCTTCATCGCGCGGGCGATCAACCACTACGTCCTGTCTCCGATCGACGACCACTTCTACTTCGACTTCGTCGGGCTCGACGAGCTCAGCGAGCCCGACAAGATGCAGCTGCGCACCCAGGAGATCACCACCTACAAGACGCTCGACGAAGTGCGCGCGGAAGCCGACCTTCCGCCGCTGCCGGACGGCTCCGGACAGGTGGTCCTGAACCCGGTCTGGGCCCAGCTGCGCCAGCAGCAGATGCAGGCGGCGCAGCAGGCGCAGCAAGGGCCGCCCGCTGGCGGCGGGCCGCCGGGGCCGCAGGCCGCCGCGCCCGAGGACGGCTCGGAGCAGGGAGCGGCGCCCGCACCGGTGCCGAGAAACCTCTGACGAAGGAAGGAGCAGCGCGATGAAGCTCGACGACGTCTACAGCATGCTCGCCCTCTGCCTGTCCGAGATGCCGAAGGGGTTCCCGAAGCCGCGCCTGGTGGTGCACGAGAGCCCCGAGAGCCTGGTGCAGTTCCTGGGTGACGAGCCCTACGCGTTCCATCACGCCAACGACTTTCCGCCGGCGCTCGTGCTCGGCATCGCGGACGCCGCGCGCAACGCCATCCACCTGGCCTACTCGACCATCGCGAGCGAGGAGCCGGAGGTGCTCCTCGACACGCTGCTCCACGAGATCGGCCATCTCCGGCAGGGGCAAAAGCACGGCAAGGACTCCGAGCAGTACCTCAACGAGGATCTGGCGAACGCGTTCGCGCGGCGCTGGTTCCGGAGGCTCAAGAAGAAGGCGGTGCAGTCATGATCAGAACCCCGTCATTGCTCCCGGTGGCAGCGCTCGTTCTGCTGAGCGCCTGCAGGACGACCGCGCCCGTGCTGTCGCCCGCAGAGGTCTACCAGCGGGTCGCCGACTCGGCCGTCATCGTCCGCACCAAGGCGGGCACGACCGCCTCCGGGACCGTGATCAGCAGCGGTGCCGGCGTCGCGATCGTGCTCACCGCCCGCCACGTCGTCGCCAGCGCAGGTCCGGGCAACGCCGTCAGCATCGAAGCCCAGGACGACGCGGGAGTCCCGAGGGAGATGCGCGCCCAGGTCGTCTCCATCGACCCGGAGCACGACCTGGCCCTGCTCCGGGCGGAGACCGACTTCGAGATCCCCGCGCTGCCGCTCGCGGAGCACGAGCCCGGCCTCTACGACGAGCTCTTCGTCGTTGCCGCACCGATGGGCCTCGCGGGCGTCGCCGCGCCCGCGGTCCTGAGCGCCAAGGAGCCGCGAGGCGCCAACCTCTGGGCGATCACGAGTTTCGTCTTCTTCGGCAGCTCCGGCGGCGCGGTCGCCAACACGCGCGCCGAGCTCGTGGCCGTGC
>ORMF011250999.1_pt1 | contig 18615 bp, 18 predicted proteins | sample 1779871 | NCBI WGS metagenome assembly ORMF01 (sample SAMEA104232316, study PRJEB22302) | groundwater metagenome | biome: forest; feature: aquifer; material: groundwater | place: USA | collected 2011-08-07 | depth 5.4 m | reverse complement strand
TTCAACACCGGCTGGAGTTCGTTTTCGAGCATAGCCACGTCTCCCGCCACGACCGCGTGGTCGTTCGAGCCATAAAACGCGGCCCATGTATTCAGCCCCATCCGCGCGTTGATCGTCGCTCCCATCTCCTTGATCTTGAGATCTTCCCGGCCGATAGTGTACTTGTAGGTTCCCCCCGCGAGCTTTTCCCCGGTTTTGCCAACGATCTGGTCGAGCCGCGCAGAGTCGATCGAGCCCGAAGTGACCTGCTGCTCCAACTGTCTCCCTGTCACGGCGAGGGTAGTACGATTTGTCGGCGAGACTATCTCCGCCCGTTTGATCGCCACGTGGCCGATGAGGTCCAGCGCCGGCTTGGCCATACGCGCCAAGTCTGCCGGTTTACCCATACCGTGGACGTGCATGTAGAAGATGCGGGGCGATTCCCAGAAGAAATGGTTGTGGAGCGCCGTCACTTCAAGGCCGTTGCCCAGCAGCGCGGACATCACCGGATTGACCTCCTCCTCCAACAGGACAAGGTCCCCCATCATGACGTCCAGTCCATGGTCGCCGCGGGTCGTGGCGAGCCATCCGCCAAAGCCGAATGAAGTCGGTACCGCCACGCCATCGACGGTTACCTTCAGATCGCTCCGCGGGATATTGACCTTCAAGACGTTGGCCTTGAAATCTCCCTTCTTGCCCAGGTAGTCCAGGACCTGCTGATAACCGGCCGGCATCTCCTGCGCTTGCGCTACTGATGGGATGGTGAGCGCGCATACAGCAATCAATCGATAGAGTTTCATCGTGGATTCCTCGCTTGTGTATAGAATATCACAACAGTGAAGCTCCGCGCTTCACGGCACTAATGGAGCAGCGAATCGTACAATAACCCGTAGATAGCGCTTCACAATACCGTCGAAAGGAGACGGCGATGTACGCAAATCACAACATGATATGGTTCGAATCTGGTGCGGCGATAACGGCCGTGATCGCCGGACTCTCTGCCGCCCTCTTAACAATAGTCTCTGCCGGCCACATCCACCATGAAGAGCTGGACCCCCAGGAGACCCTCCTTCGGCCATCCCATCCGGAAACTGGCCGGTCAGTCGAGAAGCCTGGAGTATAGGAGTAACGGAGTCTCCACTGCTTCCTCATACCTGATCCTCACGGCGTGCTATTGTGCCTCATAGACCCGAATCTCGGCCGGCTGAGAACGGTTCCTTCGGCAGGCCAGGACGAGTTGGTTGAGCTCAGGAATCCATAGAGACGTGCGCGCGCCGGGAACCGTAGCAATCGACTGTCTCAACCACTCGCCGCTCTTCCCCTCCTGGTATATGTCAATGTAACCCTCCCCGCATGACACATAAAGCCGCCTGCGCGCTGCGTCCCAGAATAGGTCGTCGGTGTCGCCATGAATCTCGAGTGAGTTCTTGAGATCACCTGTGACATGCCAGCCTGTGTCCGAAATTAGGTTTCTCCATTGGTAGATGAGTACTTTCGGCGGCTTGCGGCATCCGATGAATACGCGACTGGCAGAGTTGTCCACTGCCATCGGATAATTATCTCGCGCCGCCTTCACTTCCCACTTGCCGATGGGCGCCATCTTTTCCGAGTCCATCACCGCCACTTGTCCAGCGGTTGGGACATTGATAAACCAGCAATTGTTCTTCGACAATTGGAACGACTCAGGGTGACCTGAGAGGGTCGAGTAGGGTTCAGCGTAGTTGACACCCGTTTTCCCGTTAATTCTCGTCATGGCCCCGCGGCCATACCCGACAACAAATTCGCCGCCAACAGCGCGAACGTTATCTGCATCTTCGAGGGACGCCACACGATGGATCTCGCGGAACGAAGCGCCATCCAGAATAACCAAACCACCGCCCTGTCCGTTCGCCACGGCAAGTCTATTCAGATTTGGCAAATATGCGACCCCCTGGGGCTCGTGGAATCCCTTTACGCTTCGCGAGTGTTTCCCCGCGTTGAGATCGATCACTTCCAGTGAGTTGTTGCCCAGTGCTGCGACGAAGAGGCGATTGCCCTTTACGTCTACCGCCATGTGGTCGATCCGTCCCTGCACGTCCGGGAGCGGAATGGTCCGGACCAACCTCAGTGGCGTTTGCGATGCTATCACTTGGGTCCGCGGCGTCGGCGGCCAAACAACAATTGCAGCGATTATCAATAGAGCGAACATTTCTTCGTGCCTGTCTCTCATTTCGCGGGCAAGACTGTCAGATCATCGAACGCAATAATACTGTCCGCCTTCGTCCACATACCGACTTTGCCTCTCTCATACGTCTTATCATGCGCGTCGATGAGCGCTTTACCGTCGAAATAGCAGACGATATGATCCCCTTTTGCGACGGCGCGCAAGGTATGCCACTGGTGTGACGTAACCTTAACGTTTGCACCGGCGAATTGCAGTCGCCGTCCATTTACCATCTTATACAGACGGAAGTTATCCTCCAGGGCGTTTGCGCGGCAGATGTAATAGCTCTTCGGATCGCGGAAACGGAAAACCAGGCCGATGCCCTGATCCACTTTGCCGGAGAGCGCCTTGCCCTTCACGCTGACGTCTATTTCGCCGTACTCACCGTCGTTGGCGATGAGGACAGGAAAGCGGTTGTCGGTGGGATCCGCGTCCGTCTGCACCACGACATGCTTCCCGCTCGGTGAATTAGCCATCTCCCGCACGACCCACGTCCCGGGCGGACCGTCCGCCGTGGCGTGCGACGTAAAACCCTTCGGAGCTTTGCCCACGGCGTCGCCTTCAAAATCGTGCTTCACCGAATCCGGGCTGATTCCGGCCTGGGCGATCACGCCGGCTGCCCCAAGCAGGCCAACAATCAGCAACGATACTCGCTTCATTCGATCCTCCAATTCTTTGACCTAGTACTAAGTTGTATAAATTCGGGTTAGTTCGTCGAACCCGCCAAACTGTCATTCTGAGGTACGAAGAATCCGCTTTTCCGCTCTGCCAAGTATCGCGAACTTACTCAAGTAAGTACTAAACACCGCGTCAGAGATTTCTGCGCATCTTCAAGCGTCCGCTACTGCCGGGTCCTGAGCCAGCGCAAGCCGGTGACTACCAATAGCCCGGACGCCAGAGTTATGAATAGGTACTGGCTGTGAACGGACAGGTCCTCGAAGAACAACAGGGACGTGGCGACGGAGATAGCGATGCTGACGAATTCACCGCGCCGCTGACGGCCCAGGTTGCGCATCCGCGCCCGTTTCTCCTTTCGCGCCTGGAGCTCCCGGGCCGCCGCCTCGACATGCTCCTCCGGAATGTTCAGCTCCGCGGCGATCTTGATCGCGTCCTGCACCGTTGCCGTAGACTGCGCCTCGCTCAACGCCTGGTCGTGCCGGACGATCGCGCTGTTAAGAACCTCATTGAGCTCCTCCGCCGTAAACCGCGAGGGTGGCGCCGCGGCGGTACCGGAGGGCTGTTCAGGTTCAGTTTCATGGTGCAGTTGCATCTGGCGGCAGTCCTTTCAAGGATCGATCCCAGCCTTCTTCCTGCACCACGCATAAAGCGCGTCATAAATCGGAGTCTCCAGCTCGATCTTCTTATGGTCGTCCAGCCCGTGAACCAGCGCGAAGCCGTGCGCAATCGCCTTCAGTCCTCGGCCCTCCGCCGATGTGTCGATATCGGCCGAAACATCCGCCGCATGGACGATCTTCGCCAGCTCAACCAGGCCGGGATCGCCCATCAGATTGTACTTGAGCATGATGCTCTCAAATGAACAGCGTCCGTCGACGTGTCCAAGTTCCACTTCAGGTACGTCGTACGGAATCGCTTCCTCCCGCAAGGCAGCTCCCAGCACTTGCTCCTTTGGCACATAGAGGAACTCCGCGTTGGCGTCCACGAACCGATTGATCAGCCAGGGGCAGGCGATTCTGTCCACATTTGCATTCTCACGCGTGACCCATTTCATAGTGCGTTTCTCCTCTCGAAGCGATCAGAAAGAAAACGACGCCCACCAATCCGACGGCACACGCTGTTTCCAGAGTCAGCTCCGGCGACCGACGCCATAGCAAACCCCCAATCGTAGCGGCCGGTACCACCAGGAAGTTCCGTATCGCGTAATAGACGCCCACCGCCCGCCCACGCTGAGTTTCGGCGGAGAGATCTACGATCATCGATTTACGCGCCGGCTCGCCCATCTCCTTTAAGCCGCCTACGATGAAAGCGCCCACTAGGGCGGCCATGCCATGTGCAAACCGGACGGCCAGTGGAAACAGGGCGAACCAGAGAAAGGTGACGGCGACCAGCGGCCGTCGGCCCGTCATGTCCGCCAGTTTGCCAACCGGTAAATAGAGAGAGATGGCCACGATCATCTGGATGGCGTATAGTACTCCATAAGTCGCAGACCGATATCCCTGCACGTCCGTGACGTAGAGAATGATGAACGACCCGGCAATCCCCTCGCCGATCCGCACCAGGCAATCCGAGATGAGGAGACGCTTCAATCCCGCCGGCATGGCGCGCAAGACGTCGAACGCCGACGCCACGGCGAATTCCTGGGCATCCGATTTCTTCTCGCGGTAACCTCGGCGTTGAGCAATGACGACGCCGATAGCCAACACGAGTGTAGCGATGAGCGCGATTCGGATCCCCTGCGTGACTCCCAGCCAAACAATAAGCAGCCCGCCGATGGGCGCTCCGATGACACGCGGCACCCGAAGCAGGATGCTCTGGACGCTGAACGCAATGGCACGTTTGCCTTCTGGCAGCGAGTCGCCGATAACGGCGAAGGTCGTGGCAAATGCGCCGGACTTCCAGGCCATGGCAAGGACTAACCCGGCGAAGGCGATCGCCCAATGAAAGGCCAACGCGTAGACCGCATAACCTGTCATGGCAACGAGCGTGAAGAGCATGAGAGCCTGCTTCCGTCCGAAGCGGTCGGCGAGCCAGCCGCCCGGGTATTGGTACAGGCTGTCCAGCAAGTCTCTGCACGATCCGAATACGCCCACGACCACGCTGCTCGCACCCAGGGCCATGAGGTACTTGGGCAGGTAGCTCTGCCACATCTCCTCGCCCAGGCCGAGTCCAAATATGCTGAGCGCGAGGACGCCCACATTCCGGTTCAGGCCCAGAAACTCTCGCACGGCCACGAATCTCTTCATTTCGGATTCTTGATTGCAGCCCGCCTAGTTTGCCGCGCGATCTGCCACCTACGCATGGAGACGTAAAGCATCGGCGCAAGCATTAGTGTGAATAGTGTCGAGAATGTTAGTCCGCCGATGACGGCAACCGCCAGCGGTTTCTGCATCTGGGCGCCGGGGCCGATGCCAAACGCCAGCGGAACCAACCCAAGGATTGCCGTAAGAGTGGTCATAAGAATAGGGCGAAGCCGAACTCGGCCGGCCTGGATGACGGCCTCTTCCACGGGCGATCCCTCCATCACCGCTTTTTGCGCGCGATCGAGGAGCAGGATTCCGTTCTTCACAACGATCCCAACCAGCATGATCGCCCCCATGAATGACGAGACGTTGAGCGGCGTCCCGGTAATCCACAAGCCCACCACGACGCCGAAGAGCGACAGTGGCATGATGAGCATAATGACGACAGGGGAAGTGAACGATCCGAATGGGAATAGCATGACCGCAAACACAAGGATCACCGCCAGCGCGAACACTGACAGGAGGTTGCGGAAAGACTCGGCCTGGCTCTTTGCATATCCGCCCAGGAGATAGCTCACGCCGGGAGGCATCGCAACCCCTTTCAACATGGCGTTGACTTCGCGAGTTACGCTCCCCAGATCCCTGGCGCCCGACAACCGGCCGGTCACGGACACCAGTCTGCGTTGATCTTCCCTATTCCGTTCAGTCGTGCCGGGTACAGGTTCTATGCCGGCGATCGCGCCGAGCGGCAGATTGAAACCAATGGGCGACCGAATTGGCAAAGCGGAAATTTGTGCTGGATCCGTTCGGAACGCCGCGGGATATCGCACCCGTACTCCGATCTGCCGGTCGCCCTGGAGCAGCTGAGTCGCGACATTTCCGAACATTGCGGCATTTACCTGATCGGCGACCATGTCGGGAGTCAATCCTGCTCGACCCGCGCGGGCTTGGTCTATTCGGGCGACGAGTTCGGGGCCGGACTCAACGATCCCGGATTTTACGTCCACCACTCCGGCGATCTTTTCCATCTTCTCGGCGATGGTCCGGGACAGCTCCTCGATACGCGGCAGATCCTCGCCAAAGAGCTTTATCTCCACAGGCTCGGGGTTGCCCGCAAGATCGCCGATGATGTCTTGCAATACCTGGACGAACTCTATCTTCACTCCGGGAACTTGTCTCGCAATCTTGCCACGGATCTCGTCGATTATCACATCAACTCCCCGGCTTCGCTGCTCTCTTAGTGTGATCGCCATGTCACCCCGGTTCTGTTCGGTGACAAAGAAGCCCATTTCCGCTCCTGCACGACGGGAATATGCGGCAACTTCCGGCGTATCGGTCAGGATTTTCTCGATCTGGCCGAGCAGGCGGTTTGTTTCGGTGAGCGAGGTGCCGGGAGGCGTCCAGAAATCCAGCACGAATGCGCCTTCATCCATTTCCGGCATAAAGCCGGATTCGAGCCGGGTTCCGAGCAGCACAGTTACGGCTATGGCGGCAGCGGCCGTCAGCGGCGTGAGCCATCGTCGTGAGAGTCCGATACGGAGCAGCGATTCGTATGTCCCGATCGCCCGTTCGAACAACCGGCCGTGTTCTTGGCCGTTTTCGGCCCGAATCTGCAGGAAGGCTGCACACATACTCGGGCTGACCAGAAGTGCAAGAGCAAGTGAGACCAGGAGAGCGATGGTAAGTGTGATGGCCAGCGCGAGGAAGAAGGCGCCGGCGACTCCCGCGACCAGAGCAAGCGGCAGGAAGACGACGACGGTCGTCAGCGTCGATGAGATCATCGGCGCGGCGATCTCTGCCGCGGCAGTTTGCACCGCCACAGTCCGCTCCTCCCCACGGGCAAGGTGCCGAAATACATTCTCCACCACGACGATCGCATCGTCGATGACCAGCCCGATCCCGACCGCAAGAGCGCCTAGCGTCATCAGGTTTAAGGTCAAACCGGAGAGACGCATCAGGAGAAATGTGATGAATATAGTCGCGGGGATGATGGCTGCGGTTACGAGAGTGGCGCGTAGATTTCCTAGAAAGAGGAGGAGTACAAACACTGCCAGTACGGCTCCAATCAGAACAGCGTCGCGAACGCTCGTGACGGCTGCCCTGATGAGATTGGACTGGTCGTACCACGTTCCGATCATCGTACCGGCCGGCAGGACGGGCTTGATCGCCTCGATCTCTCGACGGGCGGCCTCCACAACGGCAACTGTGTTGGCTTCCGGCTGCCTCGATACCGTTACGAGCACGGACTCCACGCCTTCGGCCGTTACGGCAGTCGTCGGATCCTCAACCGATGGGTGAATGACCGCGATCTGGCGCAGGTAAATGGGAATTCCGCCGCGTTGGGTGATGACCACGTTGCCGAGCTGCGATGCGTCCGCCTTCTCCGCAGAGATCAATGCCTGATACTGTTTGAACCCGAACTCAAGGCGTCCCACTGCCCGAACCGTATTCGATTGGGCGATGGCCTGGTGGACTTCAGGGAGTGACAGACGGAATGCTGCAAGCCGCGCGGGAATCACTTCGACGGCGATCTCCGGCACTCGTCCGCCCTGAACGACAACGCGAGACATCCCCGGAACTCGGGCCAGACGCGGACGGATCGTGTAGGTCGCCAGACTCCACAGTTCTGCCTGGGTCATCTTTGGGTTCCGAAGCGAAATCCCAAGGATCGGAAAGATCGTCGGATTCATCCGCTCGACGCTTACTCGGGTTTCCGGAGGAAGTTGGGATCGGACCTCGCCTACGCGTGCATTCACGAGCTGCTGGGCGACCAGCATGTCCGTGCCCCAAACGAAGTCGACGGAGAGCTCAGAAGCCCCACGCTGGGTCTTCGATTTGATGCGGGTTACGCCTGGAACGACCGCGATGGCTTCTTCCAGCGGTCGCGTGACCGCGACTTCCATCATTCTTGCCGGGCGTTCTCCCGCCTCGGCAATAACCACGGCCCGTGGAAAGGTTACGTCGGGCAGAATGGACACCGGGAAATCGCCCAAGAGCCAGATTCCAACGCAGCATAGCGCAACTGTGACGAATAGTATCGCTTTGATATGCTGTGTGGCGAAGCGGCTCAGGATCATGGCGCCTTTGGCTTATCTTCGCCTGAGTCGGCCTCACGAACTCTGGCGCCATCCGAGAGCGTGTAATTTCCAAGCCGCACCACTTTCTGCCCGGCGCGAATGCCCTTCGTGATCTCCACAAGATCTCCCTGTTCGATGCCTGTTATCACCTCTCTCCGATGGGCGACTTCATCCGGCGATACGATGAATACCACTGAGTTGACATCCTTCGGCAAGACCGCCTGTTTTGGAACCCCGACCGCCCTCGGATTTGTGCGTACAACAATGGTTGCTGTCGCGAAAGTCCCGGACTTGATCTCATTCCTGGCTTTCGCTACGCTGATTCTTACCATCTGAAGGTTCGATTGAGGATCGACCTGACCGACCGTGATGACCCGGCCGCCGTAGACTTTTCCAGGAGAGTCACTGACCGACACTCGTGCAGCCATACCCGTTCTGATCTTAGCCCCGTCTTCGGCCGTAACGCTCGCGACCAGGTTGAGTGCGCCGAGATCGGCGATCTCAAAGATGGGCGTTGACGGATCGGCCAGATCCCCGGGGTTAAGCGCTCGGCGCGTGACGATGCCGCTCATCGGCGATCTTATCTCGGCGTATTGGGCGGTAGCTGCCGCAGCGGCGAGATCCGCCCGTTTCTGTACTGCTGCCTCGCGCAGAGCCTGGGCGTCCTGTCGCTTTGCCTTGACTTGGAGAACGCCTTGCTCGGCCTGTCGGAGAGTCGCTCGAGCCTGATCGACCTTGGCATCGCCGGACACGGTTGATTGCTGAAGCGAATCACGCGCTTGATCGACTTTGAGCTCCGCTGCGTTGAGGTCCTCCGGACGCGCTCCGGCGCGCAGGAGATTAAGCTGCTGCTTTGCGCTCTCCAGCGCACTGTCCGCCACGGTGAGCGCGGTTCTCGCGTCCTCGAGCTGGCGACGGGCGGCAATTCCTTTTTCGAAAAGAAAACTCTGCCTCTCGAGCTCCGTCACGGCGCGGTCTTTCGTCGCGCTGGCTTGCCGGACCGTTTGTTCGGCTTGCGCTAATTCCTGGGGACGGGAGCCTGCACGGGTTTTCTGGAGCTCGACCTGGGCGGTGTGGAGCGCATTATTGGCCAGCTTGACGGCGGATTCCCGATCTGTTTGGGCAGCACGCAGCGCAATTCGGGAGAGTCGCACCGCTGCGACGTGGTCTGCCTCGGACGCAGTGGCTACGGCCACACCGCTGCGGGCCTGAGCCTCAGCGGTCGATACCGCTGCCGCGGCGCTTCTCACCATGGCTTGTTGGGGGCGGAGGTCGACGGTTGCAACCACCTGCCCCGCGGATACCCGATCCCCTTCACGAGCGCGCACCTCGGCCAGCCTGCCTGCAGTCACTGCGGCAACCTTCGCTGCGGCTCCTTGGGCCGGCGCGATCGTTCCCTGAGCGCTGACGGTCTCGTCCATCGGCAGGACCACAGCTACGGCCGTTTCGACCGCTACAGGCTCAGGCTCAGGTGTCTTCTCGTCCCCTGCGCCGGCAGTCCGCGACTTCCCGCAGCCGGCTGTAAGAACTTGCATCGCTAAGAACAACGCGGCCAATTTCAGAATTGGCAATTTACAATTGGCAGTTAGCAATCGGAAATCGTGTTTCATGGTAGAGTTCCTCCGACCGCTTTTTCCAGCGCAGCCTTCGCGATATTATGTGTCGCAAGGGCGCGCGAATACTCCGCTTGCTCGGTCCGATACGTCTGCTGGGCATCGAGCAGCTCCAGATACGTGATTGCGCGACGACTGTAACCCGTTTGCGCCATTTCCAGGAGCGTTTTCGATCGTTCCAGCCGGCCCGTTCGGAATGATTCGACCGTCTTGCGGGCTTGCTCCAGGCTGCGAAAGGCGATTTCCACCTCGAGCCTGGCGGACCGTATGTCCTCGGCTAGTAACGCATCCTGCTCGTTGAGCGCTGCTCGGGCCGCCCTCACATCGCCGCTTGCATGACCCAGGTCGAAGAGCGGCATAGTGAATCCTACTCGCAGCGAGTTATCTCGATTCATTTTGGTGACGTCGGCATGCCGGCCTTCAATAAACAGATCCGGCTGCGTTCTTGAGCGCGCCTCGCGCAGCGCAGCCTCGCGGGCTGTTCGGGTGAATTGAGCCGCCTGGATGTCGGCACGGTTTTTCAGCGCAAGGGAACGAAGCTCCGACAGTTGATATTGTGTAGTTACGAACTCTAGCTTGTCTGTCAGCGTGACGACAGCGTCTTCCGGCAGCCAGGTAAGACTTCGCAGCGCTGCATTGCGGGAGGCGAGGTCGGATTCCGCGGCCGTCAAGGCAGTCTCGGCGCGACTCTGTTCCACCTGGCTGCGGAGGACGTTACTGCGCGGAATATCGCCGGCCTGGAACTGGATTTCCGCAGCCTTCACGAAGTCTTGTGCGGACTCGAGACTCTTGGCGGCGATATCGCGATCTGCCTCGGCACGCAAGGCCTCGAAGTATGCCGATTTGGCCGAATTCGCCAGGTCGGACAGAGTCTGGCGCTTTGCTGCCAGAAACGAGTCACGCTCGGCGAGCGCGGATCGAATGCGCTGCCGAACTTTATCGCCCAGCTCGATCGTCTGGGTCACCACGATATCCTCATCTAGCCCTGCCGCGTTTTGGCCGGCGTGGGTCGCAACGGCCAATTGCGGACCCTGGAGAGCGCCCGCGCTCCGAAGCCGCGCATTTGCAGCTGCAATACGGGCATCCGCCGCGCGGACTAGGGGACTGCTGTTCTGAATTAGCCTCACGGCTTCGGCAACAGAAATTCGGACCGGCGCCTGAGCAACGCTCGGTATCGGAGTCCCCATTAATGCAACGCCAACGAACGCCGAACTTCTTGACAGCAAGTATTCAATTCCTCCACGGCTGCCCCCCGCGTCCGTTGCGCATGATGGGTAGCAGGCCCAGGGATTCGCGAGATGAGATTCGATTGGAACTTGGAACCGGTCGACGGCGGCGCCAGCATCATTGCGCCGACTGATATCATTTACCTTCGCGAGCCACGCACCTATATCTCCATCGATCGTTCCGGCACTATGTCCGACCTGACTCAGTACACTCCCTGTGCGTCTTCGACAATCTTGCAAACGATAGGAAGTCGCACGCGTAAACTATGTGAGCCGGATTCCGGTTTCACTGTGGCATGTGCTTTGCGGGCTTGGCCCTTGTTCGTCCTTCTCGTGGGCTCCTTCCTGCTCACTTAGCTGGTCATTGTGTAAATGATCATATCACCTGGTTTCCGTGCAGAGTGTTTCGCTTCTAGCGGAATTAACTCCGATTGCAGGCAGTGTGGTTCCGGCCAGTCAAAGAATAGTCCTGCGGGCAAACGAGCTTAAACCGGTTATAATGTGACATCTTCGATCGAATACACGACCGCTGACAATAATCAGCTTGGAGGGGAAAATGCAATTGGAAAAAAACGAGCTGAGAAATGGTCGTCAGCGCAGGAATCGCGCTGAGATCATGATACCGGCTCTTCTGCTAGTCGTAATTTTTGGCTGCAGCAAGAAGCCCGATCTCGCCGGACATTGGGAGGGAGTTCTCGATGTCAGCAGCGCGAAAGGGGCGCCGGGTGTACCGGAATCCGGCAAGCTCAAAGTCATTTTCGACATCAAGAAGTCGGACAGTACCTACGCGGGAACGATCACCAGTCCCGATCAGAATCCCCAGCCGATTAACGTTGACAGTGTGACGCTTAAGGAAGACTCCGTCAGCGTGCAGGTGAACCAGCTCTTCGTGAATTTCGCGGGGAAGATGAGTAAAGACGGCAACGAGATCACGGGAGATTTCAAACAAGGACCAATGTCAGTCCCTCTGACTCTAAAGCGGCTTAACGTGCCGGGAAGTTTAGGGGACTAAACTTCCCGGCACGCGCAGCGGCGATCCGACACTTAGGGCTTGTCGACTGCAAAGTACTCCACCTGGCGGCCCTTGCCTTCCGCGCCTGATTCCGTCAGGACGTAGATTCCCGCTCCCTTTCCTGTCTTCGGATCGGCCCCGATCGTGAAGTCCAGTAGTTTGCCGGCGAGCTTGGGACTTTTCCACACTGTCTGTATATTGCCGCCGCCCCCAAATAGGCTGGCCATTTCTGCCATCTGGAGATATGACTCCCCCATAGCTAGCCAGGGAATACAAGCATATAGCTTGCCGCCGCTCTTCGTGGCGAAGAAACCGATCACGCCTGCCTTACGCGCTTCCTCCGGCAGCCCGAATTGATCGAGCACTTCGGACTTGAGATGCGCGACGACGCTGTCGTAGAAACCCTCGCCCATGTCTGGAGACCGCATTTCAGGTCCCGCGACTATCGGCTTCGAAGCGCCGAGATCCACGACGTACGAGGCGGGTGGTCCCATACCTTCGAAGAAGAAAAAGCCTTCAGAACCATCCGTGAATCGAGATACACCTGTGATATCGCCGAGGTCTCCGACCTCCTTGCGAACGAACTTGTCCCCCTCTTTGTAGAGAAGGGCGCCGGGAACGGAGATGACACCTGGCTTCCCTTTGGCAAACTTGCCCGCCACAAACTGAACCGCGCCCTTCCCGAGATCGGACGTTCCGATCTTTTCAGGTGTCGCGCCCGAGATGCTAAAAATGGTAAGGGCGCCCTCCTTTCCCAGAAGCAGCAAGTTCGGCTTCATGTCGCCGGTCATATCAGCGACTGCAATTCTGCGAGAATCCGCCGCGACTTCAGCTTTCCACGCAGACTTAAGTGACGGTCCCGCAGCCTGGGAGTGGGCGGACGGTCCCGTAAAAGCCGTCCCAATGATGAAGATTCCGACTACGAGATGCGCGCGAGTTATGAAGTGATGCATGTTCGTCTCCTGAGGTAAGTGTGAGCGGGTGCGATACGCACACCGTTACGTGGGAGACGCTCGAACGGTTTCGCGGGAAACTGGCCTCGCTGCAAAAAGTGCCAAGTTTCGGCGTTGTTATGCCGCTTCGAGCTTGGGTGAGACTAGACCGGCCTCATCGGAAATGCCGCGCTCGGACAACAGCTTTTCGATACGCTCTCGCGCAATGACGCTCAGCTCGTCGAGTAGTGTTTGCAGCTCCGACTCCGATATATCCGTGAATCGCGCGCCGAACTCATACTCGTTCTCTTGTGGCGGGTTGAGCCAGACGACTGTGACGTTGCATCCGATTCGACCGCGTCCGGGGATGTCGATCTGGACGGCGAGCTTGTCCCGCAGGCGGTAGCGATTGCGCGTGACGAAACGGAATCCGCTGACGCTGGCATTCAGTATTCTTCCCTCGGCCAGTAATCCCCGATCGTCACACGCTTGGAGATTCCAGTCGAGATCGAATCGGTTTCCGCGAAAAGTCTTCTTAATTCTCATGACTATTGCCTGTGGCCAATGTGGTTTTGCGCGCCGGAGATCCCGGCGCACGCCCGCGCCGCATCGCGTTTCTCCGCGTTGCGGCGCGGTATCGTCGCCGGAGTGTTATTCCACTCTCGTCCCCGCAATAACAACAGAAAATCAGAACCGCATTCCGGGGACGTCCGTGCGGAAGGTGAACGGTTCGCCCTGAGCGGTCTTCCAAGCTGCCTTCTCATCGGCTGAGAGCACGCCGTTGATCTTTGATTCCGCTTCCGCCTTTATGGAGGTAAGTTTCTTGAACGCCTCGCTGCCGGGCTGGAGCAACTTGCTGGCGTCCAGACGGATCGTGCGGGCAACACGGCCGCTGCCGTCGGCGTTCTCGTTTGTCTGAGCAGCGGCCATCATGATCTCGCCCTTCCTCATGTTGTAATCGCCCATGATGTGATTGATGTCGCTGCGATGTTGTGGGCTGATCTTCAGCGCCTCGGCAACCGTCGAATCACCGAGTGAAAGGAGCCCGCGCCACTGCAGCGCGAGCTCCCGAAGCCGACTGTACTGCTCTGGCTTGAGAACCGCCTTTATGCGATCGTCCAAGGAGGTCCGCTGTTTGGCGAGCTGGTCTTCGATCTGGCGCTTGATTGATTCCGGATCGTTGGCGTCCTGAGAGTTCGCGGTAACGGACACACGCGTTCGAGGACTGTTCTTCAGGAGGTCTTCCAGCTCCAGCTTCTGCTTTGCGGTCAGGTGCAGATGACTCTGGACCTCGTCTCGGCGCAGCGGCTGAAGTAGATTCGAACCGCCGCCGAAAGACATCATGGGCAGCCCAAATGCCGGCGGCTTTGGCGGATCCTGCGCGCCGGCTCCTAGCGGGAGACCGATTAGAGCGAGACCGGCAAGAAAGAAGGACTTTGAGATCATGCGCGTCTCCTTGCAAGTATATTATTCGACCAACAACAATGGGCGGGTGGAATCAAACCCCTGCTTGTCCGCCAATCACTAGACTACCGCTACCGCAAACGAGTTACGCCGAGTTCGAGAAGCGGTTCGATCCACCCAGTACTTATCACCATTCCACCACCACCGGCCTGTGATCGGAGGCGAGAGACTCCAAAACGTCGTATCGACTTATGTGTATGTTGGGCGAGACCAGTACATAATCGATACGCTCTACCGGCGTGTCTGAAGGGAAAGTTAGGCGCCCGTCTGCCGCGCCGCTGTCGTCCAAACCTGTTTCCGCTCGAAGCAGCGCCAATTCAGGGCTGTCCGGCAATGCATTGAAGTCGCCGCATAGGATCGCTTGTCCTGACATATCCTTCACCCGGTTCGCCACAACTTCAGCCCCCTCAATTCGGTCCTGGGCATCGAGGCTCCAGTGAGTCGTCAATATTGAGAGCGGACCTTCGTTCGTTTGGAGACGAATCCCTAGAAGCCCGCGCTTCTCCGGTCTCCGCAGGACCGATCGGCGTTCGCGAGCATTCGGAATGCAATGGCTGAAAGGAGCAAACATCGGCAGTGCGGTCAAGATCGCATTGCCAAAACCCCCGATACCGACGTTGTAATTCGATTGAAATACAACGGGTTTCCGCAGGCAGCGCGAAAGTTGTCCGGGCTGGTCCCGAAACCGGCTCCACGGCAGACGCTGGTGCACTTCCTGGAGGCAGATGATGTCCGCTTCGATGTCCCGCAGCACCGCCGCGATCCGTCGGGTCGAGCGCACGCCGTCCATCCCCAGACCACCGCGAATGTTATAAGTCACAAGGCGCAATAACTCTCCTCACCCAGATATAATCTTTCCGATAACTACTTACTCCTATTACGCCAAATCTCCCGGTTTGACACACCCGGCCTCAATTACTATAATGAGTTCGACGGAAGACAAGCTCATCTGATCCGAATCCGATCCAACCGCAATGAAATACTTCGCCCTTATGTATCACGTCGTCGACGACTATGTAGAACGCAGAGCACAATTTCGGGATGAGCACCTCGCTCTGGCGCGCGCATCGCATGGCCGAGGCGAGCTGCTCCTCGGCGGCGCATTTGCCGATCCCGTGGACCGCGCTCTGCTCATTTTCCGCGCTACAGACATGGGTGTCGTCGAGGAATTCGTTCACAGCGACCCATACGTCTGCAATGGACTAGTTACGCGCTGGGAGATCCGTCCATGGACAGTCGTGGTCGAGGGTGATACGTGATCGGAAAACCCGGTCCTCCAGCAGAACCCGAACGACCGCCCATTGGGGGCCCTCCGCCTCTTGGAACCAACCGCGTCATCTGGCTTCTCTGGCTGACCTATGGCTCTTTCTATTTTGGCCGGGCGAATATCGCGGCTGCCGTACCAGGACTTGAGCACGATCTCCATCTTGATAAAGCCCAGATCGGCTCGATCTTGATGGCATTGAAGCTGACCTACGGGGTAGGACAGCTCATCAATGGACAGCTTGCGGAGCGGCTGCCGGCCCGACTGCTGTTAGCGATCGGACTGCTGGGATCCGCCGCCCTCAACGTTGTATTTGGATTCGGAACGGCCCTCTTTTTCCTCCTCTTCGTTTGGGCTTGCAACGGATACTGCCAGTCGCTTGGGTGGACCCCGACCGTCCGAGTCGCTGCAAATTGGGTGCCTGCAAATTGGCGCGGCAGGGCGCTGGGCACGATCGGGACCGGGTATCAGCTTACCGGGGCGCTCGCCGTAGTCGTTGCCAGTCAGGCGGCCCAGTATTACGGTTGGCAGGCTGCCCTCTACGTGCCTGCAATTCTAATGGTCGCCGCGGCCCTCTTCATGGTTCTCTTTCTCCGGGAGTCACCGCCGAACAGCCCAACCGAAAGTCCGCAGCAACATGTTATGGCGACCGCTGAGAAGACCCCCTTTCTGCGAACCGTGGCCGACACTCTCTCAAATCCGTCACTCTGGCTCCTCGGCATCGCACTCGCGCTTCTCGACGCCAGCCGCTACGGTTTCATGGACTGGGGACTCACACATCTCAAGGAGGTGCAGGGCAGCCGGATCGACACGGCCGGTCTGAAGCTGTCGGTCCTTCCGCTGGGTGGCATGTTGGGCGCATTCCTCGCCGGGTGGGCTACCGATCGGTATTTTGGTGGTCGGCGGGCGCCGATTATCTGCGTCCTGCTCTTGATACTCGGAACCCTCACGCTGTGCTACGATTCCATCGTACGCACGAGTCTCCCCGGAACGATCGTCGTTCTCGGTCTGATAGGGTTCGTGATCTACGGACCGCAGGTCTTGCTCGTTGGAACGGCGCCTTCCGATCTCGCGCACCGCGGAACGGCCGCGGCGGCAGCCGGGTTCGTCAACTTCATGGGATACATGGGCGCCTCCGTGGGTGATCAGGTCACGGGGACCCTCGTCAAGAACCATGGCTGGCAAACCGCCGTATTCGTGTGGGCCGGGTGGGCATTTGCCGCGGCCGCGGCCGTCGCCGTTCTTTGGAATCGAAAATCAAAGACCGGAGTGATGGAATGACCGGGGGCCCAGTCTTCGATTACTCCAATACTCCATTGCTCCTGACGAGAGTTTAATGAAGGCGATCATAATTGGCGCCGGCCGCGGTGCGAGGTTGATGCCGATGACCGCGGAAGCCCCGAAGTGCTTTGCCGAGGTCGGCGGCAAGCGCATCCTGGATTGGGCGCTGGAGGCATTTCGGGCGAACGAGATCGATCGGGTCTGCTTCGTCGGCGGCTATCGGATCGACCAGATCAGAGATGCCTATCCGGAGCTGATCTTCTATGAAAACTCCGATTGGAAGAACAATAATATCCTGGCGTCCCTCATGTGCGCCGAATCCGAAATGGATGAACCCTTTCTCTGCGCGTACTCGGACATTCTATTCACGCCGGATGTCATTCGCCGGGCCCTCGCGAGCCGGGTCGACATCTCACTCGTCGTAGATACGTCGTGGCTCGATCGCTACGTCCATCGCACCGAACATCCTCCGGACGATGCTGAAAAGGTGACCGTCCGAGGCGGGGAGGTCACACGGATTCACCGCGAGATTGATACGGCCGTCGCTTACGGGGAGTACATCGGAATCGCCACGTTCTCCGATGTCGGCGCGTTATCACTGCAGTCCCATTTTCATCGGTGTAAGGAAATGTATGCCGGCAGGCCGTTTCGCGAAGCGCCATCTTTCGAGAAAGCGTATCTGATCCATCTTTTCCAGGAGATGATCGAGTTCGGCGTACCGTTTGTACACATAGACACTCCCGGCGGCTATATGGAGATCGATACCCAGCAGGATTTCGATCTGGCACGCGAGCATTGGAGATAATACAATGGCGACCCCACCGCTTTTCCCAACGTCCGTCGTTGGATCCATGCCCCGCCCACAGTTCGTGCGCGATCTCCTGCGGCCGGAGACGCGTTCAAATATCGGCGAGGAGGCGTTCGCACGTCGACTCGACGCAAGCGTGGCATTTGTCGTCGCCATGCAGGAGGCCGCCGGGCTTGACATCATCAGCGACGGGGAGTGGCGCCGCCTCAGCTACATCGGCGTCATCGCCGACCTGTGCGATGGCTTCGAGGTCGGCTATCACGAAGCGCAGCCGTGGACCACGGTAGTGGGAAAGATCGCGCCGAAAGCCCCGGGATTGGTGGCGCGAGAGGCCGCTTTTGTGCGGGATCACTGCAGCCGCGAAGCCAAGGTCGCCCTGCCGTCGCCCTATCTCCTGGGTCAGCGGATGTGGGACGAGGACAAGAGCCGGTTCGCATACACCACGCGGGAGGCGTTCATGCGGGCCTTGATCCCAATCCTGCGAGGCGAGCTGGAAGCGATCCGGGAGGCGGGACTGAAAAGGGTGCAGTTCGACGATCCGCATCTCTGCCTGTTCGTGGACGAGCGTGTCCGTGCCGGTTTCCTCGATCCGAATGCCGAGATCGACCTTTGTGTCGATCTGCTGAACTCGGCGCTGGATGGTTTCGAGGACCTGCATACTTCCATCCACCTCTGCCGACGGAATAAAGCCCGCGAGGGATGGGTGGGAGAGGGAGGCTACGGCCCGATTCTGAACGCCCTTGGAAGGCTGAACGTGAAGCAGTACATGCTGGAGTTCGCGATCCCCGTGGCTGGCGACTATGCAGTGCTCCGCGACCTGCCGGAAGAAAAGCTGATC
>ORMF011760093.1_pt1 | contig 18630 bp, 10 predicted proteins | sample 1779871 | NCBI WGS metagenome assembly ORMF01 (sample SAMEA104232316, study PRJEB22302) | groundwater metagenome | biome: forest; feature: aquifer; material: groundwater | place: USA | collected 2011-08-07 | depth 5.4 m | reverse complement strand
GGCACGCCTCCGCCGGCGCCTCCACCGAATGTGCCGGCGTTGGATGAGAAACAGAAGGGGCCGGCGGCGCTCACCATGCGAGCCCGAATGGTGCAACATCGAGCCAACCCGGTGTGCGCGAGTTGTCACTCGATGATGGACCCGTTAGGTTTTGCGCTCGAAAACTTCGATCAGACTGGACGTTGGCGTGAGATGGATCGCGGCTTCGACAGCCGGCGTGCTGATTTTTCGCAGATAGACGTTTCGGGGGTGCTGCCCGACGGCACCAAGTTCAATGGACCCATCGGACTCCGAGAGGCCCTACTCAGTCGTCCCGAACAATTCGTAACGACCATGACGGAGAAACTGCTCACGTACGCGTTAGGACGTGGGCTCGAATACTACGACGCGCCAACGGTCCGTTCCATTGTCCGAGAAGCTCGTCGGAAGAATTACCGTTTCTCATCGCTTGTGGTAGGCATTGTCAACAGCGCTCCGTTTCGCATGAGGAGATCGGAATCATGATGATCACCAAAAAGGCTCTCCCTCGACGAACGTTACTTCGCGGCATGGGAGTCGCCGTTGGCTTGCCTTTGCTTGATGCGATGATTCCGGCCCTTTCTGTCGTGGCCAACACCGCAGCCCAGCCCACGAAACGCTTGGGCTTTGTGTACCTGCCGAACGGCGTTGCCATGAATCACACGGGCGTCAACTACTGGCGACCTCGCGGCGAGGGTACACAGTTCGAGCTATCGCCGATCCTCACGCCGCTCGAACAGTTTCGCGATCAGATGGTTGTGGTAAGTGGGCTCGCGCAGCATCAGGCGTTTTCCTTGGGCGATGGAAACGGCGATCACGTCCGAGGTACGGCAACATGGCTGAACGGCGTCCATCCGAAGTTCACGCAGGGTGCGGATGTACGGAGCGGCGTGACCGCCGACCAGGTGGCGGCGGCAGAGCTCGGGAAAGAGACCTCTTTAGCGTCGTTAGAGCTCGGTATCGACGTCAACTTCCTGGTTGGCAACTGCGAGAACGGCTACAGTTGCATTTACCTTAATTCGTTGTCTTGGCGGACTCCGACGACACCCCTTCCGACAGAGACGAATCCGCGCGTCGTCTTCGAGCGGCTTTTTGGCGACGGTGGCACCTCTGTACAGCGGCGGGCAGAAATGCGGAAGGACGCTAGCATCCTCGACGCAGTGGCCAAAGACATGGATCGGCTCCAGACAAAACTGGGCGCAAGTGACCGTGCGAGAACCGACGAGTATTTCGACGCGGTCCGCGAAGTGGAGCGGCGCATTCAGAAAACCGAGGCACTCGCGGCTGACTCAGTATCGGATCCAGGATTCGAACGGCCGCCAGTGGGGATTCCAGACGTGTATGGCGACCATGTCAAGTTAATGTACGACTTGCAATGGCTGGCATTTCGGTCCGACGTCACCCGCGTGATGACGTTCATGTACGGTCGGGAGAACAGCAATCGCACGTACCCAGAAATTGGTTTCTTCGATGCGCATCATTCTGTGTCGCACCATGGCGACAATGCAGAGACGATGGCGAAATACGCGAAATTGAATGTCTATCAAACGCAGCTGTTTGCCTATTTCGTGGAGAAGTTGAGGTCAACGCCGGACGGCGACGGCAGCCTGTTGGACCATTCGCTATTGCTCTTCGGCGCCGGCTTGAGCAATCCGAACATCCATTCGCACCTGGATATTCCGCTGCTACTGATCGGCGGAGCTGCGGGTCAGCTCAAGGGAGGACGGCATCTCGTTGCTCCCGACGAGACTCCGATGACGAATCTTCTCGTGAGCATGCTGGACATGGTCGGAGTCCATCCCGAACGGCTGGGAGACAGTACGGGCCGCCTCCCGATTGTCTGACCTCTCGCAGGAGTGTAGGGCTGTGGGCGCATACCCCCGAGGTCAGCGGCTCGGTCGCTGACCACATCGGTTTTGCGCCGAAGAAGGACGAAGTGAAAACTGTTAGGACTCCAATGCTGTCGAACCGCATGAGTGCGTCGTGGCTGATGGTCGCGTTGGCGGTGTTCAGCCTGGCTGCCGCTCGCCCCGCCGTGCCTCTGATCGAAGCGGTTAAGGGGGGCAATCGGGAGGCCTTACGGGATCTGCTGCGTCGTAACCACGACGTAAATGCCCCGCAAATTGACGGGACGACGGCGCTGCATTGGGCTGTCAACCGGGATGACGTTGAAGCGGTCGAGCTGCTGATTCGCGCCGGAGCGGACGTGAACGTTCAGAACCGTTATGGTGTCGCGCCGCTCACGTTGGCATGCGTCAATGGGAACGCCGTCATTACCGACAAACTGCTGAAAAGCGGAGCGAACCCGAACACGGTTCAACCATCGGGAGAAACGGCGCTCATGACAGCCGCGCGCACCGGCCACGCCGGCGTCGTGAAAGCGTTGCTCGCCCGCGGCGCGGATGTAAACGCGAGAGAAGCCAGACGGCAGCAGACGGCGCTCATGTGGGCCGCCGCTGAAAACAACGCTGCAGCTGCCCAGGCCTTGATTGATGCTGGGGCGGACATTCATGCGCGTTCAAGGTCGACGGGAGCTCTCAGCGTCCAGGAGCCAGGCGATCGATCCTTCACGGCGCTGCTGTTTGCGATCCAGGGAGGTGCGATCGACGCTGCGCAGACGTTGCTTTCCGCGGGTGCCGACGTCAACGAGACGTTGCCGGATGGGACGGGAGGACTGGTACTGGCGATCGCCAACGCCCAGTTCGACACAGCCGCCTTTCTACTCGATCAACGTGCAAATCCCAACGCCTCGGAGCAGGGATGGACGGCGTTGCACCAACTCATTTGGAATCGCAGACCCAATCAAGGTTTGAACCAAGTGTTTCCGGTGCTCAGGGGCCAGGTCGATAGTATGGACTTGGTCAAGAAGCTTTTGGCACATGGAGCAGACATCAACGCTCGCGTGACGAAGGAGCCGAATGCTCTGTGGGTTGGCAGAGCGACGATGAGCAGGATCGGTGCTACGCCGTTTTTCCTGGCATCACACAAGTTTGACGTCGACTTGATGCGCCTTCTTTTGGCAAGCGGTGCCGATCCCCATGTTGGAAACAAGGAAAACACGACGCCATTAATGGTAGCCGCTGGACTGGGTGTAAATTCCCTGGGTGAAAACCCCGGGACCGTCGATGAGATAGCGGAAGCTGTCAAGTTGTGTCTTGAAGTTGGTGGTGGCGACGTGAACGCTGTCAACGCCAAGGGTGAGACCGCATTGCATGGCGCGGCCTATACCGATTCAACAGGCGCGGTGAAACTGCTGCTCGCCGCTAATGCGAGGCTTGATGTGGCAGATTCAAAAGGGTGGACGCCGCTGAGAGTGGCATCGGGTGTCCCCCTCAACGCCGCAATCAAGGCTGCTCCCGCGGTGGCGGCCCAGCTTCGTCAGGTGATGCTCGACCGTGGCCTCTCGATCAGCGCTGAAGAGCAGTCCACCACGTCCAGCGTCAGCAAACAGAAATGATCCCTTCGGCCGGCGCAAAGGCGCGGCCATTCATCGTGACTTTGAGGAACGGCGCCTTCCTCGCCTCGTCGGTGAATCAATTGGTGAATCTCTGTCCCTTGAGAAAGCCGGAGAGCTCCGAGCAAGTGGACGGCCGCGAAAGAAAACTGACAAGCGCGTGACGAACATCGACTAGACAGCTGCAGGTTCTCGGGCGGAGCAGTAAATGAAGAAGCGAACGTTGGTTGGCTGTGTGACGATGGTTTCAGTTCTGTTAGCGTACGGAGAGACGGGCTCTGCGCAACGGCAGTCGATGAATGCTCTGCCCACCGCTCAACGTGCACTCCTCGATCAGTACTGTGTGACCTGTCACAACCAAAAGCTGAAGACCGCGGGTTTGATGCTGGACACGGTTGACCTCGCGCGAATTGGCGACCACGCCAGAACACTTGAAAAAGTGGCAAAGAAACTTCGCACTGGGGAGATGCCACCTGCCCGCATGCCGCGGCCTGCGAAAGGGGTGCTCGAAACCTTGGGTGTATGGCTGGAAGGCGCGCTCGATGACGCAGCCGCGGCCTCGCCCAATCCCGGCAGAACAGTCGTGCATCGATTGAACCGCGCCGAGTATGTGAACAGCGTTCGCGCCCTGCTCGAGATCGACACGGAAGCCGTTGATATCAGTTCGTTGCTCCCCGCCGATGATTCAGGGTACGGGTTCGACAACATCGGCGACGTTCTTTCTGTATCACCCATGCTCTTGGAAAGATACATTGCGGCGGCAGAGAAGATCAGCGACATCGCAGTCGGGGATCCGACTATTACTGCGACCGTGAAGACATATGCCCTGCCGAAAGGACTCGAACAAGAAGATCGTATGAACGAAGATCTTCCGTTCGGTTCGCGAGGTGGCGCGGCTATTCGGCATTACTTCCCTGCGAACGGCGAATATGTGATTCGGATCCGCCTGCAGAGAACGAGAGGTCAGTACGGCGATGCGATCCTGGGTATCGCCGAGCAACGTCAGCTCGATGTCCGCTTGGACGGCGTCAGGGTCAAACTCTTTACTGTTGGCGGCAGCACCAGGTCCCAATCCAATCTTCCGGCCGACGCTGGATTGGAGGTTCGCTTTAGCGCGAAGGCGGGGTCGCATGTCATCGGGGTCACGTTTGTAAAGGATGACGCGGTGAAGCCTGAGGGTCTCATTCGGCGGACTGGTGGTGGTCTCTCCCGAACGAAGGCGTTCTTTGCAGGCGTTGGCAGCGTGACGGTAACGGGCCCCTATAACGCAGCGGGCACAGGAGAAACACCTAGTCGGCGGCATATTTTCGTATGTCGACCGAGTGGAATCGCGGATGAGCAACCCTGCGCAAGGCAGATTCTAACAACGGTGCTGCGTCGTGCTTACCGTCGCCCTGTCGAGGATGCAGACATTCGACCTCTACTCAAGCTTTTTGAGGCCGGCCGAACGAAGGGCGGTTTCGAGGCGGGCATACGCATGGCGCTTCGGGGAACCCTGGTGAGCACCGGCTTTCTGTTTCGGTCGGAACGCGATCCAGTCAACGTGACTCCAAACACCCCCTACCGCGTCAGTGACGTCGAGCTTGCTTCGCGTTTGTCATTTTTCCTATGGAGCAGTATTCCTGATGACGAACTCCTGCGACTCGCCGAAGCCGGTCGCCTGAAAGATGCTCGGGTGCTGGAGCAGCAAGTCCGCCGAATGCTCAGTGATACCCGATCGAGAGCCTTGGTGGACAATTTTGCGGGACAGTGGTTGTTCGTGCGTAACATGCGTTCAGTTCTGCCGGATCCGGATGAGTTTCCGGACTTCGATGAGAACTTACGCCGGGCATTCCAGACCGAAACGGAGCTGTTTTTCGAAAGCATGCTGCGCGAAGATCGCAGCGTTCTCGACCTTTTGAATGCAGACTACACGTTTCTCAACGAACGTTTGGCACGGCACTATCAGATCCCCAATATCTTCGGCAGTGATTTTCGACGTGTGACCTTGAGCGACGATGCGCGGAGAGGCTTGCTCGGTCAGGGCAGCATCCTGACGGTGACGTCGTATGCCACTCGCACCTCGCCAACTCTGCGCGGCAAGTGGGTGCTCGAAAACCTCATGGGCACGCCTCCGCCACCGCCCCCCCCAGACGTGCCGTCGCTGAAGGATCGTGGCGAGGATGGGAGGATTCTCTCCGTACGCGGGCAATTGGAGGCACACCGCGTGAATCCTGTGTGTTCCAGTTGTCATGCGCGCATGGATCCGCTCGGCTTTGCGCTCGAGAACTTCGACGCCATCGGCACGTGGCGAACCACGAGCGGCGCGACAAAAACATCGATCGATTCATCGGGAGTCTTGCCAGACGGAACGAAATTCCAAGGCCCGTCGGAGCTTCGGAAAATCCTCTTGAGTCATGGCGATGTTGTTGTCGCCAACGTTGCGGAGAAGCTCCTTACCTACGCGTTAGGTCGGGGCGCTGAGTACTACGATACTCCGGCGATCCGCGAGATTATGCGGCAGGCTGCCCCGACCGGCTATCGCTGGTCATCGTTGATTCTCGGGATTGTCAAGAGCACGCCATTTCAGATGCGGAGAGGACCACAGCCATGATGATCTTCAAAAGGGCGATTTCTCGCCGGACCTGTTTCCGGGGCGTCGGCGCTACGTTAGCGTTACCGCTACTGGACGCGATGGTCCCTGCTTTCGCCGCCGCGCAGAACACGGCCGCGAAACCGGCGACACGTTTGGGGATTGTGTATGTCCCGAACGGGATCATCATGGACAAGTGGACTCCGGCGGCAGAAGGCTCTGCGTTCGAGTTCACTCCCCTCCTGGAGCCTCTCGCCCCATTTCGAGACCAGCTGCTAGTACTGAGCGGACTGAACAGTAATGAAGCGCGTCAGTTGCCCGGCGAAATAGGAGGGGATCATCCCCGAGCCTCGAGCTCGTTCCTGACCGGTGCTCACCCCAAGATGACGGCAGGAGCAGATTTACGGGCTGGGATTTCGATCGACCAGATTGCGGCGAAGGAGCTGGCCAAGTTCACTCAGTTGGGATCTCTTGAGCTCGGCATCGAACCCGCCGGCATCTCGGGGTCATGCGAAACCGCCTACAGCTGTGCCTACTACAACACCCTATCGTGGCGTACTCCCGAGACGCCTCTCCCGACGGAAAACAATCCGCGAGCGGTATTCGAACGTTTGTTTGGCGACAGTGACAGCACGGATAAAGCGGCGCAACTTGCCCGGATTCGGGATAACCGAAGCATCCTGGACTTCATGAGGGACGATGTGGCTCGGCTGATGCGGACCATCGTCCCGAACGACCGACTCAAAGTGACCCAGTATCTGGACTCCGTTCGCGACGTCGAGCGGCGCATTCAGATGGCCGAGGGACAAGGAGCGCGCGAACTGCCGGCGGTTGAGCGGCCCATCGGCATTCCGGACACGTTCGCAGAGCACATCAAGTTGATGTACGACTTACAGGTATTGGCCTACCAGTGCGACCTCACTCGCGTCAGCACGATGATGGTTGGACACGAAATGAGCAGCCAGGCGTACCCTGAGCTGGGTTTTGGCGATCCGTACCATTCACTCACGCATCACCAGGGTGATCCTGAAAAGGTCGGGAGAGTAACGAAAGTCAATTTGTTCCATTCTGGGTTCTTTGGTTATTTCCTCGAAAAACTGCGGTCGACCCCCGATGGCGATGGTTCCCTTCTGGACCATTCGATGATTCTCTACGGCAGCTCTCTGAGCGATGGCAATCTGCATTTGGCAAAGAACCTGCCGATCGCGTTGGTAGGGGGAGCGACGAACCAGCTCAAAGGCAATCGTCACATTCGGTACCCGAAAGACACGCCTATAGCGAACCTGTACCTCGCCCTACTGGACAGGTTGGGGATTCATATTGAGAGCCTTGGCGACAGTACCGGAAGGGTCGAATTACCCTCGACCTAGCAGTGCGAAGGAGCCAAGGGTGAGCGAGACCACACGAATGCGCACGGGCACGATCGTTGGCTGTTGTGTGGCGTTGCTACTGTCTGCAGGCAGTGTTGGCGCGGCGACCAGTGAAATAGCGGACGCCGTGATGAAACGGGACATGACAGCGCTGCGGGTGCTGCTCGCCAAAGGCTCAGACTCCAACGTTCCGCAACCCGATGGTGCAACGGCGCTCCACTGGGCAGCGCACTGGGATGATCTCGAGATGGCAGCGTTGCTGATTCGCGCCGGGGCGAATGTAAACGCCACCAACGACTATGGTGCTAGTCCGCTCTGGCTCGCCTGCGGCAAGGGAAGCGCTCCAATGGTCGAAAGACTATTGAAGGCGGGCGCAAATCCGAACACCGCTTTATCCTCGGGAGAGACCGCTCTCATGGCGGCCGTAGAAACGGGAACGGTCGAGGCCGTGACGCTCCTCGTGTCCGCGGGCGCAGACGTCAACACGAAGGAACCTCGAGGGTCGCAGACAGCGCTCATGTGGGCGGTCGCAGAAAAACACCCAGACGTCGTTCGCGCGTTGATTGCGCACGGATCCGACGTTCGCGCTCGTTCGAAAGGCGGGTTCACGCCGCTGCTTTTTGCCGCACAACAGGGCGATGTGAGCTCTGCGCGGCTGCTGTTGGCAGCCGGTGCAGACGTGAATGAGGCGACGTCAGATCGCATGAGTCCCCTCTTGATCGCCGCTGCAAGCGGTCAGGAGGCAGTCGCCGTACTTCTGTTAGGTGCGGGCGCCGATCCGAACGCAGCCGACCCAAGAGGATTCACAGCCCTGGACTACGCCGCCTCGGGCCAGCATATGGTGGAGGTCGTGAAGTCGCTGTTGGGTCGCGGCGTCGACCCAAACAGAAGACTTTCCCAGAACCGACGCAGCGGGGGGGAGGCCGCTCTGAGCATGATTGGAGCGACGCCCCTTTTGCTTGCTGCCGAAGCCGGCAACCACGATGTCGTGCGCCTACTGGCGGCTAACGGCGCAGATCCAAGTCTGGCGACAAAGGCGGGCACCACGCCGTTGATGGTAGCGGCTGGATTGGGCCTGTTTGAGGATCTGAGAAGCGATCTCGTCGAGGACTGGAAAACAGGACATCTGGCGACGGCCAAAACCCTGGTGAATTTGGGTGTCGACATCAACGCTGTTGGCGAGAACGGTTGGACCGCGCTGCATGGAGCAGCGTATACAGGCTTGGATGGCCTCGTTCAGATTCTGGTCGATCGTGGTGCCAGCATGGACGTAAAGGACGCCTTTGGACAGACGCCCCTCAGTATTGCTGAGGGGGTTATCACAGTAGGTCTTGGTGACGACGCTGCAAGAAGGCCACGCAACGTCCGTCCGAACATATCAGACTTGCTTCTGAAACTTGGTGCCACGCCATTGGCTGATTCGGGCGTACAAGTTTTCGTCAAGAAACAAGTACCGTAGGCTTAGCTGGGTCTATAAATACGACACCATGTGTGCGACCGGCGGAGAGCAGGTTTCGGATAGCGCACGCACTCTTTGAATTCTCGTCCGTTACCTGCCTGAATATCAGGAGGGCCCAATGTGCCGCAAGAGCGAAACACCCTTGAGTTCTGGCTTTGCGGTCATTGCGGTGCTAGTTTGCGCAGCTGTCAGCGTGGTCGCCGATATGGCGATGGCGAACCAGCAAACTGCTGCCAGTATCATCGGCCAAGTAAAGGACGAGAGCGGCGCTGTCCTCCCGGGCGTCACCGTCACTGCGACCAGCCCGGCCTTACAGCTCCCACAGGTCACCAGCGTTACCGACGAGCAGGGCGAGTATCGTCTGACGCCATTGCCGATTGGCACCTACGAAGTTGTTTATGAGCTTGCAGGCTTCCAGATCATCCGTCAAACAGATGTGCGGCTCACAACAGGCTTCGTCGCGAAATTGGACGTAGCGCTGAAGATTGGGGGAGTTGCCGAAACGGTCACGGTGTCCGGTTTGGCGCCCGTAGTGGACGTCACGACGACTGCCACTGCTACACACCTGACTAGAGAAACGCTCGAGAGCGCGCCAAGCGGTCGCTTGGGGTACATCTCGATCTTAGGCCAGGCGGCTGGCGTGCGCGCCAGTTTGGACGCCGGCGGCAGCGCGATCGAGGAAGGGGGTGCGCAGGGGTTCCCCCAATTCGTGTCGTTCGGGCAAAATTCTGAGTCTTGGCAGCTCCTCGAAGGTGTAGTGACCAACAGTCCAAAGCGGAGTCAGACCGGACAATTTATCGATTACGCGGCAATCGAGGAAACACGTGTGCAGACGGTTGGCGCCGGCGCGGACATGCCGAGCCCTGGAATTCAGGTCGTCTCCATCGTCAAGTCCGGGGGAAACGAGTTCCATGGTACCGGGTTGTGGACGCAAACGAGCTCTCGATTTCAGGCTTCGAACGTCGACGACGGGCTGAGGGCCTTGGGCATCAGGAGCGGCGGAAACATCATCAAGCGGCAGTATCTCGCCGGCGACGTGGGCGGCCGCATTGTACCGAACAAACTCTGGTTCTACGCAGGGGCCAACCATAGATCTCACCATTATCGGCTGCTTGGTCTTTTGAAGCCGGACGGCTCGCCGGTCAACCCGTACGAGGACATGGGCTTCCTCAATGCCAAGCTCTCGTATCAGATGACTCCGGCGAACCGCCTCATCTTCTTTCAGCAATATGGCCTTGTCGACCGCGTCACCAATGGATCATTGAGCCTGTTTAGTCCGTGGGACTCGCGCTCACTCCAAGCTTGGAATAACAACACGGTGAAGGGCGAATGGCAGGCTGTGGTGGGCAACTCGCTGGTAACGTCCGTACAGTACGGGTACTTTGAGTGGGACTCCCTTCAACAGTCCCCGTTACCGCTGGTGCCGGCGACGCTGGACATTTTCACGCAGTTGGGTACGGGATCGAACTGGACCCGTCTTGGAGAGAATGCCTTCGAGTACAATCACCACGCGAGAGGTACTCTGAGCTGGTACCGGCCCGGGCTACTCGCGGGCAATCACGAATTCAGGAGTGGATTCGACTACCTGCTGCCCACGATCAATCGAAACCGGGCATCACGAGGGGAAGCTCTTGATTACCAGCTCGTATTCAACAACGGCACGCCGTTCCAGATCAGTACCAACAACTTTCCGGTCGACCCCCTCACGAAAAGCCACTATCTTGGCATCTACGGCGAAGACCAATGGAGCATAGGTCGCAGGCTCACGCTGGTGCTGGGCTTGCGCTATGCCCACGACAATGGCTTTGTACCCGCGCAGTGCCGTGAGGCCGCGGCGTTTGTTGCCGCCGAGTGCTTTCCGAAAGTTCAATTCAAGATCTGGAACACGTTCGCGCCGCGCCTTCAGGCGGCGTACGACCTTTCGGGGCGCGGTAAGTCTGTGATCAAGGGGGGATGGGCCCGGTTCGATCGTATGCGGCTGCTTGACCCCGAAATCCTGCAAGCCAACCGGAACGCCCCGGAGCAAAGAACTTGGCTGTGGCGTGACCTCAACGGCAATCGACTCTATGAACCCGGCGAAGTAAACCTGGATCCGAACGGGCCGGACTTTGTCGCGCTTACGGGTATCGGTGTGAGCTCGAGTCCTGCCTATGCTGTACCGAACCCCAACGAGAAGGAGCCGAAGCAGGACCAATTTTCGCTTGCGATGGAACAAGAGGTGATCGCAAATCTCGGCGTCCGGGTGACGGGAGTGTATGCGCGCAGCTTCGACAATTACCGGCTCCAGAATAATCGGCGACCCTACGAGGTCTACAACATCCCTGTCACGAGGCCGGACCCCGGGATCGATGGACGGGTGGGGACGAGCGACGATCCGGGGACGACCCTCACTTACTACGAATATCCCACCTCCTTACAAGGACTCCGGTTTATCGAGGGGATGCTCATTAACGATCCAAATAACATCGCGACCTTCAAAAGTATTGAACTCGCGGCCGTGAAGCGAATGTCCAACGGATGGCACCTCATGGCGTCCTACACGACCACGAAGAAAGCCATCCCGTTCGGCAATGTCGACGCCGTCGCCTACGAGCCCAATCAAGAATTCAACAGGGCTGACGATACCCGAGACTGGCTGGGCAAAGTCGCGGGCTCTTACTTGTTGCCGGGCGGGGTCACTGTGTCGGCCAATTTCGAGCATCGTAGCGGAGATCCGTGGCAGCGAACGGTGCTGCTCACTGGCGGCCGCACCATTCCATCGGTCGTGTTAAACGCGGAGCCTTTCGGTGCCCGCCGATTGCCAAATCTCAACCTCTTGGACTTTCGGATCGACAAGAAAATCCGTCTCAACGGGGAGCACAGGCTAGGAGTGCTCGTGAATCTTTACAATGCACTGAACGCCAACACAGTTGTGAGTGTTACCAATCGGGCAGGAGCGAGCTTTGCGCGGCCGACGGCGATTGTGAAGCCGAGGATTTTGGAGTTCGGTGCATCGTACAACTTCTAGTATGGAAACACTCTGTCAATGAGAATGTCGATGAGGCTGACGCCTACTATTACTCGGTTGGTGATCGCGGGGTGTCTCGTGATCCCTTTGGCCGACCTTAGTGCGGCCAGGCCGCAATCTTCGGCGCCTTCCTCGCCGCCGGCAGACTCTTCACAGCATGATTCCTTCCTCAAAAGCTACTGCGTAACTTGCCATAACCAGAGACTTCGAACCGCCGGGCTTACCCTGGACACGGTGGACTGGTCGAATGTCAGCGGGAATGCTGAGGTCTTGGAAAAAGTTCTCCGCAAGCTCCGTATGGGCGCGATGCCACCTCCAGGTCGGCCACGCCCGGATATAGCGACGGCCGAGGTCTTTGTCTCCTCACTGGAGAGAGAGCTCGACAAGTCGCCTTCGCTTCCAGGTCGGCCCGGCAGCGTCCACCGCCTCAATCGAGCGGAATATCAAAACGCGATCCGCGACATGCTCGATCTGAGAGTCGACGTTGCCCCGCTTCTTCCTGCTGACGACACCGACAAGAACGGATTCGACAATGTCGCGAATCTGCTTTCCTTCTCGCCGGCGCTGCTGGATCGTTATCTAAGCGCGGCGCGAAGGATCAGTCGCCTCGCTGTAGGTATCTCACCGCGTAGCCCATTCGTTGAAACATACCGAACACACCAATTGCTGGACCAGACCGGTCGTGTCAGTGATGAACTGCCGTTCGGATCGCGTGGCGGTTTTGCCATTCGTCATCAGTTTCCGGTCGATGGCGAGTACGTCATCAAGATCCGTCTGCGACGTCAGCTTTATGACTACGTTATTGGACTCGGGTCGCCGCATCAGATGGAGGTACGCCTGGATCGTGAGCCTGTCCTGTCGACGACGGTCGGTGGACAGAACAAAGGAAAGCCGGCGCCGGCAAGTTTCGCTGGAGAAATCGAGGGCGATGCCGAGTGGGAGGAATATGCTCTCCACGCCGACGACGGTTTGGAGGTTCGCGTTCGAGCGAAGGCAGGTCTCCGAACGGTTGGCGTCTCGTTTGTTGACAGGCACGCCGAGCTCGAAGATGGCCTCCGGCCCCCCCTCAACGGTTTTGCGAAGGTCGAAGTGCGCGACGAGTCGTTGGAGAGTGACCCGGCCGTAGAGACCCTCACGATCGCAGGGCCCTTCATGATCGAGGGGCCTGGTGACACGCCGAGCCGTCGCAGAATCTTCTCGTGCAAGCCGATGCGTAGCGCAGACGAGAGGCCATGCGCCGAACGGATTCTCTCATCGCTCGCTCGTAGCGCTTATCGCAGGCCGGCCAGCAAGGCAGAAGTCGAGACTCTTCTTGGGTTCTACGACGAGGGACGGAGAGAGGGAAGTTTCGATTCCGGGCTGCAGTTCGGTCTCGAGCGAATTCTGTCCGACCCGAACTTTTTGGTTCGAATCGAACGTGACCCGGTGGGTGCAAAACCCGGAACCGCCTATCGGATCAGCGATGTCGAACTGGGTTCCAGGCTGTCGTTTTTCTTATGGAGCAGCATTCCGGATGAGAAACTGCTCGCGGTAGCTGCCCAGGGAAGCCTTTCGAAGCCGGCCGTCCTGACGCGGGAAGTACGGCGAATGCTAGTCGACCCGCGCGCCACAGCGCTCATTCAGAATTTTGTCGGCCAATGGCTGCAGTTGCGCAACATCCGAAGCGTGACGCCAAACGTGGAGGATTTCGAGGACTTCGACGAAAACCTGCGGGAGGACTTCAAGAGGGAAACGGAATTGTTCGTCGAGAGCACGCTACGCGAGGATCGCAGCGTCGTTGATCTACTGCGAGCAAATTACACGTTTCTCAACGAACGATTGGCGAGGCACTATCAGATTCCCAACGTGTTCGGGAATCGCTTTCGTCGTGTCACATTCCCTGACGGTCATCCCAGAGGTGGGTTGCTCGGCCAAGGGAGTCTCCTGACGCTCACTTCATACCCGAACAGGACGTCCCCGGTGCTTCGAGGCAAGTGGCTTCTCGACAACATCTTCGGGGCGCCGCCTCCGCCTCCGCCGCCCAATGTGCCGTCCCTGCCGGACCGCGTCGAGGGTACCACGGCGGCGTCAGTACGCGAACGTCTGGAACACCACCGAAAGAACCCCGTGTGTTCGACATGCCACGCGCCGATGGATCCGCTGGGTTTTGCCCTCGAGAACTTCGACGCGATCGGCGCCTGGCGTACGACAAATGAGGTGGGTACGCCTATCGATGTACTCGGAGCCTTACCCGATGGCACTGAGATTCCAGGACCGCTGGGACTTCGAACACTCTTGGTGAGTCGGCGCGAGCAATTTGCCCGAACCATCACTGAGAAGCTCCTCTCGTACGCCATTGGCCGCGACATCGAGTACTACGACTTGCCGACTGTTCGCAGCATCGTGCGAGAGGCTGCGTCGAGCGATTACCGATGGTCGTCGATCATTTTGGGCATCGTGAGGAGCAGGCCGTTTCAGATGAGAAGCTCGCGGCTCGAGGATTCCAAAACGGCGTCGGCGTCCGCGGGCAAGCCTCGTTTCTGAGGATGGGTGCACAGCGCAAGCTAGGGAGACTGCAGTCATGATCGTGACGAAGAAATCGTTGCCGAGGCGTACCTTTCTGCGAGGTACGGGCGTCGCCTTGGCGTTGCCACTGCTGGACGCGATGAGCCCGGCTCTCACGGCGACGGCCAAAACAGCGGCCAATCCCGTGCGTCGCTTAGGAGTCGTGTACGTGCCCAACGGGATGGCCATGGACAGCTGGACGCCGACAGCTCCGGGAACGTCGCTAGAGGTTCTGCCGCCGATCCTGCAGTCGCTCACACCGTTCCGAGATCGTCTGGTGATGTTTTCCGGCTTGGACGGACAGAAGGGCGGGACATCGCATGGGGGGGCTTCGACGAAGTTTCTCACTGGTTGGCCGGGAAAAACTCTAGAAGAAGGCATCGAAGCGGGCATTTCAATCGATCAATTCGCCGCCAAGGAATTCGGACAGCAGACCCCATTGGCGTCGCTCGAGCTTGCGTTGGAGGCCAGGGAGATCACCGGCAGCTGCGACGGTTCAAATTGCGCTTTCTACAACACGATGTCGTGGACAAGCGCCACAACTCCATTGCCGACCGAGGCCGATCCCCGCGTCGTGTTCGAGCGGCTGTTCGGCGAGAGCGGTAGCACGGACTCGGCCGCTCGCCTTGCAAGCCTTCGCAGAAACCGGAGCATTCTCGATTCAGTGACCGTCGCGGTCAACGACCTGGCGCGGCAATTAGGCCCAAGTGACCGCGGCAGAATCGATGAATTCCTCGCGTCCCTCCGCGATATCGAGCGGCGCATCCAGCGGACGGAGGCACAGGGCGACACCGAGCTGCCAACGGTGGTCCAGCCTACGGGAATTCCGCAAAGTTTTGAAGAGCATTGGGCGTTGATGTCTGATTTACAGATGCTGGCTTACCAATGCGACCTCACACGCGTGATCACGCTCATGGTGGGACACGAGTTCAGCGGTCGCACATATCCGGAGATCGGCGTTCCCGAAGCGCATCATCCCCTCTCTCATCACCAAAACGATCCCGGCAAGGTTGCCTCGATGGCAAAGCTCAACACGTATCACGTGTCGCTGTTCGCATCCTACGTGGAGAAACTACGGTCAGTAAGCGATGGCGACGGTTCCCTGCTGGATCACACCCTCCTGATGTATGGCGCTGGCATGAGTGACAGCAATGTGCACGACCAGAGCAACATTCCCGTTCTGTTGATCGGAAGTCCCGATCAATTCAAAGGGGGACGCCATCTGACGTATTCGCACGAACCTCAAGCGAGCCTGCTTGTGACCGTGCTCGATAAGCTAGGCGTGCGCGTAGAACGCATCGCCAATAGTCGCAACAAGCTAGATCTTGAATCTCTTGCCGGCGTGTGAGCTCGAAAGGTAACAATTGAGCAATACCTCGAGGAGCGCTGCTGTTGGAGACGGAATGTTGATCATGCGCGCACGTCATTCGAGCGCATCGTGGATGGTGTGTTGGCTGTCAGCCATCACGCTGGTCGCTGCCGCGTCAGACCTTCGGCTCATAGAAGCTATAAAGGAAGGCGACGCGACAGCTGTGAACGCGCTGCTGAAGCAGGGAGTGGATGTCAACGCGCCTGCGGCCGATGGCGTTACGGCTCTCCATTGGGCTGTATACCATGAGGATCTGCCGACGGTGCAGCGGTTGATTCAGGCACGCGCTAATGTGAACACTCCGAATGACCTTGGTGTGACGCCGCTTTGGCTGGCCTCCGAGAGCACGAATTCTGCGAATATAGGCATCGGAGCAGCGTTGCTGGAGGCCGGCGCGAACCCAAACGTCGCGCCGACAACGGGCGGCACGGCGTTGATGCGAGCCTCACGCAGGGGAAACGCGGGCCTTGTCAAATTGCTGTTGCGCCACGGGGCGGACGTCAATGCGAAGGAGGGCGCCAATAGTCAGACGGCGCTGATGTGGGCGGTCGCGCAACGTCACCCCGATGTCGTGGAGGCGCTTCTCGAAGGTGGAGCAGACGTTCACGTCCGTTCAAAGCCTTCGCGCCGGTTCATCTTGTTGTGTTGCCCCACTTACCTCGGCGACCCTGAAGGCGCAATTGAGGTGGCTGAGGGGGGTCTGACTCCTCTGCTATTTGCCGCCTTGGAAGGTGACATCGATATTGCCAGGCGTCTGTTAGCTGCTGGCGCCGACGTGAATGACATGTCTGCGGCGGGGGCCAGTGTTCTGACGTTGGCTGCCTATCGCGGTCACAGCACCTTCGCGACGTTTCTGCTAGAAAAAGGCGCTAACCCAAACGCGGCCAATGCAGGATACACCGCCTTGCACAGCGCAGTGCTGCGCGGAGATCTGGGCTTGATCAAGACGCTCTTAGTGCATGGCGCCAACCCCAATACTCGACTCACAAATGGCACCCCACTCAAGCGGGGTTCGAGAGAGTACGCCTTCGAGAGAACGCTCACCGGTGCAACGCCTTTCTTGCTCGCGACTAGACTGGCCAACATCGAGCTTATGCGAACGCTGGTCGCCAGCGGCGCAGATCCGACGGTGCCCCTGCAAGATGGCAGGACGCCATTGATGGTGGTCTCTGAAGCGAGGACCAATGGCACGCCGACACGGCTTGGCGAACGTGAAGTTCTGGAAGCCGTCAAGGTAGCGATTGACCTGGGCGCTGACGTCAACGCGACGAGTCTCGTTGGCGAGACTGCACTGCACATAGCAGTTGCCAAGAAATTCAACACGATCGTTCAGTTACTGGCGGATTGTGGCGCAATGCTCAATCGAAGGAACAATGCAGGACAGACGCCGCTGGACATAGCCCTCGCGCCTCCGACGATGCCCAAGGGTTCCAGCGTCGATCGCGAACTCGTCAAATGGCGAACCGACTACGCCGCTTGGGTGGCGAACAAGGGACGTACCCCGACGGTCGATCTACTTCGTAAGTTGGGCGCCAACTAGCAGGAACTCGCCCTGGGCGGCCGAGACGCGACGAGTGCCCAGTACGTGCCACGCCTTTCGCAGCCACGCTACTGTTCGTTGCCCAGCATGACGTCATATTGCTTCAGATGTCATACCGGCATGTACATAACCTTCGTTTCGCAACGCATTTGTCGAGTTGTTTCGGCTGAGGCGCGGGTCATCATCAAACGAACCTGACACGCTGGAGGGGAAGGCGATGTCGCACAGGAAGTACCGTTTCGGTGGGGCGCTCGTGGCGGCGCTTCTCGGCGGGGTGATCACCGGCTCTGTGGCCTTACAGAATCCACGGTCTTCTTCCAGCACATCTGCGGCTTCGACATGGGAATGGCGGTCCTACGGAGGGGATCTGAACAGCCATCGCTATGCGCCGCTGGATCAGATCAACGGCGGGAACTTCAAGAGTCTGGAGGTCGCCTGGCGGTTCAAGACCGATAACCTTGGACCACGCCGCGAATTCCGGCTCGAAGCCACACCGCTGATGGTGAACAACACGCTCTATTCCGTGGCCGGAACGCGCCGCGCCGTTGTGGCCCTTAATCCAACAACCGGCGAGCTGCGATGGGTATACAGCTTGGACGAAGGCGCACGGGCTGAGGCGTCGCCTCGGAGGCTTTCGGGCAGAGGATTGGCGTACTGGAGCGACGGAAAGGACGAGCGAATCTTCTATGTGACGATCGGTTATCAGCTGGTCGCCTTAGATGCCCATACGGGCAGGCCGATATCCTCTTTCGGGAATGGTGGGATCGTCGATCTGAAACAGAATAACGACCAGCAAATTGATCCGATCACCGGCGAAGTGGGTCTCCATTCAGCCCCAATCGTCGTCAACGGCGTGGTGATTGTCCAAGCAGCCCACAAGGAAGGTGGCATTCCAAAGAGCAAATCGAACGTGAAGGGCTACATCCGCGGCTTCGACGTGCGAACGGGCAAGCGTCTCTGGATCTTCCATACCATTCCCCAGCGAGGCGAATTTGGCAACGATACATGGTTGGAGGAGTCTTGGACGTATACGGGCAACACCGGAGTCTGGGGATCGCTTTCCGCAGACGAGGCTCTCGGGCTCGTGTACCTACCGGTCGAGTCACCGACAGGCGATTACTACGGGGGCACCCGTCCGGGAAACAACTTGTTCGGGGAGACTCTGGTCGCGGTTGATGTGAAAACCGGCCAACGGAAGTGGCATTTTCAGTTCGTACATCATCCGATTTGGGACATGGACCTTCCGGCTGCGCCAGTCCTGGCAGATGTCAACGTGGATGGGCGTCCGAGAAAGATT
>ORMF010902106.1_pt1 | contig 18631 bp, 20 predicted proteins | sample 1779871 | NCBI WGS metagenome assembly ORMF01 (sample SAMEA104232316, study PRJEB22302) | groundwater metagenome | biome: forest; feature: aquifer; material: groundwater | place: USA | collected 2011-08-07 | depth 5.4 m | reverse complement strand
GTCTGACATAGGAGGAAAGCTCGGAGGCGCACACATGGTAGAGCTCAGGAGGACAAAAGTCGGGCCCTTCAGGGAGGACGACGGGACGCTTGCAACACTCCACGACCTGGCAGACGCCTACCAATACTACAAAAACGAAGGCAACGACAAGTACATCAGGAAGATAATACTGCCTGTTGAGACAGCCGTAAGCCACATCCCGAAAATCTGGATAACCGACTCTGCCGTCGAAAGCATCTGCCACGGCGCGCCGCTTCACATGCCAGGCATTGCAAAGCTCCACAGCAGCATAAGCAAAGGAGACACGGTAGCGATAATGACTTTGAAAGACGAGCTAGTGGCCTACGGAAAAGCCACCGAAGACGCGCAAAAAATCCTCAAAGACGAGAAAGGCCTTGCAGCAAAGCCAGAAGCGGTGTTCATGAAGGAAGGGAGTTATCCGCGCATGCCGGGATAAAACTCTACCCTTGGGTCAAGTAGGTTATTCCAATAAAGCACCTGCTCTTCCTTGTTTTCAGGTATGCCCCAATAATCTTCAGTAAGAAACGGCTTTCCCTCAACTGCGTGTACCATTTCCTGACTAGGCTGCCATTCAATGCCCGCCTCCTCAAAAACCCGTTTCATCCCATAATTCCTGATTTTAAGGCCTATCAGTTTTTGTTCTTCAATGCCAAGATTTGTAAGCCTAATCCACTGTAAATAAGTCGCTGCTGTTGTCAACCTCGAACAGTCCGAGCCTGGCGCCTGCATCGAGCCAGGCGTGGGCGTAGCTCGCTGCGGCGATTGCGGTGAGCACATCGCCTTTTTTTGCAAAGTGCTTTGAGTCGCTCAGGTAGCTTTTTGCCATTTGGAGAAAGTCTGCTGCTGATTTGAACTCCTTGGAATTCTTGTCTGCGGCTGCTATCATGACAAGTGATAGTGCTTTTTCTGTCATTGACAAGTACTTTTGCAGCTTCTGCACTGCAGCGGTTTCAAGAGAACCTGTTTTTTCGCCGTTATGCTCATGAACAAACGGTTTTAGGCCTTTAGCTACGCCAAACATAGATCCCACCTGACCTTTCCCAATTTTTCCCATGTTACATCAAACTAAGAACAGTGAATGCGCCGTATTTTAAGCTTTTGCTTCTGCTACTACGAAAATGTGTTCAAACAAACTCAGGCGGGAACTTTTTCCTCATGACAACGACCAATTCCATGTCAAGATGCTTGTTGTAGAAAACGACTTTGCGCCTGAAATCAGCCTGCTTTCCTATTTTAACAAGGCCGAAGCCAAACTTTGTCACCAACTCAAAAACTTCAGGCTTTAACTCCGAAACGATTTTTTGATATTCACCCACATACTCTTCAAAGTCCAGTATGCTATGGTTTACCAGCACGAATTTTGTTTTGTCTTTCATTTTGCACCACTCAGCCGCAAAGTTTAAATTTTGGAGTGCATAAGCAACGCATATGAGAGTACTGTTCATCTGCAACCAAAACCTCAACAGGAGCAAAACAGCCGAGCAGCTGTTTGAAGAACGGTTTGAAACGAAGTCTGCTGGACTTTACAATGAACAACCAGTCACTGAAAAACAGCTTGGCTGGGCTGACATTGTTGTGGTTATGGAAGATGAGCAGAGAGCTGAGATAGCCAAAAGGTTTCCTAAACAGTACATGCAAAAACGCATACTTTCCCTCGGAATACCTGATGTTTACCATCGTAACCAGCCTGAATTAGTTGAAATATTGAAAATCAAAATTTCTGATTTATTTGATTATGCGCCGGCGGCGGGACTTCCACCCGCGTTTTGAACCCGCGAGGCTTTCGCCAAGAGGGACTCAACCTCTCGCAATGACCGAGCTATGCGACGCCGGCAAAAAGCTTATATAGTTGTGATAATTAAACAGTCAATAGGGGCTCAACCTTTTGCGCCATGCTATGCGGCGCTTTTTTTCTTTTTTGAAAGTCATAATTTTGCATAAGAAGAACTCTCTTATATACTGTAGCCGGGCACATGTCCAGTGGCCAGTGCTTGTCGTCACAAAAGATTTCCGGAATGTCCAGTGGTTTATCCGAAAATTGCCGAAAATTTTTCGGGCAAAAAGAGTGGGAAAAAATCGTTCACGTCAAGTCAGAATATGCATCAAGCCCGCGCAGCTTCTTGATTATTGAAATGGCGGCAACGCAACCATCGCCCACTGACTTTGCCATTTGCAAAACTCCTCCTGCGCAGCTGCCAGCGGCGTAAACGCCAGCAACAGATGTCATGCCATTCTTGTCAACAACAATGAAGCCTTCCTTGTCCAACTCCAAGCCGAGCTTGTTTGCAAAGCCAACAGATGATGCTGTTCCAAGAGCGATGAATGCGCCGTCAAACTCCTCTTTTGAGCCGTCTTTTTTTATGAGTGAGAGTTTTGCTGTGGTTGAAGGCTTAACGAACTCAGCACCCCTGTCCTTGCGCATTTGCACGCCGCCTTCCTGCAGCCCAGTCAGGAGTTCAGGAGAGATTGCAAACTCGCGGCCGTTTGAGATAAGTGTAATGTCTTTTGTGTAGGCAAGAAGCTCCAGGGTCTCCTCGGCAGCGTAGTTGCCGTTTCCAATAACGACAACTTTTTTGCCCTTGTAAAAATAGCCGTCGCAGGCAACGCAGTAGTGAACGCCCTTTCCTGCAAGCTCTTTTTCGTTCTTGATTCCTGACTGGACGTATGAAACGCCAATTGCCAGCAGAACCGCCTTGGCGGAGTACTCGTTCGTGTCAGCTGTCTTGATAGTGAAAATGCCAGAATCATCTCTTGCTATGTGCACAACCTCGTTCACCAGCATTTCAGCGCCGTAGCCTTCGATTTGGCCTATGCCTGCCTCAAGCAGCTCCCTCCCGCTCCTGTTGTTTGCAAACAGGTAGTTGCCCACTGAAGACGCCTTGATGAGCTCACTTTTCTCCGGGTCGCCAATAACAAGAGTCTTAATGCTTGCACGGGAAGTAAACGCTGCAGCTGACATACCGGCAGGGCCGGCTCCAATAATTATAATGTCACGTATATTCGCAGCCATAACCAGAGGTTTATGCACCGCTTATTCAAATATTTTGTCAATTGCAGCAGAAGTAAAAATAAATTTGCGGCAATACAAAAGAATTAAATACCATAATTACGACAATTAAACGCGTGGTTAAAATGGCAAAAAATGTTTCATTCGGCAAAATAGCTGTCGTTGTCGTGCTCGCAGTTATAGTCCTTTCTGTGCTTAGCCTGACAGCATATGCGGTGTCTGGGCCGATTTCGCCGCAGAAAAAAGCCGTTGATGCGCAGCAGCCCGCACAGCCAAAGGCAGGCGAGGTAACTCTTGAAGAAGCAGCAAGGTACAAGTGCAGCTCCATCCAAACAATGCAGGACAGGATAAGGTGCAGGCTCAGCCTTGCAGAGGAAAACGAGTACGATTACCTGCCTGAAGAGTGCCGGGCACTCATAAACCAGTCAAGGGAAAAATGCGTGGCAAATTACAAAAAAGCACAGAACTGCTGGACCTCGCTAAAGGACACGGAAAGGTTCAGCTGCGCAAAGAAAGCGTTTGGGCTTGATGGGACAGTGGCATCACTAAAGGCAGCTTGCGACACCCTGATAGGAACAAACAGGTCAAATTGCATCCTCGGCCTCGCAGGCAAGGTAGATAATGTTGTGAAGTTCAGGATTTACAACCTTGAGGAAAAAGCCCAGCACCTCATGGAGAAGGGCGCCAACGAGGAACTCGTGGCTAATTTTGTCGTACTGCTGGAACAGAAAAAGCAGGGGTACAACAACGCAAACACAACTGAGGAAAAAAAGGCTGTTGTAATGGAAGTGCAGCGCTCCTGGCAATCGTTTATTAGCAACGCAAAAAGGCAGGTAAAGGAATGAAACAGAAAACAACACTAATTAGAGTCATAGGAATTACAGCAGCTATGCTGCTGGCTTTCATACTTGCCGGATGTGCACAGCAACCACAGTCTCCGATGGAAATGCGTACCGTTTCACTTTGTGACCTCAACGCTGATGGGCAGTGCGATGCAGCAGACCTTGCCCTATTTCAGCAAGCTCTAGGAAAGCATCAAGGGGATCCAGGCTATAGACTCTCTGCCGATGTCGATGCAGATGGTGTTGTGACAACAATGGACCAGCAGGTTCTATTCCCTAACTCGGTGATCTCGCCCGTGGACAACAAGCAGCAGCAACCGCAGCCCACTACCAATGCCGAAACAACTCAGCAGCCTCGAGCCGAGCCTGACCTTTACAACGACAACCTAAACGAGTCAATTGACGAACTTAACCAGCTTGAGTAATTCTGTGCCTTAGAACGGGTTGCCGAAACCTAAGTAAGCCAGCACCACATGCAGGAAGACTGAAAGGAGGAAAATGCGCCAGTACCAGCAATGATGGCGGTAAAAAGCCATGAACCACTTCTTATTTTGGAGAAACTGGGGATTCCAGCCAAGAATGCACCTGCAGCTGAACAGGACGAGAACTAATCCGATTATGTTTGTGATTCCCAGAACAAAAGTCAGCTTTGCAGCCAGCAGCTGGTCGATGAAAGCCATGGATGCTTTTTTCATGGCAGGATTTATAAATTTATAGGCATTGATGGAATAATGGAACTTCCTGCATCAATTGCCTAATATCAAGTTGAGCAGGCAAAGGTTCCACTATTTGCTCAACTTGCTATAACGCTGGCGCAACCTGCAAAGGCGAACAGTAGCATTTAAATACGACAATGCGGGATGCGCCTTCAAGGAAAAAGATGAGGACTTTCGTTCACCCAACCATAATAAAGGACATTGTAAGCCTAACGTACCGCGATGTGGTGCGCCGCAGGCTTATGACACCTTTTGTCATATTCATGGCATTCCTTCTGTCCTTCACCGCATCAAGGCTGGTTGCCTACCTTTTTCCCAGCGTCAATTTATTCATCGGTAACTATCACATACACCACTTTTATTACGGCATAGGAATGGTTATTGCTTCAAACTGGATTTCTCTGATTTCAAACCGTGAAAGGCCTATGCTTTTAGCAGCAGCATTGTTCGGGCTTGGCCTCGGATTCATAGCTGACGAGACAGGACTGCTCCTGACGTGCACGTCACCTCTCACCCTTGAGTGCGATTACAACGCAAGGATAACCCTGGACATCTTCATCTTCATTGTTGGCCTCTTCTTGTCCATACTCTACTTCCTGCCTGTGTGGAGAAAGTTCAGGAGGATTGCCATGCAGACCGTCAGGCTATTTGTAGGGCTGTGAAAGGGCAGATATTCTTTTAGGAATAATTTTTGCACGACACTTTATAAGTAAGAATAGTGCCAGAACTCCAAAAGCTCTGCGGCAAAGCGTCGCAGAAACTTAACTATATGAGGTGCTTAAATGACAAAAGTGACATACGTAACATCAGAATCAGTGACCGAAGGACATCCAGATAAAATAGCAGACCAAATAAGCGATGCTGTGCTTGATAACTTACTTGCCCAGGACCCGTACTCCAGGGTTGCGGTTGAATGCCTCACGACAACAGGCTCCATCATGGTGGCTGGCGAGGTCACCACAAGGGGATTTGCTGACGTCCAGAGGATTGCACGGCAAAAGCTCAAGGAAATAGGCTACACAGACCCGAGGTTTGGCATAGACAATGAAGACGCAGGCGTGTGGGTGGCAATACACGGCCAGAGCCCAGACATAGCTCAGGGTGTTGAGAAGGATGGGGCTGGCGACCAGGGAATGATGTACGGCTTCGCAACCAAGGAAACGCCGGAACTGATGCCCCTGCCTATCATGCTGGCCCACAAGCTGACAAGAAGGCTTGCAGAGGTCAGGAAGACAGGAGTAATAGACCACATAGGGCCGGATGGCAAGTCGCAGGTAAGCGTTGAATACCACGACGGCATTCCAAAAAGGGTGAGCACGGTTGTCATAGCCGCCCAGCACACTGACGAAGTGCACGAGGATGGCCTGCGGCAGGAAATCATTGAAAAAGTGATTAAGCCTGTATGCGGCAAATACCTTGACGGCAACACGCAGATACACATAAACGCCACAGGCAAGTTTGTCATAGGCGGGCCCGAGGGCGACACAGGCGTTACAGGAAGAAAAATTATTGTAGACACTTATGGCGGTGTAGGTAGGCATGGCGGAGGGGCTTTCTGCATTGCAGGTAATGCTCGCGTAAACACAGCGGCTGGCACGCTAAGGATTGACGATTGCAAAGGGGTGGTTGGCACTTTAGTTAAGACTGACATTCATCCTATGCCCGCAGGCGAATGGTATTACAACGGAGTCAGGGAAACGGTTCTTCTTTCAACCTCTGATGGTTACAGCCTGGAAGCTACCCCAGAGCACCGGCTTCGCATACTCGACGCGGAGGGCAATTATGTATGGAAAGAAATAGCCCAGGTCGGGCCAAATGACCGCATAGCTATACAGACAAAAAACCGCCTGTTTGGAAACGGCTTTATTGGAAACTTTGAGTACTCTTACAGGAAAGGCACGGCAGAAGGCAAAAAAAAGAAGTACACCTACCCTGACAAGCTCACGGACGACTATGCTTATCTGCTCGGCTTGCTGGTGGGAGATGGCGACTGCACAGATGATGGTTGCGTAAAGATTTGCGTATGCGAATCGGAGCAAACAGCTAACGTGCAAAGCCTGTTCCAGCGCCTGTTCGGAAACAAAGGGAAAGTTTACGGGCACTGGGCTTACATTGGGGGCGTTGAATTGCGCGCTTATCTTGAGTTTCTTGGCCTTGGTAAGGAAAGGTCTTTTGACAAAAAAGTTCCGGAAGCGATATGGAACGGCACAGGAACAAACGTTGCAATGTTCTTGCGAGGCCTCTTTGACACGGATGGATGCATACGCATAGACGGGAGAAACAAAACTTCCCCACGCGCGCATCTCGCTACCACATCAAGAAAGCTTGCGGAAGACGTGCAGATTTTGCTGCTTAACTTCGGAATAACTTCCCATATTTGTAAAACTGCAGCGGCAGGCAAAAAAACGTTCATAAAAGGGCGGGTTGTCAAATCCAAGCGCGCATTATACAATCTGATCATAAAAGGCGCGCAGAGCATCCGAATCTTCAAGGAACAAATAGGGTTTAACCTGCCAAGAAAAGCTGAGCTGCTTAACGGTATTGACCTAAGGCTGAAAAGCGACAGGCTTACACTCCCGAACCAAAGGCAGAGAATAATCCGTCTTTTCAAAAAGCTGCCTGCAGTAGAACAGAAAAAGGATGCCGTGCGGATTGCTCGCTTCACAAGGAAATCTGAAGGCAAAGCTACAAAGGAAATGACATACACGAAAATGGAAGCTTTCTTGCGGCAATATGAGCGGTTCCTTAAAAATGAACGTGAATTTCAATACCTTAAAGAGATGTATTACATGAAGCATTACTATACAAAAATAAAAGGAGTGCTGCCATCATTTGCACACACTTACGACCTAAACATTCCAACAACACATACGTTTACAGCAAACGGCTTTGTCGTGCATAACTCAGGCAAGGACCCGACAAAAGTAGACAGAAGCGGGGCTTACGCTGCAAGGTGGGTTGCAAAAAACATAGTAGCGGCAGGATTGGCTGACAAGTGCGAGGTGCAGCTATCATACTGCATTGGCATAGCCGAGCCAACCTCAATAAATGTTGACTGTTTTGGAACCAGCAAGGTGGACGAAGAGGCCATAGTGGCTGCTGTCAGAAAGCACTTCAAGCTCACACCAAAATGGATAATAGAGCGGCTGCAGCTAAGAAGGCCAATCTACCAGAAAACAGCAGCCTACGGCCATTTTGGAAGGGACGACCCGGACTTCACCTGGGAAAAGACCGACATGGCAGATACGCTGAGGAAGGAGTGCGTGGTGACAGCCAAGCAGGCTGTGACGGCAGTGGTTGAGGATTAAGGCGCGCGTTTAATTTGCAAGCTGGTGGCCTGGCTTACCCACTCTTCTGCACACTACTTCTTGAATACTTGCGATACTAGCGTAAGCATTAAATAGAGAGAAAAATGCCTACTTTCCTGTCTAATAAGCCCCAATAGTATGTTATAGGTGTGAGCTAGTCTGACCTTTCCCAGGGTTTAAGCGAGGAGATGTATGTATGATGCAAAGAGCAACCCAATCACCATTGAGCTTACGTGCGGCTTCCGATTTAGGTGACGCAGATGATAACTGCGGCAGCGCAAATGGAGCCCAAAATGGGCAGAATGGTAACGGTAATAGAAAAACAAACAGCGCTGAAAGGTCAATGCTTCTTGAACAGCTGGTTGAGGAATCACAACAGGCCAGATATGTCATAGTCATGCTTGGAAATAACCAAGAGGTTATGCAACAGGTAGCAGGTGAGGCACGGAGTTTTTTAGATAGTGGGGAACTGCAAAAAGCTGTTAATCAAGCATATTTAACTTACTTGGGAGAGGTGAAGGTACTAGTTGCTGCAGACCTTGTTCAAGCCGCACAGCTTTACAAGGAAAAAGGCTACCACCGCGTAGCCGGCATCATACTACACCCCAGCGACACAGTTGACGGAGACCACTTGCTTAGGGTTTTGAACGATGTGGATAGGCATCGTGTTACAGACATAAGCCAGCATGTCAGAAATCGGGAAAAGCCAATTCTAACTGAATCTGGCGCACTGAACACAGAGCATCTTTATCAAGAATTGGTTGTAATATTAGAGCACTACGCAAACACTCTAAAGCAGGTAAAAGAGAGGCATTCACCAGCAGAAGTAAACTCGAAAGGCCTTCTTACGCCTGCGCGAGTAACAGTTTATGATGCTACATTAGAAGAGGTCATCTCAACTCGTGAGGGGTTGAATGAAGAATGGAATCTTAGGAAGGCAGTAGAGGAAGTAAACACAAAGAGGTTAAGGGAAGCTGTAGAACATGGGCAACAACCAAGAACAGTTACGCCCCGGCAAGTGAGAGAGGCAGTTCAGGTTCTAAGGGAAGCACAGCTTCGAGAACTGAGCGGAGAGGACCACACAAGAGAAGTAACCAAATATGGACCTGATAATCGAAGAATGAGTGATGATTTAGGGGAACATGTCGATAGAATATTTGCAGCCGCAACAGGCGCTATGCGAACTGATGAGCTTACCCATTTTTACCTGCATGCAACAAGAGGAGCAATAGGACTATTCAGTGCCGATGAGAAAGCGTCTAGTCCTGATGAGAAATTCCTGTTTCTAAAAAAGTACGGCAGTGCAGAAGAAGTGGAAAGGCAGTTCGCGCAATACTTATTTAACCAGTTCGACCTGTTAAAGGAGCGAGGCATAGCAGTCATGCATCAACCGGCAGCTTACTCTTATTCTGAGCAGGATAATGAATTTGTTGTCTTATCAAAGGCCCCCTTGCTTGCAGTGACATCGGAAGTTATTTGGAAGGTGAGGGAGTTGGGGCAGCGTTACTTTGACCTTTATCGTAATGCCCTGACGGAAATAGGTTTTCAAACGCTCGTAAGCTACATAAAAGCTGCTAAAAAAGAGCCGGATGCTCAGCAAAGGGCATTGATTATGCACAGGTACAAAGCAACCTTGACAGTGGCGGCCGCGGATATGGAGAGAGCAACAGGAGAGAGCTTGTCTGAAACAGAGCGAGCTCTATGGCTTGAGTCTTTGGGAACGCTATTTGATGGCCAAGCATTCTGGAACCCAGCGTTTTTTGGTCCGGTAATGGACTTCAAGCCTAATAATTATGGGAACAGGATGGGCACTCTAAATCCGACGAAGGAAGAGGTACTGGCTGCATTGTTCGGGAACGCCCAAAGGCCAACTCAAGCCGCAGTTACAAACAGAATGAAGTCTACTTTTGGCATTCTGGAACATGAGGGCCGCCCGGGAATAACTTTAGAAGATTACTTCCACCATGTTAACTCCATGGACTTGAACGAGGATCCGTCAAAAAAACCACAAGATTTCCAGAACTTCATAACACAACTGTGGCCCACTGCTTCAAAGGAAGAGTTGGCAGGGATATGGCCTGCATATTTCACAATGGAGCTATATAAAGCGCAGCGAAAAATGCAAAGAACCCTTCATTACATGATAGCTAATTTAGCGCATGCCAGAAATAGGGAAGAGAGAAGCGAAAACAACCTTGCATACAATGCCGATTACGCACATTACAGGGAAATCTTTGTACAAGCTGCCTATGCTGCCACTGTGATGAACTGGAAATATGTAGGTGAGCCTTTTGACGAGCAGTTAGTTGTACTTGGGCAACTATATTCTGATAAAAACCCGCAGTTCCCACCAAACCCTAAATCCCTTCCAACAATTGCAAGGGCTTTTTACAGCAGCTACCTGGCTTTGCAGAGACTCATAAACGAACCGCCCAAGCAAACATTACTGAGAAATTTTGAGGTAGCTCTTTAAAGGCTTCACTCAAGGAAACAAAAAATTTCACAAAGAAAGCACCAAGTATGGCCCCACCAGACAAAATACCCTGTTTGTTATGTCGATAGAATGATGTATTAACCAGTAATCTGCGTATGTCAGCTTTTTCTTAAATAAGCCGTGCGCACTCTCGATTATTCTGTTGCGCTCATTCTTCAAGACCACAATTTTCGCAGTGTCGAACTTGTAAAACAGCTCATAATAAATCCTTAAAAGCTTACTTGAAGACTCAAATAAATCAATAACATCCTTGTTAAGCTTGATTTGAGTGGAGCCCAAATTTGCAAAATGGTGGCAGAGATACTTATACTGGTCAGCAATATGCTCCAGCTCCTCTACAATGTAATATACCGGCCCTAGCTTCCTAAAGTTGAAGGCATTATTCTTTTTGTTAAGCGCCCTCCTGCAAATGATGGTAAACCTGTTATTGGCTTCTTCCAAAAGAGCAACATTCTTTAGATGAGGATAATCTCCTTTCTTAAAAACAGAAACCGCATCCTCAGCCATATTAACCAATAACAGGAATATCCTTCTTAAAAGGGAATCAAAGTCCTCAATCACACCGCCAGAGACATATTTTATAATGCAGTGGTTTTGACCCTGCTCAAGAATTTCAAACCCCACCGCTTCCTTGGTAATTGAATCCTGCACCATAGCGGCCATTTCAGGGTTCTTAAACGTGACCTTGAGCTCATCTACACCGCGTTTGTAAAGGGAGCGAATACATCTTGGAATCATGTCGCCTAATTCGCTGATATCAAGCTCGCATCTTTCGACAGGAAGAGAATTGTCTGCGCTAATAATGATTTTATTCCCATCCTCCATCACGTCAATCTCCTGCCCTCTCTGGATGTTATGGGCCTTGGCCCACTGCCTTGGTAGGGAGACAAGCTGAGTAGAGCCGGCAATCTGGATTACCTTTCGCTTCATTTAAGTAAACCCCCGAATTTATAGCGGCGGACTTTAATAATCTGATAATAATTGTAAAGTCCGCCGAATATAGGCACAGTTCAACCTTACGAAAATTAATGCCTGCGCCTATACATAATAGCTGATAAAAATTGGATAATTATATTATCGCGCCAATTTTTATAAGCTAACCCCCTAAATTGATAAAACATGTGAAAAAATAGGCTTTATTTAAAGTTTTCTATTTTTATGAAAGATTTATACTTTTTATAAAATATAACCAAAAGTTATATAAGAACTCCTGCTTTTATAAGTATATTATTGGGGTTATAAGGCTCTCGGACACTTGATACTGCTGCGTGTCTTGCGCAAAACAGCGCCAAGTGAAAAAGAGCCTTATCATGCTCACGCCCAACGCGGGCAGGGGCAGAGCAGAAGGGGGTTAAAAATGTACTCAAGCAGATACTCAAGCAAACACGAATGCCTTTTATGCGGCGATGTCATAACGAATCCAATCTGTTATACGTGCCTTGAAAGCGAGGTAGAGGAATGGCTTTCAAGCAGAATGCCAAAGTTCACGCCTAAGCTGAAAAGAACAGGCGAAATGTTTGCCTCCTATACCCATCACGGGACAAGGTGCATACTCTGCGGCAACAACATGAACGTTTGCACCCACTGCTACTGCTACGAGGTTCACAAAATGCTTGAAAGCAACCCAAGGCTGGCTGAAGAATTTGTTAAATTCTTTAACTTTGAATTCAGGGGCACTCCTGTCAGTTCGCTGGCATGATTGGCACCAACTTAAAGGAGGTGAGAAGGATGAAAAAAAATGTCTGGCACATTAACTTTGGCGAGGACAGCCTTGAGATTTTAGATGCTGAGATTGAAGATTTGGAAAATGACGAGCTGTCAGTTCCAGAAGCCGGCTTCCTGAGAGGGTATGAAGAGGACGAAGAGGGCTATGAAGAAACATAGGGGTACACAAATTTTTTAGCTTAGATTTCACTTTCTGAATGCCAGGGTCGCAGCGCCGAAAACTCCTGCCGAGTCGCCAAGCCTGTTCCTTACTATTTTTATGCCGCCAGAAAAGGCAGGGTAAGCGTGCTTCCTTGTTGCTGCGCGTATTTCAAGGTAAAACTTCTGCGGGAGGTTGCTGACTCCACCTCCAATGACAATAATATCAGGATTGAATGTGTTGAGCATGTTGGCAAAAGCCAGGCCGAATTTTTCATATGTCTCCCCCATAATTCGCTTTGCAACAGGCTCCTGTGAGGCGAATATCTTGGCTGGGCCGGGATTTGCCATCTTTCCGCCAGCAGCAATGTAACGCCGGGTGATGTACTTGCCCGAGCACCACGACTCAAAATGGCCTCGCTGCCCGCAGCCGCATTTGGGGCCTGAAGGGTCTATTGTTGCATGCCCAAAGTGGCCAGCGCCCCCGTCTCTGCCCCTGTAAAGCCTGCCGTCCAGAATCAGGCCGCCGCCAATGCCTGTGCCGACAATTACGCCGATGACGTTCCTGTAGCCCTTTGCAGCCCCGAACATGAACTCGGCCATGGCAAAGCAGATGCTGTCATTCTCTATGTATAGCGGCGATTTTATTCCCTTTTGCCTAAGCTGCTTCAGCAGAATATGCCGCAGCTTAACACCTGTCAGCGCAGGTATGTTTGGAGTCATCTGCATCCTGCCCTTCTTCAAGAATCCTGCAGTTCCAATCCCTACTCCCTTTAATAAAAATCCAGGACTGTTATCCTTGCCAAATTTGTAAAGTTCAGCAATAACTGCGACAATATTGTTTATTACAGCGCTTTTCCCACCTGCAGCGTTTGTCGGCAGGCGGATTCTTTTAAGCACTCGTGGCAGCGGCTGGGATGATTTGAAATAAGACGAAGGTGCCTTTACAAGAATCCCTTCAATCTTAGTGCCGCCAATGTCGAGCCCTATGACGTATGCCATGAGAATCAAGCCTTGCCGTCGCTTCCAAGAATCCTAATCCTGCGCATAACGACAGCTTTCATCGCGTCAGTGGCTGGCGAAAGGATTTCCCGGGGGTCATAAGCCGAAGGATTTTCCTTCAGGAACCGCCTAACTGCAGCCGTGAAAGCCAAGCGGAGGTCTGTGTCCTCGTTGACCTTGCAAACTCCGAGCCTTACTGCTTTTTTAATCTGGGATTCTGCAACGCCTTTTGCGTTAACGATTTTAGCGCCGTACCTGTTGGCAGCCGCAACCAGCGGGCCATTCACGGAAGAAGCGCCGTGAAGGACCAAGGGGATGCTGACTGATTCGCTTATTGCGCGCAGCCGCTTCAGATCAATGCTGGAAGCACCCTTGAACTTGTAAGCGCCGTGCGAAGTCCCAATCGCGACCGCCAGAGAGTCTACTTTCGTGAGCTTGGCAAATTTTGCAGCCTCAGAAGGCTCGGTGTAGATGTGCTTTGCGGCAAAGATTTCATCCTCCCTGCCCTTAAGCTGGCCAAGCTCTGCCTCCACAGAAACGTTTTTGCTCCGGGCAACGGCCACAACCCTCCTTGTCAGAGCCACGTTCCTGCTGAAAGGAAGTGCAGAGCCATCTATCATCACAGAAGGAAATCCAAAGTTAACACACTCCCTTGCAAGCTCAAAGCTTGGGCCGTGGTCAAGGTGAACTGCCACAGGCACAGGAACCTTCCTTGCAAAAGACAGGGCGAGGCTGGCAAGCTCAAAGCCGCCATACTTCAAAGCGCCACTCGACAGCTGGAGGAAAACAGGAGCGTCAGTTTCGACAGCAGCAGAGATGATTGCCTTAGTGGTCTCCAGATTATTGGTGTTGAAAGCACCAACAGCATAGCACTCCTTCTGAGCCTTTTGCAGAAGTTTCTTACCTTGCACAAGCACCATTCCTTATTCACCACCAGCAGGAACTAGCGGCTGGCCGTGCATTGGGCAGCCTTTTGTAGCGCACTTGTTCTTACCGCTTCTGAATTGTTGCTCACTTACTGAGCCTCCGCATGTGCCTGTGCACACATATCTTACCATAAGACGCACCTCCTTTCTCGCTGCTTCTTATTGACACTATTGGCAACAAGCTTTTTAATCATTGTGGTTGTTAAAGACAGCATATTGCAGGCAGTTGATGAAATGATGGAACTTCTTGCACTAACTACCTAACCGCAAAAGCGTAACAAAAGATTTATAAAAACTGGAACGATAAGCGATAAATGCAAGAAGGCAGCTAATATCAATACATAAAAAAGAGGTAATGTAAAAATATGGTGAAGCATATTCACGCTACTCAGGAGAAGCAGTTCTGGCTTCATGACGGGAGAAAGCTGCTGACACTCCACCAGCTGCAGGAAGCCCTTTCTGACATGAATGAGGGAACGTTCAGGCACCATGTGGATAGGAACCACAACGACTTTGCAGCCTGGGTTATGGGCATATTTGGAGACAAGAAGCTTTCGGACAGCATAAGGAAGGCTGGCTCAAGGAAAGTTATGATTGAGGCAATAGACAAGGCTTTGAAAAACGCTGAGATGGATAAGATAACAGACGAGCACCATCTTAGGGAGATTGCCAACAGGATAAGGCAGGACCTGATAAAGATGCTTCTCAATGCAGGCTCAGGGCACTCAGCAGGGCCGCTTGGAATGGCTGACATATTTACAGCGTTTTATTTTAACCTGCTTAATCACAAGCCCCGAGACCCTCAGTGGGAAGAAAGGGACAGGCTGTTTCTGAGCAACGGCCATATTGTGCCCATAAGGTATGCAACAATGGCACATGCGGGCTACTTTCCCATTTCAGAGCTGATGACGCTAAGAAAGCTCCACACAAGGCTGCAAGGCCACCCTGAAAGAATGAGGCTGCCCGGCGTGGAAAGCACCTCTGGGCCGCTTGGCTCAGGCCTAGCGCAGGCAGCAGGGTATGCTTACGCAGCAAGAATGGATGGAAGGAAATTTAACGTGTACTGCATTGTTTCTGATGGCGAACATGATTCAGGCAACCATTGGGAAGCAGTTTTGTTTGCTGGAAAGAACAAACTCCAAAACCTCACGCTTGTAATTGACAGGAACAACATACAGATTGACGGCTACACTGAAAACATCATGCCCCTTGAGCCTTTAGCTGACAAGTACAGGGCATTCAACTGGCACGTGATTGAGATAGACGGCCACAACATGAGGCAGATTATAGACTCAGTTAACGAGGCAAAGGCGATTTACGAAAAGCCAACCGCAATCATCGCCCATGTGATACCAGGCAAAGGCATTTCATTCATGGAAAACCTGCCAGAGTGGCACGGAAAGCCCCCAAACGCTGAAGAGGCAAAAAGGGCTCTGCATGAGCTTAGAACGCTTGGAGGAAAGATAAAAAGTGAGCATGAATAAAAAAGCATACCTGTCAGAGAAGCTATTTACCGCAGAAATTCAACAAGTGCCAACTAGAAACGGCTATGGCGAAGGCCTTGTAGAGGCAGGAAAGCAAGATGAACGAGTAGTTGCCTTGTGCGCTGACTTGACAGAGTCAACAAGGACTGAAGCCTTTGCAAAGGCGTTCCCAAAAAGGTTTGTGGAAATAGGGGTGGCTGAGCAGCTCCTTGCAACAGTTGCTTCAGGGATGGCAAACTATGGCAAGATACCGTTTATAGCATCGTATGCTGCATTCTCCCCCGGCAGGAACTGGGAGCAGCTAAGGACAACTGTTGCCTTGAATAACGTGCCGGTCAAGATAGCAGGCATGCACGCAGGCATCTCAGTCGGGCCGGACGGGGCAACGCACCAGGCATTGGAAGACATGGCAATTATGAGGACCATTCCAAACATGATAGTCATTGCGCCATGTGATGCAATAGAAGCAAGAAAGGCAACACTTGCAGTTGCAAAACTGCCAGGGCCAGCGTATATGCGCTTTGGCAGGGAAAAAGTGCCTGTCATAACAACTGAGAAGACACCCTTCAAGGTAGGAAAGGCCCAGGTTTTCAGGGAAGGAAGTGATGTAGCTGTAATCGCATGCGGCTCATTGGTGTATGAAGCATTGATAGCTGCAGAAAAGCTAAAAGGGGAATATGATGTAATGGTGATAGACGCCCACACAATAAAGCCACTAGACGTAAAAACGATAGTCGCGGCAGCCAAGAAGACAGGAGCTGTTGTGACGGCAGAAGAAGCACAGGTAACCGGTGGCTTGGGGGGAGCAGTGATGGAGGTTTTGGGAGAAAACATGGCTGTTCCGGTTGAAAGGGTAGGTGTGAGGGACAGGTTCGGCCAGTCCGGAGCCACAGACGAGCTTATGGACCTTTATGGCTTAAGAAGCACAAACATTATTGCGGCAATCAGAAAAGTTCTTAAAAGGAAAGACCGATAGGAAAGAGAAGATATATGTTCGACCTCATATCCATTGGTGACGCGACAGAAGACGTATTTCTGCAGATAAAAGAAGCTAGCGTGCACTGCGAGGAAGGCACTTCCAAATGCACGATATGCATGGACTTCGCAACCAAAATACCTGTTGACAGGGTGGACAAGCTCATAGGAGGGAATGCTGCAAACGTCGCTGTTGGCGCATCCAGGCTTGGAATGAAGAGCGCCTTTTACTGCGTGCTTGGCAAGGACGAGCAGGGCGAACTCATCAAAAAAATCATGATAAGGGACCATGTTTCTACAAAGTACATCCAGCTAAAAAAGAACACAAAGACAAACTACTCTGTTGTACTAAACTATAAAGCTGAGAGGACAATACTTGTCCATCACGAGCCAAGAAAGTACAGGCTGCCAAAACTTGACAAGGCAGAATGGGTATACTACACATCCATGGGCAAAGGCTTTGAAAATCTCCACAAGCCCATGCTGGGTTACCTCAAGAAATACAATGCCAAGCTGGGGTTCAACCCAGGAACGCACCAGTTCAGAAAAGGAGCAAAGTTCCTTTCCCCACTGCTGAAAAAAACTGATGTTGTCTTTCTCAACAAAGAAGAAACGCAGTTCCTGATGAAAACCAAGACAAATGACTTTAAAGCGCTGCTTAGAAAGCTCAAGGCAACAGGGCCAAAAATAGCGGTTGTTACAGACGGCCCGAACGGAAGCTACGCCTATGACGGAAATGAGTTCTACTTCCAGGACATATTTGACGTGCCAGTGATAGAACGAACTGGCTGCGGAGACAGCTACTCGGTTGGGTTTATAGCTGCCATGTTTCACGGCAACTCCTGGCAGGAAGCCATGAGGTGGGGAACATTAAATGCTGCTTCGGTTATTCAGAAAATCGGGCCAGAGGCAGGGTTGGCAAGGCTCGGCTGGATGAAAAAAACGCTCAAAGATCATCCAGAATTCAAGCCTGCGAAGTTCTAGCGTTGAAACATGAAAACATTAAGCAAAGGTGATTGAAAGATGAAGCCAAAGGTTTTTGTTACAATGGAAATACCCCAGTCAGGCATCAGCCTGCTGAAGCAGACCTGCCTTGTTACGGTGAGCAAGAAAAAAAGGGTGCTGACGAGAAAGGAGCTGCTGGCTGGTGTAAAAGGCACAGACGCGCTATTGTGCCTGTTAACTGATAAGATAGATGAGGATATAATGAAGGCCGCCAAGAACCTGAAAGTAATAGCCAACTATGCAGTTGGCTTTGACAACATTGACGTAAAGGCAGCGACAAAGCTCAAGATACCTGTTACAAACACACCAGGTGTCCTGACAGACGCTGTCGCAGACCATGCCTGTGCATTAATGCTAAGCATCGCAAGAAGAATAGTGGAATCTGACAAATTTGTAAGGGCAGGAAAGTACAAGGGCTGGGAGCCTATGCTGCTTCTTGGAGGAGACCTCAAAGGCAAAACCCTCGGCATACTTGGCCTGGGAAGGATTGGCTCGGCAGTTGCAGAGAGGATGGGCAAAGGCTTCGGAATGAAGATAGCATATTATGACCTTAACCGAAATGCTGAATTCGAAGCCAGCCTTGGCGCAACATACTTAACAGTGCCTGAACTGCTGCAGAATTCAGATTATGTTTCTGTCCATGTGCCCCTGCTTCCAACAACAAGGCATCTAATAAGCACAAAAGAGTTTGCAACAATGAAGAAAACAGCCTACCTCATAAACACGTCAAGGGGCCCTGTCATTGACGAGAAAGCACTGGCAGCTGCCCTGAAGAAAAAGCAGATAGCCGGGGCAGCTCTGGACGTTTTTGAAAACGAGCCCAAATTGGCTCCTGGCCTGGCAAAGCTTGACAACATAGTGCTAACCCCCCATACGGCATCAGCAACGATAGCAACAAGGTCCGCAATGTCAGAGATAGCAGCCCAAAACATCTTGGATGCCCTGGCCAGGCAAAAGCCCAGGAACACAGTCAACCTGGAAATCTACC
>ORMF010583632.1_pt1 | contig 18631 bp, 15 predicted proteins | sample 1779871 | NCBI WGS metagenome assembly ORMF01 (sample SAMEA104232316, study PRJEB22302) | groundwater metagenome | biome: forest; feature: aquifer; material: groundwater | place: USA | collected 2011-08-07 | depth 5.4 m | reverse complement strand
TCCTCGATGACGTGAGGCAGGTAGTTGACGATCGGGTAGATCTCGCGAAATCCCTGTCGCGCGAGTTGCTGGACGAGGATCTCGATGATCGGCGTGCCGCCGACCGGCAGCATCGGCTTGGGCAGGGGGGCGTTAGGTGGCCGCATCCGGGACCCTTGGCCGCCCGCCTGGATCACGACCGGTGCACTCTTTGGCGCGACGCGTTCGTGGTCGTAGAGAAGCTCGACTCCGGCGATGCGACCGTCGGCATCGAGCACCGGGAGCTGACGGACTCCCCGTGCGCGCATCGTGTCCAGGACGGTGCTCGCGGAGGCGCCCGTTCGTATCACGACGGGCGTCTTGCACATCGCTGCGCCCACGGGTGCATCGAGCGACGTGCCGCGCAACAGCGCTTTGCGGACGTCGACGTCGGTGAGGATTCCGGCGAGGCGGTGCGCATCGTCGCGCACCAACACGATGCCGAGCTGGCCGCGATCGAGGATCTCGATCGCGCGGCGGATCGCGTGGTCCTGGTCGATCGTGATGGTGGAGGCGTCCCGCATGTGGCGATGGTATCGTATCAACACAAACGGGCTCGTCGAGCCGGCGCACGGGACGATCGGCGTGATCCGGGCTGGATGTCGCATACACCGACCGGGCGGCCATGCGGATCGAATATCGCGTTCATCGTGTGCGGATGCACCGGCAGTTCTACCAGAGCGGCGTATCGGCGGACGAGACGGCGTCGTTGTTCGATCGGTGCCCGGCGTGCACCGGCGACCTCCTCGAGCTCGTGCGCCTGGTCGACGCGAAGAGCCGTCCGGTGCTCGTGCGGTCGATCTGTGGTCGATGCCATCTCGTCGTCCTGGCGCGCGGGCCGACCCGAGCCTGGATCGACCGTTACTACCGGGAGAAGTGGGACCACCTGCCCGGCAACGCGGCGGTGCACGACCGCTCCACCAACGACGCGCCCCTTCGGGCGTTCGAGCGACATTGTCCCGGGGCTTCGCGTGCGGCGAGCCGCGTGCTCGACATCGGAGCGGGCTACGGCATGGCGCTGCGCTCGTTCCGCGATGCCGGCTTCACGCGCCTGTTCGCCGTCGAGCAGTCCGCCCGCCGCGCCGCTCACGTGTCCGGCACTCTCGGGATCCCCACGGCCACCTGCGGGATCGAGGATCTGCCGGGCAGCGCGTTGCTCGAGCGCGACGGACCGTTCGAGTTCGTCTACCTCTGGCACGTGTTCGAGCACCTGGTCGACCCGGCGCGCGCCCTCGCCGTGCTGGCGACGGCGGTCGCACCGGGCGGGCTACTGATGCTGGCGGTGCCGAATTTCTTCCGCGAGTCGACGATCCACCTCGGCCACGACGTCCATCACGTGTGCTCGTACACGGCTGCCAGTCTGTGCCGGCTCGTCGCCGATGCGGGCTTCGAACGCCTCGAGTTGGACGAACGGGCGGCGTGCTCCGGATTCGTCCTGGTGGCGCGCCGCGGCGCGGGTGCCTCCGCGCCAATTCCGCCGGCACCCACGCGACGCGACGTCATCGCCAAGGTGGCTCGCGATCTCGATCTGTACTACGGCTACGCGGAGTGGAACGCGGGCCGCCCGTTCTGCCATCGACTGTCCCTCGACGAGCTCCAGAACGGGCGCGTCGTCGACCAGTCCTTCGCTCCTCGGCGGCGGCAGAGGATCGCGCGCTGGCTCACGGGCGGCGCCCCCGGCTACTCGATCGACCTCAGCTTCGCGCAGTACGACCCGAACGTTCACGAGTACCTGCATCGGTGCACGGCCGTTGCGTTCGATCCGTCGACTCCGGACCCCGAGGTGCTTGCGATCGATCTGCGCTACGACGCGCCGTCGGTCCCGATCTGGCTCAAGTGAGCGATGGCGGTGGCCGGCGCATCGGGTCGGTCCCAGTAGCTGTTCGGCTTGGCGAGGTACGGTCGATCGGCGGACGGGCAGGGCGCGAGCTCGAAGGTGAGCAGGTCGCGGTGCGAGCGCTTGGGCCAGATCGCCCGATGGATCGCATTCGCACAGAAGAAGGCGACACTGCCTCGCGCGCCCTCCGCGACCACGTAACGGCGCGGGTCGTCCAGGTCCGCCTGGATGGTGGGTCCCACGGACCGGCGGTCGGCGAAGCCGCGGCGCTTGAGATCTCGCGTGCTCGGCCACGTGTGGACCTGCATCGCGCCGTTCTCGATCGTCGTGTCGGTTAGATAGACGAACAACTTGAGGCAGCAGTCGGGGTGCTCGTCCGAGTGCCACAACCACGACGAGCGCGGTGCATCGCCGCTGGGCTCGGTCCGGTAGACATAGGCACTCGCCACGGCGAAGTCGGACCGAAGCGAGTGCGCGACGGCTGCACCGATCCACGTGTCGAGCACGGGGCGCACGAGGTCGAACTCCGTGGGGCTCAGGTAGTACCGCGTGAGCGCGTCGAACTTGGGGACGCGGTTGGCCGGATCGTCGAGCCGCGCATCGAGCATCGCGCGGATCGGCTCGAGCGCGGCGACGACCTCCGGCGTGGGAGGGGCCAGATGGAAGCCTGCTCCCTGGATTGCGAGCGCCACGTCGCGGCTGCGCTCCGTCGGAGCCGCGGGATGTCTCGACGCGTAGGCCTCCTGACAGCGCCGATGGTAGCGCGCGTACCCGAGGTTCCGGATGATCCCGGCCGAGTTGTCGAAGCCGAGCGCATAGTGAAGCCGTCGCTGCGCGCCGTGGAGCAGTGCCTTGAGCATGGTGCGACTATCCCTTGCCGGTCGTGTCGCGGCAAGTCCGGAACGCCTCGGCGTAGCGTCTCGCGATCACGTCCGTCGTGTACGGGGTCATTGCCGCCCGTGTCGCCGCGGACCATCGGTCGAGCACGGTAGGGTCGCTTCGCACCTCGGCGAGTGCGGCCGGCCAGCCATCCACGTCGTCTACCAGCCGACCCGTGACGCCGTCGAGCACGACCTCCTCGTACGAGGGCACGCGCGATGCGAGCACGGGGACTCCTTGGGCGAGGAACACGCCGACCTTGAAGTGGCTGTGCCCGCGGTTGTACGGAGAGTCGACGGGCCGAGGCGCGAAGCAGAAGTCGCCGCCGAGGAGCGTTCGCGGTGCCGTGCGCCATCGCCACCGCACGAACGTGAACGGATACGGGAGCGTGGGCCGGCGGTCCGACACGATCGTGAGCGGGATCTCGGCCGCGGCCAGCGCCGGCAGGGCGCCGGCGAGCTCGCCGGCTTTGACGGCGACGCCGCACCAGATCGCTCGCGGCGGGCTTCCGGCGCGGACGGGTGGGCGGCGATGCCGGAAGTGCGCCGGGTCGATCGAGTCGGCCAGGTACAGCACGTTGGGATGGTGCGCTCGGGCCCGTTCCGCGATGAAGGTCGACGCCGTGGTCACCATGTCGGCGAGCGCGCACAGTCGGAGGCAGCGCTCGACCTGGGCGGGCGTGACCCCGTACCCCTCGGGTGTCAGCGGCGTGGCGTCGAAGTAGGCGACGCAGAGGTCGACCACCACCGTTGCCCCGCGCGCCCGCGCGGCTCGGGCGATCTCGAGCGCAAGGTCGTCGAGCCGCCGTACGAGGACGGCGACGTCGCCTCGCGGTCGCCTGGGATTCAGCTCGGACGTGATTCCGTGGGCGCGCAGATACGGGAGGAGCTGAAGGCAGCGGATCCACACGGACGCTGGCATGGCGTCATAGCGCGTGAGCCGAGGGAACCGCACCGGGACGAACCAGCTCACCCGCATGGCGAGCGACGGCTACACGAGGTCGTCGGCCAGGCTCTCGCCGGGGGCGGCGCCGGGTACGACGCGCGGCGGGGACGCCGCGTTCGTGATCGTTGCGCCCCACACGGTCTTCCCGTCGGAGGTCTGGTGCGGCTGGTGCCCCCACTTGAGGCAGCTCTTGCACAGCGCGGGCTCTTCGTCGGGACGACGGTAGGCGTTGTCGATGCGCCGGCGCAGGTCGATGTACTTGGGTCCGTCCCAGACCTCTCGCAAAGTCTGCGTCCCCAGATTCCCCATGATCTCCATACCGGTGTGGTCGTAGCAGCAGGGCACCACGTCCCCGTTGTAGTACACGAAGATCGCCCGGTAGATGTCCGTGCACGGCTTGAGGTGCAGCTCGCGTTGATATCGCGGATCTTTCGGCACGAGCGCGGGGTCCGTCACGGCAAACGACTTCACGAAGAACGGGATTCCGATCTCCGTGGCGATGCGGCGGCCCACGTCGATCTCGTGCTCGTTGTTCGAGAGCGCGATCCACTGCCACTCGAGCTGCATCGACGAGCCTCGCTCGGCGACCCGCTTGACCATCATCGCCATGTTCTCGCGCACGCGCTCGAACTGGCCACCCACGCGGTTGAGCGCGTACACGGGCTGGGTCGCGCCGTCCACCGAGAAGCGGAGTTGGTCGAGGCCGGCGTCGATCAGCCGATCGGCGATCTTCTCGGTGAGAGGCAGCCCATTCGTGAACATCTGCGTGAACAGGCCACGCTTCTTGGCCAGGGCCACCATCTCGTGCAGTTGCTTGTGGAGCAACGGCTCGCCCTGGAAGTGCAATTGCAGCGTCGTGATGCCGAAGGCCGAGGCCGACGTCACGATCTTCTCGAACAGGGGCATCTCCATCGTGCCCAGGCCGCGGGGCAGGAGGTCGTGCTCCGTCGAGGGAAGGCTGTTCTGGAGCCCGACCAGGCAGAACGGGCAGTTGAGGTTGCAACGGCTGGTCGGCTCGACCGACAGCGTCCGTGGGCGGCGATGCCCCGTGAGCCGGTCGGTGAGGCGCTGCACGGACTTCTTGATCCGACCAAGCTTGCTCATGGCACGTCCAGGCGGGTGGTTCGCGGAGGCGAAGTATACCCAACGGGCGCCCCGCGGGGGTCGATCAACCCTTCACTCTCTTACCGGTGCGATCCATCTCGGTGCGCGAGGTACCAGTCGATCGTGAGCGCGAGCCCCGCGTCGAATCCGGTTCGCGCGACGAACCCGAACCGCTCTCGCGCGCGCGAGACATCCAGGCAGCGCCGCGGCTGTCCGTTCGGCTTGGTCGTGTCCCACCGGATCCGGCCCGCGTAGCCCGTGGCGTGAGCGATTCGCCCGGCGAGCTCGCGGATCGGGATCTCGACGCCGCTCCCCAGATTCACCGGCTCGAGGTCGTCGTACCGCGCGGTCGCGAGGCAGATGGCCTCCGCGCAGTCGCCCACGTACAGGAACTCCCGCGTGGGGGACCCGTCACCCCACAGCACGATCTCGGGGTCGCCCCGTTCGCGCGCCTCGACGCACTTGCGGATCATCGCCGGGATCACGTGCGAGCGCTGGAGGTCGAAGTCGTCGCCCGGCCCGTAGAGGTTGACGGGCAGCAGGTAGATCGCGCGAAATCCGTACTGCGCGCGGTATGCCTGAGCCTGGACGAGCAGCATCTTCTTCGCCAGGCCATAGGGCGCGTTCGTCTCCTCGGGGTAACCGTCCCACAACGACGCCTCGCGGAACGGCACGGGCGTGTGCTTCGGGTACGCGCAGATCGTCCCCCCGGCGACGAACTTCGCCACGCCGTGGAGGCGCGAGGCCTCCATCAGGAGCGCGCCCATCAGCAGGTTGGCATAGAAGAATCGCCCGGGCTGTGCGCGGTTCGCCTCGATCCCGCCGACCTCGGCGGCGAGGTGGATCACCACGTCCGGACGCTCGCGGGCGAGCATCGCGTCCACCTGGTCTTGGCGCAGTAGGTCGCACTCCGCGCGTGTCGGGGCGATGACCTGGCAGCGGCTCCGCGCGGCGAGCGCGGCCCGCACGTGGCTTCCGAGGAAGCCCGCGCCGCCGGTCACCAGCACCTTCCGCCCTGTGAGCTCGGTCAAGGTCTCGTTCACGCCGGGATGATCGGGCATGCGCACGGGGATGTCTACTCTCCGGCCGAAGGGTCCGAGCGAGCGGCACGTGCGGGGGATAGAATCGACTGGCGCGCGCACGTGCTGCTCGGGGGTCGGCCTTGCGACCGGTTCGCGTCGGTCGTCGCCTCGAACGCGCCGGCCGTGTAGTCGCGCAGGGAAGCCCGCCGTGCGTTCGATGCGCCTCGTCCTGTTCTCCACGCTCGGCACCGGCCTCGCCGACTGGCAGCGTACGGGCACCCTGGCGCGCGAGCTCGAGCTGTACCGCCGGGTGGCTCCCAGCGTGGCCGAGGTCGTGCTCGTCACGTATGGCGAAGCCACCGAGGAGCGGCGACTCTTGGCTCAGGCCGCGCCGGAGCTGGGGCTCCTTGCCGTGCCGCGCGGCGCGGCCGCCGCGCGATCGCTCGTTCTCGGGCGCCGCCTTCCCGCGGGGTGCGCGATCCTCAAGACCAACCAAATGCGAGGCGCGTGGGCCGCCGTCCGCGCGCGCCGGCCGGGTGATCGCGTGTATGTGCGGACCGGGTACACGTGGTCCTGGACGGCCCGCCGGATGCGCTCTCCCTGGCACCGTGCGCTCCGCGGCATCGAGCGCTGGACCCTCGCGCGCGCGGACCTCGCGAGCGTGACGAGCGACGCCCAGCGCCGCTACCTGCGCCACACGGGCGTGTGTCGGAGCGCGCGGCTCGTCGTGGCCCCGAATCACGTCGACCTCGACACCTTCGCGCCGCGCCCACGCCGAGCCGAGCGCGACATCGTCGTCGTCGGTCGCCTGTCGAGCGAGAAGCGTCCCGCTCTCGTGCTCGCGGCCGCGGCGCGCGGCGGGTATCGCGCGACGTTCGCCGGAGCGGGACCGCTTGCCGCGCCGCTGGAACAGCACGCCCGCCGCATCGGTGTGGACGCTCATTTCCTGGGCGCCGTGCCGAACGGAGAGCTCCCGGAGCTGTTCGCACGGCACCACCTCTTCGTGCAGGCCTCGGCGTTCGAGAACATGCCGAAGTCGCTCGTCGAGGCCATGGCGAGCGGGATCCCCGTGGTTGCCTGTCGCGCGCCGGGTGTGAGCGAGCTCGTGGAGCCCGGGTGCGGGGCGCTGGCGGACGGGACGGCGGTGGGCCTCGCCAACCAGATCGCGGCCGCCCTCGCCGATCCTGCCGCCGCGGCGGCGCGGGCTGCAAGGGCGCGCGCGATGGTCGTCGAGCGGTTCTCGCTCGACGCGGCAGTGGCGCGCGAGCTTGCGCTGTACGCGCGCCTGTCCGGAGGCGAAGCGTGCCCTTCGTGAGCGTGCTCATGGCGGTGCGCGACGACGCCGCGCGCGTGCGGGCGAGTGCCCGGTCGATCCTCCATGGTACGTGGACGGACCTCGAGCTCGTGGTGGTGGACGACGGCTCGCGCGACGGCACGCCCGCGGCGCTCGCCGAGCTGGGGCGCGAGGACGCTCGCGTGGTCGTGCTCACCGTGGCGGCGGGAGGCCTCACCGCCGCGTTGACCGAAGGCGTCAAACGCTGCTCGGGAGCGATCCTCGCGCGCCAGGATGCGGGCGACTTGTCGCACCCCGCCCGGCTCGCGCGGCAGGTCGCCCTCCTGCGCGCGGACCCCGCGCTCGTGGCCGTGGGCTCCGCGTTTGCGGCGATCGACGAGGCGGGGCGGGCGCTCGCCACGAACACGCCACCTGCACGGGTCGGCGCGCGTGAGCTGGCGGTTCGGAATCCGTTCGCGCATGGCTCGCTCGTGATGCAGCGATCCGCGTTCGACCAGGTCGGTGGCTACCGCGCCGTGTTCCGCCGCGCGCAGGACTACGACCTGCTCCTACGGCTCGCGGAGCTCGGCCCCCTCGGCGCCGCGCCGGACGTCCTGTACGCGTGGCGCCAGGAGGGCCGCGGCGTGACGGCTCGCCATGCGGCCGAGCAGGCGGGTTACGCCGCGCTCGCTCGCGCCAGCGCCCGCGCGCGCGCCCGCGGGACGCCCGATCCCGCTGCGAGCGAGGTCGAGGCGGCCGAGGTGGTCCGATGCGCCGGGACGGCCCTGTGCGCGCGGCGCCGTGCCGTGGCGTATCGGCTCCGGTGCGCCGCGCAGGATCGCCTCGCCGCGGGTCGCCTGGCCTCGGCGCGAGTCCTCGCGCTGGCCGCGCTCGGCTTTGCGCCCGAGTCGCCGCGCGGGTGGTATGCGGCGGCCCGCGCGCTCATCGGCCGACCGCCGCCTCCGTTCGCGTTCGAGGACCTCGCGTGAGGCGCTACCACGATCGCCGTGGCCGCCGCCTGGTCTACGCGGGCGCGCCCCCCGACGCGGCGTTCTGGGACGCGCAGTGGTCGCGCGAGGCGGCCGACCTCGCGCGGACGCTCGCCCGTGCGCGCACTCGCGCGAGCTTCGTCACGCGCGCCACGGCCCGGTACGTCGCTCCGGGCGATGGCTCGATCCTCGAGGCCGGCTGCGGGTGGGGGCAGTTCCTGGTCGCCCTTCGCGCTCGCGGCTACCGCGCGATCGGCATGGACTTCGCTCGCGCGACCTTGGCCGCGCTCGCGGCGCACGAGCGCGCGCTCCCGCTGGTGGGAGGAGACGTGCGCCGCCTGCCGTTCGCCGACGGGGCGTTCGCGGGCGTGTGGTCGCTCGGCGTGATCGAGCACTTCCCGGCGGGGAAGGCGCGTGCGACCGTGATCGCGGAGATGGCGCGCGTTCTGCGCCCCGGTGGAGTGCTGTTCCTCACCTGCCCGCGCTTCTCGCCGTTGCGCAAGGCGCGGGCGCTCCTCGGCGGCTATCCGCCGTTGGTGGGGGACCTGCCCGCCGACTTCTACCAGGACGCGCTCGATCCGCGACGGTTGGCGCGGGACGTGGCCCGCCACGGGTTCACGCTCGTGGAGCGGGGGAGCCTCGATGGCCTGAAGGGGCTCAAGGACGAGCTGCCCCCGCTGCTCGCGCGGCCGCTCCAGGTCGTGTATCGGCATCCGTCGCTCGCGGCGCGGCTCGTTCGCGCGGCGCTCGGCGTCGCGCTCGCGCCGCCGTGCGGGCACGCGGCCCTGCTGGTGTTCCGCCGCGCGCGCGCGGTCAGACGAGCTTGAGCCGGCGCAGCGCCAACAGGCTCATGCGCAGGAGCAGGAACCCGTCGCGGAACCGCCGGATGTTGGTCTCCCCGTAGCGGCGCGCGGCGTAGCGCACGGGCAGCTCCCGGATGCGGAGCGAGAGCTTGCTCGCGCCGAACAAGAGGTCGAAGTCGCCGAACGGGTCGAGCCCGCCGAAGTAGTGCCGCCCCCGCGCGAGGCGTTCGTAGTCGGTGCGGGCGAGGACCTTCGTGCCGCACAGCGTGTCCTTGATCGGCTGGTCCAACAGCGCGCTGAACACCCGCGCGAAGAACTTGTTGCCGAGGATGTTCAAGAACCGCATCGCCTCGTCGTCCATCGGGTAGACGAGGCGCGAGCCGTTCACGAACTCGGCGTCGCCCGACGCGAGCACGCGCAGGAACTCCGGACAGGACTCGGGCGGGACCGTGAGATCCGCGTCCAGGATCATGAGCACGTCGCCCGTTGCCTGCGCGAAGCCCATGCGCACGGCGTCGCCCTTGCCCTTGCCCGTCTGCCGCATCGCGCTGACCGCGAGGTCGGTGCGCCCCGGGTGTGCGACGGCGTCCTGGACCCGGTCCCAGGTGTCGTCGCGCGAATGCCCCTCCACGAAGATCAGCTCGGTGCGGCGGCCCATCGCCGGCACGCGGCGGACGATCTCGGCGATGTGCCCGGCCTCGTTGCGGCACGGGACGACGACCGTCACCGCCAGGTCGGCCTCGTTGGCCCAGCGGCCGCGCGGGCGAGCGACGATCCAGTTCACGAGGCACCCGAGGCGGAACACCGGAAGGCGGTACAGCACGCGGTTGGCCAGCCACGCGAGCCCCGGAATGGCGACCGGCAGGAGCGTGCCGGTATCGCGCTTGACCACCTCGTAGCCCGCGAGCTCGAGCAGGTTCTGGAGATCCTCGGCCGTGACCCAGTTCATCCGCGGGTGCGGGGGGGGCAGCCCGAGCCGCGCCAACAGCCACAACAGCGGCTGCCACACGCGGCTGTGGAAGTTGAACACGAGCCGTGTGCGCGGGTGCGTGAGGGGCAGCACGATGCGCAGCACGCGCGCGATGTCGTGGAGGAAGACCGTGACGTCGGAGAACACGATGTAGTCGAACGGCCCCTCGAGCTCGCCCACGGACTCGGCGGGCATCTCGTGAAGGGTGAGCTCGGGCCAGCGACGGCGCGCGATCTCGAGCATCTCCGGGCTCAGATCGATGCCGACCGCGCGTCGGGCCTCGAGCGCCGCGAGGAGGTCGCCCGATCCGACGCCGATCTCGAGCACGCGCGCGCCGGGCTCCACGTAGAAGCGAGTGCGGCGCACGATCTCCTTGAGGTAGCCGCCCCGCAAGAACCGGCGCCGCCCGAAGGCCGCCGCGTACTGGCGGTAGGAATCCCGGATCCGGGCGTGGGCGGAGGCCAAACTGTCGTTCGGCGCACCGCCCTCGCCCAGGACGATGGGGCGCGGGGCGTCGGCGGTCGCGAGGGGGCTCGGCACGTCGCTCACGGTCGAGAGGCTCCATGAAAGCCCAATCGCCTCGCGTGCGATCCGCGCGGTGCGCCGCGCTTCTCGATGACGACGCGCATGAACATCCCGCACCACGGGTGCAGCGGTTCCGCCAGGTCCTCGATCGCCCGCACGGCCTCCCACGCGCGGCCGGGCACGAGCTGGGGCAAGGTCAGGCCACCGCTCAGGAGGTAGGCGATCGGGAAGGTCTCGCGGACGCGCACGACCTCGAGCGCGGGAAAGTCCCGCTCGAAGCGCCGCCGGTCGCGGACGAACACGATCCACGGCAAGGCGCCGTTGGCCATCGACAGAGGGCCGCCGGCGGGCAACGACCACTCGGGCGCGGCGGGCTCGAACGGCTCGTGGTGGAAGTGGCGGTAGATGAACCGCGACCACAGGGTGTTTGCGGGCTCCTGCATTGCGATGCGGCCGCCCGGGGCGAGCGCGCGTTGGGCCTCGGCCAGGAATCGCGCGACGTCGGGGATGTGGTGAAACGCGTCGAACAGGTAGATGGCCGCGAGCGTGCCGTCGGCGTAGGGGAGGGCGCGGGCGTCGATCGTGCGGTCGAGGCCCTGGACGGGCATCACGTCGGAGGTGACGACCTGGGGGAGGTAATCCTTGAAGAAGCCGCCTCCGCTGCCGAGCTCGAGCTCCGTGCCCGCGGGCACGCCCGTGCGCGCCGCCAGGAAGAACCGGTAGGTCTCGTCGTAGAAGCGCCGGAGGAAGGGCTTCTCGCGGATCAGGCGGGCATGGCGCTCCGTCGTCCGCGGATCGTCGAGGTCGCCCGCGTCGTGCGCGACGCGGGCCCTGAGCCAGCCCAGCCCCATCGTGCTCACGCGCCGCGCGCTACCTCGCGGATTCCCGGAGCACGGGCTCCGCACCGACGGCGGCGGGCACCATCGCGAGCTCGGCGCCGGCGGTCCGCGAGACGGCGGCCGCGTGGCTGCTCGCCAGGCGCTTCCAGCGCCGGCGCGTGAACAGCCGGTCGTTGAACCACTTGGCGTAGCGCGTCTCCTCGACCCCGGTGAACAGCGTGCGCAGCAGCACGCGCGCCACGCGGAATGGCCGGAGCACGAACGAGAGGATGTAGAAGTTCCAGAACAGGTAGATCATCCACCGATACAGCTGGCGGGTGGTGAGCGCATCGGCGTACGACGGCGCGTCCTGGGTATAGAAGTCCATCGGCGACTCGAAGAACTTGTCGTCGAGCTCGATCTTGCCCTCGCGCTGGAGTCGATAGAACAGCGCCGATCCGGGGTACGGCACGAACTTGGTCACGGCGACGTCGTGGATCCCGAGCCACGCCATCTTGCGGACGAGCTTGAGCGAATCGCGGATGCTCTCCTCGGTCTCGTCGGGGAAGCCGATGATGATGAAGCACGAGAGCTTGAGCCCGCGGCGGACCGCGATCCGCATGCTGTCGAGCATCTTGTCGAGCTTCACCTTCTTCTTGACGACCTTGAGCATCGCCTCCGAGCCGCTCTCCGGGGCGAAGGCCAGCGCGCGACACCCGGAGCGGTAGAGCAGGTCCGCGACCTCCTCGTCGAACACCTCCGAGCGCGTGCCGGACGGCATCTGCCACGTGATCTGGAGGTTCCGGCGGATGAGCTCCTGGCAGAAGGCCACGACCCACGGGCGCTTGATGATCGCGGTGAGGTCTTGGAAATCGAAGTTCGTGACCTGGTAGCGCGCGACGTAGTCCTCGATCTCGTCGGCGACCTTGATCGGGTCGCGCGGGACCCAGCGCTGGGTCCACATGAACGGGCTCGAGCAGAACGTGCACTCGTACGGGCAGCCGCGCGTGGCCAAGAGCGGCATCGAGCGCCCGAGATTGACGCCGTTGTTCTGGTGGTTGTCGATGTAGGCGCGGATCGGAAACCGCTCCCAGTCCGGGGGCGCGATCGCGTCGACGTCCTTCTGTCGCGGCGAGAGGCCGCCATTCACGTAGGTGTCGCCGTCGAGCCACGCGATGCCCTTGAGCCCGGAGAGGGGAAGGCCGGCGCGATGGGCGCGGATGAGCTCGACGAACGTCTCCTCGCCCTCGCCGAGCACGACCACGTCGAACGGGCCCGTTCGCAGGGCGTTCTCCGGCACCGCGGTGCCGTGCTCGCCGCCCAGCACCATGAGCGCATCGGGAAACCGAGCGCGAATCGCCCGGGCAAGCATCGCGGTGAGCGGCCACAGCGTGCTGAACATGCACGAGACGCCGATGATGTCGCAGCCCGCGGGCACCCTGAGCGCGGCCTCCTCGATCGACAACCCCTGGATCAGGAAGTCGTCGCGACCCGGGTACGGATGAACCGTGGTCAGGGACTCGCCCGTGGCGTCGACCACCACGTGCTCGAGCCCGCGCTCGCGCAGAGCTGCCGAGATGTACGCCAACCCCAGGGGCGGGTTCGGGACGTGCATCTGCAGGCCGGAGAAGCTCTTCGTGCCCGGCGGATTGACGAGGGCGATCATGGGAGGGCCTCGAGTCGTGGCCGTGGCGCGTGGCCGGACGAACGTGCGGGCCGTATTGTAGACGCCACCGGGGCGCGGGGCCAATGGAACACCGCTCGCGTCTCGGCTGGACTGGCGCCGTCTGGGGGACCGCGTCGCCGCGAGGGAGACTCGGATGGATCGTCCGCGACCGCAGGTGGTGATCGTCGGCGCCGGCTTCGGTGGCCTCAACGCCGCGCGAGCCCTCGCGCGCGCGGCGGTCGACGTGGTCGTGGTCGATCGCGCGAACCATCACCCGTTCCAGCCGCTCCTGTACCAGGTCGCCACGGCGGCCCTCAACCCCAGCGACATCGCGGCCCCGATCCGCCGCATCCTCCGGCACCAGCGCAACGCCACGGTGTTGCTGGCCGGAGGCACGGCGATCGATCCCGTCGCGCGGACGCTGACGATGGACTCGGGCGCCGTGCTGCCCTACGACTACCTCGTCCTCGCGACGGGCGCGACCCACTCGTACTTCGGGCGCGACGACTGGGCCGCGCACGCGCCCGGGCTCAAGACGCTGGAGGACGCGCTCGAGATCCGGTCGCGCGTGCTCTCTGCCTACGAGGCGGCCGAGCGCGAAGCCGACCCCGCGCAGCGCGACGCCTGGCTCACCTTCGCGGTGGTGGGCGGCGGCCCGACGGGCGTCGAGCTCGCCGGCGCGCTGGCCGAGATCGCGCGGCACGCGCTCGCCAAGGACTTCCGACGCATCGATCCGGCGCGAGCGCGTGTCGTCCTCGTCGAGGCCACCGATCGGATCCTCGGAACGTTCACGCCCGACTTGGCCGGCGCGGCGGCGCGCGCGCTCGAGCGGCTCGGCGTCGTGGTGCGGACCGGGGCGCGCGTGACGGCGATCGACGACCGCGGCCTGACGGTGGGGGACGAGCGGATGCCGTGCCGCACCGTGCTGTGGGCTGCGGGGGTCCAGGCGTCGCCGCTCGCGCGGAGCCTCGGTGCGCCGCTCGATCGCGCGGGGCGCGTCGTCGTGGCACCGGACCTCGGCGTACCCGGCTGTCCGGGCGTGTTCGCCATCGGCGACGTTGCGGCGTTCGAGCAAGGCGGTCGCACGATTCCCGGCGTCGCGCCCGCCGCGATCCAGCAGGGCCGCCACGTCGGGGCGAACATCGCTCGCCTCGTGGCCGGCCGCGCCACCGAGCCGTTCCGTTACCGCGACAAGGGCGCGCTCGCCACGATCGGTCGCGCGTTCGGCATCGCCGACTTCGGAGCGATCAAGCTCGCGGGCTTCTTCGGCTGGGCGGCATGGTTGTTCGTGCACCTGCTGTTCCTGATCGGCTTCCGCAATCGCGTGCTCGTCCTGATCAGCTGGGCGTGGGCCTACGCCACCTACGATCGCGGCGCGCGGCTCATCACCGGCCGCGTCGGGGGCCGAGACCTCCCGCACGAGGACCCAGGCGCATGACCCCGCCACACTCCTCCGAGGTCGCCGCGCTCGCCGCGCGGCTCGTTGCCTGTCGCCCGGACCTCGCCCGCGTGCTGGGCGAGCCCGTGCATCGCCTCCTGTCTTCCGAGCGGGTGGCGGACGTCGCCGCGCGCTGGCTGGAGTGGCGCGCGTGCCGGCCCGAATGCCACCCGCCTCCGCACTTCGACGCCGAGATCACGCCGTCGCCCGCGGCGGTCGTCGAGGCGCTCCCCGTGCTTCCCGATGGCGCCGGTGAGCTGGCCGTGGTGCCGACGGGCGAGCTCGCGAGCGCCCTCGCGCGGGCCGGCTGGGTCCCGCTCCTCGCGTTGGCGGGCGTGCGGACGACACCGGCCAGCGTGGTGGACGGCACGGCGGTCCCGCCGGACGACGTGGACCTGCTCGCCGCGGCCGACCGGCCGGCGAGCGCGGACGGGCTCAGCGCCGCCGCCCGTGCGTTGGCCAAGCACGCCGCGCGCGCCGTCGTGGGCGGCTTCTGGGGTGTCGAGGCGGGCGGGGTAGCGGCGCGCAACGCGCGGGCGCGGGGAATCGTGGCGCGGATCCTCGCGTCGCGCACCTGGTGGAATGCGTTCGGGCACTACCGGCACGAGATCGTGGTCGAAGCCCGCGAGCCCGGGGGTCACGGCGTGCGCTGGTCGCGCGGCGGGGCCGAGCTCGTGGGCTTCCTCGATCCGTTCGATCCGCCGGGATCGAGCACGCTCGCTCAATCGGAGCCGGGGCCGGGGTCGAGCTCGTAGTAGCTGTGCGGCGTTCGCGCCGCCCACACGACGTACGCAACGGCCACGAGCACGGCGGCGATCGCCACGGGCTTGAACCACCGCTGCGGTACCACATAGCCCAGCATCAACATCGTGGGCGGCGTGGCCGGAAGCACCCAGCGCGGAAAGGCGATGAAGCCCCAGTTGATGCTGGCTCCGTTGAGGATCGCGAGCGGCACGAACGCGAGCGCGAACCACGCGCCCAGCACGCGCAAGGCCGCCGAGCGTCGGGCGTCCTTCAGCGCGAGCCCGGCGACGCCGAAGTAGAACACGAGGAGCGCGCCGACGTACACCTTGCGGATGCCGGCGAGCGTCGGGTCCGACAGGCCCGCGATCCACGCTCGTCCGGGCCAGTCGAGGTGGCTGCCGCCCCACAGGCGACCGTGGGTCTCGAAGTAGAGGAAGAAGTTCCCGAAGGCGAAGTGGAAGTACGTGCAGAGGGCGAGGACCGCGCCTGCGCCACTGGCGGCCGCGACACAGGCGTGCGCGAAGCGACGCCCGTCGCGATGGAGCAGGAACACCAGGCCGAACGGGACCACGAACACGCTGCCGAAGCGGCACAGGGTCGCGACGGCGAAGGCGAGCGCGGCCCATCCCGGGCGCGCGCATACGACGGCGTACACGTACGAGCACAACGCGGCGATCGTGAGGCCCTCGCTCATCGCCACCAGGCTGACGTCGAGCCACCGCACCGGCAGCACGCAGAACAGCACGGCCCCGCGCCATGCGGCCTCGCCGAGACCGAGGCGATAGCCGATCAGGTACGTGCACGCGACGGCGAGGGAGCTCGTGACGATCGAGATCGCCACGGCGGCCCATCCAGGCGGCACGAGCGCGCTCGCGAGCCAGATCGCGAACGGATAGCCCGGGAAGTGCATGAGCTGGTCCGTGCCGCGGTAGACCCACGGAAAGCTCGCCGCGATCTGGAGATTGCTCTGGCCGTCCTGGGTGTCGACGAGCGCGTCGATCCCGCCCCGGTCGGCGATGATCCAGGCCGCCAGCGCGAGCCGCGGGGCGAGCGCGAGGGCGAGCACGCACCACGCCCGCCGGCGGACGTCCGCGGGCAACGCCCCCTCGATGATCGACACCCCCTCGGCGACCGCGCTCATCGGTGACGCTGTAGCGCACGCGGACGCCGAGGGCAAGTGCCACCATCACTCTTGCCGAACAGGCAGGTTCGCCGACCTGAGGAAGTACGCGAGGTCGTCGCGGGCGTGCTGCGCGGTCGGGGCGCGCACCTCCGCGTACCCAAAGGCGACGCCCTGCTTGTGCGCGTCCAGGACGAAGTGCGCCGATTGCCGGTGCTCGGGCATCCACGGGTGGATGCGCAGCCGGAACTGGGTCTGGGCATCCGAGAGAGCGTACAGTCGCAGGGCCGTTTGGAGGTCGCGGTGGGCGATCCCGATGTGGTCCTTGCGAACGCTGTCGGAGACCTCGAAGAAGCGGTCGGTGTACACCCAGTAGAACTCGATCCGCCCGCGCAGGTTGTACGCGTCGGCGAGGTACGTCCACTCGAAGCCCTTCTTCTTGCCCCGGTCGATGCACCCCTCGAGCAGCATCCGACTGAGCCTGTCGAGGCGCTCGCGGCTCGTCCTGGGGTCCCAGATTTCGAGCTTCCTGAGCTCGTCGAGCACGCGCGAATACACGGTCAGGCAGTCGTCCGCGAGCCGGGCGCGGATCTCGTCCGCGGTCGGCGGGGGGGCCTTGCCCGAGTTCGGGTCGACCTGCGCCCCCTCCTGGATTCCCGGGCGGGGGCCGGACGTGATCTCCATGTTGAGCCGGTCCTGGTGCTGCACGCTCGACGCGTAGAACGCGCCGCTGCCGAGCGCAACGCACACGAGCACGCTCGCCGCCAGGCCCACGACGCGCGCCGGCACGCCGCCCGTGGCGCGGGTCGCGAGCGCGCGGTACGACCGGCCGGCGAGGGCCAGGTCCGCCAGGCTCGTCCGCGTGCGTGTGCTCGACGCCTCCCGCTCGCGCGCCAGGTCGCTCGCGGCGGCCTCGTTCATCGACGCCACGAGCTCCCGGTAGTTGGCGGGGCGTGGCCGACTCGTCGTCCGGCCGCTCGTCGCCCCCGTGCGCTCGGGGGACGGTGCCGTCGGCGCGGCGGTCGGCTCCGCGAACGCCGCCGCGCCGAGCGCGGAGGCGTAGTCCATCGCCACATGCGTGGACACCTCGCGCGGGAGCCCGGCGAGGACGCGTCCGAGCTCGGCCGCGTCCGCGAAGCGCTGCGCGGGGTCGGGCGCGATCATCCGGGCGATCGCATCCGCCGCCTCGGCCGGTACGCGTTGGTTGTGCTTGCGCAGGCCCGGGGCGCCGGCGGCGATGCGGAGGGCGGCCTCGTCCATCGCGTCGGCGCGATACGGCGCGGTGCCGGCGAGGAGGTGGTACGCGAGGCAGCCGAGCGCGAACACGTCCGCACGGGCGTCGCACGGCTGGCCCGCGAGCACCTCGGGGGCCAGGTACACGGGCATGAGCCGCGTCCAGGCCGCGCGCTCGAGCTCGAGCACGAGGGGCAGGCCCGGTCGCGCGAGCGTCGCGCGTTCCGGGGCGAGCAGCACCGTGCGAGGCCCGATCCGACCATGCACCGCACCGGCGGCGTGGAGGGCCGCGAGGCCGCTCGCGAGCTGGCGCAGGTGTGCGACCGTCGCCGCGTAGTCCTGCGGCTTCCGGCCGCGCAGCTTCTCGTTCGCGGGCTCGCCCGCGACGTACGCGAACGCGGCGTAGTAGCAGCCCTTCGACTTGCCGAACGAGCGGAGACGCTGGACGTGCGGGTGGTCCACGCGGGCGAGGGCCCGCATGCCGTCCACGAGCGCGCCGCGGATCGCCGGGTCTCGGGTGATCGTGGGGTCGAGCACGACGAGGTCGACGGCCTCGTCGCCCGATCCACCGCGAGCGATGTAGGCGTCGGCGAGCGCGTCGCGCTCGATGCGCTCCTCGACGGTGAGCTCCGCGTAGGTCGTACCGGAGCGCAGGTCGGGGCGGCCCGACGAGCGAGTGCTCGCAGCATGGGCGGTGCCGTTGGCGCGGGCCGGCTCGGCGACCGACGGGGGTGAGGTTAGGGCGGTGCTCATGGCTCCTCCGGGGTGGAACGGGGTCGGGCGAGGCAGTTTCGTGGGCGCGTCGGGCACGCCGCGCGCCGCGAGGGCGAGTCGGGCTGCGAGCGCACGGGCAATGCGGGCGCTGGTGGCCGGGGGAACGGTGGGCTCTCCGGCGCGGAGGCGCGCGGCGAACCCGCGCTCCTCGGCCTCGCACTGCGCGAGGACGGCGCGGCACGCCGCGCAGAGGTCGAGGTGGGCGCGGAGCGCGGACGCGCGGGCGGAGTCGCCGTCGTCCGCGGCGTCGGCGGCCTGGGCGGCCCAGACCGAGCGGTCGGGGCAGGGCATCATGCGTCACCTCCCAACAAGTCGCGCAGCTCGGCGCGCCCGCGCAGCAGCCGCTTCTTGACCGCCTCGCGCGACATGCCGACGAGGCGGCCCGTCTCGTCCCACGACAGCTCTTCGACGTAGCGCAGGACGAGGATCGAGCGCGTGAGCGGGTCGATCTCGTCCAGCGCTCGCGCCATCGC
>ORMF010357509.1_pt1 | contig 18636 bp, 16 predicted proteins | sample 1779871 | NCBI WGS metagenome assembly ORMF01 (sample SAMEA104232316, study PRJEB22302) | groundwater metagenome | biome: forest; feature: aquifer; material: groundwater | place: USA | collected 2011-08-07 | depth 5.4 m | reverse complement strand
GGCGCCGACCTGGCGACGGCGCTTCGCCTTCAGCGCAAAACGCTCGAGGAAAAGCGCCGTCAGCTCGATCAAGCCATCGCCGCGATCGCGCGGGCCGAGCGGGTGCTCGCCACACGCCGCGGGCCGGACTGGGGAGCGTTCGCCAAAATCATCGAGGCGATCCAAATGCAAACCAACACCGACTGGACCAAGCAATACTACAGCGACGAAGCGCAAAGACTCCTCGCCGAGCGCGGGAAGCTCTGGTCGCCCGAACTGCAGAAGCGCGTCGAAGAAGAGTGGGCGACCCTGTTCAAGGCCATCGAAGCCGCCGCCGCCGAGGGCGTCGATCCGGCCAGCGCACGCGCGCAGGCTCTGGCTGAACGTCACGCCAAGCTCATCGAAGCCTTCACCGGCGGCCACGCGGCCATCGAAGAAGGTCTCGGCAAACTTTGGGCTGACCAGGCAAACTGGACGCCCGAGAGGAAGAAGCAAGTCTTCGAGCCGTTTGCCGAACGTGGAATTGCGGCCACAAGAGACCCCGCGCCCAAGCTGCTCAGCGATCGGGCGGACGCCTTTCTCCAAAGGGCGCTAGCAGTGCGGGTGGGCAAGCAGTAGTTCCGGTGGGAGGGGGGTGTCCTCGCGAGTCGGACAGCACCCGCTGGTGAGCAAACTCCAATCGCGCGCCGCGGCCAGATCGAACACCGCGCGCGAAGCTCCCCTGGTTGAGCCGCTGGCGGCCACGAGGACGCTGCTGTCCAGGAATAGCTTCAAGCCTGCTTCAGCCTCTTGAGCCACTTCATCGCGGCCTCATCCTCGGCGATCCAACGCTTCATCTGGGCGACGGAGAAATCGCGCGGCTTCGGTGTCGGTGCCGGCTGGAGCAAAAGGCCGTCTTCACGGGCCTCTGCGATCACGAAGCTCTTGGCGTGCCCCTTCAGTCCAAGCTTCCGGCGCAACTTCGCCGGGAGCGAAAGCGTGCCTTTGGGATCAACGGCTAGCAGTGTCATGCGCGAACTTTGTGCTTCGATGACGCGGCTGTCAACACGCCGCGACTGAAAGTGACGTCCTGTGCTGGAATCGCGCCAGTCTCTGCGGCTTTGCCGGCGGCGCCATGAGTTGATCGGCCAACGGGATGGAAATGGCACAACCGTTGGCTCAAGGCATTTCCAAACTCGACAATCAGTCGCGAAAAAGATAAAAGCAGACCGTCTATGGCACTTACCGAGCTTTGGAAATCTGCTCAAAACGAGCTTCGCGAGAAGCATATTCAGCAGGTTATCGGTTTTGCTGGAGATGGAAGACTGCGTGACGGAGGAACCGCCTCCAAAGAGTTCCGCGACTTTCTCGCGCTCGTTCCTTCGAATGTTCTCTCTCGATACGCGGGTGAGTGCTTGAACGACAAGTTCGACGGTAGCGGCTTCGCGCTGCAAGACATCATCAACGAAGTCGGAAAGCGTCTCGGTTTCCGAGTCGAGCAGGGCCGGTACCGTGGAACGCCGGGCGAGATTGGCTTCGATGGTCTCTGGATTTCACCCGACAACAACGCTCTCGTCGTGGAAGTGAAAACCACCGATGCCTACCGCATTGACTTGGACACAATAGCCGCCTACCGGCGCAACCTTATCGCCGAACAACGCGTGAAGGCAGCAAACTGCTCCATCCTTGTGATCGTTGGTCGAAGCGACACGGGCGATCTTGAGGCTCAGGTTCGCGGTTCGCGTCACGCTTGGGATATTCGACTCATCAGCATCGACGGCTTGCTCCGCTTGATGCAACTCAAGGAGGAACTCGAAGACCCCAAGATCATGGAGAAGATCCGGCGGGTTCTTACGCCTCAAGAGTTCACAAAGGTGGACGGAATCATCGATCTGGTCTTTTCCACCGCTGAGGACGTGAAGAAGGAAGAGGAAATCGCCGAGGAGCCGGACGAGGAAAACGGCGATCAGCGTAAGCCCAAATTCGTCCCGGTGAATTTTCGCGATGCGTGCGCCGCCAGGGTTCAAGAACATCTGGCCCAACCTCTGGTTAAGCGTTCCTCGGCCGTCTATTCCTCGCCGGACGAAAGCGTATTGGTCATTTGCATCAACTCTCGGGAGTACAGGAAAGCAACGCATTCCGGCTACTGGTTCGCGTTTCATCCTCATCAGCGAGACCTGCTCCAATGCCACCTGCAGGCTTTCGTTGCACTCGGCTGCGCCTCGAAGGATTCGATCTTGCTCATTCCCGCTGTTGATTTCGTTCCGTGGCTCGAACGGTGCCACAAAACTGAACGGGCAGACCGTTTCTACTGGCACATCAGGGTAACGAAAGACAAGGCCGGTTACGTCTTGCGTGTCAAGAAGGGCACTGAGCCCGTTAGACTCACCAAGTACCTGCTCAAGTCGTAGTCGAATTAGCCCGTTTCTCCGCGTCGGCCATTGGATGGGCAGCACGGAGCCGATTGCGACCCCACGCCGCCGTCTTGTTACGTCTCGCCGACGTCAGTATTGGGCACCGCCGGGCCCGTCGTCAACGGCACGAACCGCCTGGCATGCCCAGCACCAGCGTGTTGCCCGCGTTTTGTGCAGCCGTGAGCGACTGCAGCAGGCGCAGGTTCATCAGGGCCAGGTTGCCACCGTGATTAACGAATGGCCTTCAGTAGGCGACGCGGATGAACCGGCGTCACCACTGGAAGGTCCGCTTCCTCGAAGACGAGCCGCAGCGGTGTCTCATCAATCCCCAGCAGATGATTGTCCGAAGTGACCAGCGCTGGAATTCGTGCGAGCGAACACTCGGCCAGAATGAATCCATCGTTGATCTCCTCGTCCGGCAATAGGCGGGCCAAGTGAAGCCTCGTGACAAAACGTTCCGCGATGGCGTATTCAACCTCGCCCAATTCCGGCAACGGCTGAATGTCCCAATGGCGCAAATGCGCCAGTGCTCGGGAGGCGAGGGCGCAAACGGAGGTGCGTGAAGCGTTCAGACTCTTCCACCGGAGTTCCACTGCTGCCGTCGGCGGCAGACGAAATCCGTAGCCGCGTTCCTTGAAGGTTTCTCTGAAGTCGTGAGCGGCGTCGAGTTCTTCCGCGAGATCGAGCACCAGATTAGTGTCGAGTGCCAGCAGTTTTAAGGGCGCGCTCGCCATAGACGGTCACCATGGCCTCGGCAAACAGGTTGCGGCGTTCCTCGCGAGAAAGTTTGTTCGTTTCCCGTCGCGCCTCGGCGGCGATGCGGCTGCCCTTCGTCTGAAGCGGATAGTCCGGGGACGGTCGAGGCGTGGACGACTTCGGTCTTTTCATGCTGCGGCGAAGTCTCGCATACCATGCAGATCTGTCAATGACCCTGCTGCTTCCGCGACTGTGCGGTCGCGACGTGAGCTGGCGGCAGGAATCGGGCGGCGCGGAAGCCGACTACCAACTCCGCGCCACCCTCTTTCTATGCTTCACTCGCCTCAGCAGGGCTTGCAGGTGTTGTCTGCGGCTTCAGTGGCACAAAACCACCGGGCATACCCAGCACCAGCGTGTTGCCCGCGTTCGGCGCCGCCGTGAGCGACTGGATGAGGCGCAGGTTCAGCAGGGCTGGGTTGCCTTCCAGCACACGGGCCGCGTTCGCGAGGTTGCGCAGGGATGCGCTTTCACCGCGAGCGCGTTCGAGTGCGGCCTGGCCTTCCTGCTTCGCCTTCAGCACGTCCGCAAAGGCGCGCTTCAGTTCGGCCGGGAACATCACGTCCTTCACTTCGACGGCGTGGACCTTGACGCCGATGTTCGTCGCTTCCGGTTGCACGCGCGCCAGAAGTTGTGCGCCGATTTCGAGCCGCTGAGTGAGCAGGGCTTCGACGGTGGCGCCGCTCACGACCGCGCGCAGAGCGAGCTGGGCGGCGTTGTAGAGGTCGCTCTGCCAGTTCTGCGTTCCGTGTGCGGCCTTGGCCGGATCCGTCACCTGGTAACTGACGAGCAGGCTGAGCTTCAGGCCGACGTTGTCCGCCGTGAGCACGTCCTGGCCCGCCACGAGCAGCGACGCCTTGCGCACATCCTGCGTGTCCAGCGTGAAGTGTCGGCCCCAGCGGATGTGTCGGCCCGCGCCCAGGACTTCCACGAACTTGCCCTTGTCGTAGAGCAGGCCCGCGTAGCCTTCCGGCACGAGGAACGCCCGGCGGAAGTTCTTGGTGACGGCGAAGGCAATCGCCGCACCTGTGATGGTGAGGGCGATGTTCAACAGGATTTCGTGGCTCATGGTTTCCTCCTTTCGTGGTGTAGCAGCCGAGCGGAGTCGGCTGGTTAATTCTTCAGGTTCAAAGTGGGTGAGTGAGTGAGTGAGTGAGAAAGCGGGAGAGATCGCCCCGCCGACCGCTGAGCTGCTCACTTTCTCGCTTTCTCACTTTCCCATTTTCGGTCCGGCAAGGCCTCAGAGCGGACTTACCTCCGCGGCTGCATGCTCAGCATGGAAGGCCCGGAGCAGCGGGTCACCGTCCGGCGGCGGGAGCGGCACTTGCGCTCGCTCGCAGGGCCGCCTTCGGGCTGCGCTTACGCGCGGACCCGCTGCTCCGAACCGCGTATGGGAGTCGAACCCATGGTTTCCGTTGGAGCGATTCTCAGTCGCGTTTTGAATCAGCCCATGCGCAGGACCGCTCCGGCCAACGGCCGGAGTGGCTGCTGGCCTGATCCAAATCTGTGTCAGCTCTCTTGCATTGGGCGAACTACCGGGTAGGCTTTCCGCATGGTTTCGGCAGATTTTGCAGAGATGGCGCTCGAGTTGCCGCCCGAGGAGCGCCTCGAATTGGCCCGCCGACTGGTCGAAAGCGTGGTGGTCCCCGCGTCCCTCAACGAAGCGGTCGCTGAAGGCATTCGGCGGATCGAGGATGTGGCCGCGGGGCGGATCACCCCTCTGGGAGAGGAACAATATCGTGCGCCCTCAAATGAGGGTGCTGTTCCACCCGGAGTTTCCAAAGGACATTCGGTGATTCGAAGCCGGTTACGCCGAGATTTCGATTGGTCTCTCGGCGCGCTTCCGACAGGAAATTGATCAAGCCGTGGATGCGATTAAGTCATCTCCTGGGGGCGCTGGACATTTTCTCAACCTTGGATCGTCGATCGTACCCGAACTGCGCCGAAGGAATCTGCGCGCTTTTCCTTTCCTCGTCCTGTACGGTGTTGCTGGCGACCGGCTGATTTCCGGCGCGGTCATTCCCAGCCGATCGGATCCTTTGACGTGTCTGGCGCGCTTTCGGGCAGAATCGCGTTAGGTGCGTCCTGCCAGCTAGCGGTCATCGCACCTCGCAAGGAGTGGCTCAGCCTGTCTCGACGATCTCGATCTTCAGCGTTTTTCCTAACGCCCTGGCGACGCGCTCCAAGGTGGACAGGCGCACGTCCTCGGTACGGTTTTCCAGGCGCGCGATGGCGGACTTTTTGGTCTTGGTGCGCCTGGCCAGAGCTTCCTGGGTCATGCCGGCTTGTTCGCGAGCTTGGCGCAGGAGCACGCCGATTTTGAATTCCTGATAACCGGCCTCGAAGTCCTTCGCGAACTCCAGGTCGGTGCGTTTGCGCTTCTCGATGTATGTCTCCAAGTCATCTTTCATGGCTTTGGCTTTCGGCTCAGATAGTCACGTTTGCGTTGTTCGGCGAGGGCGATCTCGCGGTCAGGCGTCTTCTGCGTTTTCTTGGCGAAAGCGTTTGTCAAAACGATGAGCTGGCCGGCGTCCCAGAAGCCGAGCAGTCGGAAAGCGTCGCCGCCGAAATCAGCCCGGACTTCCCAGATGTCCTGCGCGCCTTCCAGCTTTTTGAAATATTGCTGCGGCACGAGCGGCAGCTCCTTCACAAGGCGGAGCACTCAGGCGATCTTCTGGGACTGTTTCGGTCCCAGGCTGGCGAGGAAATCCTCCACCGGGCAGCCGCCGCTCGCCGTCCGGTAGAAGTAGATTCCGCGCACGAAAGAAGGTTAGCGCGAATGTGAACCGCTCGTCAACGAGCAGAACGGTTCGGGCGGAGGCCGTCGTATCGGCGCGGGATGAGGCAGCTAGTGGCGGACAAACTCCGCGACCACGACGGGCACCGTCGTGTCGAAGCCCACCACGTCCAACAGGCCGCGCTCATTCGGGTCGGCGAGCGTGAGCCGTTGCTGGTCATGGCCACAACGACGGCCTTCGCCTCCGGCACGAGCGCTTCGCGGTACGGACGCAGGGCCTGCGCCGGGTGGATTTCGTCCGCCCACCTTTCGCTGTCGGTGTAGGTGATGAACGCCGACACGTTGAGCTTCTCGCGGCGGGCCTACTTCATCGGCAACGCGCAGTCCGTGCCGCCCATCGGGATGCGCTCGATCTCCTTGAGCGCGTCGGCCAGGCACGGCCGCCGACCGAGTTCGGCGCCTGGGTCGAGCCGGGGATCGACTGCGACTGCGGCATGGCGCGGCGGTGGCAAGGGATGCGTAGTTGATGAGCATGGGAGTTCTGCTTTCGCTTTTGGCTCGTGACGTGTGACGAGGAGTTGCCTGCTCCCTCCGTCTGTGGCTATGCTTCCTGCGTGCGAGACAAGTGCTGGGTGAAATCGCGGATTGCCGCGCGGATTCTGTTCCGCGGGTGCCGCGGAGCGCTTCGCCCGCGCGACCGTCGTCTGGCACGCAGCTTGGCAGACGATCCGGCTGTAACCGACCGACTGATCGACCAGGCGCTCGCCAGCATTTGTGCCGAAAAGGGCCTGCCGCCCGATGAATACCACCGCATCCTTCGACGAATCCTGGCGACCGACGGTTAATTGGGACACGCCAGCCGGCCGGGTCATCGACCGGCTCGTGGACGCTCTGCCGCCAGAGCGCACGTGGAAAATCATCTTGTTCGGTTCGTCCCCGCTCCAACTGGCCTTGGATCCGACGTTTCTGAGCGCCGACATCGATATCATTGGTTCGGCTGAAGTTGAGGAGTTTTGCCGACGGGCAGGTCTGCTGAAAGGCCAGACGCCCCTTTACGTCGAGCCCTGCACCGCTTCGGCGTTCACCGTGAGCGCCGATTGGCTCGTGCGCGCCTGCGAAGTCCCGCGCCGGCATGCCACGTTTGTTCTGCCGCATCCCATCGACATCCTGGTGTCGAAAATCAAGCGGCTGGAAGAGAAAGACCTGAACGCCTTTCGTCTCGTGCGGACCAAGACGGGCCATCCGACGGAGGACGAACTGATGTGCGCGTTGCGCCGAGTGGTGGACATTTACCGACCGAGTTTCGATGAGGAATCGGCCGGCGACCCGCGGCACAACACGCAGGTGCTGTGGCGGGAACTTTTCGACAAAGCGATCGACGTCGGCCAACAGATCATCGCGCCGGCCCTCGAGGAGCGTCGGAAGAATTACGGCGCAGCCAGTCGCGGTCTCCAAGAGGCACTGCGCCGTCAGGGCGAGCCGCCCGCGTCGGAAACCTGATCGCTCGTTCCGCCAATCCCGGTGCCTCAAGAAGCGGTGGACCAGAATCGAACTGGGAGTGACGCGCTCTACCCACAGAGCTACTCCGGCACGTCGGCGCCGGAGGGCGGATTCGAACCGCCGACCACGCGCGTTACAGGCGATAACCCGATTCTGCGACCCGCCGCAAAGAAGGAAGGCTGAAGGCTAAACGGATGTGGCCTGAGCGCGGTTTCGGGATGCTTCAGCCTTCAGCCCTCAACCTTGAGCCTTCGGCGAACTGGGGTGACCAGCGGGATTTGCACCCGCACGAACGCCGTCACAGGGCGTGATGCTGCAGTTACATCATGGCCACCACGAAGGGACTCTTGATTTCTGATTTGCGATTTGCGATTTGCGATTTCGGCCAATGCCCGGTTCGGAGAGCAGGTCAGCGCCGCAGAAACGGCTTGCCTTTCAGCGCGGCGAGGCGCAAAAACTCTGCAGCGCGGCGAAAGAGCATCGCTTCAAGTACCGGGTTCGAGATCCTTTGTCCCGGGGCGTCAGAAGTGCCTCTGGCAGTCATCCCGCTTGCGGGAGCGCCGATCTCCTTATGCCTTCGCCGCGCTTTTTCCGGGTCCGGGAGCCGCAGCGCCGCTCTCGGAGCATCGAAGTGATCCGAACCCGTGAGAGCCACTCCCAACTACACCCGTCGGTCAGTCCTCGAACAGGCTGTCGATCTCGGATGGGTCTCCCACGGCGACAAGATAATCGTAGTTCCCTTCGCCGCAGCGTCGCTGAAGTTGCTGCAGGACGTAGTTGGCCCGCGCCTCCGTTTCGTAGGGGCCGCGGATGTAAAACGGTTTCCCCTTGTGGCCAAAAACAAAGTTCGTCGGGCAGGTCTCCCAGAGGATGCCGCCGAACACGCGCGACGCCCGTTTGTAGTCCGGGTGCGGCGCGAAGCCCAGCTTGGCCGCGTAGGCGATGGCCTGCTCGACCAACTTGCGCGCGCACGACGGGTCCATCGGCTCGCCGGGTTCCTGGGTAAACACGCGAGGCAGGAAACGGTCCTTGTATTCCGACGGTCCCACTTGCGTGAAAAAAGCGTCCTTCACGCCGAGGCAATAGACATCCAATAGAAACACGCCCGCTTCCACCAGCGCGCCGTCCTGCTTGAACCGGCTTACGACGACGTGGCCCATCCCGGTTTCAAACAGATTCGCCGTGCGAAAGGCCTCGGGCGGGCGCTTGCTAACGCTTGTTGTGGTTTGGCTCTGCAACGGGCGAAGCGTGCCCGCCCGCGGCAGAAAAGCCAAGCGTTTCGATGGAGCGGGTGAGTTGATGTGAAGCCGCATGGAGCGAGAAAGCTTTGGGAAGCCAAAGTCATCCGCGCCCGGAACAGATTGCCGTGCGAAGGCCGAATCGCGAAGGGGCGGCCGATGCCTTTCAGATCGCACATCGCACATCGCACATCGCGAATGGTGCTGGTCAGGGAGTCGGGATTCGCACCCGAACCGTCCGCGTCACAGGCGGAGATGCTGCTGATTACACCACAACCCTGATTTGAGTGCGGAGTGCGGAATTCGGAGTGCGGAATGAGGCCAGTTCGCGCGCCTTGCGCACTCCGCACTCCGCAGTCGGTATTCCGCACTTGAAAGTGGCGCTCTCACGTGGACTTGCACCACGAGCCTTCTCCTTCGCAGGGAGACGTGCAGAGACTCTTACACCTTGAGAGCGCGAAGAAATGCGGAGTGCGGAATGCGAAATGCGGAGTGAAGCCAAACTGCGTTCCGTGGCCACTCCGCACTCTGCACTCCGCACTCCGCACTCGACAGTGGCGTCCGTGGCCGGACTCGCACCGGCTAGGGCCTGCTTGAAGGGCAGGGCGCTCGAGCGGCTTTGCATTCACGGACGGGGCGGCACTGTAGGAGCCGACGTGAAGAGGCGCAGTCATCGGTGAGCGGGTGGGTGAGTGGGTGGGTGAGTGGGAACGGCGCGGCTTGCTTCCCATTCACCCACTTACTCACTCACCCACTCACGCTGTTCGTTCACGGCCACGCAGTCCGCGTCTTGTAGGTGAGCAGCGGACGCAGCGTGGCGATGACGGAGATGAGTCCGGCAGCGACGAGGTCCGCGATCACGACCGCGACGTCCTTGAAGGCCAGCGGGGCTTCCTCGTAGAGGAGGTCGCGATTCGCGCAAACGACGCGACTGCCCAGTGGCGTTTCAGCCAGTTCCATCGCGCTGAAGCGCCCACGAACACGCGCGCGGCTCTGGCTGCGTGCCCACTTGCGACCCGCACCGCTGGGGAGCGACCAGGCGTGCTCGACGTCGTCGCCGAGCGGTTGCACGAGGTAGCTCACGCTGCCGCGCGTGCCGGCGATGACGAGCGGGCCTTCATCGGCTGGAGCAGCGCCTCGGCGATGGAGCCAAACGGTTTCGCCGTCGAGCGCCGCGCTGGTGAGGCTGTTGTGACAAGCATCGAGAACGAGCTCGCCATTCCCGCCCAGTGTGTCGAGGAACCGCTGCGCGAGCAGCGCGCGACTGGCCTTTGCCCAGCGCACCGCGAGGTCGTGGCGATCGAAGTAATCGGCGGCGGCGTGCGAGTACACAGACGCGGCGTCGGCGCCGTGCTCCCGCACGAAATCGCGCAGGATCGACGCGCCAAACCCCTGCGAGCCGCTGTGGACAAGCAGCACAAGCTGGCCTTTGCTCAAGCCCAACTCCGCGAACCGCGGCGCCTCGTGCACTTTGTCCACGGCCTGCAACTCGGCGAAGTGACTTCCCCCGCCGAGCGTGCCGAACTCCTTGTCGAACGGCGTGCTCGGCAGGTCTTCCTCGGCAAGCCGCGCCTGCACGTCGCCTTCCCACGGCACTTCGAGATCGAAGGGGCGCGCGGCCCAGTCATCGAGTTGCACGTCACGCGGGCTGAGATCGGTCTTCCACAGACCCACGCCGCAGCCGACGTCCGCGCCGACGAGTTGCGGATACACGACGCCTTCGGTCGCGAAAGCCGCGCCGGCCGGATGAGTCCTGCCCGCGTGCAGATTGGGCAGGCCCACGGCCAGCCGCACGCCGTCGAGCCGCGCGGTCTGACAGAATTGGCGCAGCGCCTCCGCGTCCATCCAGTTGCGCGAAGACGTGAGGAGATGAGTCTTGGTTTCGAGGATCGTGGTCATGGGGAGAGATGGTTCATGGTTCATGGTTCATGGCTCATGGTTGATGATGGGTGATGGGCGCGGGTTGGCGGTGGCGAAGGACCGAAGTCCATCAACCATGAACCATCGACCATCAACCATCCGTCAGAGTGGCCGCTGGAGTCGGAATTGCGCCGACACCTCCGGTGTTTCAGACCGGCGTGCAGACTGACTACACCATCCAGCGAAAGCGAATGGGGTGATGGAGTGTTGGAGTAGTGGGGTGACGATGAACCTCGCGACCCCATACTCCATCACTCCAAGACTCCATCGGTAATGTGCGCGGCGGCTTCGGCAGGGCGTCGTGGAGGCCGTCAAGAGGCTTGCGCCTTGCGGCTTGAAGCGTGCAGTGTGAGCAGGTTGCCCGATGCGTTTTGACGGCTCGGCATCGGCATCAGCATGACCCATTAGCAGTGGGTTGCTCGCTTGTGGCGAGCCAGCGCCTTGCGGCGTGCAACAGCTTCCACTCCGACCTCCCTCCACCACCGCGCACGAAATTGAAACGGACCGGCGGCGCGCAGCCGCCAGCCCGTGTGCAGGCTCGTTCCGCGCGAGTCACGCGTTCACGCTGTGCGTGAAGTTGAACTCGTCCAACGCGTCTTGCAGCGACTGGATTTCGTCCTTCAACTCGGCGACGAGTTTGTCCACGTCCACCTTCCCGAGTTGGGCGATGTATTCGACCTCGTAGGTCGCTTCGCCGAAGCCGCGGCCTTCGTGGAAGACACCGCTCTTGGTTTCGAGTGCGGTCAACGTGGCCACGAGACCCTTGAGTTCCGCCAGCCGGAAAATCTTGTCGTAGATTTCCGCGTTGGCGGCAGCGAGAGCCGCCTTCACGCGCACGAGTTCGTCGAGCTTGGCGCGCAGGCGCGTCAGGACTTCGCGGTTGTCATAGTCGAACTTCTGCTTGCTGGAGCGGACGTTCTGCTTGGCGAGCAGTTCCTTCAACTGAGCGACGTCGCCGGCCAGTTGGTTCTTCAGTTTGAGTGCCTTCGCGATCTTCATGGTGTTCCTTTCGGATTTCGGATTTCGGATTTCGGGGTTTGCAGAATGGTTGTCCCGCGCGGTAACGCTCCGCGGTCTCTCGCTTATCAGGCGAGCGCTCTGCTTTTGAGCTAAGGGACAGGAAAGCGGTCGGAGTGATGGGGTGATGGAGTAATGGAGTGACACCAGCTTTCATCACTCGAGCACTCCAGCACCCCACCCCTCCAGTTTCTGTTCAGTCCAGGAACGCGACGTTGGCCATCGTGCGGCTCTGGGTCTCGGTGTTCATGATGACTCGATGCCAGAACGGCAGCGTGATGGTGTCGTGATCGCTGTGACGCACCGTGCCGCGCGCATAGACGCCTGGGTTGCGACGCACTATCTGCCAGCCCCAGCGTGCGGCGCTCGGATCGGGTCGCAGGATGGAGCGGTATTCGTCCGGCGTGACGCCGTTCGGGTGCCGACGGCACACGTGAACCGTCTCGCCGCCGCTGCGGTAGAGTTGCTCCACGAGGTGCGGCTTGCCGCGACCGCGACGGAGCGGTTCGTTGCAGAGGACGAGCTTGCTGTCCACCAGGAACGACGGTTCGGGCACGAAGAACCATTCGCCCTGACGGCGAAATGCGCGGTTCTTGCGGGCGTAGCGCTTGCGGGCCGAAACGTGGCTGCGGGCGAGCGCGTCACGAACGTCCTTCGGCTGGAGCGCGTCCATCGCCTGGCGCACGCTCGACGCGCCACCGGGCACGGCGGCGACGAACCACTCGCGTTCGTCATGTCCGCACAGGAAGCGGTCGAGGCGCGGTTGGTCGGCCGACTTGCGCACGAGCAGGAGCAGATGCCGCTGCTTCGGCTCGGCCTGTTGGACCGTTGCTTCGAGCGACTCGCTCAGGTGCGTCGGCACGCGGAGTTCGAAGAACTCACCACGACTGTCGCGCTGGATGTCCACGGCGAAATCCAGCGGATCAATCCACCGGCGATCGCCCCTCTGCCAGCGCGAAGGGACCTCACGCACCTTCAGGCGCGCGCCCATCGCGGCGAACTTGGACTCAATGTGTTTCGCGTTCATACGTTTTGATTTGCGGTTTCAAACCGAAGCGCACCGGCCGAAAGACAAAGGTCAACTTCGCCGGCTTGATTCGGATCACACGACTTGGTTTGTAGCTCTTGCGAAAGAGCAACTGACTTTGGGAGCGGAGCACGGGTCTCATGGGATTTCCTTTCGTTGAGGGTTTGAAAGTGGCGGAAGGCGTCGGTACTGCCCCGACCTCGGACGATGCCGATCCGGTTTTCGGGACCGGTGCCGCCAGCTTGTATCGGCCTGCCTTCCACTGAGTGCGGAATGCGGAGTGCGGAATGCGGAATCTGGCGTGGGTCGCCCGCTGGTTCACTCCCTACTCCGCACTCCGCATTCCGTACGCCGCACTTGAAAGTGGTCAGGGTGGCGGGAGTTGCACCCGCGTCCTCCTCCTTCCGAGGCAGGCCGTCTGCTGCTGACAATACACCCTGATCCGAATGCGGAGCGCGGAGTGCGAAGTGCGGAAACAAGTCCACCGACGCCGCAGAGACCATTCCACATTCCGCACTCCGCATTCCGCATTTGAAAATGGCTGCTCAGGCTGGGGTCGCACCAGCACCGTCCCGCTTAACAGGCGGGCGGACTACTCGTTATCCCACTGAGCAATGGCACTGCCGGCAGGAGTCGCACCTGCATCGTTCCGTTTAGAAGACGGATGCCTCAGTCTGTTCGGCCACGGCAGCGAACGAACGGGAGTAATGGAGTAATGGAGTGATGGGGAGATGAATCCCCGGTCACCGTCACCCATCACCCCAATACTCCACCACTCCATTCGGAAACTGGTCAGCGCGGCAGGATTTGCACCTGCGGTCCCTCGGTCCCAAGCCGAGGATGTTGCTGCTACACCACGCGCTGTTCGCCCCGGCGTGTTTGGCAGGCACCGGGGGCTTGTGTGTTGAGGCGACGGGGCTGCAGCTACCTTGCTCGCTGGGCTCCGCCGAAGATTCAAAGATGGTCGAGGGTCAATGGTCAATGGGTGATGGTTCATGGTTCATGCAACTGCCGTGAACCCGGACGCGTCGGTGCTTCCATCAACCATTAACCATTAACCATTAACCATCCGAAACCTGGCGCTTCCGGTGGGAGTTGCACCCACAACCTTCCCGCAGACAACGGGGCGCTCTGCTGATTGAGCTACGGAAGCCGCCGCAATGCGGAGTGCGGAATGTGGCGTGCGGCGTGCGGAATCGATGACCGCCTTCCCAGCACCGGCGGAGACATTCCGCACTCCGCACTCCGAATTCCGCACTCGAAATGGTGGGAAGTGCTGGTAACGCTCCAGTCGTCGCTTCCGGCTGGTTTTATGACGCCGCATTTACAGTGCGGCAGCCGGGACACTTCCCCCGGGGCCCGATGGTTGATGGTTCATGGTCGAGGTGCGGAGGCCGCGAGTTCAAGCAGGCCGGTCGCTGTTTCAACAGCGATCAACCATCGCCCATTGGCCATGCAGCAAGGTTGGTAGCGGGGACGGGAGTCGCACCCGTCTGAACAAGTTTATGAGACTTGCCTCTGTACACTGGTCGAGTTCCCCGCAGTGAAATGCGGAATGCGGAGTGCGGAGTGCGGAATGGCTCACGCGCATCCGTGTGCCAGCGATTCAATTCCGCACTCCGCATCCCGCACTCCGCATTCAAATGGTGGAGGACGGCGGGTAACGCTCCCGCTTGTGCCTGCTTGCAGGGCAGGTGCATCACTTTTCTGCCACGCCCCCGCTTGGAATTTCAGATTTGAGATTTGAGATTGCAGAATGGCAGGCCGCCTCGGTGCTGCCCCGAGCGGGCTGAGTTTTGGAGACTCGGCTGCACGGCTGGTGCGCGGCCTATTCAAATGCGGAGTGCGAAATGCGGAGTGCGGAATTGACCTCGGCTGCCCGGCGAGCTTGGGGCGCATTCCGCACTTCGCACTCCGCATTTCGCATTCAAGATGGTGCGGCTGCCGGGAATCGCACCCGGACATCCTCCGTGGCGGGGAGACATTCTGCTGTTAAATCACAGCCGCTGTGAGATGGGCAATGGTTGATGGTCGATGGTTGATGAGCGCTCTGTGGCCGACAGTGCGGCGAGGCGACTTCATCAGCCATCAGCCATCAGCCATTAACCATCGCCCAAGAACCATCGTGAGAAGGGCCGGGAGCGTTGTTCACTCCCGGCCCTTGCGCCAATAAACAACAAAGAACAAACACCATCACAGGCCCGGCCTGCTCGCAGGCGCGGGTTTGTGGCCACAGGCATTTCGCGGTGGACCTTTCGGTGTTTCGGGCACACCTTCTAACAAGCCCTTAAACTGTAAATCGTGATTTCGCTTTGCTCTCGCTCGGCTCGGCGGTGCGTGGGCACACCCCATCGGTGGCCAGCCTTCGCTCGCCTTCGTCAAAAACTGTCTTGTGCCGGATGACATCACCTGGATGTCGGTTCGCTCTTCGTCACAGTTGCTCGCCTTTCGTTCGTCGTCTTTGTTTCAGTCGTTCATCGGCAAATAAAAAACCCTGCTTACATCGCGGTAAGCAGGGTTGGGAAAACTCGACGTTACTTCTTTTACCTGCTTACCTCCGGTCGATCCAAGTTGGCTGCGGGTTCCTGCCCTTGATACGCCTCGGATCGGCAAAGGCTGAACACACGGCCACCGTTCGACCGGTCATGACGTGTCCCGCTGGGCAGGACCGTCGTCGGCCAAATCGCGACTGATATGTTCATGCAGGTTCTCATTGAACGCGCGAAATATGTAATACAGACGCGGCTGCGATGCAACTTATTTTTTGAGGGGGGCGCGCGTTTCACATCTTAATATGCGGATGCGAGCATAACGCCGACCTCCGTCGCGGCTCGCGTTGCCGAGGACATCGGCCACCACGGCCCCGATGCAATCCGCACTCCACGGATGGACTGTCGCTGAACCGGCTGTTTCCACGCTCGAGGTGGCCGCCCAGAAGGAAACCGATCATCAACAGACCATGAATCTGTTCTCGATGATTCGGACTGAGTCGGCGCTGCCCCGCCCGCTCTGCGAGCAATGAGGCTGAATCACCGAAGCCAGCTTCCTGGCGAAGAGTGATTCTGCTCTCCGCGATCCTGCCTCGGGCGGAGGCGCACGCGAGGAGCGAGCACTTCAAATCGCGGGAGCTCGAACTCGGCGTGGAGGACTTGCATGGCCCCAGCTCGACAGGATGTCTCGCAAGGCGGCTTCGATTCTCGGCATCGGCCGACCGACCGACCGGGTTCACTGGACGCGCCAGCACGGGCGAGCCAACGGGGCGGTTGTCGATCCGCCAGCCGGGCGGGAGCCGCACCCTCCAGGTTCTGTCCTCCCGCTTTCCGCCTTTTCTGAGTTGGCTGCGCCCCTTCGGCCTTGGCTCGCGGAGTGAGAACGTCAAACTTGGAGGTTGGTATTGACCGCCCGTTCTCGCAGCCCGAACCCGTCCGCAACCGGATCGTGAATCCGTGGCGGAGAGCCGGCGGCTCCACTACGATCATCTGGCTCGTCCCCGCCGCAGGCCGGGCGAGCAAGATCCCTGACAGCGAGCAAACCCGCATCTGGCCGCAAAAAAAGTGATTTTTCGCTTGCGTGCCGCAAAGGCTTTGCTTTACATCCTCCCAGTCGGATGACTCTACCGAACCAACATTGAAACGCAGAGAAACATTTATGGCAAAAGCACTCACCAAGTCGCAGATCGCAGCCGCCGTCGCTGACAAATCAGGGCTCACCAAGAAACAGGCGGGAGAAATCCTGGAGAACATCGCGCAACTGGCCTACAAGAACGCGAAGAACAGTTTCACGCTGCCGGGCCTCGGCAAGCTGGTGCTGGTCAACCGCAAGGCCCGCAAAGGCCGCAACCCGGCCACGGGCGCGGAGATCATGATCCCGGCCAAGCGCGTCGTGAAATTCCGCGTCGCCAAGGCCGCGAAGGACGCGATCCTCGGCACGAAGTAAGCGCCGTTTTATCCACACGGCACCCCGCGCAAGTCGGGGTGCCGTTTTTGTTTTCCTAGCAGTCCGCCGTCGGTAGTCAGTGGTCAGTAGCCCCGGCCACCCGCCCGGCGATCACGATTGACTACGGACTCGCCGCGATGAAAATCGGATTCGTGGGCTGCGGCGCGGTGGGCAGCTTCTACGGCGCCCGGCTCTGCCGCGCCGGTCAAGAGGTCCATTTCCTGTTACGCTCGGACTACGACGTAGTCCGTCGGCGCGGCGTGCGCGTGCTCAGCCCAGAGGGAGATTTCCATGTCCAGCCCAAGTGCGCGCGACGCCCGGAGGAGATCGGCGTTTGCGACCTCGTGCTGATCGGGCTGAAGACCACGGCCAACGATCAATTCCCGCGCCTGCTCCCCCCGCTCGTCAGCTCGCACACCGCCATCGTCACACTGCAAAACGGTTTGGGCAACGAAGCCCGGCTCGCCGCGCTCTTCGGGCCGGAGAGAATCCTCGGCGGCCTGTGCTTCGTCTGCTTGAACCGCGCTGAGCCGGGGGTCGTGCAACACCTGGCGCACGGCCGAATTGTCCTGGGCGAATACCAACGCTGGCCCGAACCGCGCACTCACGCCCTCGCTGCCATGATCCAGCACGCTGGCGTGCCGTGCAAGGTGACCGAGAACCTGGAGCAGGCGCACTGGGAGAAACTGATCTGGAACATCCCCTTCAACGGCCTGGGCGTCGCCGGTGTGGCCGGCTACGAAGCGGTCCTTGCCGGGCGCACCACTCCAGGCGCGCGCCTCGGTCCTTGCCTGACGACCGATGTGCTGTTGGGCGACTCGCGGTGGGAAGCGCTCGTGCGCGATTTGATGCACGAGGTCATCTCCACTGCACGAGCTCTGGGCCTGCGCGTCCGCGACTCGCTCGCGGAAAAGCAGATCGCCAACACCCGCATCATGGGCGCGTACAAGGCGTCCACGCTGATTGACTACGAGCGCCGTCAGTTGCTGGAGTTGGAGAGCATGTTCCACGAGCCGCTGCGGCAAGCGCAAAACGCCGGTGTCGCCACGCCGCGACTGGCCGCCTTATGCGAAGTCCTCACGCAGTTGAACCCGGCGCCAGCGGGAATGCCCTGACGCACCGCGGTCCCTTCGCCGAAGTCCGCAGCTTCCTCAAGCGCCATTGGCCGCAGGTGCTGCTGGCGCTGCCGATGGCTGCTGCAATTACCGTCGGCCATGAAGCGGCTCATGCAGGCGCGGTCCTCATTCAAGGCGGTCGGATCGTGGAATTCTCCTGGCTGCCAAACCTCGGCGAGTGGGGCCACGTGCGCTACACGTTTCCACCGGGAGTGGCATTCTCATCGCAGGCGATCGGACTGGCACCCTACTGCCTCTGGCTGAGCGTGGCGGCGACTGCAGCCGGCTTTGCCCGTGTTCCGAAGCCCATGCCGCAGTTTCTCGCGGCGACAGTTTTCGTGTGGCTGTTCGTCGCGCCGCTGGCGGACATCGCGAACACAGCCTTTCCTTATTTGCTCGGTGCAGCGAACGATTTTCGGAAGGCGTTTGGAGCACCGTCGGCGCTGGCTTGGATGCTGGTTGCGGCGGGGAGCGTGCTGGCCGCTGTCGTCGGCTTCGCGGTGCAGCGGCACCTCTACCGCGACCATGCGCTCTCGGTGCCGGCCTACGCGATCCTGTGCGGCGCGACCATCGGCGGCCTCGCTGCGCTCAGCGCTCTTGATCGCCTCTGGCGTGCCGGTTGACGGTCACGGTGTCAGCGGACGGACGGCGCGCACGCGGTAAAATCGCTGCGCCGCGGCGTCCTCGGAGAAAGTCTTCGTCGTCGAGGCGCCGCCGTCAGGCGAGAGCGCGTCGCCCGTCAGGTCCGACCACGAGCCGTCCGCTCCCAGCCGAGGGCTGCGCTGGACCTCGTAGAACCGCGTCGGTTTCGTCGTCCAGGTCAGCGTGACGGTCGTGCGATCCGGCTTGGGGCTGAAGGAAGTGATCCGCAGATTGTCGGCGGGCTCGAGTGGATTCGTGTCCGCGAGGTACTCCTGGACGTCGCTGAAGCCATCGCCGTCCTTGTCGCCCTTGGCTGTGAGCGTGGTCAAGTTCGCCGCGTGGCGCAACTCCCACGCGTCGGGGATGCCGTCGCCGTCGC
>ORMF010867603.1_pt1 | contig 18637 bp, 15 predicted proteins | sample 1779871 | NCBI WGS metagenome assembly ORMF01 (sample SAMEA104232316, study PRJEB22302) | groundwater metagenome | biome: forest; feature: aquifer; material: groundwater | place: USA | collected 2011-08-07 | depth 5.4 m | reverse complement strand
CGTCGCGCTCGACGGTCGCGTCTTCCTCTCCGATCTTCCCGCCGGTCTTCTTGTCGAGAATGGCGCGGCGTACGTGTATGGGTGCGATCTCGCTGTTGAAGAATCCCTCCTGCTGGGCGCGCGCCGTCCTCAGCTGGCTCTCGAACGCCAGCTCATCCTGCGCCTGCCGCGTGACGTGGTACCGCTTTGCCACCACTTCCGCCGTGTCGCCCATGGCCATGTACACGCCGGGATAGTGCTGTTGAACCCATGGATTCGGCGAGGCCTCTCGTTCCATCATCGTGATCGATTCGACGCCGCCTGCAATGATGGCTTCCACGCCTTCCTGCAGGACCATGTGTGCAGCCTGGACGATCGCTTGCAGCCCCGAGTTGCAATACCGGTTGACGGTGACGGCGGCCGTCGTCACAGGCAGGCCGCCCCTCAGGGCCGCGATTCTGGCGATGTTGTGTCCTGATGCGCCGAACGGCATCCCACAGCCCAGGATCACCTCTTCAACTTCCTTCGGATCCAGACCGGGGGCTTTCCCAAGCACGTGACGGATGGCGTGGCCCGCAAGATCATCCGGCCGGGTCATGTTGAACGATCCGCGAAACGACTTGGCGAGCGGTGTGCGGGAACTGGCGACGATGACGGCGTCTCTCATGATCCTCAGTTTACCTTGTCGCTTCCATCCAGGAGCCTGACCGCGATGGAGTCTTCGGCGGGAGTTCGCGTCCCCTCCAGCGGTCTAGTTTCCGGCATCTGGAAAATATCGAACGATCCACTCGGTGATGCACGCGGGTTTGTCGCCGTGCTCGCATTCGATGACGACGGTCCAGGTGACCTGGATGCCGCCGCCGGTTTCCTCGACCGCGGCAGGCGAAAACCGGCCGCGGATGCGGGCACCGGCGGGCACCGGCCGGATGAAGCGCGCGCGGTTGATGCCGTAGTTGATCGCCAGGCGAAGTCGCGGGAACGCCATCGCTGTGGCGGCGAGCGTCGGCACGAGCGATAGCGTCAGGAATCCGTGCGCAATAGTCGTCTTGAAGGGCGACTCCGCCGCCGCGCGCGCCGGATCGACGTGAATCCACTGATGGTCGCCGGTGGCCTCTGCGAACTGGTCGATGCGCGTCTGCGTCACCTCGAGCCAGTCGCTCGCGGCGAGCTCCTGGCCGGGGTGGTCACGGAGGGCGAGGATGTTGGGGACGCTAATCATGAATGATGCACGCTCCATTGTCTTCATGGCTGGCACTAGTCGGTGTAGAACCCCCGACGCTCGGCCACCAAACGCTCCAGCAACGGCGCGGGCTTCCAGTGGTTGCCGAGGCGGGCGCGGTACTCCTTCACTTTGGAGAGCACGGCCGCTAGCCCCATCGTGTCGGCGTAAAACATCGGCCCTCCGCGGTGGCGGGGAAAGCCGAAGCCGTAGCAGTAGATGACGTCGATGTCTCCCGCGCGCAGCGCGAATCCCTCCTCGAGGACGTGCGCACCTTCGTTGGCGAGCGCCGCCATGATGCGCGAAAGGATCTCTTCGTCCGCGATTGGCGTGCGCGCGATGCCGCGCTTAGCCGCCGCTTCGACAGCCAGCTGCTCGATCAGCGGATCGGGTGTACGGTGACGGCTGCCAGGCGCCTCGTACTTGTACCAGCCCGCGCCGGTTTTCTGGCCATAGCGGCCCATGGCGAACAGGCGATCGGGCACCTCGGACTGTGGCCCTTCGTCGGGCGTCCTGCCGGCCGCCGCAAGGTGTTGCCGGATGCGCGCGCCAACGTCGATGCCGGCAATGTCCTGCATGCCGTAGGGACCCACGGGCAGGCCGAACTCGGTCAGCACCGTGTCGATCTGCGAAACACTCGCGCCTTCCTCGAGAAGGAGATATGCCTCGCGCATGTAGTACGCGAGCATGCGGTTGGCGACAAACCCGAAGCAGTTGCCAACGACGACGCCAACCTTCGACAGTCGCTTGGACAGTTTCACCGAGGTGGCGATGACTTCCCGGCTCGTCTCGCGCCCGCGAACGATCTCCATTAGCTTCATGACGTTGGCCGGGCTGAAAAAATGATGCCCCACGACCCGGGCGGGATGGCCGCTGGCGCTCGCAATCTCGTCGATGTCGAGCGTTGACGTGTTCGAGGCCAGCACGCAGGTCGGCTTCGTGACGCGCGCAAGCTCAGCAAACGTGGACTTCTTCAAGTCCATGTTCTCGAAGACCGCCTCAACGACGATGTCCACCTGGTCGAAGGCGTTGTAGATGGTGGTGGGTGTGATGAGCGCGAGCGTCTTCTCGACCTGCTCGGCGGTCATCTTCCCCTTCGACATCGTGATCTCGTAGTTCTTGCGAATCGTCTCCATCCCTCGCTGCAGCGCCGTCGCGTCGACTTCTTTCAGCAGCACCGGAATGCCGGCGTTCGCATAGGTCATCGCGATGCCGCCGCCCATCGTGCCGGCGCCGACGACGGCGGCGCGCCGGATGTCTACGGCCGGCGTGTCTTTCGGGACGTCGGGCACCTTGCCCGCCTCGCGTTCCGCGAAAAAGAGGTGTCGAAGGGCCTTGGACTCGGTTGACACCACGCACTCGGCGAAGAGCTCGCGTTCTCGAACGGAGCCGGCGTCGAAGGGCAGCGTCATCGCGGCTTCAATGGCGCTGATGGCCGCAAACGGCGCGTTGACCCCTTGGGGCGCCTTGATGGCGCCGCGAATTCTGGCGCAGGCGGCCAGGCCCGTTTGCGCGCGTTCCGGTGTGATCGTGATGTCCCGAGTCTTCCGCGTCTTCTTCATGGCGGCCTGGCTCTTCGCGAGAGCGATCGCGCCTGGCAGTAGGTCGTCGATGACAGGCACGATGGCGTCGATGATGCCCGCGGCAGCCGCCTTGGGCGCTGGCACCGGTTTGCCGTCGGTGCACATCGCGAGCGCGAGTTCGGCGCCGCACAAACGCGGAAGACGCTGCGTGCCACCGGCGCCGGGAATAATGCCCAGCAGGACCTCCGGCTGGCCGACGGCGGCGTTCTTCACGGCGACGCGGTAGTGGCAGGCCATCGCCAGTTCGAGGCCACCGCCGAGCGCGTTGCCGTGGATGGCCGCGACGAGCGGTTTGGCAGCGTCCTCGAGGCGCCTCAGCATCGCGTGCATGTGCGCGGATCGCGCCATCGACTGCTCGCGCGTCTTCAGCATCTTGAAGATATTGATGTCGGCTCCAGCGACGAACGTCGCTCCCGCGCCGATGAGCACGGACGCGTCGGCCCCCGCATCGGCTTCCGCGCGGGTCACGGCTTCGTCGATTGCCTCCCAGACACCCGGGCCCAGCGCATTGACGGGAGGGTTGTCAATCGTGAGAACGGCGACGCGATCCCGCAGTTCGTAGTGGACGAAGTCGGCCATCGGGGCTCCATGTCAGAACGCACAGCCAGAGAGGGCACGAGGAAGCTCAAGCGATTGTCTGCCCTCCGTCGACAACGACGACCTGGCCGGTGATGTAGTTCGAAGCATCGCCGGCGAGAAAGACAGCGACGCCCTTGAGCTCGCCCGGCATGCCAGCGCGTGGAATGGGGCAGCGGGTCTTGAGAGTGGCTTCGACCTGATCAATGACGCCTTCCGTGAGCCGGGACGGGAAGAAGCCGGGTGCGATGGCGTTCACGCGGATACCGCGGCGTCCCCACGTCGCGGCGAGCTCGCGCGTGAGCCCCATCATGCCGGCCTTGCTCGCGGCGTAGCCCGCGTAGTGCGGGCCGTTGACCGACGCGTGGAGGCCAGAAATCGACGCGATGTTGATGATGCGCCCGTAGTTGCGCTCGAGCATCTTTCGACCAGCGGCCTGAGAAAAGAGGAACGCGCCCGTCAGGTTCGCATCGATGACCTTCTGCCATTTGTCGAGCGGCATCGACTCGGGTTCCGCGCCCCAGCTGATACCGGCGTTGTTGACAAGGATGTCGACCTGGCCGAAAGCGGCGATGGTCTTGTCGACGACGGCCTGGACCTGGTCGGGGTTGGACACATCGCAGAGCGCGCCTTCGACGGCGATGCCCCTGGCGCGCATCGCGTCCACGGCGGGCTTCAGCCACTCATCGCGGCGGGCGCACAACATCAGCCGCGCGCCGGCTTCGGCGAGCCCCTCGGAGATCTCCAGCCCCAGCCCGCGAGATCCGCCTGTGACGATCGCGACGCGGCCCGTGAGATCGAACAGTTGAGTGATGGTCGGGGTCATAGTTGCGGTGGTTCACTGGGCGTCAATCTCTCTCAGCTCTCGGCTTTCAGCCTAGAGCTTCGACGCCGCGAGTCCGTCGATGTGCACCTCCAACAGGTGATTCACACGAACGCCCCACAGGCCGTCGGTTTTGGCGGTCATGCCTGTCTTTGGCGTTGTGTGGACGACCGTGCCGTTGACCAGATAGTCGATCTTGTCCGCCTGGACGCGAACCTCGAGGGCATTGGTCGAGGTTCCATTGGCGTCAGGCTTCTTCACCGCGTCGCTCGGCGTCTTTGCCTGGACGTCTTGCGTCGAGGCGTCACCGTCCCGGCGCTTGATGAGCCAGGTCCCATCCTGAGCGACGAGGAAATACAGGTAGTTCTGGGCGGACATCTCCAGCCCGCTTCCACCGAACACGAGACCGTAGTAATTCACGTGACCGCTCGGCCTGATCAGCCTGAACGTGCCCTTGAGCGAGTAGTTCCCGGTCATGGTGTTGGCCGGATTCCAAAAGACCGCAGCCTGCGGGTTTGTCGCATGGAAGCCCGATCCCATCGAGACGAACTTGATGGCGCCGGCGCCGTCGGGATCGGTGGCGCTGGTGCTGCGATCGGCGCGCACCATCCAGCCTTTCGGGGACTGAGCGGCGAGCGGAACGATGAGTGCGGCGAGCGTCGCAAGAACGGCGATCGACACGTGACGCTTCATATCAATCCTCCTGAAGAAACCCGGGACTAAGAATACTCTTTCTGGGGCCGCAGTACGGTGAATAGCCAGAACACAAACGCCAGCGCGGTCATCACTATCAGCCACCGCATCACGTTGGCCAGAAACGCCGCATCGACCACGGGCCACTCGAAACGGTACCGGGAGAGCTGACCGAAGCGGTCGAGCAGCCAATGCCAGGCGGTGTGCACGGCGAGTCCAGAGAGGACAATGGTGCCCGCGCGCTCCGGCACCAGCCGTAACACGAGCCACAACGCCGGCACCATCACCGCGAGCATGAAGACCTGGCCAACCTCGATGCCGACGTTGAACGACAGCAGCGAAGTCAGGTGATGAGCACCCGCAAACTGCAGCGCCTGCCGCATCGCGATGGCGAAGCCGAACCCATGCACGAGCCCAAATCCGAAGGCCATCACCCATCGTCGCCTCGGATTGGCCACGACGATGTTTTCGATCGCCATGTAGACGATCGACGCAGCAATGAGCGTGTTGATGAGCGGGGGGAACCACAACGCCCCCGGCGCCATGTCGTAGGCCGATGCGATGAGGGTCACCGAGTGCGCCACGGTGAAGGCGGTCACGACAGGAACGAGCGTGACGAACCTGCGAAACGGAATCACGAGGCAGAACAAGAACACCAGATGGTCTGCTCCGTCGAGGATATGGCGGAACCCCATCGTGCCGAAGATCCGCGCGGCCTGATACCACGTGGGATCCAGCCGGAGGCGGCCCGGACTGCCTCCGTCGTACTCGAACGCGCGAACGGCGCCGTCGTGCGTCTGAAAGCGGAGAATGGTCACGACCCGCTGTCCGAAGTGCTCGAACCGCGGATGAAACGAGAATCGGGAGCGGTCCGACTGGATCGGATACTCGAGCAACGCATCGAGCATGCCCTGTCTTGGCAGGAGCCTCGTATCGTCGGGGATTTTCGGCCCGGTGACCGCGGCGAGCGCGTCCTGGTAGGAAGCGAACGCATCGTCTTCGAGCGAGAGCCGGACGGAGATCAGGTCCGGCTGCGGGAGCGTGGTCAGTCCCTCGAACATGTCTATGGAACTGGTGATCCAGAGTCCGACGGCGTCACGGAGCGCCGGCTCAACCCTGGGTATGTCGAGCGTGCCGTCGGCTCTGCGCAATGGCCACTCGATTTCCCTGATGGCTGCCATCGGCACGCGGATGAGGAACCGCAATCGCGCGCCATCCGGCTTGATGTAGGCACGGACGGTCGTGTCGGCCGGGATGTCGTGCGCGCGAAGCGTCGGCGAGAAACACGCCGCGAGCGTCGCGAGCCAGCAAAGGGCAGCGGCGGTACGATGGTGCGGCGGCTTGACGTGATTCACGGGGTTCAAGCCTAGCAAAAGCAAGGCATTGGCGCACGGAGCCCTTTCCTCGCCGCCGTCGCGGCAAACAACCGCATGCCCGTCTAGAACTGAAGGCCGGACGTCACGTGGACGTGAACGCCGCGCTCGAGGCCGCGGGCCACATCCAGGTTCAGGTTGAAGATCGCGGCGTTGAAGAACAGCCCGGCGCCGATACCGGTACGCATCCGGGCGTCGCGAAGGCGCTCACCGGCGGCATAGACGGTTCCAGTGTCCGCGAACAGGGTGACACCGGCACGCCCGAATGAGACCGGCGACGAGAGTGGCACGCGCCATTCGGCCGACCCCATCACCAGACGGTCGCCCGCGCGATAACCCGTGCGGAATCCGCGCACCGACGAGGTTCCACCCAGAAGGAACTGCTCGTACGAAGGGAGCGCCGCCGAGGCGTCAGCGCGCAGGCCGCGCAGGGCAAGCACTGAGGCTCCCGGCATGCCGATGTAGCCGCGCGCATCCGCGCGATAGCGATCGATAGAGTCGCCCCCAACCCGCAGCCGGTCCCATTCAAACCGCACATGGACGGCGTTGCGCGGCAGATCGCGAGTCTTGCGTGTGTCAACTGCGGCATCCGCACCCCACGTAGTCAACTGCTGATCACTGCCGCCGAACGAGACCTTGCTCGCTGTTCCAGAGATACCGGCGCGAAGCAGGGGACCGAGTGCCCGCTCCGCTCGCGCGCTCAAGGCCATCCGCCTATCGTCCTCCTCATGGAATGGGTTGTGTCGTTCGTTAATCGCCACACTCGTTGCCACCCGTGTCAGCGGACCACGAGCAAGTGGCCGGTCGACCTCAAACGCGGCCTGCTTGGTCGCGCCCCACGTCACCGGGATGGACACCTGCGTCGTCTGTCCAAGCAGGTTCACGGGGCTCAGACGTGCGCCATAGGTCAGGCCGTAGCCGTCCGCGTAATTGATCACCGGGAGCACTAGCGGGCGAGCGAGCGACCTGGCGAGCCGGCCCAGCGCGTTGGACGAGCCGCCCTGGGCCTCGCGAACGATGATGAGCAGGACGATGTCTTCGGTGGAGTCGATCGTCCGCCACCGTTTTCTCGTCTCGACATTCTCGAACTTGCCGCTGCGCTGAAGGCGCGTTCTAACGCCGTCGAGCGTGTCGGCGCCGATGAGGTCGCCGACCTGGACGGCGGCGATCCGGCGGACATCTTCCTCTGACGTGCGGTAGTTGCCTTGGATGCGAATCTCGACGATCCGTTCCTGTGAGGCGCTCGACCTGAAGGTCGGGCCTACGTCCTGCGCAAGCGTACCAATCGTAGGCACAATCCTCAGGCCGGGTGAGTTAGCGGCGGCAGGCCCGACGGTCCGGGTGGGGGATGCCCCAGTCGTAGGCCCGACCTTCAGGTTGGGCGCGTGGGGCGCGTGGGGCGCTTTCGTGACGCCAGCCAGCGTCAGCGAGAGAACGAGGAGGAACGTGGACACGTCTGGCTAGGGCCGCGGCCGTGGAATGATCGTTGTCTTGACCGCCGCCTTCTTGTAGTCGTGGTAACTCAGGCTGTAGCGCAGGTGATACGCGCCAGTTGCCAGCGAAAGGGCGAGGCGAACCTGGACGTTGGCCGGGAGCCAGACGTTCGGAAACGGCTCGGCCATGTCGATGGTGGCGCGCACGTCGGTGAAACGGACGAGCCAGCGGCCTGGAATGAAGTCCAGTCCGAGGTTATCAAAGGTGTACTTCACGATCTCCGCGGACGAGGGGTCGACCCAGAGCGTCACGAGCGCGGTTTTGTTCATCTGCCGCTGGATTTCGTCCTGCCTGGGGTTGCGGTCCTGATCGCGGTTTTGGGCGCGGCGGTTCCGTCGATCGTCGAAGAGGTTGGTCGGGTAGTACTCAACCCTCAGCACCGGCGTGCCATTCAGGGTCTCGCGTCCCGCCAGATAGTAGTTGCCAGGCTCGAAGGCGAATTCCAGGAAGTAACCGGCCGAGATGAAACCGGGTTCACGCGTCTGCTGCAGGAGGCCGCCGATGTCGCTGGATACGGGAGGCGCAGGCCGCGAGGTCTCTCGGGCGGACGACCCGCGGGCCGCGGGTTCGCGGTCTGTGGCTGCGTGCCGCCCGCGTTCCCGTTTCAACCACTGCTGCTCGTAGGCCAGGCGATCGGCGTCGCTGACCGTGATGCCGTTGGCGCGCACCGGGCTCCGCACGAAGAACCCATCATGCACAAACCAGCTGTACTCGCGATGATCCCCAAGCACCAGGGCATCGCCGGGACCGCGGACCTCGACATCCTCGCGCTCGTCGAGCACGTATTGGTCCAGCTTCTTCCAGTTCTGATCGCGATGCGCCAACGCACGCTCCATGAGCGCGTCGAGGTCCGTAGCCGGCGCGCGCGAGGGAGGCTGCCGCGCGAAGGTGCCAGCGCCCGCAAGCGCAGCGGCGACGAGTGCCGGGGCAAGAACGCGTGTAATCATGTCGGGCGGAAGTACCTTCCGAGGTCCGTCGAGCTACCGCACTGGTGCGAGCGTGACGAAGCCGTTTGACCGGAGCACTGCCGACGGCGTGAGGTCGTCGTCTGACGAAGGAGCGTGTTCAGGGACGTCCCCGGTATCGGGTCGAAGGTAGCGCCACTGCGAGGGACGTATCGTTGCCAGGAGCTCGCCGCGGGTCTTGATCGCCAGCGGCCGTGGGCGATGGATCTTTCCCAGGCCGGCGAGCACGGTTTCAGGCACCGCGCTGGCGAACATCAGGAGCGGGGCGGTGAAATTGGGGCCGTTCAATTTCCGCAGCTTGGCCATCCAGAGCGCCAGCGCGCCCATGCGCCATGCCGTCGGCGCCCACCAGCTGTTCTGGCCGGGGCGGAGGTTCATCTTCCAGCACTTCATGATCAGCTGCCACTGCAGCGGCGTCAGCGCACGCGTCTCCGTCACGCCCTTCTGCTTTTCCATCCGTGTGTCGTGCAAGGGGGTGAAGATCGAAGGGATGAAGAACGCGAAGAGCCCGCGCCGCTCCACTTCGTAGATCAAGTCGATCGTGGCGCGAGTGTCTTCGTTGGTTTCCCCAGGGCTTCCGACAATGAGCGTCATCGCCGGATACCAGTGGTTCCGGTTGAGGATCTCGAGTCCGCGGATGGCGACGCTGGGCCATTCCTCAATCGGGAACGGGACGCCTTTGCTCGGCATGATCCGCTTGGCCATGGGGACTGAGCCCGTTTCGATGCCGATGAGCGGCACGAGCGCTTTGTGCTCCTGGTGCGTGCTCAGGTGCGGCAGCCGGAGCGGGCTCTTGTCGAGCAGCACCGCTGAGAGCTTCTCGATGAGAACGGGATCGACGACTGCGGGTGCGAGGGTGGCGTGGCTGAGGATGTGCTGGTCGACGCCCGGTGTGTTCACGATATCCGTGTACAGGTCGAGGAGCGCCTCCCGGTTCGGGAAGTAGAACGGCGTATCCGTGTGCACCTGGCCCCAGATGAACATGTCCTCGGTGGCGAGCGAGATTTGCCGGTTGCCGTCGCGCACGTTCGCCCGGACCGCCGACATGATCTTGTGTTTCGGGAGATCGATCTGCGGGTTCAGATCGGGCAGACAGAATTGGCAGCGTCGGCCGCAGCCGGTGGTCATCTCGACGACGCCGAACGTGGTCCGCTTGTCGGGAAAGATGATCGCATCACGGTCGCGGGGATGTTCCACCTCCACCTGTCTCGGCAGTGGCCGGTTCTGCACCGCCGCGTCGAACAGGGCGAGCACCTGAGCCCCCTCGGCCCGGCCCTCGACGACGGTGTCGACACCCAGCTCCTCGAAGGAGTCCGTCTGCGCAATCTGCCAGCCCCCGGATCCACCGACGATCACCTTGAAGCCTTGCCGATAGGGGCTGCTCTTGATGGCGTCGAACAGCTCGCGGGAGTACGCCGAGTTGATCGGCTTGCCGTTCGATCCGAAGATCGACGCGTACACGCCAGCAGCGAAGGTCACCCCGAGCGGATTGTGCGTCGACACGCCAACGATCCGCGTATTCGGCCCGATGAACTTCGGGACATCCGCCGGGTAGCAGCAGACGATGTCGGCCGCCTCATATCGGCGCAGCAGTGCGGCTTCGAGCACCCGGACGCCTGCCGGCATATAGCGCGCGCTCCCGTCGTCGTTGTATTCCAGATCGCGCCATCGCGGGTACTTGCGATTCAGAATCCCTTCCAGCCAGATGGGTAGCGACGCCATGCTCATCTGGATGAAATAACCCGCGTGATCGATGACTTCCGTGAGGGGCGCGGTCAGCACGATGAGCCGCCCGTTCCCGGACGGCTGTGCGGTTACCGACGCCGACGGTACCAGGGTGGTCGAGGTAGTAGTCTGTGGTGCGGACATGAGCGTTTCCTCGGTTCCGGCGCGCCGCCGGCTCGCGTGCCGGCTGCGCTCATATCGGAGGAGAACTCTTGAAGACCGACGGGGCGCCGGGCGGCCCCTCATCGTGCACGAACGCGTCATTATAATAGACCGACGAGATAAGTAAACCGACGAGTGGAACGAAGGAAACGCGTCGCAGCCCAGGGCCAACGACATTAATGCGAGCGATTCCAGCGGCCCGGCCGCTGGGGGCGCCCGAATCGCCTCCCAGGACCGCCGCCAGGTCTCGGTGGCGTCCCGCCCAGGGGATTCGACGGATGGGTGTCGACGGGGGCGCTTCGTGCGGGTCCCTGGCCGGCACGTCCACGCTCGGCCGCCGCGCGCCGCGCGGCGTTCGCTCTCGCCCGCTCGCGATCCTCGGCCTTGCGCTTCCTGATCGCTGCAATCCGTTCGGCGTGCGGCACTTCGAGTGGCGGAGCGTTGCGTCCGGCATAGTCGAAATCAGGCACCACGACCCGCGGCAGACGCTTTCCGATGGCGCGCTCGATGAGGCGAACGCTTTCCTCTTCGTCCGGCGAAACGAGCGTAAAGGCCGTGCCTGTCGATTCCGCGCGCGCCGTCCGGCCCACGCGGTGGATGTAGTCTTCGGCGGCCGGCGGCGTGTCGAAATTCACCACGTGACCCAGACCGCTCACGTCGATGCCGCGCGCCGCGATATCGGTGGCGACGAGCACGCGGTAGGTGCCTCGTTTGAACCCGGCCAGTGCCTCGGTCCGTTGTGCCTGCGATCGATTGCCGTGAATCCGCTCAACGCTCACGTGCTGCTGCCCCAGGAACTTCGCGAGCCGGTCGGCCCGATGCTTGGTGCGCGTGAACACCAGCACGTCTCGCATGCTCGCGTCCGACAACAGCTTCAGGAGGAGTGGGGCTTTGAGATGCTGTGCGACGGGATAGACGGCCTGAGTGATGCCGGTTGCCGGCCTGGTGGGCCGCTCCACGTCAATCGTGACCGGATTCCGGAGCATGTCGCGCGTGAGCGCGACAATCGGTGGCGGCATCGTTGCGCTGAAGAAGAACGTCTGCCGCTTGGCGGGGATATGCCTGAGGACGCGACGGATGTCCGGAAGGAAACCCATGTCGAGCATACGGTCGGCCTCGTCAAACACGAGGAACTCGAGCGAGCCTAAGCGGGCATAGGGCGCCCGGAAGTGGTCGAGGAGCCGTCCGGGTGTACCGATAATGAAATCCACGCCGCTCCGGAAGGCATGCTCCTGCGGGCCCATCCCGACGCCGCCGTACACGGCAGCCGCCGTAATCGGGGTATGCACGGCCAGGTCGTTGAGATCGCCGAGGATCTGGGCCGCGAGCTCGCGCGTGGGAGTCAGCACCAAGGCTCGGGTCGTGCCCCGAGGGCGTCCAATCAGTTTGTGGAGGATCGGCAAGAGAAAGGCTGCTGTCTTTCCACTTCCGGTCATGGCCGACGCCAGCAGATCCCTGCCCTCGAGGGCCGGGGGAATGGCTTCCGCCTGGATGCTGGTGGGACGCCGAAAGCCGAGGTCTTTGAGGCCCTGGAGCAGTGTGGGGTGTAACTTCAACGCAGTAAAAGGCATAGTCGACCATTATGGGGCTGCGGTCGAGAATCGTGTATACTGTCATTGGTCAATCTGAGCCCGCTAGTGTCGAGAGCCTCCCGCCTGTGGCCTTTCGCATGCCCGACTCGCAATGATCAAGAAGGGTCCGGCTGAAGCCGGACACGACGATTAGGGATACATGTCGTGAGCCGAGAACCTCGTCATCCGCCCGCTCCAACGCGGCGCAAGCCCGCGCCCAAGGCGCCCCCCGGCGAGGTGTGCCCACGCTGTGGCCGAGCGACAGCCCGCGTCGTCGGACGATCCGAATCGGTTCCAGTGTTGTACTTGCGGTGCGACGATTGCCATCAGATGTCGGTTGCACCTGCGTGAGAGACTGCGGCGTGACGCCCCACCATATTGCACTCAATCATCCATAACCTTCATACCACGTCACAGTATCGACAGGTGTCAGTAGGCGTCTAAGGAGATTACATGGCTTCGACAAACGGCACGATCAAGCGGCTCGTCAGCGACAAGGGATTCGGATTCATTCTGGCCAGCGACGGCAACGAGTACTTCTTCCACAACTCGGCGTGCGTCGGCACCCGGTTCGACGACCTGCGCGAGGGGCAGGCCGTGACGTTCGAAAAGGGACAGGGTCCGAAAGGACCACGCGCCGAAAACGTCCGCGTCGGCTAGCTCGCTTCGCCGCGTCATCGTGCGCTCAAGTGCATCCGGGGGAAAGGATCCTTCCTTCTCCTGGATTCACTTGTTCTCTTCCTCTCAGGCGCTCGGATATCCCGCGCACGCCCCGCACGACACCTGCGTCAGGCCGCCCCCTCTCTACGTACTAGAAGCCCGCAATGATTTCGTACGTGCGCAGCCGTGCGTCATGGTCGAAGATCTGCGCGGTGACGATGAGTTCGTCGACGTTGGTCAGGGCGATGAATGCGTCCAGGCTGCGGCGCACTGTGTCGGGCGAGCCGACGGCGGCGTAGGTGAGCGCGTGCTCGACGCCCGCTTGCTCCTCCGGCGACCATTGGCTGTCCAGCGTATCGACCGGCGGCTGCAGCAGGCTGGGCATCCCACGACGCAGGTTGATGAACTGCTGCTGGACAGACGTGAACAGGCGTCGCGCCTCGGCGTCCGTATCGGCCGCGAACACCCCGATGCAAGCCATGGTGCAGGGCCTGTCGAGCGAGGCCGATGGCCGGAACGTGCGGCGATAGAGCTCGAGCGCCTGCAGCAGGTCGTCCGGCGCGAAGTGGGACGCGAACGCAAAGGGGAGCCCCAGTTCGGCCGCAAGCTTGGCACTGAAGAGGCTCGAGCCTAGAAGCCAGATCGGAATATTGAGTCCGGCGCCAGGCACTGCGCGGATGGATTGTCCCGGGCGGGCGGGCGCGAAGTACGCCAGGAGTTCGACGACGTCGCGCGGAAACGTGTCGTCGGCGCCAGCCATGTTCCGACGAAGCGCCATCGCTGTCCGGGAATCGGTGCCCGGCGCTCGGCCCAGCCCGAGATCGATACGACCCGGGTAGAGCGATTCAAGCGTGCCGAACTGTTCGGCGATGACGAGCGGGGAGTGGTTCGGCAGCATGATGCCACCGGAGCCGACGCGTATGTGCCTGGTGCTGCCGGCGACGAATCCGATCACGACAGCCGTGGCGGCGCTGGCGATGCCCGGCATGTTGTGGTGCTCGGCGAGCCAGTACCGGCGATAGCCCCACCCTTCGGCGTGCTGCGCAAGATCGAGTGCGTTGCGGAAAGCGTCTCTCGCGGTTGCACCCCGAACGATCGGCGCCAGGTCGAGCACGGAGAGCGCGACCATGCTGTCAGTGCCCTCCGAACACCTGGTAGCCGCGTTTGCGCAGGCTGTCGGCGAGATCGACCTCCATCTGCTGAGCCTTGGCGTAAGGCATGGGATTCAGGTGCGCGTAAAGCCGCGGTACGAGCCGCTCGCCAAACTTCCGGACAATGCGCGCGGACTTGATGCCGGCCTTGTGGTTCTCGAAGCGCTGCTCTGGGGAGAGCCCCGTCATGCCGACGTAGTAGCCCGCGCGCCCGTCGCCGCGCGGGTTACGCAGGTAGACGACGTAGACCGAGTGGTGTCCGGTCTTTGTTTTCTTGTTCGGCACCTTTGGCCATCGACCCACTCTCTCGCGATGTGAGCCATGAGGATCACGAGTTGCACGTGGAGAAACCCTGAGCCAGTGCAGTCTTCCTGGCGCGCCGCCAGCGCTTCAGTTCGTGCTCGCGCTTCAGCGCGCGACCGCGGCTGTCGAACGCTTCCGTGTAGACGAGCGTCACAGGCCGGCGTCCGCGCGTGTAGCGCGCACCGTGGCCTTCGTTGTGCACGCGCTCGCGCGAGACGGGATCGCGTGCGTAGCCTGTATACAGTGTTCCGTCCGCGCAGCGGAGGATGTAGACGAAATGCGTGTGGGGCGCTGTGAGCAATGCACTGACCGGCAGGAGCGTACCACGGAGACGACCGCGGAGTCGATTGAGGCGTGACCACCACCAGCCTGCGTACAGGCCGGACCGCATCGCATGAACTGGACGTGGACCACGAAACGCACGAAATCACAACACAGCTCAAGGTATTGGTTTCGTGTCTTCGTGGCGGATCTGCTTGTGAGATGACTTCCAGTTCGAACCGACGGGAGAAGGCGCGGGCGACGCCAGGGCGGGTTGTTGGCGTCGCCATCCCACTACGAAGCACAGCTCAGTAGCAGTACGCGCCCTCGCAGGGGGGCGGCGCACCGCCCGACTGAGATGCAACCGCCCCACCCATATTGCTATGGACGGAGCAGTGATAGTTCGCCCCCCCAGACGGCATCGTCACCGATCGGCCCGTCGCGCCGGGAGCGATGTCGCCGGTGTCAGTCGAGGGGTCGTTGTTATTGAGAATCACTCGATGGGATTCGGAGGTGTTGTTCTTGAACACGACGGCTTGCCCGCCCGCGCTCGCGGGATTCGGCGAGAACGAGTAGTTGTTCGGCTGGCCGTTGATCGCGATCGTGAAGAGATTGCTTCCGGATGGGTTCGTGTTCGCAGGGTTGCCCCCCCCACTGCCGCCGCAGCTGGCCACCGAAAGCGCTGAAAGCACTACCGCCGAAGTCCAAGCCCATCCGTTCATGTGCCTCGCTCCTACCCTCGCGTCAGTTCCCGTAGGGGGAGCCGCGAGGAAACCACCGAGTGGAAGGCAAGCAATTGCCAGACCAGCAGGAGCAACGCCGAAACCCGACGAGATTGCCGCGAAAACACGACAGCAGCCAATAGCCGACTCATGGGAGTTACGTGAGACGGAATTGATTTACTCGGCGCGTAAACCGGAGACTTGGACTAGAACGCAGCTCATGAACCGGACGTGCGCCACGAAATCACTAAAAGCCTCGGGGTGTGTGAGATGACTTCTAGTCGATCCGGTATTTGGCGAGGTAGTACGACAGTGCACGCTGGCTGAGGCCCATCAGTTCGGCGGCGTCCTTCTTCACCCCATGGGCCTGCTCGAGGGCACGCCGAACGGTTTCAGATTCCACCCATTCGATGTTCTGCTGGAGCTTCAGTGAGGGAAGGCCCGACGCGGGAGGTGCAATCGGGCTGAGCACGGAAATTGACTGCGCCGTGATGACCGGGCCACCCGACAGCACCACCGCGCGCTCAATGGTGTTCTCCAACTCGCGTACGTTCCCCGGCCAGTCGTACTGTTGCAGCGCCGCCAGCACGCTCTCGTCGATTCGCTCGACCCGGCGGCCGGTCCGTTGGGCATGCTTGCGCACGAAGTGCTCGACAAGCGCCGGAATGTCTTCGCGGCGGTCGCGCAGCGGAGGCAGCTCCATCGGGATGACGTTCAACCGATAGAACAAGTCTTCCTGGAACCGTCCCTCCGCCACCATTTGTCGAAGATCGCGATTGGTCGCGGCGATGACGCGGACGTCCACCTTCTCGGTGCGTTCGCTGCCGAGGGGCTCGAACTCGCGCTCCTGGAGCACACGCAGGAGCTTGGACTGCAGCGCCGGCGTGAGGGTGCCGATTTCATCGAGCAGGATGCTGCCGCCTTCGGCCAGCGCGAATTTGCCTTTCTTGGTGGCCGTGGCGCCGGTGAACGCACCGCGAAGGTGGCCGAACAGCTCAGACTCGAGCAGCGACTCCGGGATGGCGGCGCAGTTGACTTTGATGAGCGGCATGTCGCGCTGCGCGCTCAGGTTGTGAATCGCGCGCGCGACCAGTTCTTTCCCCGTACCGGTTTCTCCAGTGATGAGGATCGTGCTCTTGGTCTCCGCCACGCGTTCCGCGCGGGAAATGATCGCCTGAATCGCGTGGCTGCGGCCGATGATGCCGTAGTGGTCGAACTGTTCGTCACGCTCGCTGCGCAGGTAGCGGTGCTCGACGCGGAGACGCTGGTGATCCAGGGCGCGACGGACCACCACCAGCAGCTCGTCGATTTCGAACGGCTTCTGCAGGTAGTCCAGGGCGCCGAGCTTCATTGCTTCGATCGCGCTGTCGATGGTCGCGTGGGCGGTCATCATCAGGACCTGCGCGCGCTCGCCTTCGGGGACCAGGGCGACGTAGTCGCGTATCAGATCGAGGCCGCTCAGCTGCGGCATCACGTTGTCGACAATGAAGAGGTCGAACGACCGCTCGGCGAGGAGCCGTTGCGCCTCGCGCGGTTGTGTCGTGTCGATCACCTCATGGCCGGCGTCGCGAAGGGCGCGGCCGAGCGCCTTGAGGATCTTTTCCTCATCGTCGACGAGCAGAATCGAACCGGGATAATGGGTCGTCACAGGAGGGGGAACTCAATGCGGACATCAGTGCCGCGGCCGGCGGTCGTCTCGACGGTGATCGTGCCGCCAAGTCCCTCGACCACGTGCTTGGCGATGGGCAGCCCGAGCCCCGTGCCACCGCGTTTGGTGGTGAAATACGGGTCGAAGACATGCGGCAGTTCATCGTGGCCGATGCCTCCGCCATTGTCGGCAATGGTCACTGTGACGCGATCCGAGGCCGTGTGTGTCGACACGACGACCCGAGGCTCGTTGGTCGGCTGGAGGCTGTCGGATCGGCCCGCAGCCGCCTTGTCACCGCCGGAGGCGGGCAGTGCGCTCGTGGCGACCTGTGCCTCGAACGACTGGCGCGCGTTCAGGATGAGATTCACCAGGGCAAGGCGCAGGCGCTCGGCGTCGGTCGAGATGGTCGGCGTGGAGGGGTCGAGATCAACCGAAACGGGCGCACCTGCACCTGCCGCCGCGGCGTCCGCCGACTCACGGCAAATGGCGTTCAGGTCTGCCGGCGCGCGCTCGAAGCGAATGGGACGGGCGAAGTCGAGCACTTCGTTGACGATGCGGTTCAGCCGGACGATTTCCTCGTCGATGTCCGTGGCCGCTTCTCGCAGGCGCGCGGCGGAGAGATCGGGCTGTCGGAGCGTGTGCAGTGCCGCCTTGATGATCATGAGCGGGTTGCGCACCTCGTGCGCGATCACCGTCGACAGGCGTCCGAGCGAAGAGAGCCGCTCTTTTTGCGACATCTCGCGTTGGAAGCGGGCGATCGAATCGGTCAGCATGTTGAACGTTGTGGCGAGAACCTGCGCGTCGGCATCATTCCACCGGTCGCCGCTTGAGAGTACGATCTTTCTCGTCAGGTCGCCTGTCGCGGCAATTTCGCGCATCTTGCCCGTGATTGCGGCAAGCGGCTGCGTGATGGTGCGCGCGACGGCGAAGCTCAGAAGCGTGGCGAGCAGGACGGCCACGACGGCGGTAATGGCGAGGTCGACGCGAATGGCTCTCAGCACGCGACGCTGATCGTTGCGCGATCGGAGGATCAGGGCAACCGGGCCCGTGCCCGTGGAGTCTGCGACGACACTGCGACCGGAGCCCCCGGGTCCCCCAGGACCGGTGCCGTCGCGGTCAGCCGACAGTGGCAAGGGCAGCGCCACGTACTCGCCTGAGGCGAGCGCGAGGTTCCCCGCCCGGCCAGGAGTCCGCACGGCGGCCGCCAACGATGCCCGGTCGTCGGCCGGCAGCGTCGTCGCGAGGATGTCTCCGTCCATGACGAAGGCGATGTCGCTCCCAGTGATCTGCTTCAACTGCGTGGCCAGCGCGTCGTCGAAGAGAAAGCCCACGCTCAGCGTGCCCAGCACGTCCGGGTGCGTGAGGTCGACGGCAATCGGGACCGTGACGAGCTGGAGCATGGCAGTCGGCTGCGCCAGGAGCGCGAAGTTCTCGCGCCCCTCGATGGCCGCGTGAACCGACGTCAGCGCCGACACGACGTCGACAACGCCGGGCGATGCGCCGATGCTGGCGAGAACCCGGCCGGCCTTGTTGGTGACGAGGAGCAGGTTGGAGTTGACCTCGGCCGGGTATTCGCTGAGGGTGTCCTGGACCGTCGGCGGGTCGTCGGTGGCGACCGCGGCTTTGAGCTTCGGCGCGTCGGCGACAAACCGCGCCATCATGGTGAAGGTCTGTGCCCGGGTGTCGCGGAGTTGCGCGACGAGGCCACCGGTCGCGACGATCTCGCGCT
>ORMF011961177.1_pt1 | contig 18644 bp, 23 predicted proteins | sample 1779871 | NCBI WGS metagenome assembly ORMF01 (sample SAMEA104232316, study PRJEB22302) | groundwater metagenome | biome: forest; feature: aquifer; material: groundwater | place: USA | collected 2011-08-07 | depth 5.4 m | reverse complement strand
ATCGCCGGTCAAAACCCAGCCATCATTGAATGCAGCCGCCGTAGCTTGTTGATTTTTATAATATCCTTTAAAGACACTTTCACCTTTTACCAAGATTTCTTTTTCTTTGTTCAAAAAAACTTCCACGTTTGGCAGTGGTTTGCCCACCGTGCCAAACTTTATCGCTGGCTCGGTATTGGTAGCTATGACTGGAGATGTTTCTGTCAGCCCGTATCCTTCAAGAATGGTCAGGCCGATTTTTGAAAAAAACTTTAAGAGATTCGGATTTAATGAGGCCCCGCCACAAACAGCCAGCCGTAACCGGCCCCCGAACTTTTTTACGATAGCGCCAAAAACCAATCTATGGGCAAGGGCATACCCCAAAGTACCCTTGCGCTGGCGCAACGCCAAAGCCAACAACTTCTTTTTAAAGCCTGATTTTTTAACACTATCCCAAATGGCATCATGGAATTTTTCAAATATCCGCGGCACCGCAATCAGCACCGTGGGTTTTACTTCCTGTAAATTATGGGAAAGTTGTTTGATATTTTCGGCGTAGGCAATGGTAGCGCCAGTTAGAAGTGGGATATAATAGCCCGCCATCCTTTCAAAAACGTGACTCAATGGCAAAAATGATAAAAACACATCGCCCTTTTTGAGAGGAATCAAACCGGTAACTTCTCGCACATTACTTAGAATATTCTCATGGGTTAGTGGCACGCCCTTGGGCTGGCCCGTGGTACCCGAAGTATAAATAATGGTGCAAATATCCTGCGCCCCAAGTTGGACTTTTTCAAATGGCTTGCCCGAAGGGTTATGCAGTAATTCATCCAGTAAAAAAACGCTTTTGGAGTCCCAGGATGCTTTATCTGAAAGCTCTGTATTAGAAACCAGCAACACTTTTGCCTGACAGTGTTCTAAAATGTTACGCATTGCCCGCGGAGCCAAAGTAAGATGCAAGGGCACTACCACCGCTCCCACAGTCATAATGGCCAGGTCCGCCACCACCCACTCCGGCCTATTTTCGGATAATAAAGCCACCACATCTCCCTGGTTAACGCCTAAGGCCTGCAGAGCTGCGGCCGCATTTTTTACGCGTGAAGCCAACTCTTCAAACACCATGGGAAGATACGTTCCATTCTTTTTAGACAAAAGAGCCACTGACGAAGCGTGATGGTCCGCAGCTTCAAAAAAAGCCTCGGAAATAGTTTCCCCCTTGATCATGAAGTAACACCGTAAATGAATTCTAAAATTCTATGAAAGACATCAATCCGGTGACCGTCAACTGAAAAGGCGTGGTTATTGCTTACAAACCAGTAGATTTCTTTATTAGCAGATTTGACGTATTTGTAAATATACTTAGCGGACTTAGGATGAATAATGGGGTCAGTAGTGGCATGGGTAATTAATATGGGTACATTAATATGAGACAAATTTGGCATAGTCTCCTTTTTGATAAAACGCAGGAAATCCTTGATACTCTTAATAGGAATAGTGGAATAGGTTACATCATCCATCATGTCAATGTAATCGGTTTGGTACATTTTGCGGGATTTTTTGTAGTAGGTTTTAAAAAGACCGTACGTATACAGGCGCACATGAGCCCAAAATTTATTGCGAATGAAAATGGGTGCATCAAGAGTGATAATACCGACAGGCTCGTTATTGAACTCTTTAATAAGCCAGAATCCTAAGTTTGAACCGAAAGAGTTGCCGATGATGATAACTTTTTTTGATACGGCCTTGAGCTTGATATACGCCTGCCTGGTGGATTCCGTCCAGTCCGCGGGAGTAGTGACCATCAAATCAGAAGGATAGGTTCCGTGTCCCGCAATCAATGGGGCAGACACATTAAACCCTTTCTCTGAAAGATAGGGGCTCAATTCCTTAAATTCATGAGGAGTACTGGTAAAACCGTGAAGCATCAGCACCCCGACCCTAGCGTGATTATCAATAAAAATTGGTTCTGCTCCTTTCATCATGGGTGTTTATGAGATTAGTGTGTAATCTTGCTTGAATATCTTTTTGGAGATGACAAAAATACTATAGACGATAAATGGGGCGGCGAACACGTCAATAGAATAGTGCATGTGAGCCGTTAACATGGAGAGCCCGAAAACAACCGCCATGGCAAAAAAGATGAAACTGACGTGTTTTTCCTTCCAGAAGATAAACCCGAAAAGACTGGCCGAGCCCACGTGGCCCGAAAAGAAAAAATCATTTTTGGCGTTGTATAAAAAGTCGTACAAAGAAAACCCGATACTGCCCGTATCAAGCGTGATCTGGTGTAAATTTACTCCTAAGTGCGTCAGGCTGATAAAAAACGACCTGATAACAATAAACATGGCCAACGCTTTTAATGAAAAAGGAATGTAGCGGGGCTTGATAAGAAATAAAAACAAGACGAATAAGGTTGATAAGAGCGCGCCTTGGACAATAAAAATATCAAAATTGGCAGCAACGATATTGTCTAAAATCAAATCTCCCACGGGGGTACCAACAACATCACCATCAACGTAAAGATAAACGAAGTGCTGAACGATCAGGGCGAACAGAAACCAGGCGATTGAAGTTAAGAGCAAAAACACATCATGCTTTGTCCAGAAATCCCTGTGGGCTGTATAAATATTACTGATGATTTCGCGCATAGAGTTTGGCAAACACTAAGAAGATAATAACTAATGAAAACGCGGTCAGGGCCATGACAGGAATAGTCACATAACTGAATTCCAGCACATACCGCACCACGCACGAAACACTGCCGCCCCCCACCTGGCAAACTGCTTTTAATCCCCCTTCTGAATAATAGATATAATTCTGGTAAAGGGAAATGACCCAACCGATACCACCAATCCATAAAGCATAATCAACAATCCGGCGATCCCTTTTGAGCAAGGCCACTCCCAGCAAAACCACCAAGGGGTACATGAAGATACGTTGGAACCAACACAGCTGGCAAGGGGCGAATCCAGCCACGTTTGAATAAAAAAGACTGCCGGCGGTTGCCACTACCGAAAGTAAAAAGGCAAGCAGCAAGCCGTACTTTCCTATCCAATCAAGTATTTTGGGAAATTGTTTTCGTAAAAATAAAAGATAGACAATTGAAGCCACCACAAAAAGTTGGGCCAAGATGGTCCCAATGGCAAATTTTTTATTCACAATATCAAGTAGAGTCATATAATTAAATGAGGCTCATTTGGCTTTTTAGGGCCTCTTTAGTAATCAAGTTGCGGTAGGCGCAATACTGGCAATCTTTTCCGGCCGGGACGATTTCTTCTGAATCAAGGCATTTTTTGATGTCAACGATAATGGGCTCAATCCATGACGTATCACCATCGTACGGAATGATGGAATTATCAAACTCCAATTTTCCATGAAAGCCATCACGATTTTTTGTGGCATTGGCAAACAGGAAATATCCGGTTTTAGAAACATCAAATCCAAGCTTGGTAAAAATCCATTGATAGACTTCCATTTGCCGTTTGTACCCTTCTTTATATTTGCTGTCCAAGGAAATCGGATAATCGGTGCTGGTGGATTTATAATCAACAATGTGGAGTTGCTGATTTTTTGTATTCTGCCAGATATCATCTACAATACCGCAAATATTCAAGTTTGTCTCCCTATGCAGCACATTGGCTCCCAATTTATGATTGTGGTCATCCCGCCAGATGTGCAAATCCGGGTGGGAAAAGGGCACCGCCTCAATGCGGTGAAACATCATCAGCCGATGGGGCTTTTGTTGTTCCCGCAATACATCAAATTCGTTTTTCAATAAATGGTCAACGGCTAAGTTAAGCGACCAGCCCGGCATATCCGGACGCGAAATCCCCAGCTTCCGGTCTAACCAAAAACACTGCGGACACTCCAAAAAGAGCGCTATTTTTGACCGCGAGACATTGAAAGGTTCTTTTTGGCTGGGTTTATATAAGTTAGTCCTACGCTTTTGTACCGACATAGTCGAGTATCCTCGTATAAATTTAATGATATTAAATTTATCGGGACATCGTGTTTATTTGAAGGTTATCCACTCGTTATTTTTGGTAAAGTTTTTCCAGTACTGGCTGGCAATAGGTTTGACACTGCCAAAATATTTACTATTTAAGACGTCTTTGCCGTAAGGTGTTTCTACTACCCCGGATAATTTCACAAAAGCCACCTGGGCAATGGGCATTTTGTAATAGAGCTTTATAGGCAGGTTGGCCAAATTATGCAATTCCAAAGTGACTTTTAAGGTGTTTCCCGGGTCAACATAGCCGGCGGTAGCATGCACAATCAGCCCGATCCTCCCCAGTGAAGATTTGCCGTTCAACTGCACCACCATATCATGGGGCACGGAAATCGTTTCATAGGTCATGCCCAAAGCAAACTCGCCCGGATGTAAAATAAATTGCCGATTTTCATCAATCGTCACCGCATCCATCATGGCATCAATCGGCTCTTTGGGGTCAATGCAGATATTGTTGGTATTTTTAAAAACCAAAAAATCAGCCCCCAAATGCACGTCTACGGAAGCCGGCTGGATGGAATTAGGAAAGAGCGGGTCAATGCCAATATGCTTGTCTACCAGCGCTTTTTTAATGTCTCTGTCTGATAAAATCATTTCATTTTTTAATTAATGTACCTATTATACTAAAACTAGATTGAAACGCAAACAAAAACCGCCCGAAGGCGGTTTTTGTGAGAATTAAGCGCGTGTTACGTTCTTTGCAGAAGGGCCCTTTTGGCCTTCCTCTACATCAAAGTTTACAACGTCGCCAACTTTCAATTCCTCGAAAGTTACTCCGCTCAAATCGTTAGCATGAAAGAAAAGGTCTTTGGCTTCACCTTCTCGTGAGATGAAACCGAAGTTTTTTCCAGCAACGATGGTCTTGATAGTACCTGTCATTGATTTGTTTTTTTAATCTTGTTTTGAGAAACCCGACCCGTTCCCACGAGCCCATTATTACGGGCCGATTACAAGTAAGATAAGCCTAGCATATTGTCCGTCCGCCGTCAATAGTCAGCACCTGACCTGTAATAAAATCGGCATCCAACAAATAACAAACCCCCTTGGCAATTTCATCTGCCCCGCCCCAGCGGGCAAGCGGCGTGCCGGCCATGGCTTCCGCATTTTCTTCATCGGTTAAATCTGGTGGCCGCAATATCGGGCCGGGAGCCACGCCATTGACCAAAACTCCCGGCGCCAATTCTTTAGCAAACGATTTGGTCAGCCCCACCACCGCCGCCTTGGCAACATTGTAAGCCAAATAATCTTTATACGGACTGGCAAAAATTGACCAATCAGAAAAGAAAATCATCTTCCCCCTCACCTGCCCTGAGCCTGTTGAAGGGTTTTTCAATAACTCATCTCCCAAAATCTTGCCAAACAAAAACGCGCTTTTAGCTATGACATTCATATTTTTGTCCCACTGGTTTTCATCTAACGTGTTCCACGGAGATTTTTCATAAATAGCGGCCATATGCACCAGCCCGTCCACCCGCCCGAACTTTTCCTTCGCAGATGCCACCACTCTTTCAACATCCTCTTTTTGGGAAACATCAGCCTGCACCACCAAATCAGCGTGCGGGCCGGCTTCCGCTTCGTCCTTAAAATAGGTAATTACCAAATTCGCCCCGCGTTCTTTGAGTTGCTTGGCTACTTCTTGCCCAAGGCGAGCCGCCCCCGTAATAATGATTGTTTTATTTTTTAAATCCATAAAATTAAATCCTCAAAAAACGCCCTGCGACGCTTTTTATTTTTACTTTCCCAAATGCTTTGTAAAATATTTCCAGGAATCTTGCGCTTCTTTTACCAACTCCTTGATTTTTGGCTCTGCCATTTTTTTGGCTTTGCCATATTGCACCGCTGTCGTTTTCATAAATTCTTTATATTCACTCTGCCCCATTTTTTTCATCTTTTTGAGCCGTGGTGCAATAACTTTATAAAAATCTCCGAGGCCCGCCTTTAATTCTTTTTTAAGCTTTTTCCCTGGCTTTGAATTCAAAAACACCGCAGCCGCAATACCAATAGCCACTGCCGCAACCGCCCCTGATAATAACTTCGTGCTACTTTTCATGCTTTTTTTTGCGTTTCTTAAAGATATTCATTAAAAATGGCATGGCCGCAAACCCCGCCAAAAAAATATCTAGCTTACGATACAGCTCTGTCGATTCTTCTTTCACGTTTTTTACAAACTTTTTGGCTCGGTGAATAGACTTTAGAACCTCCAAAGCAATCAGAGCCCACAAAACCGCCACCACTATAATAGCCAAGGAGGTGGTGAAATTAAAAATGATTTGCGAAATTTCTAAGGTTGTCATGACATTATCTTAGCACATATTATTTCAGAATCAAAACAAAAAAAGCCGCTGGGTCAATCCAAGCGGCCATGCCAGACAAAGTCAGTAGTACAGCTAGGTCCTTCCCGCCGGACGAATCCGTTTTTTGTCCAGAACCCTTTATTAGCCTCACCCGCCACTTGCACAGCGACTACACTCAAGTTCCTTTCATCAGCCCATTTGAGCAATTTGGCAACGGCCTGACTGCCAAAACCTTGTCGTTTGCGCTCCGGTGGCAACGTTGTCATGGTTTCAATGACGACATCAAAGTCCATTTCATAATCCATGAGGACGATGCCGATGGTAACCATGACTGCATCGGGAAACAGAAACGCAACACGATAATGCAGAGCCACAACATCCCGATCCTCTTTGTTGGGCTCCACACGCGCCTGGTAGTTTTTCAGGGAATTAGCCAGAACATTCATTTCCGGCTTTTTCCTTGCAACTTCCTCTGCCCAGGAGCGAATATTAAAACCGTCTCGCATACTTCTAACCCCCTTTCTTGTTGATGAACCACCCTCAATCTAGCACAAAACCATCCAAAAGGCGATTTCTTTGGAAAGTTTTCCGTGAATATGTGGCATGGCTTTTACTTAATTACTTTCGCATTAATAAGCGCTTGGAAGTGTTGGCGGTTATTCCTCCATACATATTCAACAAACTTGCCCCGGACAACGCTTTCGGTATCAATATAGTGTCTTTTAGCAAAGACAATAATGGCCTCCGCCGCCTGCGATATTTTTGATTCAGCTTGCCCTGAGCCTGCCCGCAGTGAGCCCGTCGAATCTGTCGAAGGGTCTTCAACCATACACTCTATTTCCGCCACGCTATAACCAAAATCCATGCTGTCCAAATCTATCCCGAATCCTTCTTTCTTATATTTTCTTCTGGTGGTAACGAATGTGCAGATCGGCACATACTTATTTTTTGCCAAAAAATCGGTGAGATTTTCATCACTGCCAGCGCCAAAGTATTTTAATATCTCTTCATCGGTTTCCAATTCCCGGTATTGGTCGGAAATCCTTTCTTCAATGGCCACATTCATGGGAAGCTTCAATTCAAATTTTCCATTCCTGTTCCTTAACCAAATATCCTGACGGGTTAAAGAATAATCCGGCCCATCATAGCAAATATCAATCATTTTCTTCTCACCCAAAAATTCCGCGCCTTCAATTAGGCTTTTTTCTTGCTCTGGAGTTAGGATAAATTTTTTCTCAACTTCAAACATAATGCCATTGTGACGCTTTTCTTTAAAAATTGCAAAATACAGTCTTATCTATATCCCACAATATGTAAAGCTTTACAATTCATGTGCCACTACCATCGCCAAGGCAGTGCCCCTCCAATCTTATAACCTAAAGCTCTTCAATTAAAAATATTTTTACGTATTTTTCGAGATTATGCATTTGCAGTAATTTTTCCGTTGTATCTGAAACATCAAATGGGCACACCCAAATACTTTGCTGGAACATTTTGTACCCCAAGTTACGCATGATGCCCCGCAATAACTCGCGGGCTTTTTTATGTTTTTGGGGAATATCAAACGTCAACATAAGCCACTTGCCATCTTTTCGCTTCTTTTTTTCTTCCATAGCAAAGCTGGCTTTTAAAGCTTTTGAGAAGCCTTCTTTGGTAAGCATCATAGCCTGTTTTCCTTTCAGGCTTTCAGAACGGATATAATTGTTTTGCTTGAGAATATTAATTAGTCTATGAAACTTTTTCCTACCCAGTTCTTTTTCATACCGGTAAAATAACGGATTCTGGTCGCCAGCTATTACCCAGGCCTTTTTATAGGAAGAGCTAAAAACAAAATCGGCCACACCTCCCGCGCCTTCAAAAATCTTATACAAATCCCAAAGAAATTTGTCCGTAAAAAACTTTCTCATAATTCATGATGTAATAATAGCGTAACATAAAATGTAAAGCTTTACAATTTGTGTAATATTATATTCCATGAAAATAGCCTACTAAACTTTTATTTTGGAAAAAATTGCAAAAAAAGAAGCCGGATAAGTACGATACTTCTCCGGCCATTGATTAGCCCTTGTAAACAACAAGTGTGAGGTTGTCGCCATCGTAAATGACAACTCCGCCGCTGGGGTGCGACCGCCAACCGCCGCTGCAATCACCCTTGTAGATCACAGTCGTTCCGTTGAACAACAACTTGCCGTCCAATTCGATCACCACGCCGTTTGGATGAGACTCCCATTCCTCATATTCACCCCAATAGAGCACTTGTTCCCCGTTGAGCAGCAACATGTCTTCGTGAGCAATGACCACACCTTGGACATGGGGCAGCCACTCATCATCATTGGCCAGCTCCCCCTCGTAAAAGGTGGTCCCATCTTCGCGCAAGAATTTTCCGGCCGGCTGCTCAATGAAAAGCCCCAAGGGACTGCAAGCAGAGAACTCAAATAGCCCTTCGTAGAGCACGGTCACGCCATTGAGAAGGAATTTCTTTCCGTCTCTGATGACCACGCCTTGCGGATGGGAGTTCCAGTCAACTTCCCGGCCACCCCATTCACAAATAAGGGTTTCGCCGTTGATCAGGAACTTCCCGTCCCGATCAATTACCACACCCTCAGCGTGAATATCCCAACTTCGGAAGGGTTCGGCGCACAAGAGAATCCTGTCTCCGTTCACCGCTCTGTGAAGAAGATCTACGAACGTTCCCTCGGTCGTCACGGTGTGAAGCATTTTCATGGTTTCAATCCTTTCACTGATTGGTTAGCCTCAAAAAAAGGTGCAACGCACCTCTTTTTTACCACAAATGTATAAAAAATCAAGGCTTTGCCTGTGATGCCTCAATAAACTTTAACGGATCAACACTCGAGCCCCTCATTTTAATGGAAAAATGTAAATGCGGGCCGGTGGCGTATCCTGTAGCCCCAGCAAGAGCTACAGTTTGGCCTTGAGTGACTATGTCGCCCACCGCCGCTTTAAACTCCGATAAATGTAAATATAAAGAATAAACTCCCAGGCCGTGGTCAATGATTAATGTATTTCCATAATCGGGCATAGAGACTTGAAAAACTATTTTGCCATCATTGACCGCCAAAACTGGGGTGTTCAGTGGAGCTTTTAAATCAGCTCCCAGGTGCTGAATGGCTAGCTTGCCTGATTTCCTGATATCTCCATAATTTCCCGTAATGGTTATTTCTGGCAATGGATTAATAAAGGGCTTGGCAGAATACGGCGCAGAAGAAATATGGGCCAGCGCTTTATTGAGCGCGGCATTTTCTTTATTCTTTATAGTTGATACGATTTTTTTGGCGGTGAAGCCTTTTTGCTTTAATTCGGGCGTAATAGTTAAGACAGTTACTGGAAATTTCCGTTTTGAGACGGTAATGATTTTTCTAAAAATTTGTTTGTTGTTTTCTGTAATCACAAGAGCATATTTCCCCGGCAATTTCTTTACCGGCATTCCAATCAAAGCAATTTGTGAAAGCCCGTCTTCACTTTTGTAAAAACGCAAAGATACACTGCCCAATCTTCCTTTAATTTCAGTGACAGAGTTCACTTGTACACGTAAGGTGTCGGCTTGCAGTAGTTTTTCCGAGGAAATGCGGACATCAAAAGTTGCTATAGCAGGGCTAGCTGCAAAAATTCCGCTTAGTAAAAATATGAAAAACCATATTCTCATGGCTTCATTCTGCCCCACGGCTCTCAAAATTGCAAACCCTTTGACAAGGATGTAAAAAAGTATTATACACAGATTAGCACCTCGCCATTCCTCTGTTTTTGGCTTTAGCCAAGAAAGGACGTGTCATGGGCATTCTGCACACTTTGGGCAACAGTATTTTTGTCCGCCCGGTTCCCTACTTCGTACTGGACGACCGGCGGCTAGGAGAATGCAGGGTCGTCAGTGGCGACGACTTTGAAGAGAAGTTCCTTGGCAAACGGGAAAAAGTAATTCCAGAACTTTGGCTTCAATTGTACTGGCTAGACCGCGAGGTCGAACATGACGAACTGCGAGCGGCTTTGGGTGTTAAGCTACGAATCTTTGCGGCGCATTTACACCAACTGCTCTGCCTCCAAATCCATGGCCAAGAAGGCTGGCTGCCAGCGCAAGATGAAAATATTGAGCCTCTCTTACACATGGAAAACAAGGATGGCGACATTGAGCTAGTAGAAATCTTGTACTCACGAAGCCAGAAGCGCTGGATTGCCGGTATTTCTGACGACGAAGAAGCCTTGCCAGCAGGAACCATCATCATGGCGCAGGCCAACGCGCTCTGACAAGTTGTCCCCTCACTTTTGAAGCGGGGGGACTTTTTTATTGCATATCAGGTGTATGGTAAAAATTCAGAATATATGGTACAAATAATTTTGTTATTAAAAACATTAAAAAAGATGAACCCTAAGATAATGGCCAATGTTGGCAAAAGGTCCGCCGACTACGAATTATTGAAAAAGATGGCTCTGGCTGGCATGGAAATTGCACGGCTGAATTTTGCGCATGCCTCAAATGACCAACTCATAGAATTAAAAGAAAATTTAGCAAAGATAGAAAAAGAAACCGGCAAGAAAGTTACCATCATCCAAGACCTTTGCGGACCAAGAATCAGAATCGGCATCTTACCAAACGATATTCACATGAAAGAAGGTGAAGTATACTCGTTTGCGTTTGAACAATGCGACTTGTCAAAAAATCTTATTCCCATTGATACCAAAGAGCTGATCGATGATGTGAAAGTTGGTCACTCATTTTATTTGGTAAGCGGAGCAATTGAACTTACCATCCAAAAAATTGAAGATGGAAAAATTACTGCCATCGTAGAAAGAGGTGGCCATTTGTCCAGCAAAAAAGGCATTAATGTGCCAATGACTAATTTAGCCGGCGGAGGGCTTACCAAAAAAGATGAGATTGACGCAGCTTTCGGCGCTAGCCAAAACGTTGATTACGTAGGATTATCGTTTGTGCAAAACGCAGAAGATGTAATTAAATTACGCAAAATTGTGGGACCAAATATAAAAATTATTGCCAAAATAGAACGTGGAACGGCCATGCCAGAAATTGATAATATTTTAAAAGAATCTGATGGTATTATGATCGCCCGCGGGGATCTGGGAATTGAAATGCCGCTTGAAGAATTGCCTATTTTGCAAAAAGAACTTATTAGACACGCTCATTGGCACAAAAAACCGGCCATCGTGGCAACCCAAATGATGCTTAGCATGGTTGAAAAATCACATCCAACCTATGCGGAGGTTACCGATGTGGCCAACGCCGTGTTTGATGGAGCGGATGTATTAATGCTTTCTGACGAAACAGCCGTGGGTCAATATCCGCTAGAATGTGTCCAAGTGATGAAGAAAATTATTGATAGAACGGACGAATATTTTAATAAGATGAACTTTTGGAATTAACCAAAAAGCCCTCCGATGTGCATCGGAGGGCTTTTTTGTACAAAATTATTTTCCGGAAAGCGCTGCCTCAATCGCGGCTTTAATTTGCGCGTATGGCTGCGCTCCTTCAATAAATTGGGTGCCCACAATAAATGAAGGTGTGGCGGTGATACCGAATTTACCGCCCTCCTCCTTATCAGCGTCCATGGCAGCTTGATATTCTCCGGCTTTCTGGTCCATTAATTGTCCCACTTTGGCAGAGTCAATTCCGAGCGCCTGGGTCGCTGCTAAAATATCCGCCTTGTTTCCCCAACCAGAATTCTCGTCATCTTGTTTTTGGAGCACGGCTTCATGCCATTGGTAGAACTTTTCGGGAGCTATTTCCCACACCGCCCTGGCAGCCATGGAAGCGGTGGTTGAATCAGCGCCCAAAAATACATAATCTTTGTAAACGATTTTTAGTTTGCCGGTCTTGACATATTCTTCGTACACCTTGCTTAAAGATTCTTGATTAGCTTTTTGGCAAAAAGGGCACTGGTAGTCAGACCAAAAGGCAATGGCCGGAGCATTCACCTCTCCCACAAATGGGCCGCTGGTAGTATCAACCTTGCTAATATCGGGGGCTTGCTGGCCATTCAAATCCTGGGCAGGAGTGTCGCGGTTAATGTAAATAATGGTACCGCTAATAATGACTGCAGCTACAATGATGGCAATGGCGACCCACCGCACCATAGAAGAATTGTCGTTTTGCACCCCAGTAGAAGAATTTTGACGAATTAAATTTGTTTTAATCCTTGGAAATTCTCTGATTAATATTTATATTTATGTAGCTTGATATTTTCTCAACCTCGTAAATTTAATTCAAAACCATAGTCAAAATTCTCTACGGGGTAGCCCCGTACTGAGCTTCGCTCTAGTACTGGGGCATGTTCCAACTTAATTATTTTTTTCTTTATCCTAGCACTAAATGCGTTTTAGCGCAAAACCTCCTGGAGGTTTACAGGGTCTTCAACTACCTCCACCTCAAACCCCACCCTGCCCAACACCTGGCCTCGCTGATTTTCAACCGATACGCGCCAAGAACCGGAAGCCAAATTAGACATGTAAGAATACCCTTTATACCCCTTACTTCGGCCACCAAAAATGTCAAAAGATAATTCATTGATGTCAGTCCAAGCGCTCTGCTTCTCATCATAGTACTCCCATTGATGGACAATGGTTGTATCCAATTTAGCTGGGGCGAAAATAGCCGTGTACACATACACCCGCTCACCCACAGCTACATGCAATGTTTGGCCGGGGGTGATTTTTTGCCACAAAGTTTCGGGTTCGCCTCTGAAAACATATGATGCGCCTGAAACTTTGATACTGTGATACACCCCAGCTTCGCGGATAGCTAAAGGTATGGGCGGAATAATATCAGTAAAGTAAAGAATATTCATCGTGGCAGCAATGATAATAATAGAGGCCAGCAGATGGATTTTTTGAGGCCGCGCAAATTCCCGAATCAGAAAAATAATCCGCACATAGGCCAAAAAGACAACCAGGCTTAAGACTCCCGCTGCCACAAAAAGCCAGGCGCTGATGGAGTTGGCCAGTAACGGCAGCATGAGGGCAAAAAACGAAAAGGTGGTGAAAAAATAGACGCCAAGTTGTACCTGCGGGCGCGAAAAGAAATTCCGAAAAACATCATTAAATAACATCAAGAGAGCTAGCGCGGCCATAATCGGCCAGCTAACCGAAAATGCCCCCGAAAACCAGTAAAAAACCAATGTACCCGAAAGCAACGACCCGAAAGAATACTGAAGCACCAGGAAAGCTGTCACCCGGGCGTAGCGGAATCTTTCTCTAACCCTTCCGGCGTCATAGAAAGTAATAAACACAATAGCCAATCCTGCAACCACCCAATACAAAGAAAGTAACGCCAGAGTTATGCTCATTTGCACATTGACAAAGGTGATATAGTCAACCAAAAAACCCAGCACCAGCATGGCAGGCATGAGTCCCTTTTCGTAACGGGTATGAAACTCTTTGGCCTGGCGGTAATATCGCCCAATGGGCGGAAATAATTGCATAGTTTTATTCTACCAAAAAACCGCCTAACCCCCTAGTAGACTCCTTGAAAATTATTTAAAATCTAGTATGATAATTACCATAACGAACTTTTACAATTATAGATTACTAAGCTCCGCAGTAGCTCAGCGGTAGAGCGGCTCCCTGTGAAATTCGCAGCTCTCAAGAGAAATCTTGGGATGAACTTTTCGGGATATCGGTGAAGGCTAACGTCATTTGACTAAGTTAATACCGAGGGAACCCCGCAAAATCACTTTTGTGATAGCGGGGGCTCCGTAGAGACTAGATACCGAAATGCCTAAACTTGTAAAAGTAGGCAAAGATATAGTCCACGCCTTATGGAAACATGGGAATAAGTGTAAGGAGCGGGTCGTAGGTTCGAATCCTACCTGCGGAGCTTAGTAATCTAATTATTTCTTTCATATCAAAAAGGGTAAAAACAATGAACGCAATTCTTTCCACTAGAAATCCGAGTAAAGCAGAGCAAATCAAGGCAGTCTTTGCTGGCTCGCCGATTACTATTCTGACGCTTGATGAGGCAGGCATTTTGGGAGAAGCCATTGAAAATGGCAGCACTCTCGGGGAAAACGCGCTAAAAAAAGCCTTGTTTGCTTGGAAGCATTCCAAGGTAAAATGCTGGACAATGGCAGATGACACCGGCATTTTCATTAAGGCGCTTGACGGAAGACCGGGAATCCACGCCGCCAGGTGGGCGGGTGAGACTGCCACCACCGCAGAGATCACCCAATATACCCTTGACCAACTTAAGGGAATTACGGATCGATCTGCCACCTTTGAAACGGTGGTGTGTCTCATTTCTCCTGAAGGCGGCCGTCACTATTTCAAAGGAGCCGTAGTTGGAAAAATTCTTGAAGCACCGAAAGTTCCACCTCAGCCCAAAATGCCTTACAGTCCGCTTTTCGTTCCTGATGGGAGCGATCTTTGCTGGGCCCAAATGTCGGTTGAACAGGAAAACGCCGTTTCCCATCGCGGACAGGCCTTCCGGCTTACGCGCCAATTCTTGGAACTCTACGTAAAATAATATTACCATCGGCAAAAGGCCCGTGGTCTTTTTTTGTGAAATGTTGCCATTGACGCGCTCTTTGGCTATTTAGTATAATGATTTAATGCTTACTAGCTTTATTATTTTTTTCGCCGTTGGATTTATCGGGTTTGCCGTTGGTAGAATTGGAGATAACTATGTCAATTTTTGGATTGGCGACCCCAAATGGCTTCCCGACCATTGGATTTATGGCCTGGTTTTAATGTTCATTGGAGCCTGGATGTTCCAAAGCTACTTGGGCTTTTGCCTGTTTGCTTTTGGCGCGGGACATTTTATTAGCGATTTGAAAGATTTTTGGAATTTGAAATTTTACGGCAGAGACAACAAAGAACGAGGCTCAGTGAAATTCTGGCATATTGACTAAAAGTGCAATAAAAAACCGCCCTCCGGCGGTTTTTTATTACTTAGTATTTTTCAAATCTTCCAAAACCTCTTTGCTATGTTCCTCTGGAACTACTTTTTCATAAATATTTTCTATCTTTCCTTCCGGATTTATCAAAAATGAAGTCCGCAGGGTACCCATATATTTTTTCCCATAAATAGATTTTTCCGCCCAAACACCATAGGCGTTCACCATTTTCTTATCTTCGTCGGCGAGTAGCGTGAATGGCAACTTATATTCATCGGCAAACTTTTTATGGCTTTTTACCGAATCAACACTCACCCCCACAATTTTCACATTTAATTTCTTAAACCCCAAAAAATCATCCCGCAACACACAAGCTTCTTTCGTGCAACCTTCCGTATTGTCTTTCGGGTAAAAGTAAAGTAAAAATCGCCCACCTTTGTAATCTGAAAGCTTGTGGCTTTTTCCATCTTGATCTAAAAGTTCAAAATCTGGAGCCCCGTCTCTAACTTTTAGTTGCATTCTAATAGTAATCCTTAATTTTCTTCAAATCCGCGTGGCGGCGTAACTTTTCCAAAGCCTTGGCTTGGATTTGCCTGATTCTTTCGCGGGTAACGCCAAACTGTTCCCCGGTTTCTTCCAGGGTATGCATCACTCCGTCTTCCAATCCAAATCTCATTCCCAAAATTTTCAGCTCGCGGCTAGTTAGTTCGCTGGAAATTTCAGCAAGTCTTTCTTTTAATAAATTTCTTGAAGCTTCGGTGTTCGGGGCAATAGTCTTGTCGTCTTTGATGAATTCCGCCAGCACGCTATCCTGTTTGTCCTTATCCTCGCCAATCGGCGTTTCCAATGAAACGGCTTTTTGGGCGATTTTACGGATATGGTGAACCTTATCAACTTCCAGTCCCATTTCAGCGGCAATTTCTTCAGCCAATGGCTCGCGTCCCAATTCCTGCAACAACGCCCGGCGCACTTTAGTGTATTTTGTAATCGTCTCAATCATGTGCACGGGGATTCTAATCGTCCTGGCCTGGTCAGCTAAAGCACGAGTAATGGATTGACGGATCCACCAAGTGGCATAGGTTGAAAACTTATACCCCTTGCGCCAATCAAACTTTTTGACGGCCTTAAAAAGCCCTAAATTCCCCTCTTGAATCAAATCTAGCATGGTCAGATTGGGCGAGCGCCCCACATATTTTTTAGCAATAGAAACCACCAGCCGTAAATTCGCCAGGGCTAGTTTATTTTTAGCATCTTCGTCGCCATGTTCAATTTTCTTGGCCAATTCTTTTTCCTCTTTAGCCGACAAAAAGCTTGAGCGCCCGATTTCTTTTAAATACATCTGAATCGGGTCAATTTTTCCTAAAATAACCTTCTTGGCTTTTTTCTCTTTTTTGTCGGTTTTTACTTCCAAAAATTCTCGGGCTTCTTTCAGCTCAATACCCCGCTCGCGCAGGACATCATAGATATTTTCCAATCCTTCAACATCATATTCAACATTCGGCACAAAATGCAAAACCTCTGAGGTGGTAATAAACCCGCGTTCTGACCCGCGCTTGATGAGCGCGTCAATTTGCTCTTTTGAAATCTTAGTGGCTTTACTTGCCCTGAGGCGCCTCGAAGGGCTCCGCAGCCTTGCATGCGATTTCCGCAGCTTTTTTCCCGCCTTAGGACGGGATCCCGCCATTGGCGGTGACTTGGGCAGTTTTATTTTTTTAACCTTCTTTTTTGCCATATTTACTTTATTGAGTGGAATTTTTTGGCTTCTTTCTCAAATTCTTTGAGCATTTCTTGCTTTTTTTCTCCGTCTTGTTCTTTAGCAATTTCATCCATCATGATTTGCTGGAGGCGCTTTGATTCTATCTTTTCCAGCTCTAAAATGCAAAGTTTCAATTCTTCTTCATCTTCTTTAGTGCTTCCCTCCAACTTCAAATATAAAATCCGTTCTTCCAGTAATTTTTTGCGCTGGCCGTCAGAAATAATGTTAATGATCGGTGGTGGCGAGGGTGGCTCTGGCGCAACACTTTTTTCATCCTTGATTTTGGCCAACTCATCCAAAACCGCACCTTCGGGAATGGCCAGCTTCTCTGCTAATTTCTGAACCCAATACGATTGTTCAATTTTATTAGGCAAACGTTTAATCCCTGGCAAAACAATTTTACTGATTTCTTTCTTACCCTCCGGAGTTTTGGCATCAAAGGCCGTAAAGGCCGAATCCACATAATAATCCATGATGGATTTGGCGCCCGCCACTGCTGCCGCCCACACCTTCGTGTCTTTTAAAATAATGTCAGCCGGGTCAGATTTTTCGTGGCCATCGCCATAACTGCCAATAATCTTTATGTTAAACCCCAGTGTTTCCGCATTATTGATGCCACGCTTGGTAGCTGAATCTCCCGCCACATCCATATCAAACGCCAGCACCAAGTTTTCTGTATATCGCTTTAAAATAACTAAATGTTGCTGGGTCAACGCTGTTCCTGAAGCGGCCACCGTGTTTTCAAAACCCGCCTGGTGCGCCATAATGACGTCCGTATATCCCTCAACCACTACGCACTGATTCTGTTTTTTTACCGGCAACTTGGCATTGTTCAACCCATACAACAATCCGCTTTTGTCATAGAGTAATGTCTGCGGGGTATTAATATATTTGGCCGTTTCGTTTTGTTGCTTGAAAATCCTTCCGCCAAAACCCACTGGCTGGCCATTCAAATCAAATACCGGAAACATGATGCGGCCGCGGAAACGGTCGTAAGAATCCCCTTTATTATTTTCTTTTTCAATGGCTAAACCAGCTTTGACGATTTCTTCACGCATATATCCCCTGCCAATGAGAAAATCTGTCAGACTGTTCCACAAATCAGGTGAATATCCCACCCGCCACTTTGTAATGCTCTCTTTACTGATGCCACGTTTTAGTAAATAGTCTTGTGCCTCTTGACCGACTCCGCTTTGTAATTGTCTTTCAAAAAATGAACAGGCCCAATTACAAATTTCATAGAGCCTCTGGCGCTCGGTGCGCAATTGGACGTTTTCACGTTTTAATTCCACACCTGCTTTGGCGGCCAGTATCCGCAACGCGTCGCCAAATTCTATGCCCTCAATGCCCATCACAAAATCAAAAATAGACCCTCCCTTTCCGCAACCAAAACAATGCCACATTTGTCTAGTAGGCGAAACAAAAAACGATGGCGATTTCTCTTTGTGGAAGGGGCAAACTCCCCGATGATTGATTCCCGTTTTAGTAAGCTTGATGTAGCTTCCCACTACATCTAGTACATTCAGCTTATTTTTGATTTCTTCAATTTGGGAATCCATGCCTTTATAGGGCTTTTATACCACGCTATAAACTAAAAATCAAGCTGCTAAGGTAATATATACAGACATATGGCGGTTTTTACCGAGTCGCGATAGTATCTCGGTATGTGTACCAAAATGCCCAAAAATGCTCTCGAAGAACGCCTGCGATGGGTATTACCCATCATTCAGGAAGAAATTAAGCTGGTGGAT
>ORMF011874232.1_pt1 | contig 18646 bp, 19 predicted proteins | sample 1779871 | NCBI WGS metagenome assembly ORMF01 (sample SAMEA104232316, study PRJEB22302) | groundwater metagenome | biome: forest; feature: aquifer; material: groundwater | place: USA | collected 2011-08-07 | depth 5.4 m | reverse complement strand
TCGCGCGACTGGGCGGCCAAAGGGCCGGCCTTGCTCGGCGTGCGCGCGGTGATCGCGGAAAGTTTTGAGCGCATCCACCGTTCGAACCTGATCGGCATGGGCATCCTGCCGCTGGAATTTTTAGGCGGACAGACCCGCGCATCGCTGGGGCTCACGGGCGAAGAGATTTATACGGTTGAAGGCGTCAGCGCGGTGAAGCCCGGCAAACCGCTCGCCGTGCGCGCGGCAAGCGCCGCCGGCGAAAAAGTTTTCCAAGTGCTTGCCAGGATTGACACTCCTGTGGAACTCACCTATTATCAGCACGGCGGCATTCTGCCGTATATGCTGCGTGAATTAGCCAAGAAATAAGGTCCAATGTCCGACTCTAAAGAAATAAAAATCTCACCGCATTTTTGGTTCCGGCGGCTGCACTCCCTGGCCGGCGTATTTCCGATCGGCGCCTTTCTGCTCGAACACATGTTCTCGAACGCCTTCATCATGAATGGGCCCGAGGCCTACAATAATCAGATCAAATTTTTGAGCGGTCTGCCCTATGTCCTATGGCTTGAAGTTCTTTTTATCTATATCCCGATCCTTTATCACGCGTTTTACGGCTTCTATATATGGTTCTCCGGCAAAAGCAATATGGCCTGGTACCCTTATCCCGCCAACATTCTCTATGTCCTGCAGCGCTGGACCGGCCTGCTGACTTTCATTTATATCGGGTATCACGCGTATCACACGCGCGGTGTCAACCTGCTCTACGGCGTGGAAGTGAGTTATGAGCGCATGGCGCATCTCTTGAGCGATCCCAAAATCTTCTGCTTTTACATCGTCGGTCTTGCGGCCGTGATGTTTCATTTTGCCAACGGCCTGTGGGGATTTTTTATCAGCTGGGGCCTCACCGTCGGGCCCAGGGCGCGCAAGGTTTCCGGCATGGTGTGCGCGAGCCTCGGGATTGTCCTTTTTACGGTCGGCGTGCAATCCATTATTCATTTGGTCAGATAATCATGCCCAATCCAAAACCAAAATTCATCGTTGTGGGCGGCGGCCTTGCCGGTCTCATGACCGTGATCAAGCTCGCGGAAGCCGGCCACACCGTGGACCTGATTTCCATGGTCGCGTGCAAACGCTCGCACTCGGTTTGCGCGCAGGGCGGGATCAACGCGTCGGTCAATACCAAGGGCGAGGGCGATTCGCCCTGGATTCATTTTGAGGAAACGATTCTGGGCGGCGACTTTTTGGCCAATCAGCCCATGGTCAAAGACATGTGCGAAAATGCGCCGAGTTTTATCTATATGCTCGACCGCATGGGCGTCCAGTTCAATCGCACCGCGGAAGGTTTGATCGATTTCCGGCGTTTCGGCGGCACGCGTTTCCACCGCACGGCCTTTGCCGGCGCCACGACCGGCCAGCAAATCCTTTATGCGCTGGACGAGCAAGTCCGCCGTTTCGAAGCCGACGGAAAAGTCACGCGTTACGAAGGCTGGGAATTTTTATCCGCGGTGATTGATGACGGCGGCACGGCGCGCGGCATTGTGGCCATGAATCTTTCCAATTTTGAGATCCGCGCGTTCCGCGGCGATGCCACGGTCTTTGCCACCGGCGGTCCGGGCATGATTTACGGCCGTTCCACCAACTCGATGATTTGCACGGGCTCGGCGGCCGGCGCGCTTTATCAGCAGGGCGTGTTTTACGGCAACGGCGAATTCATCCAAATCCATCCCACCGCGATCGCCGGCGAAGATAAAAACCGCCTGATTTCCGAAGCGGTGCGCGGCGAAGGCGGACGGCTCTGGACCATGAAAGACGGCAAGCGCTGGTATTTTCTCGAAGAATGGTATCCCAAATACGGCAACCTCGTGCCGCGCGACATCGCGTCGCGCGCGATTTTTAAAGTTGTGCGCGAGCTCAAGCTCGGCATTGACGGCAAAGACGTGGTTTATCTGGATATCTCGCATATTGAACGCAAAATCCTCGATGAAAAGCTTGGCGGCATCATTGAAATTTATGAAAAATTTATGAATGAAGACCCGAGCAAAGTGCCGATGCGCGTATTTCCTTCCATGCATTATTCCATGGGCGGAATTTACATCAATGCCAAGCACATGACCAATGTGCCGGGCATCATGGCGGCGGGGGAATGCGATTATCAGTATCACGGCGCTAACCGTTTGGGCGCGAATTCGCTGCTTTCCTGCATTCAAGGCGGTTTGGTGACGGCCGCCAGCGCGCTGGAATATGCGTCCGGCCTTGAGCGCGGCGCGGAAGCCGCTCCGTCCAAAATGTTTGATGACCAGGTCAAAAAAGAAGAATCTAAGAACGACGAATTCCTGCGCCGGCGCGGCAAAGAAAATCCTTACCAAATCTGGGAAGAGATGGGCGAGGAGATGACGGATAAAGTGACCGTCGTCAGGTATAATGATAAATTAGAACAGGCCGACAAGACCCTCACGGCGCTGCAGGCGCGCGTCAAGCAGGTGAATGTAAGCGATGTTTCAAAATGGGCCAATCAGCCGCTCGTGTTTACGCGCCAGCTTGAAAACATGCTCGATATCGCGCGCGTGATCACGCGCGGGGCATTGGCGCGCAATGAAAGCCGCGGCGCGCATTATAAGCCCGACTTTCCGAACCGCGACGATGCCAATTGGCTGAAAAGCACGGTGGCGAAATTCACACCCAAGGGGCCTGAGCTTTCTTACGAGGCGGTCGATATATCTCTTATCAAACCGCGCGAGCGTAAATATTGAGCCCTCACCCTAACCCTCTCCCGCGGGGAGAGGGAAGGTGAGGGGAAAAACTATGACTGAACAAAAGACCATTAAATTCAGGGTCAAGCGCCAGGACAATCCGGACGCCAAGCCGCATTGGGAAGAATTCCATATCCCTTACCGTCCGTACATGAATGTCATCCTCTGCCTGCGCGAAACGCAGAAACATCCCAAAACTTTTGACGGCACTCCGACGACGCCCGTGGCCTGGGAATCAAGCTGCTTGGAAGAAGTGTGCGGTATTTGCACGATGGTGATCAACGGCAAGGTGCGCCAGGCCTGTTCCGCGCTGGTTGACCAGCTCGGCACGGAAATCAGCGTGGAACCGATGCGCAAATTCCCCGTGGTGCGCGATTTGATGGTCGACCGCTCTTTTCTTTTTGAGACGCTCAAAAAAGTCCGCGCCTGGGTGCAGATTGACGGCACGCATGCGCTTGGTCCCGGCCCGCGCGTGCATCCCGATGTCCAGAAAGAGGGTTATTGGATGTCGCGCTGCTTCAGCTGCGGCTGCTGCCTGGATGTCTGTCCTCAGGTGAATGACCGTTCCGATTTCGTGGGCGCAATGGCCATCAATCAAGTGCGGCTTTTTAATTCTCACCCGCTCGGCGCCATGAATTCGAAGGACCGCCTGGAGGCCCTGATGGGCGAAGGCGGCATTGAAGACTGCGGCAATTCCCAAAATTGCATTAAGGCCTGCCCTAAAGAAATCCCGCTCGTCACTTCCATTGCGGAAGTGAACCGGCAAGTCACGCAGTACATCTTCGGATTCCTCAAGAAATAGGAATGAAGCGTTATTCCCCTCAGATCGGCCGCTACGTTTATATTGATCCGGCCGCGACAATCATCGGCCAAGTAAAAATCGGCGATTACTCCAGCATTTGGCCGGGCTGCGTTTTGCGCGGCGATATCCAAAAAATCGAAATCGGCCATCACACCAATATCCAGGACCTTTCGCTTTTGCATGTGGAAACAAACCGCGGCTGCAAAATCGGCAATTATGTGACCGTCGGTCATCAAGCCACGCTGCACGCCTGCACCGTGCGCGACCAGGCTTTGATCGGAATCGGCTCAATCCTTTTGGACGGCTCGGTCGTCGGCGAGGCCGCGATCGTGGGCGCGGGCAGTTTGGTCACGCATGATCAAAAACTCAAGGCCGGCTCGCTTTATTTCGGCCGTCCCGCCCGGTTTGTCCGCAAGCTCAGTTCCCGCGAAATTACCGGCCTCAAAAAATGGGCCGAACGCTATATTAAGTACGCCGCGGACCATATGTCCGGGCGCTTCGAAAGGCTTTAACCCCCGTAATTTCCACGATTTCCGGCCGGATTTTCTACGTGCCAATTCAAAGCTTTTGGGTATAATAACCCTCTATGCCGCAAACTGGTTCCATCAATAAAGATGCCGCCGATCCCAACAAATTCGTGAAGGGTTTGGAGGGTATTATTGCCGCCCAAACCGCCCTGAGTCTCGTCGACGGCGAGGCGAGCAAGCTTTATTACCGGGGCATTTCGGTCAGCGAATTCATCGAAAATTCTTCCTGCTACGAAGAAGTTATTTTTCTTCTTTGGAACAACCGCTTTCCCGCGGCCGCGGAGCTGGCCGAGTTCAAAAAGAAATTGGCGGCCAAACGCGCGGTGCCTGCCGAAGCGATGACCCTGTTAAAGACCCTGCCTAAAAAAACGCATCCCATGGCGGTTTTACGCACCATGGTTTCCGCGATGGCGGCCTTTGATCCGGATTCGGAAAAAATTGACTTAGAAAGCACGTGCCGCCAATCCTTGTTTCTGACCGCCGTTTTCCCAACCCTGATCGCAGCCTTTATGCGGATACGCGAAGGAAAAGATCCTGTGGCGCCGGATCTAAGTCTCAGCCATGCGGCCAATTTTCTCTACATGATGCACGGCCAAAAGCCCGAGAAAGAAATGGAGCGCGGGCTGGACGCTTATTTGATCCTGCTCGCGGACCACAGCCTTAACGCCTCGACCTTTTCCGCCCGGGTCACGGCCTCGACGCAGGCCGACACGTATTCCGCGATTACTTCCGCGATTGGCACGCTTAAGGGGGACCTGCACGGGTCCGCCAACCAGCGCGCCATGGAAATGATCCTTGAGATCGGTTCGCCCGAAAAGGCGCAAGATTATGTGCGCAATATCCTCAGCCAGAAAAAAAAGGTCATGGGTTTCGGCCACCGCATTTATAAAAAAGAAGATCCCCGCGCCACGGCCTTCCGCAAAATTGCGGAAGACCTCTGCAAGCGCGCCGGCAACATGAAGTGGATCGAAATTTCGAACCGCGTCGAAAAAGTGATGTGGGAAGAAAAACAGATCCCGTGCAACGTGGATTTTTTCTCGGCCTCCGTGCTGTATGTACTCGGATTTCCGGTGGATTTTTTCACGACCGTGTTTGCCGCCAGCCGCGTCGGCGGCTGGACCGCCCACCTTATGGAACAGCGCGCCGACAACCGGCTCATCCGCCCCGGCGCAGAATATACCGGCCCGCGGGACCAGCATTATGTCCCGATGGATAAGAGAAAAAGCGGATGAATATCCACGAATATCAGGCCAAAGAAATTTTTACAAAATACGGCATCCTTTCGCATGAAAGCAAAAATGTGCACACGCCGGAAGAAGCCTTTGAATTTGCCTCCCGGCCCGTAAAACCCGGTTACATCTATGCCGTGAAAGCCCAAGTCCATGCCGGCGGACGCGGCAAAGGCGGCGGCATTAAGCTCGTCAAAACGCCGGAAGAAGTGCGCCAGGCCGCCGCGAAACTCTTGGGTACACAGCTCGTTACGCCGCAAACCGGCCCGGAAGGCAAGCCTGTTGCCAGTTTATTGATTGAACGCACGACGACATTGAAGGAAGAATATTACGTCAGCATCGTGCTCGACCGCGCGGCCGGGAAACCCTGCCTGATCGTTTCCGGCGAAGGCGGCATGGACATCGAGGAAGTTGCGGCGCACACTCCCGAAAAAATCTTCAAATGGCATTTTTCGGCCACGGCCGGCTTGTCCGAAGCGGATGCGCGCAAAATCGCCGAGAAACTTTCGCGCGACAAAAAATTCGTGCCCGACTTCACGCGCATTTTTATGGCCATGGCCAAAATTTTCCTGGATATCGATGCCTCGCTTATCGAAATCAACCCGCTTTCCGTAACGGCCGCGGACCAATTGATCGCGATTGACGCCAAAATCAACGTGGATGACAACGGGCTCTTCCGCCATCCGGATATTTTGGCCATGCGCGACCCGGCGCAGGAAGACCCGCGCGAAGTCGAAGCTAAAAAATTTGATCTGAGTTATGTGGGCCTGGACGGAAATATCGGCTGCATTGTCAACGGCGCAGGCCTCGCCATGGCCACCATGGACATCATTAAATTCGCGGGCGGCGAGCCGGCCAACTTTTTGGACGTGGGCGGCGGCGCCAATAAAGAAAAAGTTGCCGAGGCCTTCAAGCTGATTCTCACGGATCCGCAGGTGAAGGCGATCCTTGTCAATATTTTCGGCGGGATTATGCGCTGCGACGTGGTCGCGGAAGGCATTCTTGCGGCGGTTCAGGAAATCGGCGTGAAAGTCCCGCTGGTTGTGCGCTTGGAAGGCACCAATGTGAAAGAAGGCAAAGAACTTTTAAGCCGCTCCAATCTTAAGATTATCGCCGCGGACGGTTTCGCGTCCGCCGCTGAAAAAGTGGTGGCGGCCTTATGAGCATCTTGATCGATAAAAATACCAAGGTGCTCGTGCAGGGAATCACCGGCACGCACGGCGCGTTTCATACCGAAAAAATGCTCGAATACGGGACCAAGATCGTCGGCGGCGTAACACCCAAAAAAGGCGGCCAGCAGGTTCACGGCGTGCCGGTGTTTAATACGGTGAAAGAAGCGCGTCAGGCGACGGGGGCCACAGCCTCCATCATTTACGTACCCGCGCCTTTCGGCGCGGCCGCAATCCGCGAGGCTGCGGAGGCGGGGATTACACTCGTTGTCTGCATCACCGAAGGCATTCCGGCGCTTGATATGGCGCGTCTCAAAGAATGGCTCGTGACAAAACCGGAAGTCCGGCTGATCGGCCCCAATTGCCCGGGCATTATCACGCCCGGCCAGTGCAAAATCGGCATTATGCCCGGCTACATTCACAAGGCCGGCTCCATCGGTTTGGTTTCACGCAGCGGCACCCTTACTTATGAAGCGGTCTGGCAGCTTACGAATCTGGGCCTGGGCCAATCGACTTGCATCGGCATCGGCGGCGACCCGATTGCCGGGACTTCCTTTGTTGACGCGCTGGGTTTGTTTCAAGCGGACCCGGACACCAAGGCCGTGGTGATGATCGGTGAAATCGGCGGCAGCGCCGAAGAAGAAGCCGCGGCGTTCATCGCCGCTAAATTAACCAAACCCGTGGTCGCTTTTATCGCCGGCATGAATGCGCCGGCCGGCAAACGGATGGGGCATGCGGGCGCGATTATTTCGCAGGGCTCCGGCAAAGCTCAAAACAAGATCAAAGCCCTTGAGGATGCGGGCGTGTCCGTGGCCAAAAGCCCCGCGCTGATCGGGGAAACCATGGCACAGGTTTACAAGCAGCATTATGAACAAAAATCTCGATCACGCGTATGACGAGTTCCTCAAAGAGCGGGAGACCCGGATCGTACAGGCCATTCCGCGATTTTACGGCCGCGTCGATAAAAGCTGCCTGAAATACGGCCGCTTTCAAATCCCGACTTTTTACAAACCGCACATCCAGACGCCGAAGCAGGAAACACTGCTGAAGCGCGTCTCTTCTATCCTCATGCAGCTCATCAACACGGCCACGCGCCTTTATTTTGAAGAGGGCCATCTCGCGCATGTGTTCCGGATCAGCCCCGAAGCCGCGGACCTGATCAAAATCGATCCGGGTTATTCGCAGACCGTGGTCTTTTCACGCTTCGACGGCTACTTGGCCGGCGAAAGCCTGAAGATCGTGGAATTCAACTGCGATTCGCTGGCTGGCATGGCCTACGGCGATGAGCTGGAAGAAATTCTTTTCACCGAAGAACCGATCGCGGATTTTTTTAAGGAATATAGTTTCCGGCGCACCGAACGCGTGCAGAGCACGCTGAACGCGCTGCTCGCGGCCTATGAAGAATTCGGCGGATTTGAAACCCCGCAAATCGCCATTGTGGACTGGCGCCACGTGCGCACAATGCCCGAATTTGAATACATTAAGGCTTATTTTGAATCCAAAGGCTATAAGACAACGATTGCGGATCCGCGTGAGCTGAAATACAAGGGCGGAAAGCTCTACCATAAAAATTTCCGGGTGCACCTGCTTTACCGCCGCGTGATGTTCGATGAAATCCTTGAGCGTTTGGATGAAGTGCAGGACATGATCAAGGCCTACCGTGACCGCGCGGTATGCATGGTCAATCCGCTGCGCTCGCGCCTGGCCGCGTCGAAGGCGCTGCTTTATATCCTGACCAATCCCGAATACGACCATTTTTTTACGGAGAGCGAAAATAAGCTTAAACGTGAAATCATTCCCTGGACGCGCCGGCTGGCCGATGCCGAGGATTTTTACGGGCACAAAAAACTTTATTTGATTGATTTTCTTAAGGACGAGAAAGAATCGCTGGTGTTAAAGCCCGCCGCCAGCACCGGCGGACGCGATGTGAAGATCGGCCGCGAGACCCGCGACGATGATTGGAATGAGACCATCGACAAGGCGATGAAAGGCGAGTGGGTGGTCCAGGAATTTGCGGACGTTCCGATTATGACCGTGCCCGTCATCGTGAACCAGAAGCTGGATTTTGCCTACAAAAAGTATAATTTCAACTTGTTCGTCAGCGGCGGCCGCTATGCGGGCGGCGTGATCCGGCTGAGCGATGAAAGCGTCATCAATGTGGCCCGCGGCGGCGGTCTCATGCCCTCCCTGGTTTCCGAACACGTCCCCGAGCGCGAAGAATAACCAATGAAAAGCATTGGCAATTTTCCTGCTTTGATTTATTCTGTGCGCATCACCTCCGAGGAGCGGGCGGGTGCTTAAGGAGTCTCCCATGAAAAACAATCTCCGCGTCTTTTCGCTGGAAGAAGCAAATTCTCTTTTGCCCCAAGTTGAAACCCTGCTGCAGCGCGTGGAAGGAAAGCGCCGCGCGCATGAAAGCCGGCACGATCAGCATTTCATGCACGAATTGATTACGGAAAACGAGCAGCGCCGCGGAATCAATTCTCCGGCGGAAGATCTTCCTGAAGAGGCCGCGCGCCGGCTGGACAACGAGCTCGAAGATATGATCGTGGATGTCGAAGCGATCCGCGCGCTTGGATGCGTGGTTCGCAGCCTCAAACGCGGCTGGATTGATTTTGCGGGGCAGCATAACGGCGAAATGATTTTCTTCTGCTGGCATCGCGGCGAGCAGAACATCAGTTTTTATCATCCCTTCAAAGGCCCGCTCACTGAGCGCCTTCCGCTGACAACATAATTTCACCTCTTGGAGGACCGTAGTGATTCTACCGAAAAAGATTTTTCTGACCAAAGGGTCGGGCGTCCACCGCGAAAAGCTTTCAAGCTTTGAGCTCGCGCTGCGCGACGCAGGCATTGCGCCGTTTAACATCGTCCGGGTTTCCAGCATTTATCCGCCCTACTGCAAGCTTATTTCTAAAGAAGCGGGTTTGAAATATTTGACGCCGGGCCAAGTGCTGTTTACGGTCGTGGCCGAATGCGCCACCAATGAGCCCAACCGCTTGATCGCTTCCTCGGTCGGCATGGCCCTGCCTAAGAAACCGGAGCAATACGGCTATCTTTCTGAGGCCCACACCTACGGCTGGACGGAAAAAAAGACGGGCGAATACGCCGAAGACCTGGCCGCCAGCATGCTGGCCACGATCCTGGGCGTTAAATTTAATCCGGACGAAAGCTACGACAAGAAAAAAGAGATTTGGAAAATTTCCAATCAAATCGTCAAAACCACCGCGATTACACAGAGCGCGATCGGCGATAAGAACGGCAATTGGACGACCGTCATCGCCGCCGCGGTGCTTATTCATTAAAAATTCTCCGGTCTTCTTTTCTTATGGCCACCGTTAAACTCGGATTGATCCAGATGTCCTGCGCGGCAAATCCCGCGGACAATCTCACCAAGGCCCAAGATCGCATTGTTGAGGCCGCGGGCCGCGGCGCGCAGATTGTTTGTCTCCAGGAACTTTTCCGCTCGCGGTACTTCTGCATTGAGTACGCCCACGAAAATTTCAACCTGGCCGAATCCGTGCCCGGCCCCACCACCCTTGCCTTGAGCAAACTCGCCCGCGAAAAATCCGTGGTGATCATTGCGCCGATTTTTGAAAAGCGCGCGGACGGCGTTTATCATAATTCCGCGGTCGTGATCGACGCGGACGGCAGCATTGCCGGAACCTACCGCAAAATGCATATTCCGGACGACCCGCACTTTTATGAAAAATTCTATTTCACGCCCGGCGACTTGGGATTCCGCACCTTCAAGACCCGCTATGCGAAAATCGGCGTCTTGATCTGCTGGGACCAGTGGTTTCCCGAAGCCGCGCGCCTTGCCGCCCTGGGCGGGGCGCAGATCCTTTTCTATCCCACGGCCATCGGCTGGGGTGAAGGCGAGACCGCGGACGTGAAGCCCGACCAGCTCGACGGCTGGCAGACTGTTCAGCGCGGGCATGCGGTCGCCAACGAGGTCTTTGTCGCGGTGCCGAACCGCGTCGGTAAAGAGGGCCCGATCACATTCTGGGGCAATTCCTTCGCCGCCGATCCTTTCGGGAAAGTGATTGCGCGCGCCGATGAAAAGAAAGAAGAAATCCTGATTGTGCCCTGTGATCTCGGCAAGGTCGAGGAAACGCGCCGGCATTGGCCGTTTTTGCGTGACCGGCGCATCGACGCCTACGAGCCGCTGACCCGGCGCTTTATCGATGAGACGGTCCACGAGCCCGCTCCCAAAAAACCGCGCAAAGCCGCCCGTCCCTCCTGATTGAGTCATGAAACCTGACGCTGTTCCGGCAGCTTCCAAAACCCCGTCCGCTGCCGGATTCCGCATGCCTGCGGAATGGGAACCGCACGAATCCACTTGGCTGGCCTGGCCGCATAATGAAGAAACTTGGCCCGGCCCGCGCCTCGCGGAAGTCGTATTCATTTATGTCCGCATGCTTGAAGCCCTGCTGCCGCACGAAAAAGTGAACCTGCTTGTGACCGGCCCAAGGGAAGAGGAGCAAGTGCGCGCCCTTTTACTGAAAGACCGTATCGGCATGCAGAATTTGATCGTGCGCCATGCGCCCACGGCGGACGCCTGGATCCGGGATTACGGCCCGACCTTCGTGACCAAGGCGGACCAGAAGGCGTGGTGCAAATGGATGTTTAATGCTTGGGGCGGAAAATACGCGCCGCTTATCGGCGACACAAATGTTTTTTCCGCCAAAAATCACGGCTTCATCCCGAACCCGTGTTTCGACGCGGGCTTTGTTTTGGAAGGCGGTTCGATCGAAGTCAACGGCCAAGGCACATGCCTTACGACGGAACAGTGCCTGCTGAACAAAAACCGCAATCCGCAGTTTTCGCGCGAAGTCATCGAAGAAAAATTAAGGGATTACCTGGGCGTTTCCCAAGTACTCTGGCTTGAAGAAGGCATTGCGGGCGATGACACGGACGGTCATATCGACGACATCACGCGCTTCACGGCGCCGGACACGATTCTCTCCGCCTGGGAAGAGGATGAGGACGATGAAAATTACGAAATCTTGAGGAGGAATTGGGAGCGTCTGCAGAATTCCGCGGATTTAAAAGGCCGCAAATGGCGGCTGGTGAAATTTCCGATGCCGGGCGCGGCCGCCGACGGCGATGTGCGCCTGCCCGCAAGCTACGCCAACTTTTATATCGCCAATAATGTCGTGCTGCTGCCGGTCTATGGCCACAAAAACGACCGCCGCGCCGCCGACATCCTGAAAGAGCTTTTTCCCAAACGCGTCATTGTTTCCATCCACTGCAACGCGCTTGTGTACGGATTGGGCGCCATCCACTGCATCACCCAGCAAGAACCTAAAGGCTGACCTTCTCCGCATCCGCGGGCCAGTCCGCGCGCCACAAATCCGCTGCGGGCGCGTCATCGAGCCGAACACTTTCAAAAATAAGTTCTGTCCGGCCTTCCTGACGGTTTTCCGCGCCGTCCGTGATGGCCACGCTCCCGGAAGAAGCCGCTGAAAAATCCCGGATCAGGATGCTTCGCGGCAGCATCACCGGTTTAGAACGCGTGCGGTCCCGGCGCTCTTCCTTCCGGAAGTCCGCGCGTTCAATGACGGTGGCAGGCTGCGCCTCTTCGGAATAGTAAACCTCATAAGGGACATCGCCTTCCGGCGTGACTTCAATTTCGCGGACCAGGCGTTTGTGTCCGCGGCGCGTGGTATGGATGCGGATCCAGGTTTGGTCCTTTTCTTTGACGATCTCGGCTTCTGCCGCAGGCACGGCCATTGATTTCAGCGCGCGGTAAAGCGCCAGGGGTTTCAGGGCGCTTTCAATGCCGGGCGCATTTTCGACATCCAGGATGTGGCCGCTGTAAACGCGGCGCGCGGAGGCAAGGTAAAGTTCAAACGCCCGGTCTTCAGCGCGAAAAATAAAGAGAAGGTTCTGGTTTTCGCCGGAACAGCGGAACAGAATTTTTTCATCCAGCCTGTGATAATTCAGTTCGCCGCGGCACACGGCTTCCTTGCCGGCCGCGCTGAAGCGCGCGGTGACCTGAGCGCGGTAGGCGATCCAAAAACCTTGGCGCTCGCGGATACGCGAGAGTAAGTCGGGCAGGGAATCGGAGGCGAGGGCAGGCATCGCATGAAGAATGATGATCGTCATTGCGAGGAGGCCGCAGGCCGACGAAGCAATCTGGTTTAAAAGCAGATTGCTTCGGCTTGAGCCTAAGCTGCCTCGCAAAGACATGATATTAACTCTTTGGATTTTCGCTCAGGACTTTGCGGGTATGCAGAATGCGGTGAACGGCCGTGCCGTTCGTGCCCAGGAAAAGGATCCACAAAATGAACGGCATCAGCGGCCAGAAAAGTGAACCCACAATCAAAAGGATCACGCGTTCGGCCCGCTCAAAAATTCCCACACTGCAGTCCGGAATGAGGTTTTCAGCGCGCGCCTTGGAATAACTGGTTACAAACGAACCGGCTAAAATTCCCAGCGCGAGCAAAAGTGAGCCGGTCCGGCCCTGATAAGCATAGGCAACGGCGAGTCCGCCGAAAAGACAGAAATCAGAATAGCGGTCCACCGTGGAATCCAGGAAAGCGCCGAAGCGGGTGACTTTACCGCTGGTGCGCGCCAGCGGGCCGTCCAGCAAATCGCCGAGCGCGGCCACCATCACGATAATGCCGGCCAGGAAAAAATTACCGGTGGCATACACGCAGCCGGCCAGGAAATTGACCGCCAGGCCTGCGAGCGTGAGCTGATTGGGCGTGAAGCCCTGCTTCTGCAATTGGCCTGCGACATTGTTCAGGAGAGATTCGATTTTGGGGTAAACGCTTTTACGGAGCATCGATCAGAAACGGTGTGTTTAACGCGGGCAGGTGCCCTGGATAAACTTTTTAACCAGTTCTTTTCCTTCAGTATCCGGGATTTGTTTGGGCGGATGTTTCATCGTGTAGGATGAAATCGAAATCAGCGGTCCGCCGATCTTGCGGTCGCGCGCGAGGCGGCAGCAGCGGATCGCATCAATGGCGCAGCCGGCGCTGTTCGGCGAATCTTCCACGGAAAGACGCAATTCGAGGTTCACCGGGAAACCGGCAAAACCGCGGCCTTCCATGCGCAGATAGCAGACCTTGTTGTCATTCTGCCAGGGAACATAATCCGAAGGACCGATGTGGATATTGTCCTCCTCGATCGGGATGGTGAGCTGGCTCTGGACCGCTTCCGTCTTAGAAATCTTCTTGGATTGAAGCCGGGTGCGGTTCAGCATGTTCAGGAAGTCCGTATTGCCGCCCGTGTTGAGCTGGTAGGTACGGTCAATCTTCACGCCGCGGTCGGAAAACAATTTGGTCAGCGTGCGGTGAACGATCGTGGCGCCGACCTGGGCCTTGATGTCATCGCCGATGCAGGGGATGCGCTTGTCTTCAAACCGCTTCGCCCATTCCGGGTTCGATACAATGAAGACCGGCATGCAGTTGATAAAGCTGACGCCCGTCTTCAAGCAAGCTTCGGCATAAAATTCGGTGGCTTTCTGCGAACCTACCGGCAGGTAGTTCAGCAGGATTTCGGCGCCTGTGTCCTTAAGGATCTTTTCCACATTGGCCGGTTTGCGGTTGGCCACCATGAAGGTCCGGTCATCCGCATAGTCCTTCATATGCTCGGAAAAGCCGTCGAGCACCGGGCCCATCTCCACCTTGACCTTGCTTTTCGGAATATCCGTAAAAAGCGGCAGGATACAGTTAGGCTTGGCGGTCAACGCGACATCGAAGCGCTCGCCGACTTTGCGCTTGTCGATATCAAACGCCGCGACGATTTCGATATCCTCGGGGTAGAAGCCGCCGAGGTCATAATTCATTAAGCCAAAGTCTTCTTCATGGTTCTTGCCGTTACCGTTGCCGTTGCTTTTTTTTGCCCGATAGTATTCGATTCCCTGAACCAACGATGCTGCGCAATTACCAACGCCGGCGATCGCAATTTTAATTTTGCTCATGACTTCCTCCATCGTTTTGAAACGAGATGGGAGATTATAGGGATCAACACCAGCTGAATCAAGAGGGAAATACACATTTCTAAAGCATGACAAAGGAACAAGTTAAGAGCATAGAGTCCGATAATATTTCAAAACATTTCTAACTGGGGCCTTCCTTATCTATGCTAAAATGCGCCGTCATTTTCTAAAAAGCAAGACGTCCTAAGGAGGGATTATGGTTTCACTCGAGGAGTTCAAAAAATTTGAGCTTAAAATCGCGGAGATCGAAACGGTCGCGCCGCATCCCAATGCCGACCGGCTGTATGTGCTTGGCATCCGGGTAGGGGATTTGAAAAAGACGATTGTGGCCGGCATCCGCAAACATTACGGTGAGCAGGAACTGGTGGGGAAAAAGGTGCTCGTCATCAACAATTTAGAGCCCGCGGTCATCCGCGGCGTGGAATCGCAGGGGATGATTTTGGCGGCTTCCGAAGGCGAGAACCTAACCTTGCTGGTGCCGGAAAGACCGGTCTCGGACGGCACTCAGGTCAAATGACCTTCGTTAGGCCATGTATTCGCTTAGATTTTTCCAGGCCAGGTAGTGGATGTAGATGAGAAACAGAACCAGCGCAAAAAGGCTGATGAAGCGCGCCTTTCCGCGTTCATTCCAGAGCTGCTTCATTTGGAATCCAATGAGGCAGGAATAAACCAGGCTGATCGGCAGGAGCAGGCCATAATGGTTGAAAGTGCGCGAAGAGGGCAGCGATCCGAGCACGGAAGAAAGCACGCTTTTGAGGCCGTGGGCCAGATAAAGACAAGGGCCCAGGAAAATAAGAAAAAAATCGTCGTTCCAGCTTTTGATGTAAGCGAAAAAAGTCAACAGCCCGATAGCCGCGAAATAGCGAATTAAGTGATCAATCCGTTTCAGCAAGGGCGGTTCCTGAGTGAAATTTTCGATTGAAAATCAATTGGCGATGGTAGTATGGCCGCTCTGCCTTGTCAAAGAAAAACTCTTATGCTACTATCGCCCGGCATGAGCATTTCCGCAACCTTTACGCAGTTAGAACCTATGGCTGATTTCCGACCCTTCCTATCCTGGCGTTACCATCCCGGACACGTTGAATTCCAAAAAGTGATTGCTCCGCCTTATGATGTGATTTCCGAAACCGAACAGGCCGCGCTCTATGAACGTTCCCCTTATAATTGTATCCGGCTCATTCTCAATAAGATCCAAGCCTCAGACACGGAAACCAATAACCGTTACACCCGCGCGCGGGACATTTTTGAGACCTGGCGTCATGAAGATATTCTGATACAGTCTACGGTGCCGGCCGTCTATGTTTACCGGCAGAATTTTCAAGATCCGGCAACGGGCAAACTCCGCGAACGCACAGCGCTTTTGGGCCGGCTGAAACTCGAGCCGTTTGAAAAGGGGATCGTGATTGCGCATGAAAAGACCCTGGCCAAGCCCAAGGCTGACCGCCGCAAACTGCTTGAAGCCACACAGACCAATTTCTCGCCCATCTTCGGACTTTATGAAGATCCGGCCGGCACCATCGCCGGACTGCTGGAAGACGTTTTTGAAACCGCGCCGCTTTACCAGGCCAGTGATGATCAGGGCGTCAACCACAGGCTCTGGGCCCTGAAAAATCACGCCATCATGGAAGCGCTGCGTGCGGAGATGAGCTCGCGAAAAATTTATATTGCGGATGGTCACCACCGCTACCAGACGGCGCTGGATTACAGCCGTGAAATCCGCAAAAGCAAGGGCGTTGCAGAAAACAAAGAACTGCCTTCCGATTTTACGCTTATGGCGCTGGTTGAATTTTCAGATCCGGGTTTGATCCTGATGCCGACGCACCGCATGGTCCTGCCTTTTGCGGGCTTTGACCGCAGCCGCGCGGTGGAAGTGCTGAAAACGTTCTTTGATGTGCAGGCGATTGACGGCGCCGAGGCCGAAAAAAGGCTCGCGCGTCCGGGCGTGCTGCCGGATGCTTCGGGCAAGGCGCGCACGGAAATGGGCCTGATGCTCGGCCCGCAGGAATTTTACTGGCTGACTTTAAAAGATGCCGCCGCTGCGCGCGCCAAAATGCCGGCCGGCCGCGCCCCCTTATTTTATGGCCTTGATGTCGCGCTCGTCAGCCACCTTGTGCTCGGCGCCTTGTGGAATTTGCCCGAGGACCAATGGGAATCCACGATCCGTTATACGCATGCCCTGCCCGAGGCGCTTGAATCGGTGCGCCAGAAAAAAGCGGCCGCGGCATTTTTGCTTCAGCCGCCGCGCGTCGAGCTTTTGCGCGAAATGGGCAAGGCGAACGAACTTCTTCCGCAGAAATCCACGTACTTTTACCCCAAGCTCGCCAGCGGGCTTGTTTTTCATCATCATCCAACCGCCTAGGAGGCGTCATGGATATCCGTTATCCTAACGAAGGCATGCCCAAAATCCCGCCCATGAAATTCGGGCCGTGGGTTATCCCAATCATTCTTGTGATCGTTGCGTTTTCCGGAGCGGGCACGATCTTCTATCAAGTCGGGCCCGACGAAGTCGGTGTCGTGCAGCGCTTCGGCAAATATGTGCGCACCCGTAATCCGGGACTGCACATGAAACTGCCTTTCAGCATCGAGACCGTGCGCAATGTCAAAGTGACCCACGTCTTCAAAGAAGAATTCGGATTCCGCACCATCGCTGCGGGCGTGCGCACCTTGTACATGGGCCGCGAAGGCAATCCCACGCAGGGCACCATGCGCACGGACCGGCGTTTTACGGCCGGCGCCGATCCGCTGCTCGAAGAATCGCTGATGCTTACCGGCGACCTGAACGCCGCGACCGTGGAATGGATTGTGCAGTTTACGATTAAAGACCCGGTGCAGTTTGCTTTCCGTATCCGCGATCCGCGCGAAACGATCCGCAATATGTCCGAGGCTATGATGCGCCAGGTCGTGGGCGACCGGACGATCAACCAAGTCCTGACTTCGGGCCGCGAAGAAATCCAAATTGAAATGGAAAAGAAACTTCAGGAAGTGCTCGACAGTTACGGCGCGGGCATTGCGATACGCAACGTCATTCTGCAGGACGTCACGCCGCCCAACGAAGTGAAGCCGTCCTTTAATGAAGTCAACGAAGCGCGGCAGGAAAAGGAAAAGCTGATTAACCAGGCTTGGGAAGAATACAACCGGATCATCCCCAAGGCCAAGGGCCAGGCCGAGCAGCAAATCCACGAGGCGGAGGGTTATTCGCTCGAGCGTATTAATGAAGCCAAAGGAAATGCGGAGCGTTTCATGCTTACCTGGGAAGCTTACCGGCTCGCGCCCGATGTGACGCGCCGCCGTCTTTACCTGGAAATGCTGGCCCGCGTCCTGCCCGGCTTTCACGACAAAATCATTATTGATGACGCCCAAAAAGGCATTTTGCCGCACCTGAACCTGAATGCGGAAAAGGCGGGAGGAAAAGAGTCATGAAAGAACGCGGACTGGCCCTGGCCTTAATTATTTTTTCTGCATGCGGGCTTCTTCTAATTAACAGCGGCTACATTCTGGATCAAACCGAACAGGCTGTGATCACACAGTTCGGCGAGCCGGTGGGCAACACGATCAAGGAGCCGGGCCTGCATTGGAAGGCGCCGTTTATGCAGGAGGTGCATAAATTTGACCGCCGCATTTTGGAATGGGACGGTTATCCCTCCGAAGTCCCGACCCGTGACAAGAAATTCATCTGGGTTGACGTGACCGGCCGCTGGCGCATCGAAGATCCGCTCAAATTCCTGCAGACCATGCACAACGAACGCAACGCGCAATCACGGCTGGATGACATTATGGACGGCATCACGCGCAATTTCATCACGCGCCACAATCTTGTGGACGTGGTGCGCAGCACGAATGACATTTTTAAAGTGCGTGTCGCGGGCGAAGACATTGCGGCCGAGACCGAATATGAAAAAATCGAAGAAGGCCGCGAAACCATCACGCGCGGCATTTTGGAAACGGCCCGGGAGATCCTTACAGATTACGGCATTGAACTGATCGACCTGCGCATTAAGCGCATCAATTACATCGCCTCCGTGCAGCAGAAAGTTTTCGAGCGCATGATCTCCGAACGCAAACGTTCGGCCGAGCAGCTGCGTTCCGAAGGCCAGGGCGTGCGCGCGGAAATCGAAGGCCAGATGGGCAAGGAATTGAAGCGCATCCAGTCCGAAGCCTATCAAAAAGCGCAGAAACTCAAAGGCCAGGCCGATGCCGATGCCACGCGCATTTACGGCGATGCCTATTCCAAAGATCCGGCGT
>ORMF010720665.1_pt1 | contig 18647 bp, 17 predicted proteins | sample 1779871 | NCBI WGS metagenome assembly ORMF01 (sample SAMEA104232316, study PRJEB22302) | groundwater metagenome | biome: forest; feature: aquifer; material: groundwater | place: USA | collected 2011-08-07 | depth 5.4 m | reverse complement strand
TGATCGGACCGAATTGCCTCGGCGTGATGCGTCCCGGCATCGGCCTCAACGCCACGTTCAACAAGGGCGGCGCCAACACCGGGCACCTCGCTTTCGTGTCGCAATCCGGGGCGCTGTGCACCGCCATTCTGGACTGGGCGCACACCAACGACGTCGGCTTTTCCAGCGTGGTGTCGATGGGTTCGTCCGCCGACGTGGATTTTGGCGAGATACTCGATTACCTGGTATTCGACCAGCAGACCCAAAACATCCTGCTTTACATCGAAGGCATCCGCAACGCGCGCAGCTTCATGAGCGCGATCCGCGCCGCCGCCCGCGTCAAGCCGGTGATCCTGGTCAAGGTCGGACGCCATGCCGCAGGCTCAAAAGCGGCCATGTCCCACACCGCATCGCTGGTGGGCTCGGACGATGCGTTCGATGCTGCCGTGCGCCGCGCCGGCGTGGTGCGCGTGCAGACCATCACCCAGTTGTTCTCCGCCGCCAAGGCCCTGTCCTGCGGTTTCCATCCCCAGGGCAACCGGCTTGCCATCGTCACCAACGGCGGCGGGCCCGGCGTGATGGCAACCGACCGTGCCTCCGATCTGGGGCTGGAGATCGCCACGCTGTCCGATGCCACCATCGAGCAGCTCAACAAGGTGTTGCCCCCGAACTGGTCGCATGGAAATCCGGTGGACATCATCGGCGATGCCCAGGTCGACCGCTACCACCATGCCGTCAAGGCGTGCCTCGAAGACCCCAATGTGGACGGCGTGCTGACCATCCTCACACCACAGGCCATGACCAGGCCGCTGGATGCCGCGCAGGCGGTGATAGCACTTACCGGCCAATACAGGAAGCCGCTGCTCACTTGCTGGATGGGCGAATCGCAGGTGGCGGAAGCGCGCGCCGCCTTTGCCCGCGCCAGGCAGCCCACTTTCCGCACCCCGGAACCGGCGGTGGAAGTGTTCTCCCATCTTTCTGATTACTACCGGAACCAGAAGCTGCTGATGCAGGTGCCGGGGTCGCTGTCCCATCATCTGGAGCCGGATGTGGAGGGCGCGCGCATGGTGATCGAAGGCGCGTTGCAGGATAAGCGCAAGGTGCTGAATGAAATGGAATCCAAGGCGCTGTTGTCGGCTTTCCATATTCCCGTGGCGCAAACCATGGTTGCCCATACACCCAACGAGGCGCTGCTGATCGCGCAGCAATTGGGCTTTCCGGTGGCGATGAAAGTCAATTCCCGCGACATCACCCACAAGAGCGATACCGGCGGCGTGATGCTCAGCCTGGGCAACGCACAGGCGGTGCGCGCGGCATACCACGAGATCATGGAGAACGTCACACGCAACCGGCCTAATGCGCATCTGGACGGAATTTCGATTGAACCGATGATCGTCAAGCCGAACGGGCGCGAGCTGATGGTGGGCGTGACCAATGATCCGGTGTTCGGCCCGGTGATCACCTTCGGCGCCGGCGGCACGCTGGTGGAAGTGATGGGCGATCGCGCCGTGGCCCTGCCTCCGCTCAACACCTTCCTGGTCAAGGATCTCGTGCAGGGCACGCATGTGGCCAGGATGCTGGGCGCCTTCCGCCACATGCCGCCCGCGGATATGGCCGCGCTGGAAAGCGTGCTGCTGCGCGTTTCGGAAATGGCGTGCGAACTGCCCATGCTGATGGAAATGGACATCAATCCGCTGATCCTGGATGAGCACGGTGCGCTGGCCGCCGATGCGCGGGTGGTGGTGGAATATCGCCAGCCCGCCAAGTACCGTTACGCCCACATGGCGATCCATCCCTACCCGACCCATCTCATCAGCAACTGGCAACTGGCCGACGGCACCGACATCACCATCCGCCCCATACGCCCGGAAGATGCCGAACTGGAGCAGGAATTCGTGCATAACCTGTCGGAGGAATCGCGCTATTTCCGTTTTCTCTACAGCGTGCAGGAACTCACCCCGGCCATGGTGGTGCGATTCACCCAGATCGACTACAGCCGCGAAATGGCGCTCATCGCCGTGACCCAGGTGGAGGGTAAGGAGCTCGAGCTGGGGGTGACGCGCTTCGCCATCAACCCGGACGGCGAGAGTTGCGAATTCGCCATCGTGATCGCCGACAACATGCGCGGCAAAGGCCTCGGGCAGAAGCTGATAAATTCGCTGATGGATGCCGCACGCTCGAAGGGGCTCAAGATCATGGAAGGCGAAGTCATCAGCAGCAACAGCAGCATGCTGAAATTCATGGTGCGGATTGGCTTCACCATCGAAACCAGCGCGGAAGATAGCGGCATCAAACGCGTCAGCAAGGTGTTGTGATTCAGCGCAAGGTGTTTGCAGCCACACGTGTTGCCTGAACGGGGGAGCTAGCTAATGACCTCACCGAATTACGGTTGGAGTATGGAGCAACTTGTTCATGGAATCGTTGGTTCTTCTTTGATCCTCGGAATACTGGTAACACTTATTGTCCAAATTCAGAACTTCATAGCCAAACGCAACTCGGCCGAGGCCATAATTCTTGGGGGAGAAATAAATATGGAAATAATTCTGCAAGAAATTGACAGAGCGCTAGATGCTGGGCTGTACTACATCGCCATCGCAATGGCCCTAACGGTGCCTGACATTTGCGCAGCTCTTGAGTCATCTAATGGTGAGACCTCTGGACCGAAATACAAGGCTTGGTACAACGCGAACTTAGCCAATAAATACCCCAACATCACAGATGCTGATTGCTGGAGTTTACGTTGCGGTGTATTACACCAAGGGCGCTGCGGGCATCCAAATATGCAATATGGGCGTATTTTGTTCACTCTACCCAACCGCCAGAATAATGTTTTCCATAACAACATCATCAATGATGCCCTGAACTTGGACGCCATGCTGTTTTGCCATGATGTTGTAGCTTGTGCTCGACTTTGGTTTAATGGAAAGCGAAATGACCCGGTTGTCCAAAGCAACTTACCAAATCTAGTGCAACTGCGTCCGCAAGGCCTCGCACCCTACATGGTTGGAATGCCACTCATTGCATAATGATAATTATTTTAGCCCGCGTAGGGCGCAATAACCAACGGGCATTGCGCCCTCGCGTTCAGGTGAATAGCAGGCATGTGCGGCGAACGGGCGCGGTTGCTGGTCATTTTAGATTAAGCTTGCAGAAAATATTCATCAGGAGGATCGATGCGCAAACTGACTGATTATGTCGAGATGGCCGCAACGGAATATTTGCAAGAGACAGGCAAAGGCGAACTGGATTCACTCTGGATTGCGGAATTTTTTCAAGACTGTGGCGTGCAGGATGATTATCCCAGGCAGGACTTGGTCGATTTTTACGCATTGGTGCAAAAAGCACTGACAATAAACATCGAAAGGGCCGAAAAGCTGGCGCGCTTGCAACTGGATAAAACCAACCGTTCCGCAAAACGCCAGCGCAAACCGCCATCCTGATCTTCGCTAACCCGTCACAGCCGGTCATTCACGAAATACACAAGATTCAGGGCATCCACCCACGACTTCAAATTACAGGCAATTAGTATCTGTTGCATCCACCCATGATCTATGTAAACATGAAATTCCGTATCAATTACCAACAGGAGGCCATCATGAAATGCAATGTCGGCGGAATTGATCGCACTGGTCGCATCGTAGTTGGAATAGTGTTGCTGATTGTGGGGTTGGCGGCCCCTATCGAATTGACGTGGCGGATAGTAGCGCTGGTCGTTGCGGGAATTGCGCTGGTAACCGCGACCGTGCGGTTCTGTCCTGCAAATGCAATTTTTGGAATCAATACCTGCGAAGGCGAGGAGAAGAAGTAGAAACTGGATGCAGGGTTTGAGCTCTCATCCCCGGGTTTCGGCCTGATGAAACAACTAGCCATTCGACTAGGACGAAAAAAACATCGTCCAAGTCGCTGGTTATGCATCCGGGCTGTGCGCTATGTTTCCGATGTCAGGTAACAGACTGCCTCAGTTCGGCAATTGCCCCCTTCAGGACTTTTACTGCCGACTTCAGGAACAGCAGCGCAAGCCCCAGTCCAATCAAGATGTCCGGCCACCCGGAGTGAGTGAGCCAGACACCACCAGCCGCCGCAAAGACCGTGATGTTGGAGACAATGTCATTGCGCGAGCACTCCCAGACCGAGCTCATGTTGATGTCTTCCGCGCGGTGCTTCCAGAGCAGGGCGAGGCAGGTGCCGTTTGCCAGCAGCGCCAGCAGGCTCACAAGGCCCATCGTTTCATAGGTCGGAACAACCGGAACAGCGATCCGGTAAACAACCTGGCAGAGAACGAAGAGTCCGGCCGCCAGAATCAGCGCGCCTTTGAACAAGGCGACTCTGGCTTTTGAGCGCAGGCCACGGGAAACGGCGTAGAGGCTGAGGCCATAGGTCAAGGCGTCGCCCAGGTTATCTAGGGAATCGGACAGCAGCGCAGTCGAGCCCGCCATCATCCCCGCGACCAGTTCGACAACGAACATCACGGCATTGATCACGAGCACGATCTTCAGTGTCGCGCTTTGCCGGTTTCTCAGCGCATCGAGTGCGCAGGCTTTGTCTTCGCAACAGTCAGCCATGATGGAATGTATGAAAAGAGCTTAAAGGATCAGACTCAAATTGTTTTCTGCTTCGAAAATACCCTGGCCCGTTTGGCTGCGCCGATACCAACCTTATACGGCATGTGCGCGGACAAGCGGTTCAATTTGCGGCCAGACAGTGCGCTGTGCCATGCGGATGTCATAATCGCTTTGCAGATCGAGCCAGATTTCCGGGGATACCCCGAAATACTTGCCAAGGCGCAAGGCGGTATCGGCAGTGATTGAGCGCTTCCCATTCACGATTTCGCTGATGCGGTTGGGCGGCACGCTTACATCTCTCGATAGCGCATTGATGCTGATGCCCATAGGCTTCATGAACTCTTCCAGCAAAATCTCGCCGGGTGGAATAGGATCAAGTAATTTTTTGGCCATGGTGTTTTCCTTTAGTGATAGTCCACATCTCCACGTTATAAACATCGCCGCCAGACCACTTGAAGCAGATGCGCCACTGGTCATTTACGCGGATGCTGTGCTGCCCTTTGCGGTTGCCTTTGAGCGCTTCCAGGCGATTGCCGGGCGGCTGTTTCAAGTCGTCGAGCGTTCGTGCCCGATGCAAATAAAGCAGCTTGCGACGTGCAAGGCGTTCAATTGAACGGAACCGCGCAACCAGCACATCGTGAAACAGCTTTTCAGTGTCGGCGCATTTGAACGACTTGATCATAGTAACATGCTATGACGTATCACGTAATATGTCAACCGGCATAGCCACAAATACGGGCGCACTTGTGAGGGCGTGGTCGCAGACTGGCGATGCAAGACTGAGGATCAGAGGAGCCAGGCTCGAATTGCTCACTGGCACATTATCGTTTTGGGTATTACACTGGAACCCATTCAACCTCTGCCTTTCAGCAACCCATGATCATGGACACTCAAAATAATTATCTGGTGATCACCGCTTCGGGAGAAGACAAAGTCGGCCTCGTTGATCGGCTTTCGAGCAGGATCACCGAGAGCGGATGCAATATCGAAGAAAGCCGTATGGCCGTATTGGGCGGCCAGTTCGCCCTGATCATGCTGCTCTCCGGCCCGTGGCACGCACTTTCCAAGCTTGAAGGACAAATGGGGTCGCTGGGCGACCAGTTGGGGCTCACCATCATTCACAAACGAACCAGGCAACGGGAGCGGACGCAACCGGCGGTTCCCTATACCGTGGATGTCGTGGCCATGGATCATCCCGGCATCGTTCGCGATCTGGCCGCTTTCTTTTCCAGAAACGGCATCAATATCGAAGAACTCCAGACCGATACCTACCCGGCGCCGCATACCGGCACACCCATGTTTTCCGTCACCATGACGGTGGGCATTCATGCCGATGTTCACATCCCCACCTTGCGCGGAAATTTCCTCGATTACTGCGACGACCTGAACCTGGATGCGAGCTTCGAACCCGCACGGGCGTGATGATGTATACGGTTACCCGTTAATGGCGCCTCTAAGGAAGCGCTAAACAAGCCCAAGACCGTCATTGCGAGCGCAGCGAAGCAATCCAGAAAGCATCAAGGATCACATAGATATGGATCGCCACATCGCTTCCTGCCGTGCTTCGCTCGCAGCTAAGGGCTTTTCGCGATGACATACTTATTCAGCGTTTCCCTAATTTGCTAATTTACAATATGGCCGTTCGCACTGAGCTTGTCGAAGTGCAATTTTTAGAGGTGCCTTATGCACACCGCCTACATTACCCATCCCGCCTGCCTAAAGCACGACATGGGGGCGGATCATCCCGAGTGCCCTGCGCGCATCCAGGCGATCGAGGATCAGCTGATCACCTCCGGCCTCCTGCCATTCCTTGAACGGCATGAGGCGCCACGGGCAACCAAAGAACACCTGGCGCGCGTCCATTCGCATGATTATATCGAGACGATCTTCAAGCATGCGCCAGGCGCGGGGCTGGTTTATCTCGATGCCGATACCGCGATGAACCCGCACAGCCTGGAGGCCGCGCTGCGCGCTGCCGGAGCGGCAGTAATGGCAGTTGACCTGGTGATGTCCGGCAAGGCGGAAAATGCTTTCTGCAATATACGGCCCCCCGGGCACCACGCCGGGCGTGACAGTGCCGCCGGCTTCTGCATCTTCAACAATGTCGCGGTGGCGGTGGCGCACGCCCTGGAACAACACGGTTTGCAGCGGGTGGCCATCGCCGACTTCGACGTGCACCACGGCAACGGGACGGAAAATATTTTTCACGACGATGCGCGCGTGATGCTGTGTTCCACCTTCCGGCATCCCTACTATCCCCATTGCGGCGCCGGCAGCGGCAACGACCATATCATCAACGTCCCGCTGCCGGCGGGAACATCGGGCGTCGAATTTCGCGCCGCTGTGACGGAGCGCTGGCTGCCGGCGCTGGAGCGCTTCCAGCCGCAGATGCTGTTCTTTTCCGCGGGGTTCGACGCCCACCGGGAGGATGACATGGGCGGTTTCGGTTTGAGGGAAGCCGATTATGTCTGGGTGACCGAACAGGTCAAGGAGCTTGCCGCCCGCCATGCCAGCCGCCGTATCGTTTCCGTGCTGGAAGGCGGCTATGCCCTGCACGCCCTGGGGCGCAGCGCAACGGCTCATATCAAGGTGCTGAGCGGGTTGTGAGTTGTAAAAGGGTTGTTTTTGAAAAAGCAGCCAGAGGTTGCCAAGCAACGTGATTCGAAGGCCGTGGCAATCCTTTCAATTTCGAATAGTGCAATTCAGGTCTGGACATGCGGGTTATTGTGCCGCTCAACAAAGGATCTAAATTCTTCGACACTTAAAGGCTTCGAATAATAATATCCCTGCATCTCGTTGCAATCATGTTCGGATAAAAAATCCAACTGTTCTCTTGTTTCTACACCTTCCGCTATCACTCGAAGATTCAGGCTGTGTCCCAGATTTATAATTGCCCTCACAATGGCCGAATCGTCACTGCCAGTTGAAATATCTTTTACAAATGACCGGTCAATCTTGAGCTTGTCCATCGGAAAGCGCTTCAAATAACTCAGGCTGGAATACCCTGTGCCAAAGTCGTCTATCGCCAGCTTAAGTCCCATGTTCTTTAATTCACAAAGAGTGGAAATTATTTCCTGAGAATTGCTCATCAGGATACTTTCGGTAAGTTCCAGTTCGAGATATTCCCCTGCTAGACCGGTGTCCTGCAATATATTGGCAATGGACGGAACCAGGTTGCTTTCCTTGAATTGGCGGCTGGATAGATTCACGGCGACAGTAAGATTTTGCAACCCGGCATTTTGAAAAACTTTTAATTGCTCGCATGCGGTTCTGATAACCCATTCGCCGATTGAAACAATCAAGCCGGTGTCTTCCGCCAATGGAATAAACTGTGCCGGAGAAATCATGCCCATGGTTGGGTGATTCCATCGAATAAGCGCTTCCATTCCGAAAACTTTCTTTGTCTTCAGGTCAATTTGTGGCTGGTACTCCAGGAAGAATTCCTGGCGCTTCAATGCGTGGCGCATATTGCTTTCAAGCACCAACCGGTCGCTAATTTTAGAGTGCATTTCGGGGGCGTAAAATTGAAAACTGTTCCCCCTTTGCTCTTTGGCGCGGTACATAGCCACATCCGCATTCATCAGCAATACCTCTGCGTTCTTGCCGTCCTGCGGATAAAGGCTGAAGCCCGCGCTGTAGCTGACGAAAATCTCCTGACCATCGATATAGAACGGTGCCGAGAAGACTGTGTTGATTCGCTCCGTTTCCTGGGAAATGAGTTCTTCATTGGATTGGTCATAAAGTATGAGAACGAACTCATCCCCTCCCAGTCTTGCAACCGTATCTACCGCCCGAAAGCCGGATTGAAGCCTTTCCGCGACAGCTTTTAACAGCTGGTCACCCGCAGTATGGCCGAGGCTGTCGTTTACGAGTTTGAAGTTATCAAGGTCGATAAACACCACGGCAACAAGATGCGCGGAACGCTCGGCATAAACGATGGCTTGAATGATCCGGTCTCGCAGGAGGTTTCGATTGGGCAAGCCGGTGAGGGTGTCGTGGTTCGCTTGATGCTCTAAAGCTTCCTGGTAGTGTTTTGCATCCGAGATGTCATTTTGCACCCCAATAAAATGCGTCACCTTCCCCTTTTCATCGCGTACCGGCGCAATGCTGAGCTCATTCCAGAACAGGCTTCCGTCCTTGCGATAATTACGCAGAACCGCTTTCCCTTCCCGCTGGGCCTGGATGGCAGCCTGGATTATTCCAAGCTCTGGCTGGGACTTGTCAGCGCGGTGCAGAAAGCGCGGGTTCCGTCCAAGAACTTCCTCCCGCGAATAGCCTGTGATGCGCTCAAATGCGGGATTAACATAAACGATGGGGCTGCCTGGCTCATTGCAGCTCGTAATCAGAAAGCCATTGACGCTGGACTCAATGGCGCGGTCTCTCAGGTTTATGGCCTCATCCGAGCGCTTTGTCATCGCCAGATTCTTGGCCATTAACAAGTATAGGAGCCATGCGGAGGAAATTACGACAAACCAGCCAGCCAGTGTTTCAATCCATGCATAGTCGTGCGTTTTGACATCTGCAATAAATGTAAACAGCACCCCGCTTTGCAGCAGCACCCACAATCCAAAGATGATTGCGTAAATCCACGCGATTCGCTTTATCTGTTTCTGTTCCGGGTGGGATTTGTTCTTACCTGAACGCTGGTCAATGTCCATAGTATTTACCGGGGTAATAATTATTGCGTAGCAAATCAAGGTTACCGTGCTGATTCTACCAATTGCCCGCGCCCCTCGGGGCAGTTTCCAGGTTTCGGAAAGGCTGGAGTACCCGCCACTGCGGGTTTGTCCGTCGCACCTTGACGCAAGGATGGTTGGCTTGTCAATAGCCTTAACCGGCAATGCGGCACCATGACAGTTTTCCAGTATGATTGCCAGCGGTATAAAATCCCAAAACGGCAACAGCCATCAGAGAACTACTGATTAGGCCCATCATGAGACGCGTTGTTGTCCGGTTTCGCAAACACTGCGTTTGTTCACGTTACACGGTAATACCAGATGGGTAACTGTCAGACCGACTATTCTGCCCAGCGCAAGCTTGTCACAGCCTTGCTGGATAATCGCCGCTACCCGCATCCGGCAAAAACCGTGCGGCTGATTGAAACGCATATCTCCTGGGTGTTGCTGGCCGGGCGCTACGCGTACAAGATCAAGAAGGCGCTCGATCTGGGCTTTCTCGACTTTACCACTCTGGAGGCGCGCCGCTTTTACTGTGCCGAAGAGATCCGCCTCAACCGCCGCCTGGCGCCGAAGATCTACCTCGATGTCATTCCCATCGGCGGCGATCCTGAAGCGCCTGAACTGGGCGCGCAGCCTGCCATTGAATATGCCGTCAGGATGCGGCGTTTCGCTTCCGCCAGGCAGATGGACCGGCTGCTGGCGCGCGGCAAAATTTTGCCGCGGCATCTGGACAGCCTGGCCGCCACGCTTGCGCGCTTCCACAGCGGGCTGCCCGCGGCGGAAGCAGGCTCGGCGTATGGCAGCGCCGCTGCCATACGCGCAGCGGCGCTGCAAAATTTTGAGCAACTGCAGCAGTTGCTGAAACAGTCGTCCGACCTGGATGCAGTGGCTGCATTGCGCCAAGCCACCGAGGTTGCCTATATCGCCTGCGGAAAGCGCTTCGGTGAACGCCATGCGCAGGGTTACGTGCGCGAGTGCCACGGCGATCTCCATCTCGGCAACATCGCGCTTATCGGCGATGAGCCCATTCCCTTCGACGGCATCGAGTTCAACCCCGCGCTGCGCTGGATTGACGTGATGGACGAAGCCGCTTTCACCGTCATGGACCTGCTGCATCGCAAGCGGCCAGAATTTGCCTACCGGTTTTTGAATGCCTATCTGGAAGCCACCGGCGATTACGGCGGGGTATCCGTGCTGCGTTTCTATATTGCTTACCGTGCCGCGGTGCGCGCCAAAGTCAGCGCCATCCGTGCCTCCCAGCCGGGCATGTCAAAACGCGATGCGGCGGACGCGCTGGCAACCTGCCGCAGCTATCTTGAACTGGGTGGGGTATATCTCGCCCGGCATCAACCTGCGCTGATTATCACCCATGGCCTGCCGGGCTCCGGCAAGACCACCTTCGCGCAGGCCGCGCTGGAACGGCTGCAGGCGATCCGCATCCGCTCCGATGTGGAGCGCAAGCGCCTGTTCGGGCTGGCGCCATCGGCGGACAGCCGCTCGTTCCTCGGCAGCGGCATCTATGGCGCCGACGCGACGCGGCGCACCTACGCGCGCCTCCGCGAGCTGGCGCGCGAGCTGCTCATGGCGGGCTTTCCGGTCATTGTGGATGCGGCTTTCCTCAAACAGGAAGAGCGCAAACAGTTTCGCGAACTCGCACATGGTTTAGCGGTTCCGTTCGCCATCGCCTCGGTGCAGGCAAGTGAAGCCACCCTGAGAGCGCGTATCGTGCAACGACGCAATCAGGCAAACGATGCGTCCGAGGCCGGCATTGCCGTGCTGGAAACGTTGCAGGCCGCACAGGAGCCGCTATTGCCGCAGGAACTTGCCTGTGCAGCAGAATTTGTCAATGAGGAAGAAAGCAGCAGTGGGCTTGGTAACGCGCACGGGTGGGAGAAACTGAACAGGTTGCTTGCTTATGAGGGGTAGGTTCAGGGTCAAGGAGGCGGGATAAGCATAAGTAGAAAAACGATTAAGTTGTTGCAATAAGGGCTTGTATATGCGAGTATTAGGGCAGCCGTTGCTGGATGCGCAAGTTTTTGGCCTTGGCAGTGCTTGCCACAGATGTTTTTTTAGGGGGTTGCCAGACTTGTTGAAAAAATTGAAAGCTACTCGACAACATAGGTTTTTGAGTTAACTACTGGTTGATTATGCAAATCCCGGTCTTGTCCGATTTATTCAGTCGAAATGCTCATACAGGCTGGTTTGCTATCTGCATCAACAAAAACGGTGTCTATCTCGCGCACCTGAAATATGCCAAGGGCAAACTGCCGCACTTGGCAATGTGTGCCTTCCATCCCGTGGAACATGTGACGCCGGTTATGCTGGAAAAACTCCGCAGGGACGCGCACATTTCTGATTTTCAATTCACGACGCTGCTTGCCCCCGGTGAATACCAGATGTTGCTGGTGGAGGCACCCGATATTCCGGTGGACGAGCTCAAGGCAGCCATCCGCTGGCGCATCAAGGATTCGCTGAGTTACCACATAGATGACGCTACTGTGGATGTGTTGCAAATTCCCTCCAGTAAGAGCGGTGTGGACCGCCCGCAATCCCTGTATGCAATCGCGGCGCCCAACGAGGTCATTAAAAAACGCATCGCCCTGTTTGAGAAAGCAAAGATTGATCTCAAGGTGATCGATATTCCGGAGATGGCGCAGCGCAATATTGCCGCATTATTTGAGGAAGGCAAGCGGGGATTGGTGCTGCTGGCATTTGATGACAGCGGCGGGATACTCACCATCACCAGCGAAGGCGAGTTGTATTTTGCGCGCCGTATCGAAATTACCATAGGGCAATTGCAGGATGCAGACGAGAATCTGCGCCAGCAGTATCTGGAGCGCGTAGAGCTGGAGTTGCACCGCTCCCTGGACTATTTCAGCCGCCAGTTCAGCCACATTTCGATAAAGCGTTTGCTGGTTTCTGCGCCGGAACAATTGGGTTTGGTGCAGATGCTCGCCGCCAGCCTGGAGGTGCCGGTGGAGCAGCTTGACCTGGCGCAGGTGCTGGACATCAGCGCAGTGCCTGCACTGGCTGACAGCGAATATGCCGCACAGGCATTTTTTGCCTTGGGTGCAGCACTGCGGCTCGAAAGGCGGGTACTGTGAGCCAGCAGATCAACCTGTTCAACCCGATTTTTCTGAAACAGCAGAAATATTTTTCAGTGCCTGCCATGTTGCAGGCGCTGGTCTTGATTGCGCTGGGTTCGGCGCTGTTCTATGGCTACGCGGCATATCAGGTCAAACTGCTGGCCAGGCAATCCGAAGAAACGAGCAAGCGCTACACTGCCGAACAGCTCAGGCTGACGCGCTACGCCGCGGAATTTTCACCGCAGCAATCCAGCAGGATGCTGGAAGACGAGTTGAAAAATGTTGAAGCCAGGGCAGCCGCGCAGCATGAACTCATCGAAACGTTGAAGAATGGGGTGATAGGCAATACCGCCGGCTATTCCGAATACATGCGCGCATTCGCGCGCCAGGCAGTGCCCGGGTTGTGGCTGACGGGGTTCAATATCACCGGGGATGCGGCGCAGATGAGTCTGAACGGCGCAGTGTTATCTCCCGAACTGGTGCCGGTCTATATCCAGAGATTGAGCCGGGAAAAAGTGATGCAAGGGAAATTGTTCGCGTCATTACAGATGCAGCAACCCAAGGTGGAAAGCGGCAAGGCGGCGCACTATGTCGAGTTTGCGCTACAATCCGTTGAGACTGGCGGAGTGGCGAAATGATGAGGCAGCAATGGGAAAAGCTCGTTGAGAAAATTGACGGCTTGTCGCTGCGCGAGCGCGCACTGATTTTTGCCGCTGCCGCGTTTATGCTGGTTGCGCTGATCCAGGTGCTGTTTCTTGATTCCTTGCTGGCGGAGCAGAAAAGACTTTCCATTCAAGTGGTGCAGCAACAGGAGAAGATGAAAGAGATTCAGGCGCAGATTGAGGTTTCGCAGCAAGCCAGGAGGGATGATGCGGTTTCGCCGTTGCGCCAGCGCCTGAGCCAGATCAAGCAGCAACTTGCCGACGGGGATGCTTACCTGCAAAGCCGCCGCGACCGCCTGGTGCAGCCGGAAAAAATGGCTGACTTGCTGGAACAGGTGCTCAACAAAAATGGCCAGTTGCATCTGATCAACCTGCAAACCCTGCCGGCCGCTCCCTTGGTCGAGAAGGCGTATAAGCCGGAGGGTGCGGGTGCCGGCGCTGCAAGCGCTGCGGCGGAGCCGGACAGGCAGGTGTTCAGGCACGGTGTGCAGATCACCGTGCGCGGCAGTTACCTGGACTTGTTGCAATATCTCACCGCGATTGAGCAGTTGCCGACCAAAATGTTCTGGGGTATGTCCAGGATGAATGTGGTGCAGTACCCGACAGCGGAACTGACGCTGACTCTTTATACTTTGAGTCTGGACAAGACATGGCTGCAGATTTGATGAGTTCCTTCGGATGCCCGGCCAAAAGTTCTTCGGCGAGGGTCTGCAGCAAGAGGATGGCACGTTGCAACGGCTTGGCGTGGCTATTGTTGTGCGCGGTTTTTCCAATGGCCTCGGCGCAAGCGCTGAATGATCCCACCAAGCCGCCCGCCGAAATCAGCGCTCCCCTGACGCAGGCCGCCGCCCCGGAGGGCGACAGGCTGCAGTCGATCATCATTTCTCCCACCCGCCGCGCGGCAATCATCAGCGGGCAAACGGTCGAACTGGGTGCGAAGTATGGCGAGGCCAAACTGGTTGAGGTCAGTGAAAGCGGTGTGGCTTTACAGGGAGCTCAGGGGCGGCAAATGCTGACGCTGTTCCCGGGTGTGGAGATCAAGAAAAAAGAGCCGCCCAGGGAAAACGATGTGAAGCACGCAGCTCAGAAGAAAAAGCCGGTTAAACAACCAGCCGGCCGGATCGGAAAGAAGGAGGAAAAATGAGGCAAATATTATGGGTGCTTGCATTGGCCGGTCTGACAGCATGTGCCGCGCCTGGCGGACGCAATACCACGGCGGATGCCATAGGCAATGCAATGGGTGCCGCAGCACAGGAAAGCGCCAAGCCGGGCAAGCCCGAAGCGGTGAACAATGCACTGTTGCCGCCGCTCTCGGTGAACATGCCCAGGGTGGACAACAAACCGCTGGAAGCCAAGTTTGATCTCACCGTGAACAACACACCGGCCAGCCAGGTGTTCATGGCCATCGTGTCGGGCACGCGCTACAGCATGCTGGTGCATCCCGATGTGAGTGGCAGCATCTCGCTCAATCTGAAGGACGTGACAATATTCGAGGCGCTGGAAGCGATACGTGAGATGTATGGCTACGAATACAAGGTGGATGCTGTCCGTATTTACATCCAGCCGATTTCGCTGCAGACGCGCATTTTTCAGGTGAATTATCTTACTGGGCAACGGCTCGGAACGTCATCATTGCGGGTATCAGGCGGGTCGGTGGCGGATGTTGGCACCAGCAGCACGAGTGGCACGGCTACGACCACCACTTCTCCAGCCGGCGCGCGTTTGGATAGCAGCAAAGTCACCATGGCATCCAATGCGGATTTCTGGGATGAGTTGAGCAAATCACTGATCGCCATTGTCGGCAATGAAAAGGGGCGCAGCGTGGTGATCAGCCCGATGTCCGGTGTAATCGTGGTGCGCGCGATGCCGAATGAATTGAAAAACGTGACAGCTTACTTGAAGGCCTCGCAGATTTCGATTGAGCGGCAGGTCATTCTGGAAGCGAAAATTGTCGAGGTGCAGTTGAATGACAGTTTTCAGTCCGGTGTGAACTGGGCGGCATTCAAGAACAACCCCAACAGCAGGGCTTCCATCGGGCAAATCGCTCCAGGTGGGGCGCTGGCGCCGACTGGCTCATTGGTTGGTGGAACGAACCAGGGCGCCAATACGCTGCCGGTGAGCATGCTGGGCACTGTTACCCCCGGTACCAACATGGCAGGCGGAGCAGCTGCCGGATCGCTTATCGGACTTGCCTTCCAGACCAGCAACTTTGCGGCGCTGCTTGATTTCCTGGAATCGCAGGGGAATGTGCATGTTCTCTCCAGCCCGCGCATTGCGACGTTGAACAACCAGAAGGCGGTGTTGAAAGTCGGCACGGACGAATTCTTTGTGACCAATGTTTCGACCACCACGACCACCGGCACCGCAACCACATCCACGCCATCGGTCACGCTGCAGCCTTTCTTTTCCGGTATCGCGCTGGATGTGACGCCGCGCATCGATGAAAACAATGAAATCATCCTGCATGTGCATCCCTCGGTGAGCCTGGTGTCCACCGTAACCAAGACGGTGAATACAGGAGTGGGCGGGACCCTTGTCATGCCGCTGGCCTCCAGCTCGATATCCGAGACCGACAGTATCGTGCGTGCGCGCGACGGTCAGATTGTGGCCATAGGCGGGTTGATGCGCCAGGCGACGTTTGACGACCAGTCCGGCCTGCCGGGCCTGCCCAAGGCGGTGTTCGGGCAAACCAACAAACGCACGGAAAAACGCGAACTGGTCATCCTGCTGAAACCCACGGTGGTGGACAGCGACAAGGATTGGTCGGATGACATCACGCGCAGCCGCGACCGCGTGAATGGCATGGCGAATTCTTCGGGCACCAGGCCGTGATTTTCTGAGTATGTACCTGGAGCATTTTGGCCTGCATGAAACTCCCTTCGGGCTGACCCCAGACACCAGTTTTTTCTTCGCCTGTTCCAGCTATCAGGAAGCGCTCAATACCTTGCTGGTTGCGGCGCGCAACGGCGAGGGCTTCATCAAGATTGTGGGTGAGGTAGGCAACGGCAAGACCCTGCTGTGCCGCAAGTTTCTCGCTACGCTCAATCAGGACGAGCGTGCCGCAACCACGGCCATCGGCACGCAGGACGAACATGCCGCCGAGCGCACTTCCGCCAGATTCGTCACCGCCTACATTCCCAACCCCTATCTGGAGCCGCGCAGCCTGTTGCTGGCGCTGGCAGACGAATTTCGTGTCAGCCTTGACATGGATGTTGACCAGCACCAGATGCTCAAGGGGCTGACCCTCGCATTGCTGAATTACGCCCGGGAGGGCAAGCGTGTTCTGGTGTGCCTGGACGAGGCGCAGGCGATGCCGCTGGAAAGCATGGAAGTGTTGCGCCTGCTCACCAACCTGGAAACCGAGAAGCGCAAGCTGATGCAGGTGGTATTGTTTGGCCAACCGGAACTGGACGAACGCCTGAAACAGAATTCGGTGCGGCAACTGCGCCAGCGCATCAGCTTCCAGTACGAGTTGAAAGGCTTGCACAGCGACGAGCTGGACCGCTATTTGCGTCATCGTCTCGGCGTGGCGGGATTTTCCGGGGAAACCCTGTTCAGCAGGGGTGCGGTCAATGTGCTGCAGCGGGTCAGCGGTGGCACACCGCGTCTGGTCAATATCATCGCAAACAAGGCATTGCTGCTGGCGTATGGCGAGGGGCGGCAGCAGGTGCTGGCGCGCCATGTGCGCAATGCCGCCGCCGATACACCGGAGGCGCGGCGCGATTGGCTGGCGTGGGGCTGGGGTATTGGTGCGCTGGTGTTGTCCTTGGCCGGTGTGGGCTGGATTCTGCTGCGATGAGCCTGATCAACCAGGTGTTGAGCGATCTGGAGAAGCGCGGAGCCAATGCGCGGCCCGGCGAGGCTTCCATCCGCGTGGTTCCCGTGCAGAGAAACCGGCCCAGGCCGGTATGGTTATTGGTGGCTGTGCTGACGTTGGTGCTAACGGCGGCTGGGCTGTGGTGGCGCAGTTTGGAGTCCAGAACTGCCACTCCCTCCGGCGTCACTCCTGCGGCTGTGAGCGTGGTGCAGGCACCCGCCAAACCAATTGCCGTGCTGCAAGCGGAATCCCATCCGGTTGCGGCGGTTGCGCAGGAAGTTATCCAGGAAGACAGCCGGCAACAGGATGGCGGAGAAGCCGCCGTGTCGGCTATGCGCCTCAGTTTCGAGTTAAGCAGCGTTCCCCTGCCTTCCAATTTGCGGGCCAAACCGGCTGCCGCAGCAACCGGGCAGGATTCCGGCAAGACTGCGCCGCCCGCTCATGCAGTACCCGCAAAAGATAGCTTTGCAGGCGACTTGCAACCAGCCGAAGGCCGGGCAAGGTCATCTCCGCCGGTGGGCGTGTCTGTATCCGCTGTTGCTCCGGCAGGCAGAGTGGATAAACAGATCAAGCAGGTCAGCGTGCAACAGCAGGCCGACAACGAATTCCGCAGGGCAAGCGTATTGATGCAGCAGGGCCGCATCAATGAGGCGCTTGCCGGTTACGAGGCGGCGTTGCAACTCGATGCCGGTCACGACGATGCGCGCCGGGCCATGGTCGGGTTGCTGCTGGAAAACAAGCGCAATGCCGATGCCGAACGTGTGTTGCAGGATGGCCTGAAACACAACCCAAAGCACAGCGGTTTCGCCATGCTGCTGGCGCGCCTGCAGGTCGAGCGCAACGAATTGGCGCTGGCACTGGAGACATTGCAGAGGACATTGCCTTATGCCGACCCGCAGCCCGATTATCAGGCGTTTGTCGCGGCGCTGCTGCAACGCCAGGGCCGCCACAAGGAAGCTATTACGCATTACCAGATCGCGCTGCAGCTGTCACCGGATTCGGGCGTATGGCTGATGGGGTTGGGCATATCGCTAGAGGCGGTGCAGCGCAATGAAGAGGCGCGCGATGCGTTCAGGCGCGCCATGGAATCGCGCACCCTGAGCGCCGAATTGCAGGCATTCGTCAAGCAGCGGCTGAAAGAGCTGTAACCCCAGCACTCAGTCCTTAGTCCTTAGTCCTTAAGTATGCGGCAGCGTCCGCGCCACCACCCACGCACTTACCTCGCTTGCCCCGGCACGGCGCAAGGCTTGCGCCAGTTCATTGACGGAGGCTCCGCTGGTCATCACGTCATCCACCACGGCAACATGCTTACCCGATAAATCTTCCGCGCAGGTGAATGCCTTGCGCATGTTCCTGCCCCTTTCCTTCCATGGCAGGGCGGATTGCGGCGGGGTGTTGCGCACGCGCTGGCAGGCATGGCTTAGCAGTGGAATACCCAGATTATGAGCGATCTGCCGTGCCAGTTCCAATGACTGGTTGAAGCCACGCTCCTGCAGGCGGGCAGGATGCAATGGCATTGCCACGATGCAGTCCGGACGGATCTCGATGCGCTGCGCCAGTTTATTCGCGAGCTGGCGCACCAGCATCAATTGCCCGTTAAACTTGAGCGCCTGCACCAGCTTGTCGAGCGGGAAAGCATAGGCGAACACGGCCACCGTGCGGTCGAATTGCGGCGCATGTTTCAGGCAGCGGCCGCATGTTGCCCCGTTCGGGGTAGGCAGGGCGCACAACGGGCAATGCGGTGTGGCCAGATAGGGCAGGGCGGCGTCGCAAGGCCCGCACCATGGGCCATTGCGGCTTGCCGCGCCGCATAACAGGCAGGGCTGTGCGGGCAGCGCTTGCTCAATTTGCGTGCGGATGTT
>ORMF010175259.1_pt1 | contig 18650 bp, 17 predicted proteins | sample 1779871 | NCBI WGS metagenome assembly ORMF01 (sample SAMEA104232316, study PRJEB22302) | groundwater metagenome | biome: forest; feature: aquifer; material: groundwater | place: USA | collected 2011-08-07 | depth 5.4 m | reverse complement strand
CTCGGCGCATTCGGCGAACTGGGGGCGCCGGTGCTGGCGGGGTTGTCGCGCAAATCCATGTTGGGTACGATTACCGGGCAGGACGTGGAGCATCGTGTATCTGCCAGCGTGGCGGCGGCGTTGCTGGCGGTGCAGCGTGGCGCGCGCATGGTGCGCGTGCATGACGTGCGCGCGACTTGCGATGCGCTGAAAATTTTGAATGCGGTGAATGGAGCGATTCGATGAATGGGGTAATAGGGTGAGCAGAAAATATTTTGGTACAGATGGCATACGCGGACAGGTGGGTGTATATCCCATCACACCGGAATTCGTGATGCATCTTGGATATTCCGCAGGCAAGGTGCTGGCCGCTGCCGACTGGCATCTGGCGCAGGATGAACGCCCGGGGGTGCTGATCGGCAAGGATACGCGCATCTCCGGCTATATGCTGGAATCGGCGTTGCAGGCCGGCCTGATCGCTGCCGGAGTGGACGTGTATCTGGCCGGGCCGGTGCCGACTCCGGCTGTGGCTTATCTAACCCGCGCACTGCGTTTGCAGGCGGGGATTGTCATTTCCGCCTCGCACAATCCATTCGAGGATAACGGCATCAAGTTTTTCGCAGGCTCCGGCAGCAAGCTGCCGGACGAGACCGAGCGCGCCATCGAGGCCGGGCTGGATAGCCCTATCGTGACCATGCCCTCGGCCAGGCTGGGCAAGGCCAAACGGCTGGATGATGCGGCGGGGCGCTACATCGAATTCTGCAAGAGCAGTTTCCCCTATGAACTCGACCTGCGCGGGCTGAAAATAATAGTTGATTGCGCGCACGGCGCGGCCTATCACATCGCGCGCCATGTGTTCCATGAACTGGGTGCGGATGTGGTGGCCATCGGTGTGCAGCCGGACGGCAAGAACATCAACGATGGTTATGGTGCGACCGCGCCGGATAATTTGCGGCAGGCGGTCAAGGAGCAGCATGCCGACCTGGGCATCGCGCTGGACGGCGATGGCGATCGGCTGGTGATGGCAGATGCGGACGGGCGCTTGTATGACGGCGACCAGTTGCTGTATATCATCGCCAAACACCGCCATGCTCAGGGTGCGCTCAATGGCGGCGTGGCAGGCACGCTGATGACCAATCTGGCCTTCGAGCATGCCATGCAGCGCATGGGTGTGCCATTTGCGCGCGCCAAGGTGGGCGACCGCTATGTGCTGGAATTGTTGCAGCAGAACGGCTGGCAACTCGGCGGGGAAAATTCCGGCCATATCATCTGCCTCGACCGGCACACGACGGGTGATGGCATCATCTCCGCACTGCAAGTGCTGCACGCGCTGCGTGCCAAGAATCAGACTCTGGCGCAGGCCGCGGCCGGATTGACCTTGTATCCGCAGGTATTGGTGAATGTGCGCGTCGCCAGGGGCATGGATTACACTGCCCATGCCGGCGTGCGCAATGCCGTGGCTGCCGCCGAAAAGGCGCTGGACGGCAAGGGCCGGGTGTTGCTGCGGCCTTCCGGCACCGAGCCGCTGTTGCGCGTGATGGTCGAAGGCGAGGATGGCGCTACGGTACGGCATTGGGCGGATACCATCGCACAGGCAGTGCGCGAGGCGGCGCAGGCGATGGCGTAAGGAACGTACTAACCCAGGTTTCTTAAGCGTTGGTTAAGGTTTGAATGGCAACCTGTGCTTTGCAAGCGCCCGGCATTACTGGATTTTCCGCTTGGCTTTATGGAACATTTTTACGGTTTATGAGTCTACTTGTTTGTTTTTGACAATTCTGAGAGGGGATGCAAATGAAAAAGAGTTTTCTGATTATGCTGGCGGCAATTTCGTCAGGCTCAGCCTGGGCGTCGGATTTTGTGGATACGGCGAAGGTGATTTCAAGCACACCGGTTTATGAGCGTGTTTCCGAGCCACGGCAGGAATGCTGGACCGAAACCGTCAGTTCGACTGGCACCGTAACCAAGTCTGCTCCGGTAGAGGAGCGTTCCATCGGCGGCGCCCTGATCGGGGGCGTGGTGGGTGGTGTGGTGGGCAACCAGGTTGGGCAGGGCACCGGCAATACCGTTGCGACCGCAGCCGGGGCGATTGCAGGCGCCATCATAGGGGATCGCGTCGCCAACCAGAATGCATCGCAGCAGACGCAGACCACGCAGGTGCCACAGACACGGGAAGAAAGGCGTTGCCGCCAGGTGGAAAATTACCGCGATGTCGTCAGTGGCTATAACGTGACCTACCGCTACAATGGACGGGACGTTACCACGAGGTTGCCTTATCAGCCGGGAGATACAGTGCAGGTCAGCGTCGGTGTGGTGGGCGACACCAGCAGCGGCAGCGATGTCCGTGACTACCGCAGTAACGATAGCAAGGATCACCGTCATGGTAATGGCCGTTCAGCCTGGTAGGCGCAAACCCCTCATGCTCACTCTGCAAGTCTGATAGCTGTTGTAGAAAATGTGATGTGAAAAAGCCCGGTTTGCACCGGGCTTTTTATTTCGCCGCAACAAGCCAAAGGCTTGTTGTCCGCGCCGCTATATCGCCGGGCGATTAACCAAAGCGTCCGAATGTAGTGGTTCCGACATAACATGCTGCGCATGTGAGTCTCCACCGCTACATAACAGGCAGGTTTAACCAAACCTGCCTGTTATGTAGTCTTCAGTTTCCTTGCGCTTGGGGTTGGTGAACACGGTACTGGTGTCGCCGAACTCGATCAGATCGCCCAGATACATGTAAGCGGTGTAATCCGACACGCGCGCGGCCTGCTGCATGTTGTGGGTGACGATGACGATGGTGAAGTCTTCTTTCAGTTCGTCAATCAGTTTTTCGATGTGTGCAGTGGAGATCGGGTCCAGCGCGGAGGTGGGTTCATCGAGCAGCAATACTTGCGGCTTGACGGCGATGGCGCGGGCGATGCACAGGCGTTGCTGCTGCCCGCCGGACAGGCTGGTGCCGCTCTGTTTCAGCTTGTCTTTTACCTCCGTCCACAGTGCAGCCTTCTTCAGCGCCCATTCCACGCGTTCGTCCATGTCGTGCCGGCTGAGAGCTTGATAGAGTTTCACGCCGAACGCGATGTTGTCGTAGATGGACATCGGAAACGGGGTGGGTTTCTGGAACACCATGCCGATTTTGGCGCGCAGGGAGTTGAGATCCTGCTTCTTGTCGAGGATGTTTTCCCCGTCCAGCAGGATTTCGCCCGTGGCCTTTTGTTTCGGATAGAGCTGGTACATGCGGTTGAAGGCGCGCAGTAGCGTGGACTTGCCGCAGCCGGATGGACCGATGAAGGCGGTCACCATTTTTTCCGGGATGGTGAGGTTGATGTCCTTGAGGGCGCGGTCTTTGCCGTAATAAAAATTCAGGTCGCGCACGACCAGTTTCGGGGTAACGATTTTTTCAGCAATCATCTGCCGGCATCCTTAAACAGGGTGTTGAAAAACGTAGCGAGAGGCGATCAGGCAAGGCGGAAACCGGCGAGAAAGCAGAGTTTACATACAGGAAATGAGCATTTCGAGTCGGTTTCCAACGCAGCATTATCGCCTCGCAGTAGTTTTTCAATGTTCTGTTAATGGGTGGTTGCGCTCTGGCGGAATATTACCCGCGCCATAATGTTGAGTGCGAGCACGCTGAAGGTGATGAGCAGCGCGCCGGCCCAGGCAAGCCGTTGCCAGTCCGCATAGGGGCTCATGGCGAACTGGAAAATCACCACCGGCAAATTGGCCATCGGCTGATCCATGTTTTTGCTCCAGAACTGGTTGTTGAGCGCGGTGAACAGCAACGGCGCGGTTTCCCCGCTGATGCGCGCCACGGCCAGCAGCACACCGGTGATGATGCCGGCGCGCGCGGCGCGCAGGGTGACAAGGGTGATTACTTTCCACTGCGGCGCCCCCAGCGCGGCGGCGGCTTCGCGCAGCGTGCTGGGAACCAGGCGCAACATGTTTTCGGTGGTGCGGATAACGATGGGGATCACCAGTATTGACAGCGCGAATGCACCGGCCCAGCCGGAAAAGTGCTTGACCCTGATGACATAAACTTCATATACGAACAGGCCGATGACAATGGACGGCGCGGACAGCAGCACGTCGTTGATGAAGCGGGTGATTGGCGCCAGCCAGCCGCGCTGGCCGAATTCAGCCAGATAGGTTCCGGCCAGAATCCCGATGGGCGTGCCGATCAGGGTGCCGACCAGCGTCATCATCAGGCTGCCGGCGATGGCATTGAGCAAGCCGCCTGAGTTGCCCGGCGGCGGGGTCATTTGCTCGAACACCACGGGGGCAAGCGCGGGCAGCCCGTGGTCCAGCAGCGTTATCAGTATCCAGCATAGCCAGAACAAGCCGAACAGCATGGCCAGCACCGAAATGGAGAGGCCGACTGCGTTGATGATGCGGCGGCGTGTGTAGAGGTTCAGCATGATGTTTATGCAGCCAGCCCCTCGCGCTTCCCCAGTTTGTAGAGCATGAAGCGGGCGAGGGACAACACGATGAAGGTGATGAAAAACAGGATCAGGCCGAGTTCAATCAGCGCGGAGGTGTAAAGGTCGCCAACGGCTTCGGTGAATTCATTGGCAAGTGCGGAAGAAATGCTGTTGCCCGGCATCAAAAGGGATTTGCTCAGTTCGTGGGCATTGCCGATGACGAAGGTGACTGCCATGGTCTCGCCGAGAGCGCGCCCGAGCCCCAGCATGATGCCGCCGGCCACACCTACCTTGGTGTAGGGTAATACTACCTGCCACATGACTTCCCATGTGGTCGCGCCGAGTCCGTAAGCGGATTCCTTGAGCAGGGTGGGCACCACATCAAACACATCGCGCATTACCGACGCAATGAACGGGATGACCATGATGGCAAGGATGATGCCGGCGGTCAGCATGCCGATGCCCATCGGCGGGCCGGAGAAAAAAGGGCCGATGACTGGCATGCTTCCCAGGTGTTTGTTGATCCACGGTTCGATATGGTCGGCGAACAGCGGCGCAAACACGAACAATCCCCACATGCCGTAGATGATGCTGGGAATGCCCGCCAGCAATTCGATTGCGACGCCCAGCGGACGGCGCAAAATGCGCGGCGAAAGCTCGGTCAGAAAAATGGCGATGCCAAAGCTGACCGGAATGGCGATAAGCAGGGCAATGCCGGAAGTGACAAGCGTGCCGATGATCGGGATCAGCGCGCCGAACTTATCGTTGACCGGGTCCCAATCGGAACTGGCCAGGAAGCCCAGGCCAAACGCATGAATGGCAGGCATGCTGCCCACCACCAGCGAAAGAATGATTGCGGCCAGTAATGCCAGCACGCCAAATGCGGAGACACGCGTGAGATTGCGGAACAGCAAATCAAACACCGCTTGTCGTTTAAGGCGCGCTTCGTGCGAAAACATCGGCATGTATTGGGTATCTCATGGATAAAAGACAACGGGGGCCGCAAGCCCCCGCAATTATAACTTAGTTAATGCCCTTATTTTACGAGCGGCGAGCCTGCCGTATCCTTGAGTTGTGTTTTCCATGCGGCGCGGATCAGCTTCACGACATTTTCCGGCAGCGGCACATAGTCCAGATCGGCGGCCATCTTGCCGCCCTTGTCATAAGCCCAGTCGAAGAATTTCAGCACTTCCGCACCGGTTGCTGGCTTCTCCTGCACCTTGTGCATCAGGATGAAAGTTGCGCCGCTGATCGGCCAGCTTTCCTTGCCGGCTTCGTCGGTCAGAATTTCATAAAATCCGGGAGCCTTGTCCCAGTGTGCGCCGGCAGCGGCAGCTTTGAAGCTGTTTTCATCCGGCTTGACGAACTGGCCATCGTGGTTCTTCATTTGCACGTAGTTCATCTTGTTCTGTAGTGCGTAAGCATATTCCACATAACCGATGGAGCCTTTGATGCGCTGCACGTAAGAAGCCACACCCTCATTGCCCTTGCCGCCGGTGCCGGCTTTCCAGGAAACCGCCGTGCCTTCACCGACGCCGGACTTCCATTCGGCACTGGCCTTGGACAGGTAGTTGGTGAAGATAAAGCTGGTGCCGGAGCCATCGGAGCGGTGTACCACGGTAATGTTCTCGTCGGGCAGCTTGATGTCCTTGTTCAGAGCGGCCAGCGCAGGGTCGTTCCACTTGGTGATCTTGCCCAGATAGATGTCAGCCAGCGTTGTGCCATCCAATTTCAACGTGCCAGTATCAATACCGTTCACATTGATGACCGGAACTACGCCGCCAACCACAGTAGGAAATTGCATCAAGCCGTTCTTGTCCAGTTCTTCGGGTTTGAGCGGCATGTCGGATGCGCCGAAATCCACGGTCTTGGCCGTGATTTGCTTGATGCCGCCGCCCGAGCCGATGGATTGGTAATTCATGCCGATGCCGGTTTGTGTCTTGTAAGCATCAGCCCACTTGGCATAAATCGGGTAGGGAAAGGTGGCGCCGGCGCCGGTGATGTCGGTTGCCCGGCTCACGCCGGCGTAAGCAGCCGCAGTAGCAGCGGTGATGACGATGATGAGTTGCTTGAGTTTGCGATTCATGGTGTCTCCATTATGTTGAGTATGCTGCTTGCTGCTGGTGCTTGTGGTGCCATTTAAACCAATAATGCCTTGAGGCGACGCACATCATAGAGCGTATGTATTACGGGATTATTACAATGGTAAAAAGCCCCGTGATTCTGAAAAATAGAATTGCATTTGCCGAAAATTCTTGTTTTAATCACAATTAATATTTCGATAATTGTTTAACAATGGAAATATAGAATGATGAAACCGGCTCAAGTGATAAAAGCACTGGCGGCTTTGGCGCAGCCCACACGCCTGGCGATTTATCGCCTGCTGGTGATGTGTGGGCCGGAAGGTATGGCGGCGGGCCAGGTGGCCGGAAAACTGAAAGTGTCTCCGGCAACTTTGTCGTTCCATTTCAAGACGCTGAGCCATGCCGGGTTGGTGGACAGCAGACAGGACGGGCGCTTTATTTATTACGCGGCGAATTTTGCGGTGATGAATGGCATGGTGGCGTATTTGACGGAAAACTGCTGTAACGGAAATCCTGATGCTTGTAAGCCGGGAAGTAACTAGGCTGCCTCAAATAATTCCGATTTCGTCATTCCTTATCAAGGAGCATGTTTTGCAACACAAACCATACAACGTGCTGGTGTTATGCACCGGCAATTCCGCACGCAGCATCCTGGGCGAAGCGCTGTTCAATGTGTTGGGCAAAGGAAGATTCGTCGCGCACAGCGCTGGCAGCCATCCGGTTGGGCGCGTCAGCCCGTTCGCGCTGGAATTGCTGCAACAGCAAGGCCACAGCATCGAAGGGCTGCGCAGCAAAAGCTGGGATGAATTCGCCGCACCCGGCGCACCGGAACTCGATTTCATCTTTACCGTGTGCGACAACGCAGCGGGTGAGTCATGTCCGATCTGGCCGGGCAAACCGGCCACCGCACATTGGGGCATTCCTGACCCCGCGAGTGTTGAGGGCGATGATAAGGCCAAACGGGCGGCTTTTAAAACGGCATATAGCCAACTGGCAAGGCGCATTCAGTTGTTCATGAGCCTGCCAATTGAATCGCTGGATAAGCTCGCGCTGAAACAAAGGCTCGGTGAAATTGGCCGCATACAGGATTGAGGAGATGAATCTTTTTGAGCGTTACCTGACCGTTTGGGTGGGGCTATGCATCATCGCAGGTGTGGTGCTCGGGCAATTCCTGCCAGGCCTGTTTCAGGCTGTCGCCAGCCTGGAAATCGCCAGGGTGAACATCCCGGTCGGTGTGCTGGTGTGGGTGATGATTATTCCGATGCTGCTGCGTATCGACTTCGGCGCATTGCATCAGGTGAAAGCGCATTGGCGCGGCATCGGTGTCACGCTGTTCATTAACTGGGGCGTGAAGCCGTTTTCGATGGCCTTCCTCGGCTGGTTGTTTATTCGCCATGTGTTTGCCGATTATCTGCCACCGGAACAGCACGACAGCTACATCGCCGGGTTGATTTTGCTGGCTGCCGCGCCGTGCACCGCGATGGTGTTCGTGTGGAGCAATCTGGTGAAAGGCGATCCCTATTTCACACTGTCGCAAGTGGCACTCAACGACGCCATCATGATCTTCGCCTTTGCGCCGCTGGTGGCGCTGCTGCTTGGCATTGCCAGCATCGCCGTGCCGTGGAATACCTTGTTCGTCTCGGTAATTTTTTACATCGTGATTCCGGTCGCCATCTCGCAGCTGCTGCGCCACCAATTGCTGGCGAAAGGCAATGGCGTGTTCAAACATGCAATGGAGCACTTCGCGCCCTTTTCGATGGGTGCCTTGCTGGTGACTTTGGTGTTGCTGTTTGCCTTGCAGGGCAGTGCCATTGCCGCGCAGCCGCTGGTGATTGCCTTGCTGGCTGCGCCGATTCTGATTCAGGTGCTGTTCAACTCCGGCTTGGCCTATTGGCTGAATCGCTGCGTGGGCGTGGCACACTGTGTAGCCGCACCATCGGCACTCATTGGCGCAAGCAACTTTTTTGAGCTGGCCGTGGCCACCGCCATCAGCCTGTTCGGCTTTCAATCGGGAGCGGCGCTGGCCACCGTGGTCGGTGTGCTGATCGAAGTACCGGTAATGCTGCTGGTGGTGAGAATCGCCAATGCCACACAGGGTTGGTATGAGCGTTGCACGGTGCATGGCTAATGTGTGACATCGGCAACCAAAAAAACGGGCGCCTTACGGCGCCCGCGAAATGGTCCGGGAAGACCTTGGGAGACTTGCTGCCTAGAAACTATGCTTCATGCCGAGCGACCATGCGCTCGGGTCGGCGTCTGCGCCCTTGGCATTGACGAAGCCGGTGTTGATGCCCGCATCCCCTCCTGCAATGCCGTAGGAGGCGTTGGTGCTGTTGGTCAGTTTTGTGTAAATCGCATACAGCGTGGTGCGCTTGCTCAGGTTGTGGTCGTAGCCCAGCATCCATTGGCTCGCCCCGGTTGATACCCTGTTGCCCAGATCGCCCGCCTTGGCATATGCCAGCTTGATCGCATCGTTGGGCAGTTTGTACTTGCCGGACAAGTACCATGCATTGTGGCCATAGCAGTCGGTGGCGGTCGAGCCGCTCGTGCACGTATAGACCGAACCGGCGGTGTTGAAGTTGTCAGTGGTTCTTTCGTAAGCAAGGCCTGCTTCGAATGCCTCAAGCTTGTAACCGGCGCCCGCCTTCCATGCGCTTTCCTTTACCCCTGCCGTACCTGCTGCTGCGGTGCCCGCGTTATTGCCGGTAGCGGTGCCGCCGACATCGTTCGCCTGATAAGCAAGGCTCGCAAACAACGGGCCGCTGTCATACATGCCGGCCAGCGACCAGGTTTGCCCCTTGATATTGGTTGAAGCAGCGGCAAGCTCCGCGCCGGCGATATACGACGCCGCCACGGTGAAGCCGTTCATGGATGGACTGGTGTACATCACCACATCATTGGGACGCCCATCGAACTGGAGCGCAGAGTTTTTGCCTTTGATACCGCCGCCCATCAGCGCACGATTGTCAGCCATCGAATCGCCGAAAATATCAAGCCGGCGCGTGGCAATCTTGTACGGCGTATCGTGGCGGCCCAGCACCAGTTGCCCCCAGGACTCGCCCTTCAAACCGGCAAAGGTGTTGCGTGAACCGAATGTGCCGCCGGCATTGTCCATGTCCACCCGGCTTTCCACTTGCCAGACCGCGCCCAAACCGCCGCCCAGGTCTTCCACACCCTTGAAGCCGATGCGCGAGGCGTTGCTGGATACTTTATTGGTGCTGATACCTTGCCCTGTGCCGTTGTTGCCGTTGTTGGTCATGTCGAAGGAAAGATTCGCCACACCATAGATATCTACATTGGCGTTATCGGCCAGAACCGGCACCGGTAAAGCGATAGCCGCAGCCAGTGCGGCAACAATCAGTTTCTTTTGCATCATCAATTCTCCCAGTCATTTGAAAGCCGCCATAGTGCGACCGCGACAGGTTAAACATCGAATGTTAAAAATTGATGATGGAAAAATTAAAGAATTGTGACAGCAACGGTACTGGAGATATTGGTTGAAAAACTCAAAAGAGAGAGGGCTTAGTACATAAAGGAACCTCTGATTAAGTCCCACATAGCCGCGCACTTGGTTTTGCGGGATGGGGTGCAAGGCGTGCGCCGCAGCGAATGGTTGACCCCCCTTCGCAAGGAGCACAACGCAGCAGACCGCCCGCAAAACCAGTGCCCTTGCGGGTTGCGGCAAAATCGTGTGCTCGCGGTGTCGCGCTCCTCGGCATCGTAGTCCCGGCTACGACCTTCGTCGCGCTTCTTGCGATCATCACGATTTTGCCAGCAACGCGGCTCATGGAGGACTTAATCAGAGGTTCCCTAACGCACTCCCAGCTTTTTTTCCGCATGCCCGATGCCCTCCTGGATGTCCGCCTTGCGGCCTGCATCAGCATCTTCACGACCGGGGCGCGCCGGGGCATTCAATGCTTTCTTGAAATATTCGAGCGCCTTGGCATATTCGCCGCGTTCGAGCAGAAAATCCGCATAGAAATAATTCTGGTCTATGCCGTTCGGATCGACCTTCAGCGCACGCTCGAGATATTCGCGTGCCTTGCCATGGTCGCCGAAAGAGCCGATGCGCGGCACTTTGTAATACAGGCTGCCGAGCGATGTCAGCGCAGAGCCGTCCATTGCATTGGGATCAATTTTCTCGGCAGCCAGCAACAGGTCGCGCGCGGCCTTCGCAGTGCCGCCGGCTGAGAATATGCCCTGATACTTGGCCAGAGTGCTGGTGATGATCCCTTCCCAGATCAGCGGTTCGGGGCGGCCCGGATTGGCGGCAGTCACCTGATGCGCTTCTTCGGAAAGTTTCTCGAGTGCCGTTTCCCGGTCTTTTTCGGGTGTCTGGTAGTTGGCCTTCGCCCAATCGTGCTGCAATTTTACGATGGAGGCATTGAGCGGGGTGGTTTCGGCGAATGCGCTGTTGGCAGCGAACAGCAGTGCGATTAAACAGGCATACTTCTTCATGGATGGCTCCTTGAGTAAATGGTTACTTTATTTGTTAATGGATTCGGCGTATTTGCGCGCGATGCGGGTGTTCTTCAGCAGGCCGTTGTCGACCAGGCGCGGGAACATGCCGTTCAGCCGGGCGAAGAAAGACTCCGGCTGGCCGATGAAGTGTTCCTTGCAGTCGCGCTCGATTGCCAGCACGATCTGCCCGGCGACGTATTCCGGCTCATCCATGTTGGTCCTGGTTTCTTCCAGCATGCGGGTGGTGACATCGTCGTTCAACGGTGTTTTGGTCGCGCGCGGCGAGACGTAAGTGACGCCGATCCGGCTGTCGACCAGTTCGCGGCGCAGTGCCTCGGAAAATCCGCGCATGGCAAATTTGCTGGCGCAATAGGTCGCGAAATGCGGGAAGCCGATCGAGCCGAAGGCCGAGCCGATATTCACGATGCGTCCGCTGTTCTGTGCAAGCAGCTGCGGCAGCACGGCGCGCGCCAGCAGCATCGGCGCAATGACATTGACGCCGATCACTTGCGCGATGCGTTGCGGGTTCTGGCGCTCGAACAGCGTGAAGTCCATGAGGCCAGCGTTGTTGATGAGCACGTCCACGCCGCCCAAGGCTTGCTGCGCCAGTGCTACTGCCTGCTGCGGCGCGCCATCGGCGGACAGATCGAGTGCGATGGGCGTGGCAAAACCGCCGCGTTGATTGATTTCGGCGCAGATTTCCTGCACGCGCGGCGCGTTGCGTTCGACCAAGGCCAGGCGCGCGCCTTTTGCGGCAAGCAGCAATGCCACGCGGTAGCCGATGCCGCCCGCCGCGCCGGTCAGGATGATGCGTTTACCCGATAAATTCATGCACTGCCTCCCGATGTTGGAATGTCGACCAAATCGCCATCCGATTTCCCCTTGTACAGTTGTTCGATAGCCGTTTGATAAAGCTGCCAGATTGCCTCGCGCTTCAACCGGCCATTCGCGGTCAGCTGCCCGTTCTGCGGCAAGAACGGGGCTTGCGCGGGCAGCCAGCATTTTACCCGCGCATAATCCGGCAGCACACGGTTCGCTTCCGCGATGGCCTGGTTCACCGCATTGATCGCCTCGGGAACATTGCCGCGCGGCACGATCACCGCCAGATTCCACGGGCGCGCCTCGCCGAACACCGCCGCCTGCGCGATGGCAGGATGCACGGTCAGCTCGCTTTCCACCCATTCCGGCGACACGTTGCGCCCGAACGAGGTGATGAAGATGTTTTTCTTGCGCCCGGTGAGATGCAGGAAACCCTGCTCATCAAACTGCCCGATGTCGCCGGTCGGCCAGAATTCGCCAGGTTGCACCGGCGCATCGCCGGTGTAGCCGAGCAGCGTCGCGCCCGCCACCAGGATCTCGCCGTCTTCGGCGAATTTCACTCGCGCGTGCGCCAGCGGCTTGCCGACGCTGCCTATACAGCATTCTGCTTCGGTGTTGAGCGCAACCACCGAGGCGCATTCGGACAGGCCGTAGCCCTCGAACACCGGGATGCCTAGCACCTGCGCGCGTTGCAGCAAGCGCGGGGCGACGGGGGCGCCGCCCACGGCGACGAAGCGTAATTGCGTCGGCGCGGGATGTCCCGCCTCAATGGCGGCCACCATCGCGTGCAGCAGTTGCGGCGTCAGGATGGTAGTCGTGGCGCGGCATTGGATGAGCGCGCCCAGCATTTTTTTTACGTCCAGCCCGGTAGAGCCGCTCAAGCCTACTTCGGCCAGCGGCAGCAAATGGCAGGTTGCCCCGGCCAGCAGCGGCACATACACGCCGGCGAGGTTTTCCAGCAGCGTGGGCAGCGGCAGCACGCTGGCATGGCGGTCACCCACCTTTCCGTGCGTGGCAGCCAGCAGGGATGACGCGACCTGCTGCAGCGCGTCGGCGCCCAGGCACACACCCTTGGGATGGCCGGTAGTGCCGGAGGTATAGGTGACTTTGACTGTCCCCACGGGCAACGTCTTTGCTGCAATGTTGCACAGGCGAATTTCGCTGAATGCCTGGCCTTTCAGGTCATGCGCAACTGCCGCCCCGGCTTCGATGCCTGCGGCTTCAAGCAGCTTCCGGTATTGCTCCGGCTGGTCGGTGAAGATGCAATCGATTCCCGCATCGCGGATGCTGTGGGCGATTTGCTCCGCCGAAAAAAAGAACGGCAACGGGATAACCGGCTTGCCCGCATGCAATCCGGCCAGATCAAGAACCGCCCAGAGCGGCGAATTGTCCAGCGCCAATCCGATTGCTCTGGCGGGGGCCGCGCGCAATTGCGCGCCGAGTTGTTCGATTGCTGCGGCGAGTTCCCGATAGGTGAGCGTATTCTGGTTGCCGACCAAGGCTGGCGAGTCAGGCTGTTCCTTGCTCCGCCGGATGAGGACATCGATGACGGATGGGCTCATTTTCTGCCTCAACATCATTGCGCAGGTCTTGCATCGCGTGCCGGTTACGGGTTCGGGAATTCCTGCTTCCGGAATCCGGAGCTTGCTGCGCTGCTCGATGCGCCGTATCGCCATGATTTGCGGCTTCTGCGCATAGTAGCTGCCCCATTCCGCCTGTTCTTCTGGGGGAAGCCGGTTCTTGTCCGCATCGCCGAGAATGACCGGGTTCAGGTTCATCTTGATAAACGCATTGCGCACTATCGGAACGGCGGTAAATACCGCCCATTGCTTGGATGTGGCGTGAAGCTGGGTAACGATGGCGGCAATCAGGTGGCGCGCCATCCCCGGCTCTGCGACCGAGAAATTACCTACCCCGATAATATCGCTGCGCTTGACCTGAGTGCCGGTGCGTTCCGAGATTACCGCCTCGACAGGCTGGTCCAGATAGGTTTCCAGGAACAGCGGTTCAAGCGCGGCGTTACGAAATCCGCAGGCCGCAACCAGTTTATTATCCCGGTCGCGCAGGCTCATCAGGCAGGGTTTGAAGCGTTTGATTTCTGCCCCATACGCCTGATGAAAAACATCGCTGATGAAGTGTTCAATCTCGGCGCGATCATCCGCGTCGGGCTGGGAAAAATGCACGGTGTAAGGGCGTTTCGCCAAGTCAGTGGCTGGGTTGGAAATTGCAGTATTCATCAACTTTCGATGATGCTGGCTGGTTGATCTGTCAAGTTGCGCTGGAGCTCCACGATCAGGCAGAAGCCCATTTCAGTTTGGTGCGTGCATAGGAAATTCCCGTTTTCACCAATTCCTTCGCACCGTAGCGGTTGAGCATATTGCAGCTGTTGCACAGCTCCGGAATCAATGCCATGCCTTCGCGCCTGGCCAGCGCTTCGCGGATGCCGAGATTCGCCACATTCCCGATTGGGTGTTTATGGCCGACGTCGTTGTAGCAATACAGGTAATCGCCGCTCGCCGAAATGAAAACGTCGACGTTGCGCGGGATGCATTTGAAACGGTTGCTACGCCATTGCTGGAAAACATCCCGGACGCCGGGAATGAAATCGAGTTCCTGCGAGTGCAAGCCATACTGCCGGATCATTTGCCGCAACTTTCCGGTGTCCAGTTCGTGCGCCTGCAGTGTGCCGCCGCGGTTGTACAGGGTGGGCGACATGGTAAGGGCTTCCACGCCCTGCGCGCGCAGCCAGGCGATGGTGTCCGGCAGGGAAGGCAGGCATTCCGGCATCGGGGTGAGACTGATGCCAAGCTGCGTATGTTTGAACAGCTTTTGCGCCGTCCGGATGTTGTCCATGACGCGCGCCTGGTCGAGATTGACATGCACCCGTTTGTATACCTCGGGGTCTATGCTGGAAAAGGAAACAATCAGCAGGTCGATCGCGCCGTCCAAGTGCCGGATGCGCTCGGCATCGAGCTGATGGCCGTTGCTCACCATGTCGAAGCGGAGCGGGTGGCCGCGCATGTCGTCCACGAATTCGAAAAATTTGGTGTGCGTGGTGGGCTCGCCGTAACCCGCGATGACGGCGCGGAACACATCCTGCGGAGACAGGCGTTCCAGCACCTGCCGCCAGGTCTGTTCCTTCATCAACATGGGGTTTTCGATCAGGTCTCGCGGGCACATCGGGCACAGCGCATTGCATTTGCTGGTCCACTCGACATTGACGGCGATGCGGTAGCTGCTCATTTTGTATATTTGTTGATATCGGGAAGCGGTTCGGCCGGAACCAGGCGGGGGATGTAAGCAAGGCAGCTCGGTGCAACCAGTTCGATGTCCACGACGACAACGCATTCCGCCTGCGGAAACGGTTCCATCATCGCCGCGTTTTCATGGATGGATGCCCGCCCGTTCACGCGCAGGCGGGCGCCGTCGTTGAAGTCGATGAACAGCATGCTGATATAGGGATTGAGCAGGATGTTGCCGAGGCTCATGTAGGCGCCGTTGCCTTTCACCCGCGCCTCGAAATGCGGGAAGGCCAGGCGGTTTGGTGCCAGCACCTTGACCAGGCCGGGCCCGCCGCCCTTGAACGAGCAGTCGCAGCGCCCATCGGGAGAACTGGTGGCGAGAAAGAAGAACGGCGCCGTTTCGATCCTGGCGTGGACCTGTTCCGGAATACGGTCCCAGATGAGCTGGTTTATGCGCGCTTCGGTCCACAACTCCGGGTTGCCCCAGCGCTGCTGCGCGTCTAGCTCTCCGGCGTGAAAAGGCGATAAAGTCATGGCAAAATCTCCAGTAATATATTTCCGGAATGTCATTCCAGCAGAATCCGGCTGCCCGGTAAAGACCGTTGCGTTGCCGTAAAGTTCAGGCCTGGCGACAGTCTTGCAAACGATTATTAACTAAACCTTAATTTATTGCGTTGCCGTAAAGTTCAGGCATTGTCGGCGAGGGCTGCGGTCGGGCCTTCTGTTGAAATCAGCGAGCCCCTGGCGTTTGGCGACGTTCAACCCGCAAGCGTGGCGCGGACGCTGGCGCGCCCGCTCATGCGGCCAAACCATGCGGCCAGATTGGGATGGGCACTGCGCCAGTCGCGCTCTGCCTGGCGCAGATCCAGATAAACCAAAGCGCTTACCAGCGCAAGATCGGCCAGCGTGATGGAAGCGCCCTCGCACCACTCGCGCGCGCCCAATTGATCGGCCGCATAAGCCAGTGCACACGTGATGGCGTTGTTGTGCAGGTTGATGTTGTTTGCCTCCTGCTTGTCCGCCGAACGCATGCTCTCGGTGCGCACCACGACTGCGGAATCCATGATGCCATCCGCCAGCGCCTCCCAGCGCTTGACGCGCATGCGCGCCCGCGCATCGTGGCGCGGGATCAGGATGGGGTTGTCGTTCAGGCTGTCGGCATATTCGGCGATCACCGGTGAATCGAACACGCAGGTTTCATCGTCGAGTATCAGCGCAGGAATCCGTCCCAGCGGATTGACCCGCGCCACAAGGCTCCCCGGCTCGCGCGGCGGATCAATGACGTAATCGTGCGGGATGTTCTTCTCCAGCAGCACCAGGCGCGCCTTGCGCACATAGGGGCTGGTGTTGGTGCCGAGCAGTTTCATGCGTTGCTCCTTAGTGGTCTATATGTTTTTGTTAGGCATGCCTCGTCATTTCAATGCCTCGCCGATAGGTAGTCTGATAAACAGCGTCATGAATATTAGATATTCAAAGGTGTCGCCCCTAACAGTGTGTTGAAAAACGTAGCGAGCGATGGCAGAACAAGGCGCGAAAGGGTGAAAGAGCGGAATTTACATATAGTAAATGAGCATTTTGAGCCCTTGAGCAACGCAGTTATGCCGAGCGCAGTAGTTTTTCTACACCCTGTTAACCGGCCAGCCCCGCATAAACATTCTGCACATCATCATCCGCATCAATCGCTTCCAGAAACGCTTCTACCTCTTCGCGCTCGGTGTCGTTCAGCGCTACCGTGTTTTTTGGCCGATAGCCTAGCTGGGCAGACTGTACCGTGAACCCGTGCCCCGGTAGCGCGCGGCACACCGCATCCAGATCGGTTGCATCGGTGATGAACAGTGTTGCGCCTTCTTCGGCGGGTTCAAAATCCTGGGCGCCCGCCTCGATGGCCGCAAGTTCCGCGTCTGCGTCTTTGGAAACAGGCGTCGCCTCAATCATCCCCTGATAGTTGAAATCCCACGACACCGAGCCCGCTGCGCCTAGCTGCCCCTTGCGAAACAGCACGCGCATGCTGGAGAGCGTGCGATTGATGTTGTCCGACAGGCACTCGACGATCACCGGCACCCGATGCGGCGCAAAGCCCTCATAGACAAGCCGTTCCAGGTTCACTCCTCCCTCGAGCAGGCCAGCACCCTTCTTGATGGCGCGCTCCAGCGTTTCGCGCGGCATGGATGCCTTTTTTGCCTGCTCCACCACCAGGCGCAAACGCGGATTCAAATCCGGATCGGCACCCGCGCGCGCCGCAACCATGATTTCCTTGGACAGCTTGCCGAAAATCCGGCCCTTTGCGTTAGCTGCAATTTCCTTATGTCTGGCTTTCCACTGAGCGCCCATATCTACTCTCTATATTCTTTTGGTGTTTACAAAATCCATTTGGGAAATTCCCAACAGGCGCGCATCTTGCCTCAAGTGCCGGTTTGCATCAATCTTGAATGCGTGTGACATGGCTGTTCAAAACATGTAGCCCGGATGCAGCGCAGCGGTGCGTGGTTGTTGAGGCTGTGTCAACTTTGCACTCAACTTGTTGAGTAGCAAATTGCCTGACTTTGTTATCAGCCCCTTAGTGTCAATTACACACGCAGTTTGCTGCGTATAACCAACCACTTGGCAACCGTCTTTCGGGTGCCCGGCCATAACCAGCCACCAGGTTGCCGTTAACCAATGACTTGGTTGGCGTAGTTTGTCGTTTCTCAATAGGTTGTTCACCCGAGATGAGAGAAGATGAGGGTTCTCGAATCCTCTCAACCACTCTCGGAGTCTCGGATGAACAGCCATAAGAATGCCCGTTTAACACGTTTAGGTCGAGTCCATTTGATGCAACAAATTGCCCAAGTCGGATTAAAAGCAGCAGCTCACCAAGCCGGAATCAGCACCCGCCGCGCCAGAGTATGGCATCGCCGCTTTGGCGAGGCAGGCGCAGACGGCTTGTGTGACCGCTCGTCGCGTCCTCGCATCAGCCCACGCACAACATCCCCAGACAAACGTGAGCGCATCATCGACCTGCGCCGCAACTACCGGCTGCCCTATCCGGAGATCGCCCGCCGTACCGGCGTCTCGACGGCAACGGTGGGGCGCATTTGCATCCATGCGTCCGTGGCCAAGTTGCCTCCGCTTGAAACAACGCCGCCCAAACGCCGCTATGAACGCAAAACGCCCGGCGAAATCCTGCATCTGGACACCAAGAAGCTGGCCCGCTTCGAGCGTCCCGGACATCGGGTAACAGGTGACACCCGTCAGCATAGCCGCAAGCCCGGTTATCATGCCCTCCATGTGGCCATTGACGACCATTCCCGCGTAGGATTCAGCCTGATCCTGCCTGACGAGAAGGCTAAAAACGCCATCACTTTCACCTTGGCTGCTTTGCGCTACTACCGCGCCCTGGGGGTGAAGGTAACCCGCATCATGACCGACAATGGGGCGGCATACCGCTCGAAGATATTCGCCAGGTTGTTACGCCGTCTGAAAATCCGGCACCTGCGAACCCGCCCCTACACGCCGCGTACCAATGGCAAGGCGGAACGGTTTATCCAGACGCTCCTGAGAGAGTGGGCCTACGCTTATGCCTATCCCAACTCAGATGCCAGATCACGCGAATTGCCATTCTGGATTACCCACTACAACTTCCACCGTCCTCACTCATCAACTGAGAACTTGCCGCCCGT
>ORMF010142073.1_pt1 | contig 18650 bp, 18 predicted proteins | sample 1779871 | NCBI WGS metagenome assembly ORMF01 (sample SAMEA104232316, study PRJEB22302) | groundwater metagenome | biome: forest; feature: aquifer; material: groundwater | place: USA | collected 2011-08-07 | depth 5.4 m | reverse complement strand
CACCAGGATCATGGACGCGATGGTGAAGCCTCGAAAGGCATCGAGCGAGACAAGCCGCATCAGGAGAGTGTACTACGCTGGGAAGATGGCGTTTCGGGGGCAATTGCGAAAGGAGTTCCGGCCACTGTTGGAGTTGGCCGTGCCCCTTGTGCTGGGTGAGTTGGGCTGGATGGCCATGAGCCTGGTGGACACCATCATGGTGGGTCGAGTCAGCAAAGAAGCCATCGGGGCCGTGAGCTTGGGCAGCATGCTCTTTCACGCGGTCGCGGTGGTTGGCATCGGAGTCCTTCTGGCGCTCGATACGCTCGTATCCCAGTCCTACGGCGCAGGCGATACAGAGGACTGCCATCACTCCCTGATTCAAGCTCTATACCTTTGCCTTCCGCTAGCGCCATTGTTGATGGCGTTGCAGTGGTCCGCCTCACTCTTGCTCGCGCCGTCGGGGGTTCACCCGGCTGTTGTCGCCGAGGCGATCCCCTACCTGATGGCGCTGCTATGGAGCACGTTTCCGTTGTTGCTCTATACTGCGATGCGCCGCTATCTGCAAGGCATGAACCTGGTGAAACCGGTGATGTTCTCGTTGGTTTCGGCAAACCTTGTGAATGCCGGGGCCAACTGGGTGTTTGTCTTTGGCAACCTTGGTTTTCCGGCCTACGGGGCCACTGGTGCGGGATGGGCCACCTGCATTTCCCGTATCTACATGTCGCTTGTACTAGTCGCGTACATCTATTGGAAAGAGCGCCACGGGTTGGGGCTGATGCGTGCCAACTGGCGTTTGGACCTGCCGCGGATCAGAAGGTTGGTGACGCTCGGTCTGCCGGCGGCTATGCAGATTGTTGTGGAGGTGGGAGTGTTTGCTCTCGCCACGGTGTTGATCGGGAGGCTGGAGCCACGCTTCCTGGCGGCGCACCAAATCGCCTTGAGCGCGGCCAGTTTCACTTTCATGGTCCCGCTTGGACTGGGCGCGGCGGCGGCAGTGCGCGTGGGCCAAGCCATTGGGAGAAAGGACAGCGAGGGCGCGAACCGGGCCGGTTGGGCGGCGATAATCCTGGGCGGCGCGACCATGAGCTGGTTCGGTCTGATTTTTGTGCTGGCCCCCGGTTGGGTGGCGGGCATATTCACTACAGATCCGGACGTAATCACAACGACCGGTTCCTTGTTGGCTGTGGCGGCCGTGTTCCAGTTGTTCGATGGGCTTCAGGGCGTAGCGACCGGAGCATTGCGTGGCGCCGGCGACACGCGCACCCCGGCAGTCTCGCACCTCATCGGCTATTGGGTGGTGGGACTGCCACTTGGGTACTATCTATGCTTCTCGGTTGGCTGGGGCGCGGTGGGACTTTGGGCGGGTCTGTGCCTTTCGCTGGTGGTGATCGGTTTGGTTCTGACGGGAGCCTGGTGGCGGGTGACCAAACGGCTTTGAGCCAACGGCAGCCTTTCAAGCTCTCGCAGCTTCTGCCGCGACATGTCCAGCGAATGACGTGACGAACGTCTTCAAGCTCGTCATTTCGGAGAGATTACTGTGCTCACCCGTCGTTACCGCTGTCCGGGGCGACGTGATCACGGCCGCCGTCGTGTAAAGCTGTTCCTGCACGAGCCGCTGGCACAGAATGTCATAGCGCTTCAGATAAGAGGCCCCCTGAAATTCCGGGAATACGGGGAAATGGGGCGACTTGTCACGAACCGGAGAACGTGAACCAGGTGCATCCTCTACCAGCATCATCCAGGCGACGAACGGGCGAGGATTCCTGCCAAACGCACCCTCCCGATATGCCGTCCAAAAGTCGTGCGATGTACCTATGGCTTCTTCTGTTCGGTTGTTGAAGTTGTTCCCGAACGACGGCCCGACGTGGCTCTTGAACTCGATAGCCGCAATGAGACGGCCCTCGTTTAGAACCAGCAAGTCCCATAGCTTTGTCGGCCGAAAATACCCGGGCAGGGTCAAGAGTGCTCTTTGCTGATGGATTGAAGCATGGGCGAGACCGTTAGCCCTCACCAGATCGATAACGAGGGCAATGAACTCGTCCATGTTCTTTCCGGCAGTTACGCCTGCGCGCTCGCCCTGATCGACCGTCCCCGCCTCAATCTGCTTTTTCCGTGCCTTCTCGCGATTGCCCCAGAACGCCATCACGGCCTCACGGGCCTTTCTATCGTAGTCAGCAAGATCTAGGGCCATAACTATCCACCGTTCCCCCCCAAGGCAGCCCTCTCCTCTTTCGTCAGCCCATACAGGGAGAAAACGGCATGGTTGCACGCTGCAACATCGCAACGCTCCGCTGCCTGGATGAGATCGCGTTTCAAATTCGATGGAACCTCGTTCCAACGGGGTATCCGTATGCGACGGAGGTATTGTGCCTGGAAGCGAAGGTAGCCCCCCCGCATCTTCGTCGAATAGATCGACACAAACAAGCGGGCAATCCCTGACATGAGCACTGCCTGAAGAGCTTTTAGATCCCAAGAGTCAGAAGTCAGATAGTACAGATTGTGATGGGGGTAAAGATGGCCGTCTTCATACACGACGTGCGCCTTACCCTTGATGTCGGGAATGAGCAGCTTCGGGGTTTGAGCGAGAGCCGGATAAATCCGGTCAATCGTCCTGTACCAGTTCAGCGGCGCCCTCTGTGCCACGTGCCGCCCCGCGATTTCCTCTTTGCGGGCAGCTAGGTAACGCTTCAGACGTGGATAATCATCGAGATCCACCAGACCGCCATCGTCAGCGAATGGGTTGATGACACCACTACCGCGCCACTTTACGACGCCATCCAGGATGTCCCGGGTCATCGCCAGTGGCAGTTTTCGATCCGTTTCAACGTCCAACTCTTCGAATCTGCCGATGAAGGCCTTATCCGCGCCTGTCGCAACGCCAATACCAACTTTGCAGCCAGCTTCCTCGACAGTCGGAAAAGAATCCTCAAGTCTTCGAACAAGCCGTAGCTGGTCGACCGAATCGAGTATCCAAGGCTCCGCGCCTGCCACGACGCCAACCAGTTCCCGAACGGCTTCACCCGAGCCGCCGCCGGGCATTCCGAGGAGCTCTCGTGCGAGTGTGGAGAGCAACTGTTTTTCTATCGCTGGCTGATGCGCGATCCGCGTTGTGGAGGCCTTCTCCCTGCTAATGATTGTGATTGCTGGGTAGGCGATTACATCCGTGTGGAAAGCCGGTGTATTGACCATGTCCACGAAAACCTTCAGGTGGAAGCCATCTGATACTAAATTTCGGAGCGGCCCCCCATAGCGATTCTTCATCCATCGATCAGCACAGATGAAGCCGAGCTGACCGCCTTGAACGAGGCTTCTGAGCGATCTTTCGATAAACGGGATGTATAAATCGGCGCGGTCATAAACCGTGCTGTAGCGTGCCCGGTATTCCGCCATCAGCACGTCTGGAATCAACTCTTGTCGAACGTAGGGAGGGTTTCCGGCGACGAAGCTAAATCCAGCGTCGAGCGGCACAAGAAGGAAATCGCCGTTGACAAGCCATCGATCCGCAAGGGCGCGCGCTGACGCCTTACCTATTCCTTTTTCTTCCAGAAACTCCACAACCTTCGAGCCTGTTCTTTCGAACGTTGCACGGTGCAGCTCCACTGCGCGGATACTATCGAGCAGCTCAACGGAAGGTTCACCAGAGCTCTCAGGCGAGTTGGCCCACGCTTCTACCAGCCGCTCTATTGCAGGCAACAAGAAATTGCCTTCCCCGAAAGATGGCTCAAGCAGTTTCAGCCTATGAAGGGGGCGATCCGCTGTGTAACCAACAAGATCGAGAATGAAATCCACAACCTCACGCCGCGTGAATATCGCTCCTCGCTCCTCGACACCGGCATTCGCCAATTCGGCGACGGCGGCTGTAACCGCGCAGAGGCTCGGGAACGACGGTTGCAGTAGATCAAGTCTGGCCATTGGTGAGCTCAGGAAGACTTTTTCCCCTCCACCCGCAAGGGCCACTTGGCCGCCGAATCGCGCACTACCCAAGCCAGCGAAGCCTTCTCTTGCTTGGCAATCACTTCCAGGCTCCTCAGCCGTCTTGTCTTCATGGTTATCGACATGTTCAAACAGTCCTAATTGCACCACGTTACACTATATCGGTGAATCTGGGCAGCCCTTTTACAATTTGTTCGCCTCTCCCGGGTGTATGGGAGGAATACCTGGCTGTAGTACTCACAGCGGAATATTGCCATGCTTCTTCTTCGGGTTTGTAGCGACCTTCGTGCTGAGCATACGCAAAGCCCCGATCAGCTTGGGGCGTGTCTGACGAGGCTCGATCACATCATCAAGGAAGCCTCGCTCCGCAGCCACAAACGGAGAAGCGAAGCGGTCTTTGAACTCTTCGATCTTCTTCTTCCGCACGGCTTCCTGATCTTCCGCCGTGGCAAGCTCGCGTCGAAAGACGATGTTGACCGCGCCTTCGGCTCCCATCACCGCGATTTCCGCCGTGGGATAGGCGAAGTTGATGTCGGTGCGAATATGCTTGGAACCCATGACGCAATAGGCTCCGCCGTATGCCTTGCGCGTGATCACGGTGATCTTGGGAACGGTGGCCTCCGCATATGCGTACAAGAGCTTCGCGCCGTGGCGGATGATGCCGCCGAACTCCTGCTCAGTCCCGGGAAGGAAACCCGGCACATCCTCAAATGTGAGGATGGGAATGTTGAAGGCGTCGCAAAAGCGTACGAACCGCGCTCCCTTGACGGAGGAATTGATGTCGAGGCAGCCGGCCAGATACGCCGGTTGGTTGGCGACAATCCCCACCGATCGCCCGTCCATGTGGGCGAAACCAGTGACGATGTTGCGTGCATAGCGCTCATGAACCTCGAAGAAGTCGCCATCATCCACCACGCGCCGGATGATGTCCTTGATGTCGTAGGGTTGGTTGGACTGCTCGGGAACAATGGTGTCCAGCGCAGCGTCTTCCCGGCTTGCCGGATCCGAAGTGGGCCGGCGGGGCGCCTCCTCCAGGTTGTTCTGCGGCACGTAGGTGAGCAGCTTGCGGATACGGCGCAGGCAATCGGCGTCGTCGGAGGCCAGGAAATGCGCCACTCCGGAGATGTCATTGTGCGTCTGCGCGCCGCCGAGTTCTTCTTTGGTCACCTCTTCATGCGTTACCGTGCGAATGACGTCGGGCCCGGTGACAAACATGTAGCTTGTGTTCTGCACCATGAAGATGAAATCGGTAATCGCGGGCGAGTAGACCGCGCCTCCCGCGCACGGTCCCAGAACCGCCGAAATCTGCGGAATCACGCCACTGGCCAGCGTATTGCGAAGGAAGATGTCGGCATAGCCGCCGAGCGACACCACGCCTTCCTGGATGCGCGCCCCGCCGGAATCATTCAACCCGATGATGGGCGCTCCGGTCTGCATGGCCAAATCCATGATCTTGCAAATCTTCTGTGCGTTGGTCTCTGACAGAGAGCCGCCGAAAACCGTAAAGTCCTGCGCGAACACGTACACGAGCCGGCCGTGAATGTAGCCGTAACCGGTGAGGAACCCGTCTCCGTCGACGACCTGATCCTGCATCCCGAAGTCGAGACAGCGGTGGCGGACCAGTTTATCCATCTCCTCGAAGCTGCCTTCGTCGAGCAGCAGTTCAATCCGTTCCCGCGCCGACAGCTTTCCTTCGGCGTGCTGGCGCGCGGTGCGCTCGGGACCTCCGCCGGCTTCGGCCGATGCATGGCGGCGGCGCAACTCTTCGAGTCTGCTGGTGGACATAAGAGAAAGGTACCAGAAGCGCAAAGGGCGCCGTCCGCGTCCCGCATTTGTCAGAAGCACGCGGCTGCGAGGTGCGGACGGCAGCTCCGTCTTGCGCGTCTTGTTTGCTAGAGGTTATTCCGGAATGCGGTAACCGGAGCGGGCGCGAACCTCGGCCCGGGGATAGTGCTTGCGAGCTTCGGCGCTCAACTCCACGCGAATCTTCCTCATCTGGCCTGGCGTGCCCGCCGGTGCCCGGTAGTGCAGGCTGTAGCGCGTGCGAATGCGCTCCATCATCTCCCGGAAGGTATCTCCGGCCCGTTCGGCCTTCAAGATCTCGCCGCCCGTCTGCCGCGCCAAATGAAACACGTCGGACGGTGTGAAGTCCGGATTCAGGTAAACACCCTTCCTGGCGGCGCCCGGAGGCTTCGCTTCCGGCGTCACAATCGCGTTGAGCACTGTGTCGGCCGCCAGCAGTTCCCCCAGCACGCGCTCATCGTCCACCTGGTAGTTCAGGCCGCCATTATCGGTGAGGATGACGATGGCGCGGCGGCCGGGCTTCAAATTGGCCTGCTTGCGCATGTACCTGGCCGCTTCCAACATGGATGGGTTGATGGCGGTGCCGCTCCCAACGCCCTTCTCCGACTGTGCATCTCCGATCGCGTCGGCGGCGAACTCGAGATCGGTAGTGAACTCCTGTGCGATCCTTATGTTTCGCCCAAAGAAAACCCCCGCCACCCGGTCCTGCGGCCCCAGGCTTCCCAATGCCGTCTTGGCCACCGCTGCCATTTCTGCCAGGCGTTTCTTCATGCTGCCGCTCACGTCGAGGAGCAGAAGCACCCACAATGGCTCCGTGTCGCGCCCAAAATAGGTGATGCTCTGCGGCACGCCCTCATCGAATACCTGAAAGTCGGCTGCTTTGAGTTCCCCGAGCACCTTGCGGCCATCCACCACCTGCGCGTCCACACGAACCAGTTCCACATCGGTGCGGAACACATTGACGTCCTGCGCAAAAGCGGCGGACGCAAGTAGCCCGCAAAGGGCCATCCCGGCCTCCAGGAAGCGCAACCAGCAACGCGCCGCCCAGCCGGGACGAGCTCCGTTTTGCGGGCTGTTGGTTAAGGGTAGGATGAAGAGCGTCCCCATGAGAAACATTATCGTCGGTACGGCAGGTCACATTGATCACGGCAAGACTGCGCTGGTCCGCGCGCTGACGGGAATTGAGACAGACCGTCTGGAGGAGGAAAAGCGACGAGGCATCTCCATTGATCTCGGGTTTGCGCACATGGACCTGGAAAATGACGTGCGTTTGGGCTTTGTCGACGTGCCCGGACACGAGAGGTTTGTGAAAAACATGCTCGCCGGCGCCGGCGGAGTGGACATTGTGCTGCTGGTGATCGGGGCCGATGAGTCCATTAAGCCGCAGACCCGCGAGCACTTCGAAATTTGCCGGTTGCTCGGGATTGGCGCTGGAGTTGTGGTTCTCACCAAGAAAGACCTCGTGGATGAGGAGCTGGTGGAATTGGTTCGGATGGAGGCGGAGGAGTTCGTAGCCGGCTCGTTTCTGGATGGCGCACCGTGCGTTGCGGTAAGCGCCAAGACCGGAGAGGGGCTCGAGGAATTGAAGCGTGTGCTCCGGGCGCAAGCCTTGGCGGCCAGCGTCAAGAGCGCGGCGGGGCACTTTCGGCTGCCGGTGGACCGCTCTTTTTCGATGAAGGGTTTTGGGACCGTGGTGACCGGTACTCTGATCTCCGGCGCAGTTCGTTTGGAGCAGGAAGTGGAAGCGCAGCCGGGCGGTTTGCGGATGCGGGTACGCGGTTTGCAGGTTCATGGCGCAAAAGCGGACAAGGCAGTGGCCGGGCAGCGGACCGCACTCAACCTGACTGGTGTGGAGCCATCCGATCTCCGCCGGGGCTTGATGCTGGTGGAGCCGGGCGGGTTTGCGGCCACCACGATTGTGGATTTTGAACTGGATCTTTTGGCTTCGGCCAAGCCGTTGAAACACGGCGCTCCGGTGCATTTCCATGCATGGACGTCGGAGACCGAGGCTGAGGTTCGCTTGCTGGAAGGCGGCTCTTCCATCGAACCCGGCCAGCGGAAAATGGTTCGCTTGTTGTTGCGTGAACCTGTGCTGCTGCTGCCCGGCGACCGTTTCATCATCCGCATGTTTTCCCCGGTGGTGACCATCGGCGGGGGCCGTGTCCTGGAGATCGCGCCACCGCGAAGGATCCGCAGAACCGCCACCGTGGAAAGGCTGGGCCTGCTGGCCGGAGCCGGCGCGCGGGAGAAAGTGGAAATGTTGGTGCGGGAGTCGCCGTTCGGCATGGGACTTTCCGAGCTTGTCTCGAGAACCGGACTCACCGCGGCTCAAGTGGAGGCAAGCGCGAAAGCGGACCGGCTGGTGATCTTCACGGATCCGCAGCTTTGGCTGCTGGACCGTGATTGGATGAATCGCTGGCTGGAAAGAATTCACAAGTTGGTAGCCGCCTTCCATCGCGCCAATCCCTTACTCCCTGGGATGCAGAAACAGGAGCTGCGCAGCAAGGAGTTGGCCCAGGCCCCCGCTTTTCTCATAAACGCCATCCTCGCCTATTCCAAGACGCTGATCAGCGAGGCCGAACTGTTGCGGCTGGTTTCACACAAACTGCATCTTCAGCAGGATGAAGCCGCCGCGTTCGAAAAAATGGAGTCGGCATTTGCGCAAGCCGGGTTGGCGGTCCCGTCGTTAAAAGAGGTACTGGCCGGTTGCGGCGTGGAAGCGTCCCGGTCACGCTCGCTCCTGCAGATTCTCTTGCGTGACCGAAAGCTGGTGCGCGTGACCGATGATCTTGTCTATCACCACACGGCCGTGGAGCAGTTGAAGCAAATGCTGGCCAGGCACAAGGGCGAGCGATTCGCCGTACCGGATTTCAAAGACTGGACCGGAGTGAGCCGGAAGTACGCGATCCCGCTCCTCGAGTTCCTGGACCGCGAGCGCGTTACGCGCCGTGAGGGCGATTCGAGAATTGTCCTCTAACGCCTACGGCTCCAGGTGAATCTCAAAGAAGGCATCGAGGGATTGGTTGAGCTGGCCGCGAATTTCGGCCTCTGTCTCGCCTTCGATCAGATGCATGGTGACCGCAGCTTTCCGGTCACCGGTGAGTTTGATATCGGCCTGGCCCACCTCTTCCACATCATCGGCGGGCAAGAGGCGCATGCCGTAAACTAAGGCCAGTTTTGCCATGTTATTGCTTGATCACGGTTCCGTCGCGGCGCCGGATCACTCCCCAACCGCCATTGTACTTGCCGCGCTCGCCTTGCTCCTTGCCAAACGGATACTTCGCCGCGGCCTTCTCGTTCACTTCAATCCCCCAACCCGGAGCTTCGTTGGCGTACAGGTATCCGTTCTTCATGACAGGGCAGCCTTCGAAAACCTCCTGCGAGGCAGCGTTAAAGGGGCTGTATTCCTGCACGCCGAAATTGTAAGAGACCAGATCGAGCGTCACGTTCGCGGCATGTCCGATCGGGGAAACGTCGCCCGGACCGTGCCACGCCGTCTTCACACCAAACGCCTCACCCATCGCGGCGATCTTGCGGCAGGGGGTAAACCCGCCCGCCTGGGTGACGTGAATGCGGATATAGTCGATCAGGCGCTCGGTGATGAGCGGATTCCATTCGTGCGGGCTGTTGAACAACTCGCCCATTGCGATGGGTGTGGCGCACTGCTGGCGAATGATCCGGAACCAGGCCAGGTCCTCCGGCGACAATGGATCTTCGAAGAAGAACAGCTTGAACTTCTCCACATCCTTGCAGAACTGCACCGCCTGAATCTGAGAGACGCGTTCATGCACGTCGTGGCACAGTTCGATCTCCTCGCCCAGTTCCTTGCGGCAGGCCTCGAACAACTTCAAGGCGCGGCGAATGTAAACGGCGGGCTCATAAACGGGCTCGTTGTGAAGTGACTCTATTCGGTTGGCCCGCCCACCCGCGCCGTAACCGGACATGCCCGGCACCCCAATCTGCACGCGGACGTGCCGGAATCCCTGCGCGATATAGCGGCGCGCGCTATCGATCACTTCCGGAATCTCATTGCCGCTCGCATGACCGTAGCAGTCGGCGGCTTCGCGGCACTTGCCGCCTACCAGTTGATACACGGGAAGTCCCGCCTGTCGGCCCTTGATGTCCCACAAGGCCTGGTCCACGCCGCTGATGGCGTTGTTCAGCACCGGGCCGTTGCGCCAATAGGAACTGTTGTAGCAAGCCTGCCAAATGTCGTCGATGCGGTCCGCCGGACGGCCGATGAGAAACGGCTTCAAATACTTCTCCACCGCCGGCACCACAAGATCGGCCCGCTGCGTGTAGGTGGCGCAGCCGTACCCATAGAGCCCGTCCTGGTCCGTGAGAATCTTCACCACTACCAACCGCAGCCCCGCCGGCGCGGTGGCGATCACCTGCACGTCCTTGATAATCGGCGACGGCAAGGTGCGCGTGGCTCGGGCCACTCTCTCCTGCGCCGCTGCCTCCTTCTTCGTCATCAATCCAGCCAGGCCACCGGTGGCCGCGAGCTTCAACAGATTTCTGCGGAACATCACTTTTTCTCCTTCTCTTTTCTAACAAGCGCAAAACGGAGCTGCCGTCGGCAGGCTAAGACCCGCCTGTTTCTGGCCCATTTGGGGGCGAGGACGGTGCCCTTTGCGCTTCCAGCATTCTCTGTAGATGAGTCATCTGGTCTTTAATCCGCTTCTCACGGCGCACCAGCACTAGCACGTAAAGCGCCAGAATTGTCCAGGCGGCCGCGAAGCCGTAAAACATGTAAGTAAAATTTCGTTCGTCCATACTATATCCCTACAGGAGATGCGCCTGCCGGCGCATTGCTTCAATTGTGCGAAGATTCAGTTCCTGCCGCATGCGGATGGCCACCAGAACGGCGCAAAGCATGAGCAGTGCCAAAAAGTTCTGGAACAGTATCCGCTCCATGGCCGGATCCATGGTGCCGCCGCCGCTGCGGAAACTGACCACCGCCCCCGGGTGCTGCGTGCGCCACCAATCGATCGACTTGTAGGTGATCACCACGGTGGTAAACGCGAAGATGCACATCACCGCGGCCAGCCGCGCCCGCGCGGCCGGCTCGTCCACCGCCTCGCGCAGCATCAGGTAACCGGAATAGATGATGCAGCAGATCAGGGCCCAGGTGAGCCTGGCATCCCAGGTCCACCAGATTCCCCATTGATTGCGGGCCCAGATGGAACCGGTGACCAGCCCGATCACCGTAAAGGCCACGCCCACCTCCACCGAGGCCACCGCGAACGCATCCCACTTTTGATCCTTCTTGACCAGATACATCACGCTGGCCACGCCGGCCAGAAAATAGGCCATGAAGCAGGTCCACCAGCTCGGCACATGGAAAAACAGGATTCGATAGATGGCCCCCTGCATGGCCTCGTCGGGAAGCTGTAAAAAAATCACGTACAGGTTCCGGACCAGCCACAATGCGGCTCCCAGTCCCAAGGCATAAAGAATCTTTTCACGCATGCATCAACCTACCAGTACCACCTCAACCAGCGCGAGCGACAGTGAGGTAAAGATAATATCAAACCCGGCGAGCAGCCGGAGCCAGAGGAAGTCATCGCCGGCGATCGGGTTGCCGGAAATGAGCAGTGTCGTCAACTGCATGGCCGACATCAAAACCGGAATCATCATCGGATAGACCAGCATCGGCAGCATCAGCTCGCGTAGCCGCAGATTCACCGTCAGCGCACTGAACATGGTTCCAATCACTGTCATGCCCCATGTTGCCAGTACCAGCACCAGCGCCAGCCATTCCGGTTGCCGGTTCCATCGCAGGTCGTAGAAGATGCCGAATACCGGCAGGCTCACCAGCTCCACCAGCAGGATCAGCGTGAAGTTGGCCAGCGCCTTCCCCAGAAACAGGGCCGCTCCGGAAACAGGCGAGGCGACCAAGGCATCCAGACAATCGTTGGCCAACTCGCGCGCGAAGCTCCGATTCAGGATCAGCGCGCCGGCGAAGGAGAACACAATCCAGAGAATCCCGCCCGATAGCTCGGCCACCTGCTCGCCATTGGGGTCGATGGCAAAACTGAACAGCAGCAGAATGACGATTGCAAACGCAGCGGCCGCGTTGAGAGACTCCTTGGTGCGGAACTCGCTGCGCAGGTCCTTGGCGGCCACCGTGAGCGTCTGGGAGAGAAAGTTCATAACGTGGCGCACGCACTCCTGCGTGCCGCGTCGCCACTCCTGGCGACGCCTGCAGTGGTGTCGAGAAGAATCTCGACACGGCACGCACGAGGGCGTGCGCCACACGAGAGGGAGTTCATGATGCCTCTCCGTAGTTGCGGTATAGCCAGCCGGGGTCGGCCAGCATCTCTGGGCTGCGCGGCCCCGCGTGCGCCACTTCACCGCGATTCAGCAACACCACATGAGTGGCCAGTTCCAGCGCCTCCCGCAGTTGATGCGTGGACATGATCACGGTTGCGCCGCCCGCAATCGCTGCCAGCAGCAGGTTCTGTAGTAACGCGATCGCACGGTCATCGAGCGAGGTGAACGGTTCGTCCAGCAACAACAGCGACGGGTTGTGCAGAAACGCGCGCGCCACCGCAAGCCGTTGCCGCATGCCGCGCGAGAACTCCCGGACCAGGCTGGTGGCCACATGGTCCAAGCCGGTTTTCTCCAGCCACTCATCAGCGGCAGCGCGCGGATTTCCCAGCCCGTACAGGCGTCCAAACAACATCAGGTTTTCGCGGGCGGAAAGCTCGTCGTAGATGGCTATGCCGTGGCCAATTAGACCCACCTTGGCCCGCGCTTCGCTGTTGCGCGAGGAGCGCCCCAACAACTCAACGCTGCCTTGAGAAGGCGTCGAAAGTCCGGCAAGGATGCGCAGCATGGTGGTTTTGCCCGCGCCGTTGCGGCCCAGCAAGGCAGTGCAGGTTCCACTGCTCGCGGCAAAGTCCACCTCGCGCAGGGCAGGAAACTCACCAAAGTATTTCCAGACCCGTGCCACGCGAACCGCGTTCATGTTTATTTCCGCTTTCCCTTAGGCGGCGCGGCAGGTGGCGGTTCCGGCAATGTGGTTTCCGGCACGGCCTTGCGATACAACAACAGGAATCCCAAGGCCATGATCAATAGAGCCAGCCCGAGCACCTGATAGAAACGGTCATACAGAAAGGGCTTCATTTTCTGGATGCCCTGTCCGGTCTCTTCTTCATCCTGACCGCCGGACTCCGGTCCGCGTAACGAGCCCGTTCCCTTCACCACGATCGAGTAGCTCTTGTTCTTGAGCTCGTAGACAGAAGCTTGCGTGTTCGGCTCCTGCCCCAACAGCTCAAGGACCGGGCTTTCCAGTTTCACCCCTTGCGGCGCCACCACGCGCGTCACCCCGCCAGCCTGTACCACACGTCCGGTGAACGATCCACCGTCGGCCAGCGGGAGCGCGTAGGTAAGGTCGAAGCGTGTCTCGCCCGGTTTGATGGGGAAGTCCACTTTGTATACGCCGGCGACGGAGGTCTTCTCCGCCGCCCGCTCAATCGGCATTCCCTTCGGAGCCGTACAGTTCACCCGAACCTTCCCGCCTGCCGCTTCCGGCAGAAACAGCCGCAGTGTACCCGCCTGCGGGTCGTTGTAGGAAATGGTTCCGGCGTTGTTGAAGATCAGGCTCTCGTTGACGTTCAGGTTGGTACCATCCGGCTCCAACAGAATCATGTGGGTGGTCATCTGGGCGGAGGAAGCGCTCTTGCTGGAGTCATAGACCTCCACAGTGATACCGTTGGTGGGCCGTCCTGGCGGCAGCATGTGATTGTAGGTCACCCCATCCCAGGCCGCTTGAATCAAGTGCGGTCCGGAAATGGTCTGCTGGATGGTGAACTTTCCCCCCGCCTCGGACTTGACGCTCTCGAGCGACTCCATGCCGCTTTGCCCAAGCTTGTACAGCGTGACCGTCGCGCCCGGCTGCGGCTGGCCTTTTGTCATGTTGATGACCGTTCCGTCCACAGCGCCAAAAGCGCAAACAGCGATTAGCCCGCAAAGGGCCGTCCCGGCCAGAAACACGCGGGTTGCCGGTGCGGACGGCAGGTCCGTTTTGCGCGTGTTTCACAAAAGCTCGCACAGGGCCGGCGCGGCCCACCAACCCGCCAGAAACTCGCGCATTTTCCGCCGCGCCGAGCTCCGTTGTGCGAGCGAGTTCCTTAGAAGGAAAACGGGAATCAGCTTCACGACGCGGCCCCCGCCATCTGCTTGCCGCATTCCCCGCAAAACTTCATCGCCTGTTCAAATTGCGCGCCGCAATGCGGACACTGGTTCACCACTTCCGGAACTGGCGCGGACTCAGGCGCCGGTTTTGGCGTCACCCCATCCATCTCAGCCATCACCCCGGCCAACTCCCGCTGCAATCCGAGTTTGGTTTGTTGGTAGTCCTCATCGGACAATTTCCCCAGCCGGTATTCGAACTGCAAATCGCGCAGACCTTCATAGATGCGGGCCTTGCGCTGCTCCAAGTAGAGTGTGGGCGAAACCGGTTCCGGCTCCGGCAGATCCTTTGACCGGATCCCGAAGACGAACAAAAACACACCAATAAGGATGAGGATGGCGGCTGCGAGAATCATCAGTCGAGTTTGGCAAGATCCTTTTCGATGGATGCCTGGTAGCGGGCCAGAAGCTTTGGGTCGATTTCCGGCAACGGAGGGCCGGGTTTACGCATGCGCGCTATAAACCACCAAATCAAGGCGAGTCCGAGCCCCACCATAATCGGAATCATCCACCATGCCAGCACGTTGAAACCTTCCGACGGCGGCGTCACCAGCGCGCGTATGCCTTCCTGCTTCACGAAAGAAGCGACGATCGCCTCGTCGGGTTTCCCGGTGCTCTGCATCTGGTTGATCTTTTCCCGCGCAGGGTTCGAGTAGTGGCAGGCCAGCATCGGGCAGTCGCCCACCGAGTTCTTGCAGGAGCCGCACAGGCACGCAAGGCGCGTTCCCACCCTGCGAATATCCGGCGTGACGAACTCGGAGGAGACCTGCGCCAGCGATAGCGCGCCCAGCATCAACGCGAGGAGGGCGGTCTTGAGCGCAAAGGGCGCCCGCCGCATCCCCAAACGTTTCCGAAACGCCGCCCTTAGGTTCGCGGCGGGCAGCTCCGTTTTTCGCGTTTCATTCAACTGATTTTGCAGTCGCGGCATCCTTGGCCAGCACCCCCATTACCCTCGTCTTGGCAAACTGATAACGCACCTTGCTCGGGACCAGGCAAATGAATGTGCCAAACAGAAGTACAATCGCGCCAATCCAGATCCAGCTCACCAATGGGAACACGTAGGCTTGAATCACGGCCTTTTGTCCGCCATTGGCCATGCCGGCGAAGTTCAAATAAAGATCCTCATTCAGGCGGCGGCGGATGGCAACCACCGAGGCTGGCTGCTTGTCGGCTTTGTACAGGCGCTGCTCGGGCGAAAGTTCGCCAATCTTGGCGCCGTCGCGGTAGACGTCAATGGCGGCGTGTCCCCACTGATAATTGTCGTTCTCGCCTTCGCGAATCTCTTTCACCTTCAGTTGGTAGTGTCCAATTTGGAAGCTATCTCCCATTTTCACTTCCACGGTGGCGTCCTTGTTGAAGGCGGCGCCGGAGAAGCCGATGAACATCGCGACGATCCCCATGTGCACCACGTAGCCGCCGTAGCGCCTCGTATTCCGGTGCGTCAGTTCCACCATCGCGGCCAGGAAATTCTGACCGCTCTTGGCCGCAATCGCGGCCGAACCCTTGAAGAATTCGAACACGATGGTCAATGTGACGAACATGCACAGCCCGAACGACATCAACGCGAAGAGGTGATTCACCCCGGCCGCCGCCAGTGCCACCATCGTCAGGACCATTCCCACCGTCGGCCACAGGAACGCTTTCTTCAAGCTTTCCAGCGAACTCCTGCGCCAGGCGATCAAAGGGCCCACTCCGGTGAGAAACAACAGAAACAGGCCGATCGGTATGTTGACCCGGTTGAAGAATGGCGCATCCACGCTGATCTTTTCTCCGGTCACATATTCGGAAATCACCGGGAACATGGTGCCCCACAGGATCGAAAAACAACTGGCCAGAAGGATGAGGTTGTTGAACAGGAAGCTGGACTCGCGCGAAACCACGCTCTCCAGTTGCGATTCGCTCTTCAGGTAATCCAGCCGGTCCAATATCAGGTACACGACAATCGCGATGTGAATGGCCAGGAACGTGACAAAGTACTTCCCGATGGGAGACTGCGCAAATGCATGTACCGAGCTCACAACACCGCTGCGCGTGAGAAACGTTCCAAAGATGCAAAGGAAGAACGTGGCGCTCACCAGCACCATGTTCCACACCTTCATCATCCCCTTCTTCTCCTGCATCATCACCGAATGCAGAAACGCGGTGGAGGTAATCCATGGAAGCAGCGAGGCGTTCTCCACCGGATCCCAGCCCCAGTATCCGCCCCATCCCAATACGGCGTAGGCCCAGCCCGCGCCAAGCAACACGCCGCAGCTTTGAAACAACCACGTCACCAGCGTCCACCGGCGCGTGGTGTGGATCCAGGCATCGCCCGGCTGGCGCGTAATCAACGACCCCATCGCGAAGGCAAACGGCACGATGAAGCCCACATACCCCAGGTAAAGCGTCGGCGGGTGAATGGCCATGCTCCAGTACTGAAGCAGCGGATTGAGACCCTTGCCGTCCTGAACCGCGGTGACTTCCTTGCCCACCGCGAACACCTCAAACGGGCTCAGCGGGAAGGTGATCAGGCAAAGAAAAAACGCCATCGTCACCATCAGCGTCGCCGTCACGTACGGCATCATCTCGCGAAACTTGCGGCGGTTCTGAAACACCACCACCATCGAATAGCTGGCCAGGATAAAGGACCACAACAGGAGCGAGCCCTCCTGCCCGCCCCACAACGCGGCGAACTTGTACACGTTCGGCATCGCGTTGTTGGTCACCGACCATACGTAGGAAAGACGGAAGTCTCCCGTGATCAGCGCATGCACCAGCAGTCCGGCCGCCAGCGTCACCAGCGCCCACACCGCGTAGACGGCGCGCTCGGCGCTCAACACCAGAAACTGCTTCTTCTTCCATTTGCCGATCAGCGATCCAAGAACGCTATATACGGCAAGACAGAAAGCCAGGATGAGGGCTAAAGCGCCTATGTTTTCCATATCGGTTCCATTCTACTCCCTTGTACTGACCTGAGAGTGCATCACCGCTTGACGTCGTAGGCCCAAACAGTATCGAGGTCGCGAACGTAGAGGCGGCCGTTGGCTAACACGGGGTAGGCCCAGGATTTCTCCCGGGCTCCGCGAGTATGGGCGGGATGCGCGGGCGGCGTGAAGCGGCCTTTTTCGCGGTAGGCTTCGGGCGTCGCCTCGACCAGTGAGAGGTCGCCGTCTTCGCCGTAAACATAGAGATGCCCTTCGGCATAGGCCACCGAAGCATCGCCGGTGCTCTCATTGGACCAGCGGACCTTGCCGGTGGCAAAATCGGCGGCGACGAGGTTGCCGGAACTGGCGCCGTAGAGGATGCCGTCGACGAGGCCCGCGCCGCCGATGGCGCTGGGGAGTCCGCGTTCGAAGTAGACCTGTTCGGCCTTGACGCCGCCGGAATCGGGCTTGAGTTCGACGAGACCACCGGCGCCCATGCTGCGGGCGGTGCTGTAAACGTAGTTGCCGTGACCAATGGGAGTGGGGATGTTGGCGGGACCCTTGCTGGTTTCGTTGTAGCGCCACAGGAATTGGCCGGTTGCCGCATCGACGCCGATGACCCCGTTCTCCATGAACTGGACGTATTGTTTGCGGCCCGCCGCGTTGACGGAGATGATGGAGGCGTAGCCGGGGGCAGGTCCGCCGGGGACTTGGGACTTCCAAATGGGTTCGCCGGATTTCTTGTCCAGAGCGACGAGGGTAGCGTCGGCGCCGCCGGGCGTCATGAGTATCTTGGCGCCGTCGATGAGCGGAGACTCGGCGTAGGCCCATTTGTGGGAGCGCCCGCCGAAATCGTTGCGCGCGCTTTTGCGCCAGCGGAGTTTGCCGGTGGCGGTATCGGCGCAAACAAGGTCGCCATCCGAGCCCATCGCGTAGACGAGATTGCCGTCGACCGTCGGCGTGGAGCGTGCGGAGGGGTATGCGGGCTGCTGGTCAGGGGAGCCAACACTGCCTATGCGCATCGACCAGAGCACTTTTCCATCCTCGGTGGAGAGGGCGCGCAGGAACTCGTTATCCATTCCTTCATTGGCGATCACGAAAAGACGGGAACCCGAGACGGCGGGGGCTCCGTAACCCATCCCGAGTCCGGTTACTTTCCAAAGTAGACGCGGGCCATCCTTTGGCCATTGCTTGAGGAGGCCGGTTTCCGGAGAAGTTCCATCGCGTTGCGGGCCGCGCCATTGCGGGTAGTCGGCGGCCGTGAGCAGGATGCAAAAGACAAGGAGAGAGGGCAGCCTCTTCATAGGGCTGCTTTGTTGGCCGGCTTCAGATCCCCGGGCTTGGCTTCATACTTTGAGGCGCATTTGGCCTGGATCTTCGTGGCGTGAAAAACACCATCCCGGCCCATCTTGCCGTCCGCAACCGCTTGCGCCCCGTCACGGAAGGTGTCCGGTAGCGGTTCGATTCCTTCATATACCACCGGAACGATCAGTGCCTCTTGCTTGAGACGAAAACTAACCTTGTGCCCATCGCGCTGAATGGAGCCCTCGGCGACGTCGCCGGCCACCCTCAGGCGCTTCACCTGGGCATCGTCGCCCATTTGCTTCAACTCAGCCACGGTCTTGTAATAGGTCTTGGTATCGTTGATCCCGCCAGCCGCCAGCCACGCGAGCGTGCCGATGATCACGGTAATAAGCAGTCCAAATTTGACGTACGGTTTCATGGTTCGCCTCTGGCATCCATTATAGCCCCGGACGCTTCCCGGAGCTGGTGACATCCATCACATTCAGGCCGAATACTTTCAAACCTGAGTGTGCCTCCAAGGGCGGT
>ORMF011267727.1_pt1 | contig 18656 bp, 15 predicted proteins | sample 1779871 | NCBI WGS metagenome assembly ORMF01 (sample SAMEA104232316, study PRJEB22302) | groundwater metagenome | biome: forest; feature: aquifer; material: groundwater | place: USA | collected 2011-08-07 | depth 5.4 m | reverse complement strand
TTAAGCGCCGCCGGGATCCCTGAGGGGTCTTTGCCGCCGGCTTGCGCAAACTCAGGCCTGCCGCCGCCGCTGCCTTGAGTTAAGGGGGACACCGCCTTAAGCACCTGGCCAGCGTTTACCCGCTTGGATAAACCTGCTGTTGTCGCCATCACCATCGCTACGCTCTCGGGGCCGTCTGAACCGGCAAGCAGTACCACCCCGTCGCCGGAGATGGAGCCTTTAACCGCATCAGCCAGCGCTGTTAATAATTCACGGTCCGCATTCTTAATGGTGGATGTTATGAAAGTCACATCGTTGATCTTTTTGCCCTCGGCAACCAGCCGGTGGGCTTGGACTTTTGCCAGCTCCATCTGCAAGTTTTTGCGCTCACGCTCAGCTGTTTTTAGCTGCTCCAAAAGATCTTCAAGGCCTGAAACCAAATCATCGGCTGAGCGGCCAAGCTTTCGCGCTGCTTCCTGCACCAACCGACGGTTGCGCTGCTGATAGTCGGCAGCTGCCCCGCCCACTACCGCCTCAACGCGGCGCGTGCCTGAAGCAATGGAACTCTCGCCAACAATCTTAAAAGTTCCCAAGAAACCCGTGTGGGTTAAGTGTGTCCCGCCGCAGAGTTCGGTTGAATAGTCGCCGATTTTAACTACGCGGACGCTTTGGCCATATTTCTCACCAAACATCGCCAGCGCACCGGACCGTTTCGCTGCCTCTAAAGGCATCACGTCGGTGTGCACGCTATCAGCCATGCGCGCACGCGCATTAACCAAAGCCTCTATCTCTGCAATCGATTCCTCATTAAGCGCCTTAGGTGAACTGACGTCAAAACGGATGCGCTCAGGCTCAACCAGCGACCCTGCCTGGCCAGCTTCCGGCCCCAAAACTATGCGCAGCGCCCAGTGCAGCAGGTGGGTGCCGGTGTGGCTGCGGGCCACTTGCAGCCGCCGCTCGGCGTTAACCTTGCCTCGTACCGTATCATTGACCTTAACAGTGCCCTGGCGCATCAAGGCATGGTGGATGAGCACATCATCAGCCCAGGCAGTTTGCCTAACTTCCACAAAACCTTTTATGCCTTCAATAACTCCGGTGTCCCCCACCTGGCCGCCTGACTCGCCGTAGAAAGGCGACTTGCTTAAAACAACACCCACCGTTTGCCCGGCAGAAGCCTCAAGGATCCATCGCTGCCCATCCCATAAACCTAAAATAGTGGCATCAGCCTCAAGCGCATCATAGCCAAGAAACTGTTTTTCTTTCGCCTCGATAGTTTTAATATGCTCTCGCACGTGCAGTGCATCGGTTACGAAAACATCGCCGCCGAATTGGCTGCCTGCGCGGGAGCGCTCCTGCTGGGCTTGAAACTCCCGGTTGAATCCCTCCTGATCCACGCTGAAACCGTGCTCCTGCGCGATATCAACGGTCAACTCAAGCGGAAAACCAAACGTGTCATAAAGCTTGAATGCCTCAGCACCTGAAATGACTTTCTTGCCCTTGCTTTGGCGCATCAACTCTTCTAGCCGTGCTGTGCCCACTTCAAGGGTTTGCGTAAACTGCTCTTCTTCGCGCTGGATTAAACGCGGTATCGCCTCACGCTTGGCTGCCAATTCATCTGAATAAGGGGTACCTGCCACGGCTTGTTCTACTGAACTTGCCAAGCTTGCAAGAAAAGCCGGCGCCTTGGCTGTATCGATATCCAGCACCGCGCGTCCTAAGCGGTGTGCACGCCGGATAAGCATCCGCAGGATGTAGCCCCGCGATTCATTAGAAGGTGCCAAGCCTTCAGCCAGCAAAAATACAGCTGCACGCACGTGATCAGCAATCGCTTTCTCGGCAAAAGCTGCTTGATTTGCTTTGCCTTTAGAGCGCCTAGGCAGTTTGCGGATCGCCTCAATAATCGGGGCAAATAAATCCGTCTCATAATCCGTTGAAACACCTTGAATGACCCGGGTCAGCCGCTCAAGCCCCATTCCGGTGTCGATATTCGGCTTCGGCAGCGGTTTTAAGCCGCCGTCTGGTTGCCGGTCGAATTGGGTAAATACCAAATTCCACACTTCAACCGATTTGGGGCCGTCTACCTTGCCCTCGGCGTCATAATAAATCTCAGAACACGGGCCGCAGGGGCCGTTCGGCCCCTCTTTAGGCGCATTGGCTGGCCAAAAATTGTCCTTCTGTCCGAAGCGTTTGATCCGCTCAGCAGGCACACCCAGCTTGCGCCATAACGTGAAGGCTTCTTCGTCCTCCTCGTAGATGCTCACCCATAACTTCTCTTTTGGCAGCCCCAAACACAGCATCTTCTGGTCTGGGCTGGCTGTTCCCGCATAATCGGTTGTACCTGTCAGGAATTCCCACGCCCATTGAATCGCTTCGGGCTTGAAATAATCGCCGAAGGAGAAGTTGCCCAGCATTTCGAAAAAAGAATGGTGGCTCGGGGTGCGCCCCACATTGTCCAGGTCGCCTGTGCGCAAACATTTTTGCGAAGAAACCGCACGTTTAAGGCCGGTGCGGCGGCCCAGGAAATTTTCCTTAAACTGGTTCATGCCGGCTGAAGTAAACAAAACCGTCGGGTCATTGGACGGCACCAACCCGTCGCTTGGCACAACCGAATGGCTGCGTTTGGCGAAAAATTTAAGGTAGCGGTCTCTTAATTCACGGCTCTTCATCAGCACTCTTAATAATCTGCTCTATAGTTTCTTCGTCAAAACCGCGGCGGCTCAATGCGTGTGCCAATTGTTTTGCTGTCTTTCTGCCGGTGCGCGCAACTTGGTTTAGATATGTCTGCGCACGCGTTAAGTCGTTCTGCTCATTTTGCAGCGCTTTTATGGCCTGTCGGATAGCTGAAACGCCAATGAGCCTGGCTTTAAGTTTTACTTCGATGGCCGAGGCTGCATAGCCTTGCCGGGCCCAATGGCCGCACCAAAGACGGGCACAGGCGCGGTCATCCACCACTCCCAGCGCCGACGCAGCTTCAAGAGCGCGTGCCGCTGTTTGCGGTGAAATGCCGCGCCTGTCAAGATAAGCTAAGACTTCAGAACGTGAGCGAACGTGCTTGCCGGCAAAGCGCATGACCCAGCCCAACGCAGGGTCATGACGGGCTGGTTTTAATAACGACATACCCGCGATTGGTCTTTACCAGCGCGTTGCCTCTGACTTGCGTGATTACTTTCCGGTAATCATTGATGGAGTCAATGCGCACCCGGTTGATTTCATTGATCACATCGCCTGGGCGCACCCCTGCCTCATCCGCAGGGCTGTTGTCTTTTACATCGATAATCACGACACCGCTGATCGTGGGGGCTACGCCAAACTGCTCAGCGGTTGCCTGATTGACCGGGGCTACCTGCATCCCGCGCCAGGCTTCGCCGATTGCCGTACTGCCTGAAACATCCGGGTCAGCCGGCCTTTCGCCAATTTGTATTTGAACGGTTTGGCGCTTGCCTTCCCGCAAAATTTCCATGGTTGCGCGGTCACCTGCCTTGCTTAAGCTTACTTGGTCGATCAGTTCGCGTGAGTGGTGAATCGCGTTGCCGTTATAAGCTTTCACAATATCCCCATCCCGGATGCCGGCCTTGGTTGCCGGGCTTTCCGGCAGCACCTGATAAACCAAAACACCGTCGCGGTCTTTTAAGCCGTAATACTCAGCCACATCATCGGTAATATCCTGAATCTGAACGCCCAGCCAGCCGTAAACGACGCGCTTACCTTCAATCAGCGATGATAAAACCAGCTTGGCTTTATTGACCGGAATCGCAAAACCAATGCCTTCAAACCCGCGCGAACTGGTCAGGATCGCTACGTTGATGCCGATGACTTCCCCCCGAAGGTTCAAGAGCGGGCCGCCGCTGTTTCCTGGGTTGATGGCAGCGTCGGTTTGGATTAATCCTGTGTAGTCGCGGTCATAACGCGTGGTGCGCGGCAGCTGGCGGTTTAAGGCGCTTACTACGCCGACGGTCAACGTGGGTTCTGCGCCGAGCCCCCGCGCAGCAGCCCCTGTAGCTACCAGCCCAAAGGGATTGCCCAAAGCAATAGCCCACTGGCCCGACTCAACAGTTGAGGAGTCTCCCAATTTCGCGGCGGTTAATTTTTTGCCATCAATCTTCACAACCGCCAAGTCCGAACGCGGGTCTTTTCCTTTAACAACCCCTTCAAACTCGCGGCCATCGGCCAGGGTCACGGTAATTTTGTCGGCGTCAGCCACCACATGTTCATTGGTGAGAATCAAGCCGTGTTCATCAATGATCACGCCAGAGCCCAGCCCGAAGCGGCGAAACTCGCGCTCTTGGGGCACCTCGCCATAAAACTGGCGGAAAAAATCATCAAACGGATCATCGCCGCCCTGGCCCATATACGGGTGGCCGCGAAAATACTGGCGCACCCGCTCAATCTGCTCAGTCGAAATACTGACAACCGCAGGGCCGGCCTGTTGGGCGACGCGTGTAAAAGCGGTTTGCAGGGTCTCTGCTTCACTGGGAGCAGCTTGCGCAGAAGGATTCAAGCCCACCGCAGCAAACACACCCCCAACAAGGAGTAAAAATATCCCTTGTCCTAAACCGCGCTTCATACAATTTGACTCCTTTATAAAGCAATTAATCTTAAAGCTGTTTAAGCGTCCTGCTCAACCGGTTCAGGAGCAGCAGCGCCTTTTCCGGTTGTATCCTTTATCTTTAACACCGCTGCATTTTTTGCAGCTTGCTCGCGCACTTGCTCTTCAATTTGCTTCATGAGTTTTGGATTTTCTTTTAGGAAATGGCGCGCACCCTCGCGGCCCTGGCCAAGCTTTATTTCGCCGTATGACAGCCAACTGCCTTGGCGGATAACAACGCCAACGAGTTCGCCGACCTCAAGCAAGCTGCCTGCTTTTGAAATGCCCTCCTCAAACAAGATATCGAATTCGGCTTGCTTGAAGGGCGCAGCCACTTTGTTCTTCACAATTTTGGCGCGCACACGGTTTCCTACCGCGCGGTCGCCGATTTTAATAGTTTCAATGCGGCGCAAGTCGATCCTCACCGACGAATAAAACTTAAGCGCGCGGCCGCCCGGCGTTGTCTCAGGATTGCCGAACATAACGCCGATTTTTTCACGGATCTGGTTAATAAAAATACAGCATGTTTTTGAGCGGGCAATGGCAGCTGTTAGCTTGCGCAGCGCCTGGCTCATGAGCCGGGCTTGCAGCCCCATAAACTGATCACCCATCTCACCTTCGATTTCGGCGCGAGGCACCAAGGCAGCCACGGAATCGATGACCACCACATCAACCGCATTTGAGCGGACCAGCGTTTCCGCAATTTCAAGCGCCTGCTCGCCGGTGTCTGGCTGGGAAACCAAAAGCTGGTCTAAGTTTACCCCTAGGGTCTTAGCGTAGGTGGGGTCGAGTGCGTGCTCAGCATCGATAAAAGCCGCCACCCCGCCAGCCTTCTGCGCTTCGACAAGGATGCTTAAACTGAGCGTTGTTTTGCCTGAGGATTCCGGCCCAAAAATCTCAACAACGCGCCCGCGCGGAACGCCGCCAATACCTAAAGCTAAGTCCACTGCAAGGGAGCCGGTGCTAATGGCCGCAATATCCCATTTAGTATCTTGCCCCAACCGCATGATAGAGCCTTTGCCAAACTGTTTTTCGATCTGACTTAATGTTAATTCCAAAACCTTTTGCCGTTCAGCGCGCTCTTTTTCCTGCTGTTGGTTCTGCTGGGACTGAGATTCACGAGCTGCCATAGGTCCTATCTCCTTTTGTGGCTGTGTTTGTTGTTCGCGGGATGAGTTGCGGGGCGCATGGGCCCTCCGATGTATCAGGAGGGTATTATACAAGTGTCTAGTAGGTCTGTAAAGAATAGGAAGTTAGGTATAACTTAATCGGCTTCTGGGTTCGGACGCTCAATCCAGTAGCGCAAACCATCTACACGAAAAACAGCACTGGCTGTACCGCCACCGCCTGGAATCCCCTGGTTGGCCATTGTTTTGATAAACAACACATTAGCCAGAACGGTATTTCCATTAATATCATTAAAATGATTAAAGTGCAGGTATGATTGCGGGGCAAAAATCGAACCATAAAGAACCGCATCATTAAAAAATTCGATTTGATTTGAGGAGGCCAGCTTAATTTGAACCCCATCATAAACCGGAGTAGCTCCTGTTTGCTTTTTAATCGTTGCTCCGTCACCCACTCGAAGCGCCTCGCCAGACCATCCTGGGATTTCCCCCTTAATATAAACTTTAACAGTCCCTGGAACATTGAAAATAAGCTGGGCGTTCCTGAGCATTTCAATTGAATTAAAACAAAAAGCATTTTTTGTAGCGTTATAGGCAGGGTGACTTACCGTAATCGTTTGAATTTCAAACTGCCCCAAATCAACATTCGATGTGCAATCCATGCCCGCAGTAATAACCTCTGGGGATTGAGTAAGTTCATCGATTACTTGCTGCAACTCAGCCGAAGGCACAATACCATGAACCACATGGGCCTTATCAGCAATGGTTTTCTTGGTATCATCGATGACATGGTATTCATGGCCTTGGCTCGTAATGCTCGCTTGGCGTTGTGCTAACGTCATTGCTATTGGGTCTTGATCCATGGTGGCTGATTCATGGCCCATAACTATCCGGTGTCTATCGTTTCTATAACCGACCCAAGAGCCAAAATCATCAGGGTCAATCTCAGCAGGAAGCTCGCCAATCATGATGCGCCCTCTCACCCAAGCTCTGCGGTCTAACTGGATGGCATCAAGCGCTGAGCTTAATGTCGCCACATCCCCTTCGACATTACCATCAGCGCCGATTCTCACACTTTCAATGCCAATCAAGCCCTGGGAAATTTGCTGGCTTAAGGTAAGCTCCGCCCCCACCTCTGCTATAGCGCGCGGTGCGGCACTGGTAAAATCGCGAAAACCTTTCACACGGACGGTCTTCGTTGGCCCTGAATTAGAGACCTTAACTTGAAAAACAACATCATTGGGATTGTTGGCAGCAATAGCATTGCGAAATCCTAAATTTCCGGTAGTGACCTCAGCGACTTGTTGACTTAATGCGGTTTCGCAAGTGCAGTTGCCTGCATAGGGTTCAACGCAACTGCCAGGGGAGCTAAAATTAGGCTTCTCATAAGCAATGCAGCTTAAATCTGTTGTGTTCATGAAAAAATTGATCATGCTATCCAGGCCACCCTCGGCAATTTGCTTAGACTCGGCTTCTGTTTTATACCACTCGGTAACGCGCAAATCGGTTACGCTGCGGGTCATGAACATCTGCGCATAAAGCGAGAGGGCAAGCACAGACCAAGAAAACATCATCAGGACATAGCCCCGTTGATTAGTCATCATGCACCTCCCTATTCCCTATGCCGGTTTCTTAATTGGACACGGACCATCTGGCTTTTGGTCACACTTGGGCCGGCGGATGAGGGTTGCGTTATCTGTAATTGCACCTGAACTTGTTTTGCATCCTCATTCCAGGAGGGGCTGCCCCAATTAACAGAATTACCTGGCTCATCAAATGCTTGAACAGAAAATAAAGTCACGTTATTGGCAAGTAAGCGTATTGCATGAACCCCTGTAGGATTGGCATTATGATCAGCCCAAGTAGTCATGGATTGCCTGACTAAAAACGTTCCTTGGCAGGGGTCTCCAGAACCATCGGCAGCATTGGATAAATGGACCCACTCAGCACCCCCGTTAAGAACCGTATCGGGAGGAATAATGATCCCCCAAGGTTGTGTGATTCCTGAATAACCTGAAGCATGAATAGGCGCTTGATAAATAAGCATGGGGCAAGCCGGGTCTTCATTAACGCGAACCCTGGCTAAAGCATCTTCATTGCCAGAATTGCGCAACCCATTCGCAATTTCAGCTAATGCGCGGCGCAGCTGGTCTTGTGCAGTCATGGCTGAACTGGCCACAGAAAATGAACTACTCCCTGTTGAGGTGGCCATATAAAGGGATGTGGCAATCATAGTCGTTAGCCCAACACCCACCAGCAGCTCAAGAAACGTGGCCATGCCACGGCTATTTAGCCTAGCCATATCCACTCCTTTTATGAATCTACCGGACGAATCGCAAACATACTGACTAACTTTACGAGGCGTGATCCTGACCAATTTACATCGACACGAACGCGCTGTAAGTTAGCGTATTTACCCACTCCCGCTTGGTATAAAAAGACGTTGATAATTTCACTGGGAAGAGTCATTCCATCAGGCCCACGAACTAAACGCACCCAATCGCCCCAGGTAGCTGCTCCGGCAGGAATCGTTGGAACAGAGGTGCTAAGCACCATTGCCGGGTTTTCGTACTGGCGAACACGCAGCGTTTCCATGACCAGCTCAGCATCTTGAAGGGCTTGTGTTTGCTCGCGTGAAAAAATGCTTGAAGTAGTTAATGCTGTCTGTGCCCCCAAAACTGCAAGAATAGCGAATAAGATAATGGTTGAGGAAACCATAAGCTCCACAAGAGTAAAACCGCTCTTACTTGTTGGCATAATGCCTCCCTAAAGCAAAAACCGGGCTGCTTTTAGCAGACCGGCGATTTCTGGTCACAATTTTGGTTTTCTGGTTCGGCAACTCGGCGATCTCCCTTGACAGCGGAAGACCCGTGGCTTTGCTCCGCCAACGTACTTTAGCGGACTCGCCCCCACCGGTCTTTATGGTGTGGCGAGGACCCCGGATTACTCTCCTGCTTCACGTTGCCCTTGCTCTTCGCAAAGCAGGACCCCGCACATGCGGGGCGGGTGTGCTATTATCGCCAGAAACCGCCTTCAGTTAAACTCTACCTGATCTGGAAGCTTTTTACCAATACACCGCTATTCCGGATCTGGCCGGTCAATCCAAGCACTCACGCCAGTCACCCTGAACAACGGCTTATTAGGGTCTGGGTCCTGCGGAGCGTCGGTACCAGCCATCCTTTCTACCCTCAGGTTCCTGCCAAGGATGGTCTTTCCATGAATTTGGTTAAACGCTCCGATATTCACATTGGATTCCGGGGCCAAAATAGACCCGAATAAATTCACATTCCTGTTCGTAAACACATCATTGTTAGCTGGGTTGCTATTTGCTATTTTAATCTGGATGCCATCAGGAACAACCGCACCGTTGCTGTCTAAGAGTCGCATGGTCACAAATTCACCCAGATTTACAGAACGCAAGGGATCGCCCACATGCGGCACAGCATGTTGATAGTCTTTAATATACACGGTGATTGGCGCACTCCCGGATGCGCGCCTAAAAGTGATTGTCGCATTCCTCTCGGCCTCTATGTAGTTATAACAAATAGCGCTCTCGCTGCCAAGCGGCTGGTCAAACGGTAAAAATTCACCAACATCAATCGGAGGATTGCAGGAGGACAACCCGGCATTGGCAAGGATCTCATCCGGGGTATGGGTATGGGAAAGCTCTTCCATGATCCCGCTGATCTCAGTTGAAGGTACTACATTGGTTATTACCTTAGCCATATCAGCAACCGTTTTTCTGCCAGCGTCAATAGTGTATGCCATTCCACTGGTTATCGTAGCAATCCGGGTCGAAATATTATCTGGAGATAGTGTGGTCGGATCCGTGTTCATGACAGATGACCCATCCTCCATAACAAGGATATGCGTATCATTCCGGTCGCCTACCCATTGTGGGTACTGCAGGGAGTTCGACGGATCAATCGCTGAGGGCAAGGCGCCGAGCAGCACGCGCCCGCTGGCCCAGGTATTTCTCCTGATATGCATCGCATCGAGCCCCATCGTGCAAGGCGGCGTAGCACAAATACCCAAAGCAGCCACATTGCTGTTTATATCCCCAAAAGTACCCACGTCAGTATTCCCAAGCCCGACTAAACCATCAGACACTTGCTTGTGCAATGTTAAGATTGTTCCTAATTGGGCCACTGCCAGCGCATTTGCGCTAGGCGTAACTGGGTTGATCCCCCAGTCCCGGTAAGCCTTAATGCTGACTTCTTTTGTCCCTGCGGAACCCGTAATCCGGTACTGCACCATAATGTTGAGTGAATCGAGACCAGATAGCCCAGCAGAATCTCTCAGGATATTTTTCCCATTAGTAATTTCTGTAGATAAATCAGCGCCGCAGGTGCATGGCAAACTCGTTGCGCAACTTCCGTTATCGAGCGCACCGAATGAGGTTTTTTGCCAGTCATAGCAACTGGGATTTGAGGTACGATTGTAAAAATTAGTAATTGTATCAACCGTGGCTTCAGCAAACTGCCTTGCCTGCGTATCCTGTTGATACCACCGGCTGACACGCAGGCCAGTAATGCCCTGGACCATATAAACTTGCGAAATAAGCGCAAAAGCAGCGATCGACCACGAAAGCATCATAAGCACAAACCCCCGCTGACGGCGGTATTTGCCCAATCGACGACCGTTGACCGAAAGGTTGCTCATAAGAGTCCCTCCTGGCTGCTCATTGCTTATACCGGTTGCGCACTTGAATGCGAATGACCTGTTCAAGGGTGGCTGTCGCGCCAATACTTGCTGTTTGCCTTAACCGCAAATGAATCTCGACTTGCTGCACTTGACTGGTCCAGGCTGAATTCGTTCCTGGTGCCCAGTCGGTCTTTGTAATTCCATCCTTTTGGTACGCTTGGACTAAAAATGGCCGAACCGGCGGCAAGGCAGTTTCACCCGTGGTATCTAAATTACTCGCTAATACCCGCGTATATTGGGGAGTTCCCGTGCCAGGGGGGCCGACAATGGTTCCAGAGGGGCTGCCTGGGGTAGTCCATGCTGCGCCATCCCAAACAGGGGGCACCCAAGTATTTATACCTATAACCTGTTGAACCAAAAATTGCCCGGTACAACTATTGCCGCTGCCATCGACATTGGGAGAACGGTGAATCCAGACCATGGAGCCGTTCTGAGCCTGGCTTGGCTTTCCAGGAATAATCGCGCCCCAGGAGGTACCCCCTACTAAGTTGCTTGCTGCTAAGGGCACCTGATAAACAATCATTGGACAAGCAGGTGTTTGATCCACCCGAACGTAGATCGTATTAAATGTATTCCCTGAACTGCGGATTCCGCTGCTCATTACGTCTAATGCCCTGCGCATTTGATCTTGGAGGGCTAGCGCTGCCCCACTGGTAAGCCACGACCGCTGCCCTGCATTCAAAACCATATAGGCAGCACCCATAATGATAGCCATGGCGACTACGGCAAACATAAGATCTATCATGCCGATGCCGCTTTGATTTCTGACACACCCACGTAAGCGCTGCATCTTTATTCCTAAGTACCCACCGGCCGCGGAGCAAAAAAACTATCTAAAATAATGCCTGGATTGCCGCTGCGGCCATTCCAAGTAACAGTCACAGTCACCTGTTGCAGCCCGTTAGACATCCCTGCTGCCGCGACAACATTAACAGTAACATTCTCACCCTCTAACGTTCTTGCTCCGGTGCCTTTGACGCTTTGAACCCAACTGGGCCATGAAACGCTTGGCGGAGGAGAGTCAGGATGCTGAAGCACAAAACCCTGACCCGGGTGGTCGTATTGCCATGTCCGAAGCGCCTCCATCACTAACTGCGCATCTTGCAACGCAATCGTCCGGTCACTCGTAAGGACACCGGCTGTCGTTAAAGTTGTATAAGAACTCAAGACTCCTATCAAGGCAAGCAGAAGAATTGCGCCGCCAATAACCACTTCTGCGAGCGCAAGGCCTTTTGATTTTAGTTGCCTAGGTTTAGCCATCAAAACCTCATAGGCGGACACAAAATAAAATACCGGACTACCGACGCCCTGGTTCGGTAGCCCGGCGATCTCTTAATTCCCGAGTTAAACTGTTTCGGCAGCTCGGCAATCTTCAAGAGACCCGTAGCTTTGCGACCCTGGATCGCTCCAGGTGTGCCACTTATCGCCAGAAACGACTTCTAGAGTAAATATACCTGAAACTTCCCTTATAGGGCAAGAGAAGCTTACTTTTTTTGGGGCAACACGATCCCATAAACAAGGATTAACAAAAAAGATAAATAAACAACCCAATTTCCATACCGGATATACGGTGTTAAACCTGATTGGGGGACGATTGTCTCCATCAGCAAGACCGGCTCAGCAGATCGGCTGCGGACAAGTTCCTGGCCGAAAGGGTCCAAGACTTGCGATATGCCTGTTTTCATCGCACGCACAATAAAACGGCCGGTTTCAACCGCCCTGATCTGTGCCGCATCCGCATGAACGAGAGCGACCGCAGGATCACCAAAAACCCCGTCATTGCCGCCGCTGACTAAGACCGTTGCCCCATCACGGACGCTATTGCGTACCACCCAAGGAAAAAGCACTTCCTGACAAATAAACCCCCCAAGCACCACTTCCTGTGACAGTTTAATCAATTGGCTGCCGTTGCCTGGGCTGTACTCGGACTTGCCGTGAATCGCCCAAGGCGCCCAAACCCAGGGCTGATATTCTGCAAAAGGCACCAGCCGGCGTTTATGGTACCAGCCCAATGTTTTATTCTTATTCCAAGCCACTAACGTATTGTGGTCTTCTCCATGCTCCACCGTATCTAACCCAACGATAATCGTTGCCGGGTTCTCTTTAAGCAGCATGGCCATCTGCGCCTCCCAAGCTGCCCGGGCATGTTGCCATTGCACCGGCTTGGTGGAAGAAGCGCTTGCGTCCAGCGTCATCGTCCCTAGGGCAATCGACTCAGGAAGCATGATCAGTTGCGCCTTTTTAGCCAAAGCCTGTTCTATCATCGGTACGTAACCGCGGTCAAAACCTGTTGGGCGCGCAAAATCTTCCGTTGTATAGGAAGGTTTGGCGCGCTGAAGAACCGCTGTTAATAGCGCCTGGCCCGGGGATGATCTTTGGCGCAAACGCGCTATCCCGAAAAGAGAGGCTGCCACTAGCAAAAATGCAGACGCCATGCTTACCTGCTGCCGGCTTGCTGTCGACGGCTTAAGCAACGTGTTTGCAATACCTACATTCACGACAACCACCAGCGCGCTAAGCAGCCAAACCCCGCCTAAAGCAGCCAATTGACGCACTAACATTAAATCAGCTGTGGCATTGCCCAAAAAGCCCCAGGCAAAACCAAACGTAGTATGCGAACGGATCCATTCAGGGCCAACAACCCAAAGCACCGGGGCAAGCACAAGCATCCGCCAGCCATGCCCTTTGGAAAGCTGCTTAAGCAAAAGCGCCCACACACCGCACCAAACAGCGCACCAGAGCGCAAACCCCATCCAGATGCCCTGCATGAACCACCACTGCTGGGTCATGCGCCTGGCAAACGCCTGTGTTGATTCTGCTGCCCAACCTGTCCAGGAATGCGCGCTGACCAAAGGATGCAGGTTCATCAAAAAGAAAACAAAACCAGCTATATAGCCATAAAGAAATACGCTGCCTGAGGAGGGATTCTGGAGAATGACGAACAAAAGCGGTACTAACCCGATCCAAACAAGCCATTTACAATCAATAGGAGGAAATGCCGCACCCAGCAATAACCCGGAAAGGACAGCAAAAGTAACGGGAGGAAACCGGCGCGGCTGTGGGACAATAGTAGGACGTTGCTTTTTTGACATGCTTACGTTTGAATGAGAATAGCAGAAGCGCCCACAAACCTCAAGAGGTGTCCGCCTTCGATCCCGATAGAAGCAATACTAATGAAGAGGGCAGAGCCCGTGCTTATGAAGTCGCCAAGAGGGGTTGCGAGGTCTTATAATACCTGCATGCGCGCAGAGATTTTGACTATCGGCTCTGAGTTGACCAGCGGGGTTACGGTTAATACCAACGCCGCCTATCTTGGCCGCTGCCTGGCGGAGGTGGGCATAGTTTGCGACCGCCAGACAACGGTCAGCGATAAGCAGCAATTTCTCCGTCAAGCCATCCTGGAAGCCTTAAAGCGTTCCAACGTCCTCATCCTGACAGGAGGCCTCGGGCCGACCTTCGATGATGTGACAATTGAAGTCCTTGCACAAGCAATCAAGCACCCTTTACAGCTTGCCCCCCAAGCAGCGGCAGCTATCCGGCGATTTTATGTAAAACACCGCCGGCCTTTACAGCAGGCAGCCCTACGCCAGGCATACTTACCCAGAAACGCCATTGCCCTGCCCAATCCTATCGGCACCGCGCCGGGAGTTTGGCTGAAAACAGGCAGGCACATCATCGTCGCTTTGCCTGGTGTGCCTTCAGAAATGCGCGCCATTATGAGCAGCTCCATCCTGCCTCGCCTGCGCAAGCTCCAAAGCAGCCGTGTTATTTTAGGGCGCACGCTAAGAACTATCGGGCTTGTGGAGCTGGAGATCCAAAACCTCTTGGAACACATAACAATTCCTAAGGCAATTGAAATCGGCTTATATCCAAGCCTGCGCCTGGTGGATGTGCGTTTAACAATAAGCAGTACCTCAAAAAAGAAAGCGCAGGCCGGTCTTAAACCGGTGGAATCAGCCCTGCGTCGGAAATTAGGCAACGCTGTTTACGGCACAGGCTCCAATACCTTTGAAGAAGCGGTTGCTGCCCTACTGATAAGAAAAAACCTCACGCTTGCTGTGGCTGAATCGTGCACCGGAGGGTTGATCACAGATCGGTTAACCAATGTTCCGGGCAGCTCGGCGTTTTTGCTAGGCGGGATTGTCGCCTACCACAATGACCTTAAGAAAAAAAGTCTCAAGGTGCCTGCGCAGTTACTAAGCCGGCATGGAGCGGTAAGCCTTGAAGTGGCCCAAGCCATGGCAGAAGGCGTTCGAAGGCTGGCAAAAGCGGATATTGGTATTGCGGTAACCGGCATTGCCGGTCCAACGGGTGGTACCAAAAACAAGCCGGTGGGGTTGGTTTGTTTTGGTTTATCCTGCAAGCAGCAGCAACTTGCCCAAAAACATCAGTTTACCGGCGATCGCCTGTCGATCAAAACACAGGCTGCACAAACCGCGCTTAATTGGCTTCGCTGTTATGTCTTGGAAGCCTTTCCAGCCAAGGGAAACTCCTCTAAAAACTCATAACGGGACCCGCCTGCCCCTAAAGTACTGCGGTAAAAATTAACCCCCGCAACCTGCCACGTAGGAGGTTGCGCCAATAAAATATTTTTTGCTTTTTCACCCACTTTACGGCCAATTAAAGAGGATTCGATGCGGGCCAAGGTCACATGTGGATGAAAATCTTTTTCCTCCGGCTTAAATCCAAAAGAGACGCTTGTCCGCTCGATAGCCAAAGCTAGAGCACTCACTTCCCTTGCCCCCTGCCCAATTCCTACCCACAAGACCTTAGGATTGCTGATGGATGGAAAACCGCCAAGCCCATCGAGCTTGGCGTCAAAACAAGTCTGAGTGCCGGCTATTGAGCGTATACAATCGCTTAAACTATTTTTCTGTGTTTCTGTAATCTCGCCTAGAAATTTGAGTGTTATATGCATTTGGGCAGGCTTAACCCATCGAAGCGCCTGGTCTTTCATATTGAAAGCATCTTGTAAGGCGCTTAAGGCTGCTTGGGCTTCGGCAGTGATCCCAATACCCAGGAAGGCGCGCATGTGAAATACCCGGTTAGAATAAAAATTAGTTAAGAATCAACCGCCAACCGCTTAAGGACAAGACGATGCCGCCAAAAAAAGAGCGAACCGGAAAAAAGCGTCAACACAACTGTAATCCATAAAGCGATGTGCGTTAACCAATAGACCCCTTGCATAAGCGCTGGGGAGATAGCTGCCGGGTTAGGCCATGCCTGAAGGAGGGAAAAAATCAGCAGCATAAGAATAGCCGCTACCTGTGAAACCATCTTTTGCTTGCCTTCGCTGGCTGCAGCCAGCACCACCCGCCGCTTGGCAGCCACCAGACGGATAGCGGTAATCAAAACTTCCCGAAGGGCAATAACAATGAACATCCACCCAGGCATCAGCCCTTGATAGGCAGCGATCAAAAAAATACCCAAAGTCAGAATTTTATCCGCAATCGGGTCTAAAAGTGCGCCCAAGGCGCTGGTTTGCTTAAACCGCCTCGCCAGATAGCCGTCCAGCCAATCGGTGGTGCCGGCCACGACAAAGCTCATTAAGGCCCACAGTTTGGGGCTAAAACCAGGAAGCAGTAGAAGGCGCATGATGACGAAGGCGAGGACAATGCGTAAAAAGCTAAGGAAGGTAGGAAACGTCATAAAAATAAAAACTTATACCACCACACGCCCCACTAAATCGTATTCCAGGTGATCGGTGATTTCTGCGGTCACAAACTCTCCCGGCTTAAGCGGCTTTTCGCTCTGGATAAAAACAACCCCGTCCACTTCAGGGCAGTCTGCGCGCGTGCGCCCCAAATACTGGGCACCATCCGAAGGGTCCTGTTCATCAATGAGCACTTCATAGCGCTGCCCGATTGATTTTCCCGTGATTTCCTGAGCGATGGACTGCTGAAGTTGCATCAGGCGGTCAAACCGCTGCTGGCGGATAGCTTCCGGAATCTGGTTGGGATAACGGTAAGAGGCACTTCCCTCTTCATGCGAGTAAGTAAAAGCACCCAGCCGCTCAAAAGCGATGTCTTTCAGGAAACCGAGCAGGTTTTCAAAAGCCGCTTCTGTCTCGCCAGGGAAACCCACAATAACAGAAGTACGTAACGCAATATCCGGGATTTCTTTACGCAGCCGGGCAATGGTATTGCGCAACTGCGCTTGGGTCACGATGCGGTTCATCTGCTTAAGCACGCCGTCATCAGCGTGCTCAATGGCCATATCGAGATATTTGCAGACAGACGGCACGTCGCGGATCGTTTCAATCAACTCCTGGCTGACCCCGTGCGGGTGGCAGTAAAGCAGGCGGATCCAGCGAAGGGGGTTGAGCTTGCCCAACTTTTCCAACAGAGGCGCAATTTGCGGTTGCTTATAAAGGTCAACCCCGTAATCAGAAGTGTCCTGCCCGACAACAATCAGCTCAGTCACTCCGCGCTCTTCGATAAGTTGCTTAGCTTCATCAACCACATCTTCAATTTTCCGGCTACTTAACGGGCCTTTGATCTTCGGGATGACGCAGAAGCTGCAGCCTTTAAGGCAGCCCTCGGAAATTTTAAGGTAGGCATAATGAGAGGGCGTAAGCGCCGAACGGGCTACCTTTCGGCCCTGGTGCGGGACATTCGGATGGGGCCTGAAGCTTTCAGCATGCTCGCCGTTTAAAGCGCGGGCGACTACAGTGTCCACATCGCCGAAACCATCAACGCCGATGAACCCGTCAACCTCAGGCAGTTCCTTGACCAAGTCTTGTTTAAAGCGCTGGACCAGGCAACCAGCGACAACAACCGCCTTGATCTTTCCCTGCTGCTTTAATTTGACCGCTTGAAGGATGGTGTCAATCGACTCTTTGATCGAATCCTGGATAAAGCTGCAGGTGTTGATAATGGCCACGTCAGAACCGGAAACTTCGTCAACCACCTGGTAGCCGACTTGCTTGAGGCGGCCCAGATAAAGTTCGGAATCCACCAAGGTGCGCGGGCACCCAAGGCTGATCATGCTGACTGTTGGCTGTGTAACCGGGAGTTCTTTCATGGATTTCCAGGGTTTCCAGAAATTATAAGGGCCGCGCGACTAAGCCGCACGGCCCTTATGGGCAATGCTTGATTATCTTACCATGCCTTAGGTGGCGTCGTCAGCAAGTTTGGCAATTCCCTGATGGGTAATGGCAAGCCGGCCTTCATGCTGGATAGCGGCCGGGTTGATCGATTGGCCGTTTAAGGTGATATTCACCTGCGACGGTTTGGCTATCACCACATCGAGCGTCTTCTTTGCCAGCCATTTCTCTTTGGCTCCCCGCTCCAGGCGCTGCTGGCTGACTAGCTTTCCATCAGCGCGCACGCGGATCCAGGTCGCCTTCGTGGCAGAAACAGTCAGCTCAAGCGTTTCTGTTTTAGGGGTGGGCTGCGGGGCAACTACTGCCGGCTGCGGTTGAACAACAACTGGCACCGGGGCAACGCTGGCCAACTTAACCGGCTCCTGCTCTTTTTGTTGCTGCGCCTTGGCAGCCACTTTTTTGCTGGCTGCCTGTTTTGAAGACACTGCCGGGGAGGCTGAGGCCATCTTAGGCAGCGATATCTTCGGAATCCACCGGAGCGGGTTGATGACCACAATACCGATAATAGCCGCTGTTACAGCCAATGGTTTGGCAACACGCGCAACCGCTGATGCGATGCGGTCCCAAGGAATCTCTATTTTAGGAAGTTCTATTTTTAGGGCTGCGGGCTGCAGTTTTTTGGCTTGCACAGGCTTAGCTATTGCTTTGTGCGGTGCAACAACTGCTGCTGCAACTGCTTGAACCGGCTCTTGGGGTGCCTCTACCCCTTGAACGCGCGATTGGACAATCGCAGCCTGTTTTTGCAGCTCGGTCTGGATTTGAAGCTGCGCTGGTGTTTGTCTGGTTGCCTGCTCACCTGGCCATTGAATCTGGGCTAGCAGCGGCTCAGCCGGGATTTTCAGGAACCTGGCATAGGAGCTTAAGAAACCGCGCGCATAAATCGTGCTCATCTGATCATGCAGCTTATCCGCTTCCAAAGCTTCCAACACCCAGGGCTGAATCTTGGTCGCCGCGGTAACCTCTGCCAGCGACAACTGCCGCGCCTTACGTGCATCCTGTAATTCTTTTCCCACGCTCATGTCTTTGTCCCACCCTGTGAATGTCCTGCTGTCACCAAAACTTCCCGCGGCCGGCTGCCCTGAGCCGGTCCGATCAGGCCTTCCATTTCCATCTGGTCTAACAGCCGTGCCGCACGGCCGTAACCGAGGCGTAGCCT
>ORMF010382175.1_pt1 | contig 18656 bp, 18 predicted proteins | sample 1779871 | NCBI WGS metagenome assembly ORMF01 (sample SAMEA104232316, study PRJEB22302) | groundwater metagenome | biome: forest; feature: aquifer; material: groundwater | place: USA | collected 2011-08-07 | depth 5.4 m | reverse complement strand
TGGAAACCGGGCGTGCAAGCTACCCACGAGGGCCTAGTGAGGATGGGCGTGGATTCGGTGTATGTGGAGTTCGGAGGCCAGGGGCACTCCCTGAATGAAGCGTTTGATGAGACGGTGTTTTTTGACTTTTGGCGGGTCCACGGGCCCGGCAAGGCAACGAGTGCAACGGGAACCAAGGGGGGCTGTTGAACCTAGCGGCGGGCCATAATAACTTTCAAGTAGTGCTTTGGGATTTAGACTCCAGCGCCCAGAAAGCGATGGATGTATGAGACAAATAGAGGCTGGAACCGGCCTTGTAGCTAACGTGGGGGCGTAACACCCCCAAAAGGATTCATTCCGAGGAGAAGGAGAACCTGCGTTGAAGAGGAATCTGATCAAGCTGGTAGGCGGTCTCCTGGCGGGGGCAGCGATGTTGGCCGTATTGTCCGCCTGTGGCGGCTCCGCTGGGGCGACGGACCCGCTCTCCGCGGCTACTCAAACTACGGCGACCACACCCACAGGTACGGTTACGGTCTCCCCAGTCTCCGCCACGCCAGGCGCTATCCAGCCAGCGGCGACCCCTGTGGACGTTACGCCCACTGATCCCCTTGCGCTGGGGAAGCTGATCTTTGAGAAAACGGCGGGGGGCGTGGGATGCGCGTTCTGTCATGGCATGGAGGCAAAGGGCGGTGGCCCCGCAAACGTCAATGCACCCGACATTCGCACCAAGACCGAGGCTGACTTGCGGGCCGCCCTCCAAGGCGGCATACCCATGATGACCGCCATGATCAAGCTCAACGACGACGAGATTGCGGCGGTGATGGCCTATATCCACACCCTCCCCTAGAGAAAGACCGCCGAACGGAGTTGCAAGATGAGTACGACAATGAAACCCTGGCGATGGATGCTGATTTCCCTCACGCCCGTTGTGCTGGCCCTGGTAGCAGCGTGCGGCGGCGCGCAAGCACCGTCAAACGCCACCCCGACTCCGGTGAAGGCTACGCCAACCGCAGCCCTCGCCAAGACTACACCCACCGCAACGCCAACAAAGGCTGCCAGCAGCGGCACGTCTACCGCCGGCGGGTCTACCGCCACTCCATCCACAAGCAGCAGTGGTGAGACCGTGCAGGTGCAAATTGCGCCCCGCGCATTCGTGCCCGATAAGCTTTCATTCCAGGCAGGAAAGACGTATACCCTCGTGTTCAATGCCTCGGAAGAATTCCACACCTTCACCGTAGCTGATCTGGGTATCAATATCCTTCTTGATGCCGGCAAGTCAGCGATTCACGTGGTCACAATCAACAAGGCGGGTACGTTCAATCTTGTGTGCGTTGTCCACGAGGGTGAAGGCATGGTCGGATCAGTCACGGTGCGTTGAGCGTCCAGACGTCAAGGCTGATGCAAAGGAGCTGAGAGGATGGATATGCTCGTTGGACGTTGGCTTCGTCTTCTGGTTGGCATCGCGCCTCTAGCAATGGCCCTGGCGGCTTGCACCAGCGCCTCCGGCGCGCCCCAGCAAGCAGCGCAGACCGCGCCTCAGGTGGAGCCGTTAAACGTTGTCCGGCAATACGACGTGGGTGCGGAGACTCACCGCGACGTGCCTGTTTCTTACGTCACCGTCAACGTGGAAGTCACCGACGAAGGCTATGTGCCTCTTTCAATTGTCATCCCGGTTGGCCGGCGAGTCCAGCTTGTGATGCGCAACAGGGGAACGACTGAACACCACTACCGGGTTCTCGGGTTGGTTCCCGAAGGCATGGTCTCCCCTGCGGCGCCGGAAGACGAGGTCCCTGCCGAGGCCCCAACCGGCGTATCAGACGGGGAGCATGAGCAGCATCATTCAGGGGATGTGGCTTTTGTGCCGTCACGCGCGGTGACAACCCCCGCAGGTGTACGAGTGACCGGCGACCGCGTGCATGTTTGGGCTGAAGCAGGCGGTGTGAACATGGTTATCTTCGCCGCCACCGCGCCGGGGACGTTTGAGGTCTCGGACCCGCGTCATCCGGGGATCGTAGGGAAACTGGTCGTTTCCTAACGGTGCGCGAACGGCGCTTTCCACTTGTGGTAATTTGAGATGGGAAACATGCGTAGATATCTGCAACTCGTGATTGTCCTCATCATCTTTTTCTCTGCAGTGTTCCTTCGTCACCTCACAGAGACGGAGCGTCGTCCGTTCCCCAGGGCAAGCAATGCCGATGGAGGAGAGCCCCGGGTGTCGCCAACACCGACGGTTGCCTCAGTGCTGACCCTCGTCCCAGCAGCTACCCCCACACCGACCGAGACGCCACAGCCAACGCCAACGGCGACAGCTACAGTCACGTCGGTCACCACGCCATCCCCCGCGAAGACATGGCCAACGTTCTTCGCCGATTCCGTCTTCCGTGATGGCGCGTTTTCGGGCAAACCCGCTCGAACTACCTACGGCAACCTTCAAGTACAGGTGGTCATGCACGACGGCAGGATTGAAGACATCCTGATCATGGAATACCCACTCAGCACCCCCACGTCCGAGAGGATGAGCCTTGAACTCATCCCTCAGCTAAGGTCTCAAGCGCTGGCGCTGCAAGATTGGGATGTGGACGTGGTCTCAGGTGCGACGCAGACCAGCCAGGCATTTAAGAAGGCCCTGGTCTATTCCCTTAGGGAAGCTGAGCAGCTCTAGGAACACGGAGCGCAAGACGCCGCCATACTTAAGGTCTGTTGCACCTTCGGCTTGGTTGTAGAACGGATTACGAGCAGAGGCGCTTTTGAACTGAGCGGTTGACATGAGCATACGAGCCACTGCGGAAATCATGGGTATGCCCATCAGTCTTCACATTGTAGATGCGGCGGCCAATCAAGCCGACGCCGATGCGGTGTTTGCCTACCTTCGGCACATTGACGACGTGTTCAGCCCGTACAAGTCGGACAGTGTGACAGAGCGCCTCAATCGGGGCGATCTCTGCGAGCGGCGGTGCGGTGAGGAAATGCAATGCGTTCTCGCCTTGTGTGAGCAGACACGCGTGGAGACTGACGGTTACTTCAACGCGCGCTACCACGGACGCTTTGACCCTTCCGGCGTGGTGAAGGGCTATGCCATACATAGGTCTGCTCAGTTGTTGCAGCAGCGTAGCTTTCAAGACTTCTTTGTGGAAGCCGGTGGCGACATTCAGACCTCCGGACGGAATGCCGCACGCCATAAGTGGCGAGTTGGCATCCGCAACCCGTTCTGCACCCAAAGGCTTGCAGTTGTGGTGCACCTCTCCGGCGAGGGTATTGCAACCTCCGGCGCCTACGAGCGTGGCGAGCATATCTACGACCCCGTTGCAGACCGGCCCGCAAACGGCATTGCCAGCGTGAGCGTCATCGCGTCCAACGTATGCGACGCCGACCGTTTCGCCACGGCTGCATTTGCCATGGGTGAGCGGGGCATCCTCTTTTTAGAGGCCATGCCGGGACTTGAAGGCTACGCCATACACAAAGACGGACAAGCGTATTGCACAACAGGGTTTCCTAGGTATCTCACGCCATGAGCATCAAGGCTCTACTGGACCGTTTCCTGGACCGGCTTCCCATGCTCAGGCTTACCCTCTACGCCCTCTTGGGCCTTGTGCTATGGGCGCTGGCGCTGAGCATCGTAGGGATTCTCCATTACTCCCCCCTGGACATCGTGGCGGCTGCCTTCCTGTCAACTTCGGTGGCCCTAGCTGTAAACGCAGCGTTCGCTCGCCTGCTGAGGGCCGTAAGCGATCCCCAATCCACCCTTATCACCGCACTTATTCTTGTACTGATTGTGCCGCCGGGTATTCGCGACCACGCGGTGTTTCTGGCAGCTGCTTCTGCTGTAGCTGTTGCTTCCAAGTACGTGGTCACAGTGAACAAACAACATTTGTTCAACCCTGCTGCACTCGCCCTGGCAGCGCTGCCGTTATTGTTTCCGGAAATGACCGCAGCGTGGTGGGTCGGCGCCGCCGCTATGCTCCCTGCAGTGATCGTTTGCGGCGGGCTTGTCATGCTCAAGACCCGACGGACCGGAGTTGTGCTCACGTTCCTGGCGGTCTATTTGCTCGCCTTTCCCAGCGCAGAGTTGCTGGATACCCGCTCTTTTGCATCCCTCGTGGATGCCTGGTATTTGACCGTTATGCAAACGGCCCTGCTGTTCTTTGTTTTCATCATGATGACGGATCCCATCACTATCCCCTCCGCCAAGCTGGTCAGGCCCCTCTACGTTGGCTTCGTTGCACTGCTGTACGCCACGCCGGAGTTGCGTTTGCTGAACATGGGCCTCACCCCGGAGCAGGCGCTGTGCATTGGCAACGCGGTGTCGTTCATGGTCCGGCCCAAATACCGCCTGACGCTTCCACTGAAGCGCAAGTACCGAGTCGGCGCGGACACGTGGGTCTTTGATTTTAGGTTGCAGGGGCAACGATTCACGTTTGCGCCAGGCCAGTTCATGGAATGGACGACGCCCCATGCGAACCCGGACGGACGCGGGCAGCGGCGCTATTTCACTATTGCTTCGTCGCCAGCCGAGAGCGAGATCACGATTGTCATGCGGATACCGCAGCCGTCAAGCAGCTACAAGCGTGCTCTGGCAGAAGCAAAAGAGGGATCGCTCGTTGTGGCGTCGCGTTTGGCTGGCGACTTTGTACTGCCGCGAAACCTCTCCAAACCGCTTGCCTTCCTTTGCGGCAGCGTGGGCGTCGCGCCTTTCCGCAGCATGGCGCAATACATCGTAGACAAAGGCGTCCGCTGCAATATCGTACTGCTGTATTCCTGCCGGTGCGCAGATGATATTCTTTTTTCAGATACGTTTGAGAGGGCAAAGTCCCTCGGTATGCGGACCGTGCACCTGCTGACGGACCGGGATGCCGTCCCCGCCGGCTGGAGAGAGAGGGTTGGCCGTATCACTGCGGAGGTGATCATCGCAGAGACGCCGGACTTCCAACAGCGAACATTCTTCTTGTCCGGCTCACAACCGATGGTCCGGGATATGGAGACCACGCTGCGCAGCCTTGGGGTGCCCCGTCGCCGGATACGGACGGATTACTTTGACGGCTCTGTAGACGCCTAGCGCCGGCAGCCGGATGTCCAATGCAACGATCTCAGAAGTCGCTTGAGGCGACGGGACCAGAGCAAGGCCAAGCCATCGGCGTCTCTTGTGGTTGATGGGCAGGAAGCATGGCATGGAGCGCAGTCTATTCGTCCGCCAAAGGCTTGCTGACTTCAAACGTTCTGCGTATTCTCCCCGCAGCTCCAGCCAAGGAGATTCAAACGGCAAGCAGATCGAGGATAGACGAGTCTACAGTGGCATCAATGCGAGAAGACAGATAAACCTGTCCAAGGTGTACTATTGCGGAGGTCCAAGAGGCTTATATCCATAATGTCAATAACTGCCCCTACACAACAGTTCTCCCACAGACACTGGGAAGACCGAAAGACCTTGGCTGATGGTACCCTTGCTGTTCAGCGACACTTCTTGGGCGGTACACTAAGCGCCATGCGTATCCACGTGTTCACCCTCTTTCCGCAGATGTTCACCGGCGTCCTGTCGGAGAGCATCATGGGCAGGGCCATCGCCGTCGGCGCGTTGGAAGTGCTGCTGCACAACTTCCGCGACCATGCGACGGACCGGCATCACACCGTGGACGACTACGCCTACGGCGGCGGTCCAGGCATGGTTCTGAAGCCCGATCCGATGTTCGCCGCCGTGGAGGCCGCACTAGGCGCGCCGCCGCCGTGCCCCGTCATCCTGTTGACCCCCCAGGGCAAGACGTTCCGGCAGGCCGACGCCGAGCGCCTGGCAGCACTGCCCCAGTTTGCATTGCTGTGCGGGCACTACGGCGGCGAGGATGAACGCATCCGTCAGCACCTGGCGACAGAGGAGTTGAGCATCGGTGATTTTGTCCTGACCGGGGGCGAGCTGCCCGCCCTGACTATCATTGACGCCGTGGCACGCCTTGTCCCGGGCGTGCTCGGATCGGAGGAGTCGCCGGGAGCCGACTCGTTTACCTCCGATTTGTTGCAGTACCCGCTGTACACGCGCCCGCCGGAGTTCCGTGGCTGGGCTGTGCCCGACGTGCTGCTCTCCGGCAACCACGCTGCCATCGCCCGTTGGCGCCGCCGGCAGTCCCTGCTGCGTACGTTGCAACGCCGCCCTGACCTGCTGGAGGAAGCAGACCTCTCGGACGAGGATATGCGCTTCCTGAAGGAGCAAATGAACCTTTAGTTTCTTCTGATACTGTGTCAAATGAGCAGACCTTCCAATGGAGGTACGTTACCCATGTTGGCAACGATCCGAACGCATTACAAACTTCGTAAGGCGCGCCATGAGATTGAAAGGGAAGAGAGCGCTCTCCAGAAGGTGCTGAAGGACGTGACGGATGCGGGGAAGCGCCGCGATCTGGTTGGTGAGTATTCCCACCTATACATTGAACCTGCCGAAGAGGAATACAGAGCGTTACTGACGACATATTGGGTAACGAAGGCCAGAGACAAGTTCATTCCGGTGCCCCCTTTCGAGCCAGATTCGGAGTATTGGGAGGGGGCCTACCATGTGAACAAATCGCTACTTACCGACAAAGGAATCTCTCTCTTGCGTACGGCGATACGTCAGGAAACAGCGTCCACCAACGAAACTTTTTTCAAGTGGGCATCTATCATCTTGGGCCTCCTGGCGGTAGCTCTTCAACTGCGCTAGAGAAATTGACCCGTTGCCGCCCCTTCCCAAAGAGATTGTAGGGCAGAGCAAGAAAGCCGCTACACTACCACCAAGGGAATCACCATCTCCTCCGGCGTCAGGCCGGAGTGCTCCGCGGCTTCCAGCATGACCTTGCCGTTGCCGCCGGCGGGCCGGTACTCCAGGGCATCCGGGCCACGCGAGATAACTACCACGTCGCCAATGCGCGCCCTGGCAATGTCCGACAGCGGCCCCACGCCGAATAGTCCCAACTCCTCCGCTTCTTCCGAGGTGATGACCAGAAAGCGGTCGCCAAAACGGCGGAAGAAATAGTCGCGGATACGCCCCCTTGCGCCGGGCCTGGCGTGCAGGTACATGGCCCGCGCGTCGCCGGAGGGCGCATAGCGCAGCAGGGGCAGTAGGTCGTCATAGAAGCGTATCTCATGGCGGCGGCCCTCGCCCGAGTCCAGAAACCCGTGGTCCGCCGTCAGCAGCAGCCGGCCCCTGCCCGCCAGCCCCTCCGCCAGATGCTCGGCCCACCGGTTCAAGTCGTAAAGCGCCGTCCGCACTTCCGGGCGCACCAGACCGTAGGCATGGGCAGTGTCGTCCACCCGGTTCGTGTAGATGTACGTAAAGGTGGGCGACTCCGCCAGGCGCACCCGCTCAAGGGCGATTTCCACCGCCTCGGAGAGGCTACGATAGCCCCGCACGGCGCGCCCGCCGCAGAAGTAGGCGGTGAACCGTCCGTCTGCAATGCGCTCGGGGAACAGGGCAAGGGTATCCCGTGTGAACTGCGCCATCGCCGACGCCATAGGGAAAGCCTGCTGAGGCGAAATGCCAAGCTCCGCCAGTGGGCGGCGCTCCGCACGACTGACGAACTGGACGATGGTGGCCGCCGCGCCCAGCTCCTGCAGGTGCGTCCACCAGCCGACGATGGCGTGCCGCGAGGGCCACTGTGCCGTCGCCAGGGAAGTCAGGGCCACCGCCGTCGTGGATGGGAACACCGTCCGCAACGGCGTGGCGACGTGGGTACGTAGGAACGCTTCCTCCGGCAGCAGGCCCAGCACGTTCACCCCCAGGCCGTCGGCCAGCAAAAGCACCAAGTGCTGCGTCTGGCCGATGAGCGCCGACACGCGGGCTTCTCCCGGTGTCGCCGACAAGCCCGCCACGCCCGCCCAGCGCGCGACGGCCCGGGACAGGTCCACCAGGTTAAGCTTGTCTGTTGAGGGACGCAGCAGCGAGCCTTCATCAAAGGCCTCCAGGAGGTCGGTTACATCACCCATAGGCTGCCGGCGGCTATGGAATACATGAAAGCACTGCCCTGGCTGGAAACTGGTCTCTCGTTGCCTATGTTACCATGAAGCCAGGGCGTATTCCCCCCGCGTAGAGGGCAAAAGACCCAGCTTGCTGCTGTGGACAGAGAAACTCTTGGACGTAGCAACCCCCGCAGAACAACAGAACTTCCCAGCGAAACCGTTGCCCCTTCCTTGCATAACCGCTAAGCTGTATGCCACTAATAGAGAGGCCAGTACAACAGTCCGCTATGTCCATCCGCTTTGAACAGGTGTTGGTTGTCACGATACGGTCGTTGATCATCGCCGTTCTCTTGGCTCCAATCATTGTCACTGAGAAAACACTGTTCCCCTATGTGGTCGGCAAGTCCCTCTACATCCATACACTGGTAGAGGTGACCTTTGCACTCTGGGTTGTCCTTGCCCTTCGAGACGAACGGTACGGGCTACCCCGCACTTGGCTCATCGCCATTTTTTTCCTCTATGTTGTTGCGTGCTTCATCTCGGCGGTCATCGGCGTCAGCTTCCAACGCAGCTTCTGGGGGGATGTCCGTCGCATGGGCGGCGTTTGGGACATGAGCCACTGGTTCCTGTTCCTCGTTGTAGTCGCAAGCATGTGGCGCACCTCTCGCCACTGGCGCTGGCTCCTGAACGCCAACCTGACCATCAGCCTTGTCCTGGGCGTGCTGGGCATTTTCCAGAACTACGGCATCCCATTGCTTTGGTACTTGAAACAGACGGGGCGCGTAGACGCCACGCTGGGCAACGCCGACTACGTGGGCGCGTACACGCTGGTGAACGCTCTGGTTGCCTTCGCTTTTCTGGCGCACTCCTTTGCCCCTTCGGCCGAGCCTGCGGAGGCTGAAGTCGTCCGGCGCGGCCCGCGACGGCCGGTGCGGCGCACCCAAGACGATTTCGCTTGGCTCTGGCGGAGCTTTTGGGTCCTCACGATCCTGGTCAACCTATGGGTGCTGACCCTGAGCGGCACGCGCGGCGCGCTGGCTGGGTTGGTTGTTGCACTGTTCTTTGCAGGGGTTGCTTACGCGGTGTTGGGCAAGAGAAAGCGCCTGCGCATCGTCACGGCTTCACTGTCCGGCGCGATGCTGGCCAGCATTTTGCTGGTCCCACTTGCTCACTCTGCGGGCCTTATGAAGCCCCTGGCCAATGCCAACCCATTACTGCGGCGTGTGGATGAGACGCTGGCCGGGGGCATCTCCCAGGCCTACGAGTCTCGCCGGGTTATTGTGGAAGCAGGACTGGCTGCCTTCCCCAGCAGGCCCGTTTTCGGCTGGGGGCCGGAAAACTTCGCCGTTGCCTACGACCGCCACGGCTCCGGGTATTTTGGCGAGCAGATCGCCGATCAGGCCCATAGCAAGCCGGTTGAAGAGCTTACCACAAAGGGCCTGGTCGGCCTTTCGTTGTACCTCATCATGATCGGCTATTCACTCTGGGCGATCTACCGCAAGCTGAGACGCGATCCCCAGGAAGAGCTGCTGACCCTGCTCTTGGGCACCGCCTTTGTGGGCTACGTCGCCCAAAACGTATTCCTGTTTGACACGCCGGCCACCTTCTTACAGTTCGCCCTGCTCCTGGGGTGGGTCGCCGCCAATGAGTACGCACCCGCGGTCCAGCCTGCACAGCCGCCAGCCAACGGAAGTCTGACACGCCGGGAGCGTCGCGCCGCAGAGTCCGCCGCCCTGGAGCGGCAGCAAGGCCAGGCGCAAGGCCCTGCATGGACGGAGGCGTTCAGATCCCCAATTATGGCTACTACGCTGTCTGTTCTTGCCGTAGGGACAGCCTTGTTCACGATATATTGGATCAATATCCGGTCCTACCAGTTGGCGTCCGGCTTCCCCGTGCAGGGGGATACCCTGGACGGCTATTACCAGGATGCCAAGGCCAGCTTTGCCAAGTTTCCGCCGCTGGCGACCCTGCCCCGTGTCTTTCTTATGGATACCGTGGCAGCAAACTGGGTGAGCGGCAAAGGGTCGTTGCAGTTGCTTGCGCAGGTGCAAACCGAAGGCCAGAAGGCCATTGCCGCCGAACCGCAAAACGCTCGCAATTACATCAGCCTGGCCAACTTGATGATTACGGCAGCCCCGCAAAACACCGCCATTCTCAAAGACTCACGAAAACTTCTGGACGCTGCCAAAGCGTTTGCCCCCAACCTGCCCAACTATGCCGATGCCATGCAGAAGCAGGTGGACATGGAGCAACGGCTTGGTGTTTCCCAACCGTAGCCACCCCCCCGCGACGCACCGCTTGTTGGTAGAGGTTGGCAGGCAATGGCAGAGTCGGTTTTCAGAGGATGTCTCAAGATGTGCGCTAGCGCCGACAAGTGTACGAATCTCGTAAGATGAGCGCTGCGTAGGGGCACGATATATCGTGCCCCTACGCATGAGCCGCGACTATCATCATGACATCCCATACAGCAGAGCTATTGAGACATCCTCTTCACCCCTGCCTCGGTAGATTGAAGCGACCCGTTTAGGATGGCACAGCCATGAAAGGCAAACCCGTTTGCCTCCCCCTTACCGCAACCCCGCATTTTGTTGAGGAGAACCCTTTGGACTGGCTAGAGTTGAAGGTGCTGGCGACGCCGGAGTACGTAGAGCCACTGACCGAGCTGTTCCGCCGCTACAGCGAAGGCGCGGTAGCCGTGCAGTTGGAGGGGGACTGGGACCCCGACAACGACCCCAACGAGCCTGGCCCTCCCACGCGCGTCACCGTCACCGCCTATCTGCAAATGGACTCCACATTGCAGAGCCGCCGCGCCATGATTGACATCGGTCTGCGACTTATCAGCCTTCTGCAACCCCTGAGCTCAGTGGAAGAGCGCGTGGTCAAAGAGGAAGAGTGGGAGACCGCGTGGAAGGCCCACTTCACCACCCTTCGCATAGGCAAACACATCGTCCTCAAACCTACCTGGCAAGACGCCGTTGCGCAACCAGGCGACGTGGTGGTGGAGCTGGACCCCGGCATGGCCTTTGGCACCGGCCATCATCCCACGACGCGCATGTGCCTGGAGGAGATGGAGCGCCTTGCCCGCCCGGGCATGAACGTGCTGGACGTGGGCATCGGTTCCGGCATCCTGTCCATCGCCGCCGCCAAGCTGGGCGTGGCGCAGGTCATAGGCGTGGACGTTGAAGAGGCGGCTATCAAGGCCACTGGAGAGAACGTCGCGCGCAACGGCGTTGCGGGTAGAGTTGTCGCCTATCACGGTTCGTTGCCCTACGCCGCCGTGAGGCCCGCCAGCATTGACCTTGTCCTCGCCAACATCACCGCCAGGACCATTGCGCTGCTGGCGCAGGAGATCGCCGCCGCCATGAAGCCCGGCGCGCTGCTCATTGCCACCGGCATCATCACCGAGCGCGAGCAAGAGGCGAAGGAGGCGCTGGAGCGTTGCCTGACGTTGGTGCAGCGCCGTCAGGATGGCGATTGGGTGCTCTACGTGGCAAGCAAAGGGTAGGGCCGCCAAGTCCCTTCAGGCTGAGACCGGGAACACTACTACACTCTAAAGGGTGCGGCTTGGCGTCTGTTTAAGAGGCAATAACCACCTAAATCAACCAGAACCGACGGACGTTTCACGGCGCATAATTTCCACGCTTGATTGCATAGAAACACGCACGTATAATCTGCGCATCCGCTTGGCCCATAGGGTAAGTCCGAAAGGAGCCAGCCATGACCATTGACTTCGGCGGCATCAACTACCTGGCAGTGCTCGCGGCGGTTGTCATCAACATGGCAGCGGGCGCGTTGTGGTACTCACCAGTGCTGTGGGCCAAGCCCTGGATGGCCCTTACCGGGCACACGGACATGAATATGGGGAGTGGCAGCGGCGCTATGCTGGGTTATGCCATCTCTATCGTTGCTTCAGTCGTCATCGCTTTGGGGTTAGCCCTGCTCGCCAATGCCGCCGGCGCGGAAACGCTGAGCGAAGGCTTGACGCTCGGCCTTCTGGCAGGCGTAGCCTTTGTGCTCACGACCCACGCAGCTAACTATGCCTTTGAACAGCGCCCTCTGAAGCTGTACCTCATCAATGCAGGCTACCCGGTGGTCTCCTTCCTTGTCCAGGGAGCGCTCCTGGGGGCATGGCAGTAGGCGGAAAGGCAACCATCGTGCAGCGTTCCTTTGCGGGCAACGTCCACGCCCCGGATTTCCCAGCGGGGCTGGACTGGCTGAACACGGACCGTCCGTTAACCCTTAACAACTTCCGTGGGAAGATTCTGCTGCTGGACTTCTGGACCTTCTGCTGAATTAACTGCATGCACGTATTTCCGCAGTTGCGGAAACTGGAGCAGAAGTACCAGCGGGAGCTGGCCGTGGTGAGCGTACACTCCGCCAAGTTCCCTGCGGAACGCCTTACGGAGAACGTGCGCCAGGCGGCGCTGCGTTACCGCATTGAGCATCCCGTGGTGAACGACGTTGGTTTTGACATCTGGGACGCCTACGCCTGCCGCGCCTGGCCCACCATGTACCTCATTGACCCTCGCGGGCGCATTATGGCCCGGCACGAGGGCGAGATCAACCTGGACGAGTTTGACCAGTTCATTGGTAAGGCGGCCCAGGAGTTCCAGCAGAACGGCCTGCTGGACTTGAAGCCCCTGAGCTTCCATACCGAGGCCATCCGAGCCACACCCTTGCGTTTCCCCGGCAAGGTGCTGGCCGATGCCGCATCCAACCGGTTGTTCATCGCCGACTCCAACCACCACCGCATCGTCGTAACAACGCTGGACGGCCAGGTGTGCCAGGTCATCGGCGACGGAGCGGCGGGGCTGAAGGACGGCGACTTCGCTACGGCCCAGTTTGACGGCCCCCAGGGCGTGGCGCTGGTGGAAGACACGCTGTTCGTCGCCGACACGGAGAACCACTGCCTACGCGTCGTCAGCCTGGACCGCGGGCGGGTCATGACCCTCGCTGGCGTGGGCGAGCAGGCGCGAGGCTTTCACCAGGGCGGGCCTGCCCGGGACGCGCCGCTGAACTCGCCCTGGGACGTGGCCTACCATGACATGCATCTTTTCGTTGCTATGGCGGGGTTCCATCAGCTCTGGAGCCTTGACCTGCGCACCGGGGTCATTGCGCCCCACGCCGGCAGCGGGCGCGAGGGCCTCTACGACGGGCCGGGGCAATCGGCTATGCTGGCCCAGCCCAGCGGCCTGACGACCGACGGACGGCGGCTGTACTTCGTAGACAGCGAGACCAGCTCGGTGCGCATGACCGGGCTGGCGGGCGGCGACGCCGTGCAGACCATCGTGGGGCAAGACCTGTTCGTCTTTGGCGACGTGGACGGCGTGGGCGACGACGTGCGCCTACAGCACCCCCTGGGCGTGGCTCATTATGATGGCGCGCTGTACGTGGTGGACTCCTACAACCACAAGGTCAAGCGTGTCTCGCCGGCAGCCCGCACCAGCGTGACGTACCTTGGCAGCGGGGAGGCAGGCGCGACCGACGGGCCGCTGGCCGAGGCACGCCTGCACGAGCCGGGCGGGCTGAGCATTGCCGGCGGGCGCATGTACATCGCCGACACCAACAACCACGCCATCCGCGTTGTGGACATGGCCTCGGGCAAGGTGCGGACGCTGGAAATCAGGGGGCTGTAGCGAATCCCTAGTCCGTGGGTGAGGTGGTGGGAGTGAAGCTGAGTCCCGACAAGTCGGGATGTTAAGCTATCACCCAGGGGGTGAGCCAGATACGTGCCTATAATGGGTCCCTGGGAGCGGCGATACCTGGAGGGCTAAAGGAAGTGCCTTCTGTCCTTCCTCCCTTTAGCCGGATTTGCCCTCGTCATGCCGCCACAGTATGATACGTAGGAAGCATGTCTTTCTCTGCATTTCCGCCGTTGGAGGGGTGGCAGAGCGGTCTAATGCGCCTGTCTTGAAAACAGGTAGCTCCGCAAGGAGCTCATGGGTTCGAATCCCATCCCCTCCGCCAGATTTCTGCTGATGGAGTTCTCGGGAACTTCTCGTAGCAACTACAACCCTTTTCCCCGGACAGGGGAAACATAACAAATGGTCTGGGGGGCACCCCCAACCCCCGTCTTTCGCTTCGCGCAGCTATGAAACTCCACGAATATCAGTCCAAAGCACTGCTCTCCATGTACGGGATGCTTGTGCCTCGCGGCGGGCTGGCGTCCACGCCCGCGGAAGCCCGCCAGGTGGCCGAGCGCTTGGGCGGCGCGTGCTACGTTAAGGCCCAGGTGTACGCCGGAGGCCGCGCCAAGGCCGGCGGCATCCGCAAAGCGGCCACGCCCCAGGAGGCGGAAGGCCACGCGGCAGCGCTCATCGGCTCCCGCCTGGTGACGGCCCAGACCGGGCCGGATGGCGTGCCCGTACACCGGGTGCTGATAGAAGAGGCGTTGGAGATAGAGCGAGAGCTGTACCTGGGCATCGTCGTGGACGGCGGCGCCGAGGCCGTGGTGGTCATGGCGTCCAGCGCCGGCGGCGTAGACATTGAGGCCGTCGCCCGGGAGCACCCGGAGCTTATCCTGCGGCAGGTGGTAGACCCCGTCGTCGGCTTTCAGCCTTACCAGGGCCGACGTCTTGCCATCGGCATGGGACTGCCCGCCGCCACCGCCCGTTCCCTGGCCCGCCAGATGGTGAGCCTCTATGAGGTATTCATCGCCAAGGATTGCTCGCTGGCGGAGATCAACCCCCTGGTGCTCACCAAAGACGGTCGCATGGTGGCATTGGACGCCAAGATCAACGTGGACGACGACGCCCTATTCCGCCACGAAGACCTGGCCGCACTGCGGGACTGGAGCCAGCTTGACCCCCTGGAGGCCAAGGCAGGGCAAGCCGGCATCTCCTACGTGAAGCTGGACGGCGACGTGGGCTGCCTCATGAACGGCGCCGGCCTGGCTATGGCAACCATGGACGCCATCAAAGGAGCGGGGCTTGCCCCTGCCAACTTCCTGGACGTGGGCGGCGGCGCTGCGGCAGAGCGCGTCTCCCTGGCCATGAGCATCGTGTTGCAGGACAGCGGCGTGAAGCGGGTGCTGCTGCAAGTCCTTGGCGGCGTCGCCCGCTGCGACGACATCGCCACGGGCATCGTCCAGGCCATGCCGCCAGAGCGACGGGGCTTGCCGCTGGTCGTGCGGCTGCTGGGAACGAACCTGGAGGAGGGCAAAGCAATCCTCCGCCAGTCCGGTCTGAACGTCCGGTTTGTGGATACTCTGCTGGAGGCCATAGAGGCGCTGCAAGAGCTACAACCAGCCCCTTCAACAGCATAAGCATGAGCATACTTGTCAACAAAGACACGCGCCTGCTGGTCCAGGGCCTCACCGGCCACCAGGGGCAGTTCCATACCGCACAGATGCTGGCCTACGGAACCAACATCGTCGCAGGAGCCACGCCAGGCAGGGGAGGCCAGACCTTTCAGGGCAAGGTTCCGGTGTACGACGAGGTGGACGATGCGGTGCACCAGGCGGGGGCCAACGCCTCCATCATCTTTGTGCCCGCGCCGGGGGCCGCCGACGCCATCCTGGAGGCCGCCGACGCTGGCATCCGGCTCATCGTGTGCATTACCGAGGGCATTCCGGCGCTGGACATGGTGAAGGTGTTGCACACGCTGCGAGAGCAGGACGTGACCCTTGTCGGCCCCAACTGCCCCGGCGTCATCTCCCCCGGCGAGCACTGCCGCGTCGGCATCATGCCGTCCGAAATCCATAAGCCGGGGCGCGTGGGCGTCGTCTCCCGCAGCGGAACCCTCACCTACGAGGCCGTGTACCAACTCACCCAGGCGGGCGTCGGTCAGTCCACCTGCGTGGGCATTGGCGGCGACCCGCTGGTGGGCACCACATTTGTTGAGGCGCTGGCCCTCTTCCAGGACGACACCGACACCGACGCCGTGGTCCTCATCGGCGAGATCGGCGGCATCAAGGAGCAGCAGGCGGCGGAGTTTATCAAGGCAGGCGGCTTCAAGAAGCGGCTGTTCGCGCTGATAGCCGGGCTGACCGCGCCGCCGGGCAAACGCATGGGCCATGCCGGGGCCATCATCACCGGCAAGGCAGCCCTGGCATCGTCCAAGATCGCCGCGCTGCAAGAGGCGGGCGCAACGATTATCTCCGGGCCGGCGTACATTGGGGAGACGGTGCGGAGGGGGATGATGGGGCATGGTTGACCTTTCCTCCTTCCCCTGTCCTTATCTGCGCAGTGCTGTAGAACTCACGGACGAGCGGGAGCACCACATCGCACAGCAACATCCAGACTTGCTGCCTGAGTTCCGATTTCTTCTAGCAGAAACTCTTGCGAATCCCGACCGAGTGAGAGGCGACGGCGCTCTTCTGTTCTCACGCTGGTATAATGAAATCCGAGGTGGGAAGCACATCGTCGTTGTTGTGATCACAGACCCTACAATTCCACCACGCCATTGGATTGTCACCGCGTACGTTGCCAGAAGATTAGCAAGGGAATGAACACTATGGAAGCAAAACTCAAACTTCACTACGACAAAATAGGCGACATCCTCTACATCAGCAAGTGCCCACCCTACCCAGAGCAGGAGTCGGAAGAGCTAAGCGATGAGGTTGTGGCCCGGCTAAACCCTGTGACGGGTGATGTGGAGAACCTTGAAATCCTCTTCTTCGCGGCGCGCCTTACCAGCGGCGACTTACCAGACCTGCCTATTCAAGCAGACCTCAAGCTGGTAGCTAGTTCCTGAACCGCGTTTGTGCCCTGCAAGAAGCGGGCGCGACGATTATCTCCGGGCCAGCGTACATCGCAGAGACGGTGCGGGAGGATTTGCAAACTGAATCTCTTCTGTGTCATACTCCGCCTGCTTAATAGTAGGTGCGGCCCATACTTCACCCGCCAACCTCTCGTCCGTTTGTTGGATAGCTCTACCTTGTCAAAGCAGTACAGGCACTCCAGGTCGTTGTTTCGCCGAAGCGCAGGCGTGGCCTTGCGTCGCCGCCGCGAAAGCTGCGCATTGCGAGGCATCGCTTTAAGCCATTGGAGTGGCTGCGGTTTAGACAGGCGTGCCCTTTGTAACTGAACCGGGACACCTTGATCGTAGGAGGCGCCCATGCCGCCTGAACGAGATACGAGCCTTTCCCGCTCCGACACTAATGGTTCTGCCCCCGTCTCTACGGCTTCTTCGGCTCCACCTCTGACAAGTCGCCCCTCTGCTAGAGTTGCCCCACCAGTCCCTCTGACCACTGCTTCCCTTCCGCAAACTGCGCCTTTGCCTGCACGTGAGGATGGACGGCAAGGCGATGCTGCCGAGGCGGTTGCAGGGGAAGGAGGACATGGCCCCGGACGCGACGGCAAAGGACCCCGTGGCCCTGCCGGCCGTCCGAACCTCAGCACCGGAAGCGTTCCCCGCCATGTTTGGCGCTTGGCATGGCCCCAGGTGACCGAGGGCGTGCTGAACATGGTGGACCAGATGGTGGACATGGTGTGGGCCGGCCGCCTGCCGGGGGGATTCCACTCCTTGGCCGGCCTGGGCATAGCGCAGACCTTCACTCAGTTCGGGCAAATGGCCCGGCAGGGGTTTGACCAGGCAACGCGGGCCATGATCGCACGGGCCATGGGGGCAGGCGATGTCCGTTTGGCCAACAACATCGCCCTTCAGTCCTTTACGCTTACGGCCATCTACTCCGTGTTGCTGGTCACTATCGGCCTTCTCCTTACCGACGTGCTGATCGGGGCCATTGGCGCCAGCGCGTCCGTGCAGGCCGAGGCCAGCCTGTACATGCGCATCCAGTTCATTGGAATCGCAGGCATGTCCTTCCGCATGGCAAGCGCCTCTATGCTCCAGTCGGCGGGTGATGTGATGACCCCGCTCAAAGCCACCACCGTAACCCGCATCATCCACATCGCTTTAACGCCATTCCTGATGTTCGGCTGGCTGGGGTTCCCTGAGATGGGACTTGCGGGCGCGGCGCTCTCCAACCTGCTGGCCCAGTTGGCCGGGGCCGGCATAAACCTTTACGTCTTGTTCCGGGGCAATTCCCATTTGCGGCTTACGCTTCGCGGCTATCGGATAGACTACCCCATCCTGTGGCGGCTGCTGAAGATCGGCGCGCCCGCCTCCGTCGGCGGCACCGAACGTGCGGTCTCCCAGTTGGTCCTCCTGGCAATTGTCGCCCCCTTCGGGGACATCGCCCTGGCGGCCTTCGGCCTCACCCGCCGTCTGGAAATGCTTGCAAACTTCGGAAGCATGGGCGTCGGCAATGCCGCCGGCATCATGGTGGGCCAGAACCTGGGGGCAAGGGAGCCAGAACGGGCCCGCCAATCGGTTATCTGGGGCCTCGTGCTTGCCGCCGCCATGAACTCAATTGTTGCCTTCATTCTGCTCCTTGTGCCGGCCCTCCTGGTCATTCCCTTCACCAGCGAGCCGAATGTGGTAGCCCTCACAGCGGACTGGCTGCGGATCCTTGGCGTGGCCGCCGTGTTCATGGGGCTGGGCGTTGTCTTCCAACAGTCCTTCAACGTCGCAGGCGATACGGTGACGGTGATGATCGTGACTTTTATGGCGTTGGTAGCTCTTGAGTTGCCCGCGGCCTGGCTGCTCTCCCACCCCATGGGAGTTGGGCCTCTGGGCAGCGCATGGGCCAACGTGATAGGCATGGCGCTTCGGGCGGCCTTTTTTGTGCCGATCTACTTCTGGGGACGCTGGCTCAGAATCAAGGTCATCTAGCATTTCGTGTTGTTGTTTCGTTGCCCTGGCATAGGAAGCGGGTAAACCGCCTCTTTCACTGACGTGTAGACTAACGCGCCAGGGGATTC
>ORMF010499401.1_pt1 | contig 18659 bp, 13 predicted proteins | sample 1779871 | NCBI WGS metagenome assembly ORMF01 (sample SAMEA104232316, study PRJEB22302) | groundwater metagenome | biome: forest; feature: aquifer; material: groundwater | place: USA | collected 2011-08-07 | depth 5.4 m | reverse complement strand
GGCGAACACGCCGAGCTCGCCCGACCAGCCCTGGCCGTCTGGCGCGACGTGGGCCGCGCAGGTCGTGACGATCCCGAAGCCGCCCGCGGCGCGGGCGCGGAGCCAGTGCAGCTCGGCATCGCCCAGTGTGCCGTCAGGGTGGCTCTGACCGTTCGTCATCGCCGCCAGAGCGACGCGGTTCGGGGCGGTCGTGCCGGTGCGGAACGTGAACGGCTCGAGGAGTCTCATGGGTGTGGATTCCATGGAAGGGATCGCTGTGTCGTGCCGCGAGCCACTACCGGCCCGCCGGAACGAGGTCCACGAAGTTGACCCCGTTGCTGCGTACGCGCACGGTCAGGAGGGTGTGGCCTTCGATCGGCCGCGCGAGCGCCGATTCCCGGGTGGGACACAGCTCCGACGCACGGCGGAGAAGCTCGAGCTGGGCTGCCGTGCACCGGGGTCGCGCGGCCGCGCGAAGGAACGCCGCGGTCGCCGCCTCGCGGATCGTCGCGGCGTCGCCGCGATCGCCCGCGCGCATGAGCGTTTGGAATGCCGCCATCAGGGCCGCCTCGCCCAGGGCCTCGAGCTCGGCGATCGCGGCGATCCGGCTGTTCGTGTCACCGGCTTCGAGCCGCGCGAGCGCCGCGTCGAGACGCGGCGCCTGGTCTCTGGGAACGGGGCGGTCGCGGAGAGATCGCGCGAGCTCGAAGTACGTGTTGTGATCGCGGTCGAAGCGGTGCTCGCGCACGAGCATCGGGCCCGTCCATTCGAGGCCTGTCACGTCGAGGGCCACGACGTGCTCCACGTCGGAGCGCGATTGCGTGTCCTCCGCGTGGTGGGAGACGATGGCGAACCGCATCCGGCCTTGCTCGTCGCGCGACGCGAAGCCAGCGACGACATCGTCGCCAACGCGGTGCTCGGCAATGGACCAGTAGTGCGGACCCATGTCCGACAGCAGGTTCAGGGCGTGGAAGATCGGCGACGGAATGGTGACGCTCCGGTCGGTCTGGCCGTCGCCCGTGTCGTCCACCGCGACGATGCGCGTAAAGGTGTTCACGCCGGCGAAGTTCCGGGCGGGCGGCCACGCCGTGAGGATCGTCTCGCCGTACGCAAAGCGCGGATCGGCGGCGGCGCGGCGCAGCTGGCGCGCGACCACGTCCACGCACCAGGACGGGAAGTAGCCGTTGCCCCGGTAGCTGTCGGCCGCGGCTTCGTCGGGCGGGGGGGCCCAGTCGGGGCACGACTCGTGCGAGTTGATCCACAGGCCGGCGTAGTACGCGGGGTCGATCTCGAGAGCGATCTCCTTCGCGCGTGTGAGCTTGGCCGCCGTCGTGGCGGATCGGTTGTAGCTGTGGATCGACACGAAATCGCACGGCGCGCCCTTCCCGCCGTGAGCGGCGCACAGCGCCTCGACGCGTCGCGAGCGCTTGCCGTCGAGGCGCTTGTCGGCGAAAGCGGCGTTGGTCGCCAATGCGCCGGAATGGGTCGCGACGGGCGAGCAGTGCGCGAGAAACTCGTGGAGCTTCAAGTGCACGCCGAAGATCGCGGCCAGCTCGAGGCCGCCGACGAACACGCGCGACGAGTCGTAGCCGCGGTCCTCGAAGGCCCGCAGGATCGCGTCGGACGTGTAGTCGTAGTAACGCTGCATCTCGTCCCAGCCGTTGCGCCAGAACATCGTGCCCAGGTCGGGCTCGTTGAACAGGCTCCAGCTGAAACCGAGCGCGTCCGCGCCGTAGCGGTCGATGACGTGCCCCGCGATCGTCCGCGCGGCCTCGTGCCATTGGACCGGGTCCTTGGCCGTGCTCCACGCCAGGCCGTCGACCGCGAGGTGGCTCGTGGCATCGGTGAAGTTGACAACGAGTCGCCGTCCGAGCCGCTTGACGTCCTGGTCCCACTCCTTGTCGAGCCGTCCCCAGAAGTAGCACGGGGTGCCGGGAGGGTCGAGCTTGCGCAGCGTGCCGCCCCCGGCGCGAAACCGACCGGGCGCATCGGAGTCGTCCGCGGTCGGCGCGGGCTCCTGGTAGGCCAGCAGCCAGCCGCCCGGCGGTGCGGCGAGCGCGTCCACGACCACGGTGCGCGCCGCGTCGTCCGCCGCGACGACCTTGGCCGCTTGCATGTTCACGCCGTCGGCGACGAGCACACGGTCCCCGGGGTGGAAGTCCTCGCTCAGGGGGCGATTCGAGGGGACGCCGTACTGCTCGTGGCCGAACAGATCCTCGAGGCGCAGGCGCACCCCTTCGCGGCGGGTCTCGCGCGCGCGCACGATGTTCATGAACTTGGGGTCCATGAAGATCGCCCAGCTCGGCTTGCGGTCCTCGTTCTGGGTGAGCCACGGGTCGCGCTTGAGCATCCACGCGCGCGGGTGCGCCTCTCGCGCCCGCGCCATGAGCGCGTTCGTGTCCGCGTGGTCGAGCGCACGCGAGCAGGACACGACCGAGCAGAAGCCCGAGAAGAACGCCCCCTTCCACGTGACGGGGGCGGGGGCGACGTCGACCGCAAGCGCGATCGGCTCGTGCGACGGAGCGGCCTCGGTGGTGAACGACCATGTGCCACTCGCGTCGGGCAAGCTCGATCCGGCGCAGGAGCGGGCGCGGAGGCGGACCTCGTAGCGGCTGGCGTGCGCGAGGGCCTCGCCGGGCTCGACGTACACGGCGACGGCGTGGGTCACCTTGTCCGGCCCTTGCATGACCTCACGGGGTGCGAGCCAGCCCGACGCGCCGTCCGCGAAGCGGTGACCGGAGGCGAGCAGGATGCGGTCCGCGCCGCCGGGGCCGCGCAAAGTGATCTCGACGGTCTCGGGCGACACGCGGTCGGTCGTGGAGCTCGGCACGCCCAGCTCGAAGTACAGGCTCGTCCGCACGGGCACGTGAGCCGCGTTGCGCGCCGGACGCGGCACGCCGTGCGGGTCTGGCGCGCGGTCGAGGACCGCGACCGACTGGGGGAGTGCCGGTGTCGCGAGGACGAAGGCCAGGACCACGACCAGTGTGAGGGTGCGTGGGGCTGCAACCATGAACGAGCCTCCGGTGCGGTTCTCGGTCGCGCGTGGGCAGGGCGAGCGTTACCCTGCGGTCAATGGGCAGCAAGGGTAAGCCATACCGAACCATCGTCGTCGACGGGTTCGAGATTCTCGTCGGGCGCGGCGCCGTGGAGAACGACCAGCTCACGTTCGGCGTGGGCGAGCCGGCGGACTTCTGGCTGCATGTCGGCGGCGGTACGCCGGGGAGCCACGTCGTGGTTCGTAACCCGGAGGGCGTGAGCGTTCTGCCGGCCCGGGTGCTGGAGCACGCGGCGGCGCTCGCGGCCTGGCACTCGAAGGCGCGCGGCCGCAAGCGCGTGCAGGTGCACCTGTGTCGCGTCGCAGACGTCGGCAAGCGCCGCGGTGCGCCCGACGGCGAGGTCGTGTTGCGCGACTGGACGCCCGTCAAGGTCGAGGGCGATCGCGCGGCGGAGCTCGTGGCCGCGGGCTCGGACCCGCCCACGGAGCCTATGCCGGAGGCGTGACTTTCGATCGAGGCGCGACGAAGGGCCCACCGGAGGCGGACGTGGCGGGCTCACGCGCGGCGGCCGACGAAGCGGTAGTACGGTGCGAGCACCAGCGGCATGTAGGGAGGCCGCGCGCGATGCTCGCTCAAGGTCACCACGTCGAAGTGGCGTGCCAGGTACGGAACGTGGTCGCCTGAGAGGACCACATCGTCGAATGCGAACCAAGCCTGCCAGAACGCGCGCGTGTGCCAGGGGAGCGATTGCCGCGGCGCGGTCTCTCGCGCACGCGTGACGTGGAAGTCCACCACGCCCACGTGCCCTCCGGTCTTGAGGGCGCGATGGGCGACGTCCACCGCAGAAAACCAGTCGGGGATCATCGTGAGCGAGTAGGAAAGGGCGACGACGTCGGCCTGGCCGGCGAGCGCGTCGAAGGTCGTCGCGTCGCGATGCACACATTCGACGTTGCGCCATCCGTGGCGCTCGATGCGCGCCTGCGCGGTCGCGAGGAGGGGCGCGCACAGGTCAACCAAGACTACGCGGTCCAGCCGATGGAGTGTTTCGCCCAGCGCTTCGAATCGATGCGGTCTCGGGAGCCGATCGTCCAACAGGGCTCCGACGACGGTCGTGGTCGTCAAAACCGCGGTCGGTCCGCGCGCGGACCCTCACTTCCCCTCGACGCGTCGAATCGTGGCCTCGAGCCCGGCCTTGGTTTTCGGGTCGTCGACGAGCGAGGCGGCTCTGCGAAGCGCCGCGAGGCCGTCCTCGCGACGACCGGCACGAAGGAGCGCGGTGCCGAGGTTGGCGTGGGCGGGCCAGTGCAGCGGCGCGAGCTCGATCGCCTTCGTGAAGTCGGCGATCGCGGGCTCGAGCTCTCGGCGCTGGAGGTACAGGGTGCCGCGGTTGAAACGCGCATCGGCGTGCTTGGGGTCGGCCTCGATGGCCTTGGCGTAGTCGGCCAACGCGCCCGGGATGTCGCCCTTGTCGGTCAAGAGATTTCCGCGGTTGACGTAGGCGCCGGCGATGGACGGATCGATCTCGATGACACGTCCATAGTCCGCGATCGCCCCGTCGAGGTCGCCACGCCGACGCTTGACGTTGCCGCGGTTGAGGAGCGCGTGGGTATAGCGCGGGTCGAGGTCCAGGGCCTGGGTGAGGTCCTGCTCGGCGAGGTCCAACGATCCCTGTGCCTCGCGCGCCGTCGCTCGCTCCACCCAGTACTTGGGCATCCGAGGCGCCATCTCGATGGCCCGCCCCAGGCTCCGAATGGCCCCCTCGAGGTCCCCCTGGTTGCGGAGCATCTGCGCGCGGATCTCGAACTCGTCGGGTGACAGTGGTACCAGCGCGAGCGCCGCCCCAACGTCTCGAGCGGCGCCCTCGCGGTCCCCCGTTCGAAGCCGGAGCAGCCAGCGCATCGCGTATCCGCGCAGCTGCTGCGGAGCAAGCTCGATCGCTCCGGAGTACTCGGCGAGCGCCGCCGTCGGGTCGCCCTTGTGCTCGAAGGCCATGCCGAGATTCAGGCGATACTCGAGCGCCGACGGGTCCAGGGCGATCGCGCGGCGGTAGTCCTCGATCGCGCCTTCCAGGTCGCCCAGGGTGCGGCGCACGATGGCGCGGTTTCCGTAGGCCGCGGCCACATTGGGGTCGAGGGCGATCGCGCGCTCGTAGTCGGCGAGGGCGCCCGCGTGGTCACCCATCTTGGCCAGCACGTTTCCGCGATTGGTGAACAGCTGGGCAATGTCGAGGCCGAGGGCGAGCGCGCGGTCATAGTCGGCCTTCGCGTCGGCGAGGTTCCCGTGGTCGAAACGGAACACGCCGCGGAGGAACGGACCCCACGGGTTCGTGGGTTGATCGACGATGATCCGGTCATACTCGCGGCGTGCACCCTCGATGTCGCCGGAGTTGGTGAGCACGATGGCGCGCATCACCTCCCACGTTCGGGAGTCCTGCCCGGCCTCGCGTTGGGCCTCCGCCGGCAAACGGTGCCAGTGCTGGCGCAGCTCGTGAGCCCAGGCGGCGTTCCACAGCCCGCCGAACTCCGTGCCACGGCTCGTCGACCAGCGGGCAATCGCGCGAACCGCGAGCGGCGAGCGCGTGTCGCACAGCGCGATCAGGGGGTGAAGCACCGTGTGGTCTTGCGGTCCAGGCAGGGCGACGAGCCAGTCCTCGAGCGCCGCGATCGCCTGGGGAATCGACGCGCCCAGCGATCCCAGCACGTCACACGCGAACCGCGAAACCTCGAGCTCGCGCTGCGTCCACTTCACGCCGGCACCGTCGCGTCGCGCGCGTTCGATCAGCGGGGTCAGGGCGCCCCGCACGAGCTCGACCGTCTCGACGTCGCGGTATCCCGCCGCTTCGTTGGCGTACTCCCGGAGCGTCGGTGCGCCCGGTGGGCGACCCGAGCGGTCGAGGCCGAGCGCGAGGTCGGAGACCATCGCCCGGACCGCGGCGGTGCGGGCCTCGCGAACCGCGGTGCGCGCCGCGTCGACACGGGCCGTGAGCGCGCGGCCCTCGTCCGCGGGGACGCGAAAACGCTCGAGATCGACGCTCGTGCGACGCGCGAGGGTGTAGTCCCCGCCGAGCAGCGCCAGCCGGACCAACCCGCGACCGGTGTCGGCGCGGCGGAGGATGGCGTCGGGGTCGCCGGCGCGGAGGGCCAGGGCGCGATCGATCGCCGACAGCGCGGCCAGGTGGGCGTCGAGCGCCTGCTCGCGCTTCGCCCGCTCCTCGGGCGACTCGCGGTATTCACCCCCGACGTTGCGTTCAGGATGGGATGCGCGTTCGGCCTCGAGGTCGTTCACTTTGGGTGCCGCTGCGAGCGCCTGGTCCGCCACGTCCAGTGCGGCGGCGCGGCGCGCCTCGAGGTCGCGCGCGAACCCGACGAGGAGGGCGATCGACACCATCAGCACGGCGGCCGCTGCGCCCGTGAGGGCGCGATGACGCCACGCCCACTTCGCCGCGCGCTGCACGGGGTTGTAGCTCGCGGCGACGAGCGTGTGACCGGAGAGAAACGCCTCGACGTCGGCCGCGAGCTCGAGCACGGAGCCGTACCGGGCCGTGGGCTCCGTCGCCATCGCGCGCAGGACCACGGCCTCGAGCTCTCGCGGGATGCGGTGCTCCGGTGCGCGCTCGGACGGTGGGACCAACGCGCCACGCTCGACCTGGTCGAGGAGCTCGGCGAGCGTGCCTCCATCGTAGGGCGGGACGAACGCGAGCATCTCGTACAGGATCGCGCCCAAGGCGTACACGTCCGACGCCGGACCGATCCGATGGATCTCGCCGCGCGCCTGCTCGGGAGGCATGTAGGCCGGCGTGCCCATCACCTGTCCGTCCAGCGTGCGCAGGCCGGTCGAAGCGTCGTGCAGCATGCGCGACGGGTCGGGCACGACGGCCAGGGCGGCAGGGTCCTCCGTGCCGCGGACCTTGGCGAGGCCCCAGTCCATGACCTGCACCTCGCCAAAGCGGCCGGTCATCACGTTGGCGGGCTTGAGGTCGCGATGCACCACGCCGCGCGCGTGCGCGAAGGCGAGAGCGTCGCAGACCTTCAGGAAGATGCGGAGGAGCTCGGCGCGCGTGGCTCGCGGGTCCCCGTCGGAGCTTGCGAGCCGCGCGATGCGATGGGCGAGGTCCTCGCCCTCGACGCGTTTCATCGTGAAGTACAGCCGTCCGTCGGCGCTGCCGAGCTCGTGCACCGGAACGATGCTCGGGTGCTCGAGCTGGCCGCACACCTGTGCCTCCAGCACGAACTTCTCGAGCACGCGAAGGTCCGCTTCGCCGCGGATGACCTTGAGAGCGACGCGTCGCCCGAGATCCGCGTCGAGCGCGTCGAGCACCTCGCCCATGCCGCCCCGGCCCAGCACCCCGGTCACGGCGTAGCGCCCGATGTGATCGGCCCAGGCCCGTTCACCGACTGCGGTCGCACCGGGTCCGGCCTTCAGAGTGGCGGCGTTCGCGGCGTCCACGCGCGTCGCGGCGTGTGCGTGGTCGTGCTCCGGCGGGGGCTCGGGCGCCAGGTGGACGCGCACCGTGACACCGAGTTGATCGAGGATCGAACGACGCTCGTGATGGGGGGTCATGGGACGATGTTCCCTGGATCGGGGTCGGGCGCAATACGGTCGTTTTCGGCGTTGGGGTGCGGGCGCCACGCGAGGCCGGGCAGGTCTCGTGTCGAGACCGCGATCAGGCTCTCACCGGACACGCGGAGCAAGTCGACGATCGCGTGGCCGAGGGGTTCGACCGTGCGGCGGCTGGCGCTCGATGGACCGAGGAACACCACATCGCCGCAGCGGCGGCCCGCGTCGGTCTCGTATCGGACCCACACCGTCCAGTCGTCGACGTCTCGGCCGACGCGCGAGCTCGCCTGTCCCGGGCCCCACACGACCTCGACGATCCGCGCGAGTGGGATCCGACGCGTGCAGATCCGTCGGCCGAACAGGCGGTAGCCGACGCAGAAGTGCGTGAGTGCCGTGGCGTCGCGGTCGATCCACACGCAGTGCCATGGCGAGAGCTCGCCGAGGTACCTGGTCGCGAGGCGGCGCGCGGCACCGGGCGCGAGCAGCCGGGGCACGATGTCGGAGAGCGCCCACAGGCACAAGGCGAACCACGCCAGTGCCGCGATCTTGGAGATCAGGGCCGACGGCAACCAGCCCAGGAGAATCGCGCCACCGGCGGCGAACCCGGCCAGGGCCGTCGCTGCAAGGCCGGACGCGAGCACGAGGATGACGCAGGACTCGAGCAGGCGATTCGGAATGGGGAGCTCGAGGTCCATTGTGCTCATTCGGACGCCGCTCACTTACTCCCGCTGCCCTCACCCATCATCTCGCGCAGCTTCTTGATCTGCGGGTCGTCGTCCTTGAGGCCGAGCGAGTCCTTCATGAACTTGATCGCCTCTTCGACGCTCGCGAACTCCATGTCGCCCTTCGGCGGCTTGGTGGACGCGTCGGGAGCGGAATCCGCGCTCACGATCGCGCCCGAGCCGTCTCGCTCGCGCGACCAGGCCGGCTGCGTCAGGCGCAGCACGGGCAATGCATCGCGGTCGAGCAGCAGCGCGAGCGCACCGTGGGCGGTTCGCCAGGCGGGTCCGTCCACCGCGGCCAGGAACGGCAGCTCGCGCGGGTCGGGTGCGCCGGGCGTGGGGGCGAACGAGCCGTCCAGGCGCTGGAGAGCCAGCAGCGGCACCGCGAACTCGGCGTGGAACGACAGCCACGCCGGGAGGCCGAGGCGGCGGGCGCACAGGGCCGAGGCGAGGAGCCCCGGGTACACGGACGTCGGGGCCCGTGTGATCTCCTTCGCGAAGCGCTGCTCGTACTCGATGAGTCGGATCGGCATCGGCTCGGTGAGCCGAACCGACAGCGAGCCCATGGCGACGACCGCGGCTGCGGCGCGCGCGGCCTCGGAGCGGCGATCGAAGCTCGGGTCGCCAGCGTAGCCGGGGTAGCCCCCGTTGATCGCAGCCTCGAGGGCGGAGAGGCCGAGCTGGACCTTCGCATTGTCGACCGCACACCCCGCGCGCTCGGCAGCACCGAGCGCGGCGAGACAGGCAGTGGTGGCGAAGGTGCGATCGCAGTATGCGACGGTCGTACCGGGTGGCGAGGCGGGCCAGGCGCCGGTGGGGTCCTGAGCTTTGAGGATGATCTCGAGGGCGCCGGCGAGCGCCGCTGCCACGTCCTCGCCGGTCGCGATCATCTCGTAGCGATCTCGAGCGCCGTGGGCGAGCGTCATCAGCCGTCGGGCTTCCTCTTGCTCGGTCGCCAGGTTTCCAATCGCGGCCTCCAGCCGTGACAACGCGTCTCGGGCTTTCGCCTTCTGAGCCTCCCACTCGTCCTGAGCCCGTCGCACGTCAGGATGGTCGGCGCCGTGCGCCAGGCGCAGCTTTCGCAGGCGCTGCAGTGTCTCGAAAAAGTCCGCCGTAGGGAGTTCCGGCAACGTCGGTAGTGGATGCTGACGCAGATAGGTGCTCAGCGTGTCACCGGTGCGAAGGGCCTCGGCCTTCGCGTCCGTGGCCTCCGCCAAGAGCAGGGAGGCGTACGCCGCGCCGAGGTGGTCCGACGAGCCGACCCGTCCGGCCACGTACTTCACGCACCTCGCGGCCGCCGTCGCGTGGGCGCGATCGGGCGACGCAGCGAAGCACAGGCCCGCCATCGCTGCCACGGCCACCTGCGCACTGGGACTCGTGTCCGCCGTGTCGAAACCCCCGTCGGGTCGTTGCGCCAGAGCCAGCCACGCGAGCGCGGCCGCGGACGCATGGGCGAAGCGGGCGCTCGGTCCAGGCAGTCCGACCACCACCGCCGGCACCTCGAACGCGAGGTCAGCCTCGGCTCGCTTCCCGCCGCGCAAGTACGCGAGCTTCACGCGCCCGAGCCCGGCCGAGCTCGCGCCTTCGACGCGTTCGATCAGGTCGCTGGTCGGATCGTCCTTGACCGGCATCCAGTGCTCTCCGACGCGCACGATCACGTCGCCCGCCGTGAGGCCGATCTTCGCGAGCGGCGAGCCGGGCTCCAGGGACTCCAACACCACGCCGCCCACGGCGAGCGTGTCGTCCGGCCGGTCGGGGTCGGGCAGCGCGATCCGCTCCGCACACCCTCGGCCCATTGCTCCCAAGAACCCCAGCGGACTCGCCGGCGGCGCCACGGCCAGCGGGGGAGACGCCGGCGGTGGCGCCGCCGGGCGAAGCGCGAGCCACGAAACCCCGATGAGCGCGACGCCCAGAGCGAGCGCACCCAGGCGGCTCGCTCCGCCACCCGCTCCCGTGGTCACGTGCCGCTTCCCGAGCCGCTCCCCGTAGCCGGAACGACGGGCGTGCCGTCACGCGGCGGGTCGGCCGGCACGCCCGGTGCCGGTCGGCTCGCGTGGCGCGCGAGGCTCGAGAGCGCAAGGCCCGTGCCCCACGCCTTCCCGTAACCGTAGCACATCGTGTCCCACCAACTCCCGTCGCGTTCTTGCTGGCGCACGATCGCGCGGGCGAGGTGGTCCCAACGGGAATCCGGCGCGTCTCCCAGCAACGCGAGCGTCCGCGCGGCGTAATCGAGGCCGTAGTAGAAGAAGTAGCCGCTGATGTTATGGGGCGCGTCGCGGTGGGGGATGATCCGCTTGTTGCCGACCTTCTCGAGATAGTCGAGCGACTTGTCGAAGAAGAACGCGCTGTGACGCGCGAGGTCCGCGCGGGTCTGCGAGCCGTCGTGGAGATGCATCGCGAGCGCCGCGGCCTGCGTGCGCGGCGCGTTGCCCAGGTCCTCGAGCACGTGCGACACGTTGTCGCGCAGGTAGTAGCCGTACATGTACGTTTTGTCCGGGAACTCCATGCGCCGCATGATGCGACCCGCGTCGCGCAGTACCGCCTCGGGCACGTCGCGTCCCAGCGCGCGCGCGCGCATCATCGGAATCATCACGGTCGCGGTGACGAAGCTCATCGAGCTGTCGCCGTTCGTCGGCTCGACGTAGTAGGCCCAGCCGCCCTCGTGCTGCTGCAGCCTGCGGAGCGCGGCGAGGCAGCGATCGATCGCCGGGTCGATCCGCGCGCGGAGCGGCGCACCTTCGGGGCGGTCCGCGAGCTCGACCAGGTAGTCGAGCAGGTACGCGTAGCCCCAGGTGTTGAACGCGTGTCCCGGGTCGTAGGCGAGCTTCTGCTCGGCGAGCAGCACCTCGTTCGCCCGCGCGAGCATCGCATCGGCCTTGGCTCCGCGACCGGGCACGAGCAAGAGGCCCTTGGCGCAGATGGCGGTGCACGCGTAGCGCATGCCGTCGTGGCAACCGTGCTTCAGGATGTCGAATCCGAGCTGCGCGCTGTCGACGACGATCGGGTCATGGGATCCCCACGACCCGTCGGCGTTGCGAGCACTCTCGAGGTGGGCGATCCCGCGCTCGATCGCGGCTCGCACCTGCTCGGGCAGGGGCGGTTCGTCCCCCACGGCCGACGAGGCCAGGCACAGCGCCAAGGTTGCGGCAACACCCGTGCGGAACGCGGTCGCGATCATAGAGGATTCACTCCGCGCGTAGCGCGAGCACCGGGTCCAGGCGTGCCGCCCGCAGCGCGGGCAACGTGCCGAAGACGAGCCCCACGAGCACCGCCACACCGAAGCCCAACGGGAACGCCGCGGGCTCGAACGCGACGACCCACCCCGCGAGCTGGCCGACGAGGTGGGCGAGGCCGACCCCCGCGGCGAGCCCGAGCAGCCCGCCGAGCCCGCACAGGAGGATGCTCTCGCCCAAGAACAGTCGCACGACATCGCCGCGCGTGGCGCCCAACGCGCGGCGCAGCCCAATCTCGCCCCGGCGCTCGGCGACGTTGGCGAGCGTGATGTTCATGATCCCGATTCCGCCCACGAGCAGCGAGATCGCGGCCACCGCGGCCATCACCCAGCGGAAGATCCGCTCGGCGAGCTCGACCTCGCGCAGGAGCGAGTGCGGGATCGAGACCTCCACGTCTTTGCGCTCGTGGCGCGTCTCCATCAGGTGCTTCACGGCCTGGGCCACCGGGAACAGCTGGTCGGTGCTCGCGACTCGAACCACCACGCGGCTCACCTCCATCTGGGTCGCCTGCGAGTTGCCCTGGCTCGACCGGAACTGGAACGTGCCGAACCGCGCGAACGACGCCTCGAACGGGACGTAGGCCGTGTTGTCCGGGTTGGACAACACGTCGTGGGTGCCCGTCTGGCCCTTGCGCGCCATCACCCCGACGACGACGAACGGCAGCCCCTCGATCCGGACGGTCTCGCCCACGGGGTTGGTGAGCGGGAACAGCTCGCGGGCCGCGTCGTGCCCGAGCACGCACACCGCGCTCGTGCGCAGCTCGTCGGTCGGGGTGACGAAGCGACCGTAGGCGACCGCGTGCTCGAGGATCCGCGGGTAGTCGGGGGTCGTCGCCACCACGGCGACGTCGGCCCGGGTAAGCCCCGCCGCCACGTCCTTGAGTAGGATCCGCATCGGCAGGATCGCGTCGACCATCGGCAGCGTGTGCCGCGCGACCTCGAGGTCGGCGCGCGTGATCCCGTAGGAGGCGATCCACGACTCGTCGCCGGAGGCCTCCTCCTTCTGGCGGATGGCGTGGGGCTTCACGCTGTCGACGACGACGTTGTGGAGCCCCATCCGCGCGATGCGCCCCACGACGTCGCGCCGCGCCACCTCGCTGATCGACAGCATGCAGATCACCGAGGCCACGCCGAACACCACGCCGAGCATCGCCAGCAGCGAGCGCGATCCGTGCATCCACAGATTGCCCGCGGCCTCCTTCGCCAGCCGGATCACGCGACCACCTTCCCGTCCTTGAGCACGATCTTGCGCGGCGCGCGCGCGGCGAGCGCGGGGTTGTGGGTGACCATCACCACGGTCGTGCCCGCCGAGTTGAACCGCTGCAGCAGCTCGTAGATTTCGTCGCCGGTCTTTTCGTCGAGGTTGCCCGTCGGCTCGTCCGCGAGGAGCAGGGGCGGGTTGTTCAGCAGCGCGCGCGCGATGGCGACGCGCTGCATCTCGCCATTCGAGAGCTCGGCCGGGCGGTGGCCCAGGCGGTGCACGAGGCCGACTCGCTCGAGCAACTCGCGCGCCCGCGTGCGGGTCGCGACCGCGGATCCACTTCCGGCATAACGGGCCCCCAGCAGCACGTTGTCGAGCACGTCGAGCTGCGGCACGAGATGGAACGACTGGAACACGAAGCCGATCTCTCGTGCGCGCACGCCGGATCGCTCGCGGTCGGAGAGCCCGCCCACGTCGCGGTCGCGGAAGCGGTGCCGCCCGGCCGAGGGCGTACCGAGCAGCCCCATCAAGTACAGGAGCGTCGACTTGCCGGAGCCCGAGGAGCCGACGATGGCCACGAGCTCCCCGGCGTCGAACGACAGCGACACGCGATCGAGGGCGGCGACGTTCCCGCCCGCCATCGCGTAGGTCTTGGAGACCGTGTCCAGCTCGATCAGCGCCACGCCGCTACTCGCGGAACGGGTCATAGAGATAGACGCGCTCGCCCGGCCGGACCCCGTCCGTGATCTGCACCTGCTTGCCGTTGGTCGCACCGATGCGCACGGTGCGTTTCACGGCGGTCCCGCCCTCTTCGACGTAGCAGTGGTACGCGCCGCCCTGCTCGAACACCGCGATCACCGGGACCTGGACGGCGTCGGGCACGCTGTCGGCATGAACCGTGATCTGGGCATTCATGCCGGCGCGGACCTGGGCATAGGTGCCCGTGTACTCCCCCGTGAGCTTGAAGTTGCGGACGGTCGAGAGCCAGCCGCCCCGCGACGCGATCTGGCTGACCTTCGTGAGCTTGCCCGTGATGCGCAGATCCGGAAACGCGTCGGGTCGGATCGAGAGGGGCAGTCCCTCCTTCATGTGCTGGACGTCGTTCTCGGGGACCTTCATGTCCAGCGAGAGCTGGTCCATCGACGCGACCGTGAGGAGCGTCTCGTGCGTCCGAACGCGACCCCCGATGCGGAGGTTCTGGCGAATGTCGCTCGAGCTCCACACCATCATGCCCATGTCGTTCTCGTCGGCCAGGCTCCCGTAGAACACGATGCCCTCGCGCGGGCTCGTGGCCTTCGCGCTCGCGAGGTCGGCCTGTAGGTCCTCGAGCTTCTTCTTGGCCGACGTCACGTCGCGCTCGGCCTTCTTCACGCCCGCGTCCTTCTCGGCGATGTCCGCCGCGTGCTTGATCTGGGCCTTCTTGAGGTCGGCTTCCTTGCGCTTGACCTCGAGCTCCTTCTTCTCGAGGTCCTTGTTCATCTCGTACTTCTTCCAGTGCGCCAGCTCGCGCTCGTTCTTCACGAGGTCCTTCTCGGCATCCTCGATTCCGCGGCGCTCGCGCTCGACCAGGATGTTCTCCGTCGCGGTGTGGAGCTCGCGCGCCTCGTAGAGCTGCTTGAGCTGCTCGAAGTTCACCAGGCGGTCCTGGTGGCTGACCTTGCTGCGGCGCTGCGCAGTCTCCTTGTCGTCGAGCGCGTACTTGACCTTGGCCTGCTCGGCCTCGAGCTCGAGGCGCACCATCTCGAGCTCCTTGGTGGTCTGCGCGAGCGTGATGTCGCGGTCGATCTGCGCCTGCTCGAGCTCGGCGCGCGCGCGGGTCTGCTTGACCTCCGCGTCGGTCACCTCTTCCTGACCCTTCTCGATCGACTTCTTGAAGTTCTCGGGATCGAACTCGAGCAAGAGGTCGCCCTTCTTCACGCTCGCACCTTCGGCGATGAGCGACTTGACGATCAGGTCGCCCGAGTACGCCTTGGGCTCGATCGCCACGCGGTCCTTCTTCTCGGCGAGGAACACGCCCGTGACCTGGACCTCGATCGGCAGGGCCTTCTTCTCGACGAGCGCGGTCATGCCCGCACGGGGCGAGGCGCCGGCCGGCGTGCTCGTGTCGCGGGCCTGGGCGACGAGCAGCGCGACGGCGGCGAGCGGAAGCGCGACCGCTGCGAGGCGGCGCGCGAACGGACGCGGGACGGTGGGCATGCGAGGTCCTCGGGTGGGACGTGACGACGGGCGCCGTTGGGTGGTCGAGATGGAGAGTATAGGCCGTGCGTGTCTCGCGAGGGAGGGGGCGCTCGTTGGCGCTGGAGTATCATCACCCATCATGGACGCCCTGCCCCGCCCGCCGATCTTCGCGAGCACGATTGCCCGGCTCGGCTTCGTGCCCTGGATGCGCATTCGCGGCGGTACGTTCCAGGTCGTCGTCCCGGAGTGGATCTACGACCTCTGCGTGTTCGTGTTTTTCCCCCTCAACTGGTTGATTGCCGCGATTGCCGGGCGGTGTCCGGTCGCCTATGCGGCGCGCGACTGGCCGCTCGATCCCCGACTCGTGCCCGCGCAGGCTTCCGAGGCGACGACCGGTCACGCGGAGCTCCGGGCCGCGATCCGCTCGCGCAGCAGGGCGCGCGTCGGCGACGAGGACGTGTGGAGCCTGTACGACACGTTGAGGGCGCCTCTGGCCAACGAGATGATCGGGAACTGGCGCGGCCGAGTGGTCCGCTCGGGAAGCTGGCTCGATCTGGCGGGATCGCTGCTCGAGACGCCGGCCGGGTGGGTCGGCTGCGAGTGGGGCAAGCGCTTCTTCTCGCCCTACAAGGGGGACCCTCTGATCTTCGTCGTCTGGAACCGGCTCGTGTTCCCGGTACCGATGTGGGGCAACGTGAGCCTGCCGGAGATCACCCTGCGCGGGAAGACGGGGGCCGCGATGACCTACGACCACCAACCGTGGAAGGACCACTTCCGCGTGCTCGACGACGGTGCGACCTCGGGCCGTCGCATGATGCTGGGGAACTGGATGTCGCGCGAGAAGAACGGCGGGGGGTTCACCCTCGAGGAGCTGCCGAACCTGGACGCGGCCGTCGCGGACTTGCTGGTGAGGTCTCCCTATTAGCCCCAATCGCCGGGTGCTCTCCGTGTTCGCGCCGATCCTCGCCGCGGCGGGGATCCTGGGCTTCGTGCTGCCGGACCACCTGAGCCTGATGAGCGGAGCGGCGGCGTACAACGTCTTCCACCTCGGCTTCGCCGCGCTCGGCGGCGCGCTCGCGCTGCGCGGTTCCGAGCGCGCGGTGCGGGCGTTCAATGCCGGCTTCGGGGCGATCGACCTGTACCAACTCGTGGCGAGCGCCCTGCACCTGTTCCCCGAGGAGCACTTTCGCTGGCGAGCCGCCGACGACGTGCTGCATCTCGTCATTGGCGTGGGCCTCGTGGCGGTCGGAACGTGCGCAGGGGGGCGCGCCGAAGCGGACTGAGGAGGGGGCACCGATCGGTGGCAGCGTCCTCCCGCCCGATGGGAACACGCGGTGACAATGGACGACTGGTGGACGGCCACGGCGGTTGCGCTCGGTGGCCCTACTCACGAACCGCAAAGTCCTGGGCACCCTCTGAGCTCAGTACGCCTCGATGCCGAAGCCGTAGTTGGCCGCAAGCTGGAGGTTCGCGGCGACTAGGAGCCCACCCGCGGCGACGCGCACCGTCCATCCTCGCTGGGCGATGGCGTCGCCCCACGTGAACAGCACGGGGAACAGGACGCAGAGATACCGGAAGGCCGAGTACGTCGGGGCGCCCCGCAGCGGGTTCGCGAGCAGCGAGAGCACGAGGTACAGGCCGACCATCCAGTTGCGGCGCGCGATGCCGGCCGACGTGCCAAGTGCGAGCAGGAACGCCGCGTACCGCGCCAGCGTCGGCACGTCCGCGTGCTGGTCCGCACCGCGCAAGAGGACGCTCGACACGACGACGTCCCACGGAACGACGAGCCCCCAATGGCGGGGCATCTCGACGGCGATCGACGGGTTGCCGGTCATGCGCCACTGATAGAGCGGCCACGCGGCGTACATCGTCCCCGAGATCGCAGCGGACACGGCGAGCGCGGCGAGGGCCGGGCCGCCGCGCTTCCGACGTGCGGCCCACAGGCCGACACACACCGCCGCGATCACGCCCTGTGTTCGCGTGAGGGCAGAAAGCCCGGCCAACATCGCGGCGAGGCGCGGGCGGTCGCGGCCTGCGAGGGCAAAGGCCCCGAGAGACAACGCGAGGAACAGCCCCTCGGTGTGGTGACTGTGCAGCGCGAACGAGGCGGGGGAGAGCAGCAGGACCGCGTGCCCCCAGGACGTGCGCGGGTACAAGATCCCGGCGTGCTCACCCGCAGGATCCGCGGTGCGCGCGCCCTCGGCGATGCGGCACGCGACCGCGAGGCAGACCGTCGAGAACACCGCGCCGACCGTGGCTTGCCAGGGCCACAGGCCGCTCGCGGCCACGAGTGCGCGGACGGCCAACGGGTACAGGGGATAGAACACCCAGCACCGCGGGTCTCGCGTGTAGCCCTCGCCGACGATCAGCGAATACCACCCGGCATCGAAGTGCTGGAGGGTGCCCTCGAGAGGCACGCCGCGGGCACGGCCGATGGCCCACCACAGGAGGACATGCGCCCCGACCATCGCCACGAGCAGGGCTCCCCAGCGGCGCGGTGCGGCACGGCTCACCGGTCGTCTCCCGGAGCCGGACGCCAGCGGCTGGCTTCCTGGGCGAGGCCGGCACGGGCGAGGCAGGCGGCGTACAGGCGGCGCGTATCGGCGCGGCTCGCGAGATAGCGCTCGACGTCCGGCCGCGTCCGATCGAAGAGCGCGGGGTCGTGCCGGAGGGCGCGTAGCAGCTCGACGGCGCGGGAGAGCGTGCGCTCGGTGAGCCGGGCGGGGAGCATCTCGGTCCGCGCGCCGTCGACGTGGAACAGCGTCAGCCAGACGCGCAGCGAGGGGTCCCGCTCGAGATCGTAGACGTGGATGGCCCATCCTGGGCGCGTGACGGGCTCGAAGCCGATCAGCGGCTCGTAGGTGCCGCCGTTCCAGAGTCGCAGGTAGTTCGCACTGATCGCCAGGTACCGCGGGCACGGCACGTCCGGCCGCGTCTCGCGGAACGAGAGGTCCGAGTCCCAGCGCACGGGAAGGCATCGGAACGGAATCGCGTAGGCCGGACACGCCGGGTCTCCCTGGCCGAAATACGCGAGCCACACCGGCGGATCTCCCTCGTCGGCGAGCCACCGGTCCAGGTCCCCGAGCGCTTGACCCGCGTCGATCGAGTTGTCGACGAGGTAGTCCGTGCCATGCGCCGGCCCACCCACGAGGCTCGAGGCGTAGCCTTGGTAGTGGGGGTGCACGAGGCCGAGCTCGAGGGCGCTCGCGAGCACGGGCAGCGCGACCCACCATCGTCGGGACCCAGCTTGGCCGACGAGTCGTCCGGCGAAGACGTAGAGCAACGGCCAGATGGGCAGGAGGTGGCGGACCGAGTAGTTGATGCCGCTCGCGCCCGAGGCGACCGCGAGCGCGAGCGCGGGCGCGAGAAACGCCCACTCGGTCGCGCGGGGGCGTCGCCACGCGAGCGACCCCAGTGTGATGGCCACGACGAGCAGGTGGCCGGGCGCGTGCTTGACCGCCACCGCCGCGGGGAAGTACCACCACCATCCCCGTTCGGAGGTGTGACCGGCGAAGAAGTACGGATCGTGCCCGTAGTCGCCGTAGTAGGCCCGGGCGAACATGTCGATCCCGCGCGCGTAGTACGCGATCGCCGTGCCGCCGTAGCTCGCCCCGACGACGGCGATCAACACCGCGAGCGCGAGCGCGACGTCCCGTGCCGGGCGCCGCAAGGTGTCGCCGCGTCCTCGCCCGGCGACGAGCGCGGTCACGGCGAGCGCGGCGGCGGGAATCGCGGCCGTGTGGCGGCTCCCCGCCCCACCCCCCCCTCCCACCCCCCGCCCCCCGGCCCGCCGC